>JACCDK010648158.1_pt1 | contig 17393 bp, 15 predicted proteins | sample 7445871 | NCBI WGS metagenome assembly JACCDK01 (sample SAMN15323436, study PRJNA562643) | freshwater metagenome | isolation source: river surface water | place: USA:Blue River Watershed | collected 2017-08-15
CCCAGTTATTGATTGCAGATAATAATAGTTTTTCTAGTTTACGTGAAGCTTCTTTTGAGCTAAATCTTAAAATATTTAAAGCTCTTTCCACTTTCTGACCTCTTACTAAATCTGCAACTAAACGCATTTTTCTAGGTGAAGTTGGACAGTTCTTTAATTTAGCAAATGCAATAGACTTGTTAGCCTCTTTGCGTGCATCTGCAGTTTCTCTTTTACGAACTCCCATTGCTTCTTATTTTTTACCTTTATTTTTAGCCCCAGCATGACCTCTAAAAGATCGTGTTGGTGAAAACTCTCCTAATTTGTGTCCTACCATGTTCTCAGTTACATAAACTGGAACAAATTGACGACCATTGTGAACTGCGATAGTCTGCCCAACAAAATCTGGAGTAATCATAGATGCTCTAGACCAAGTCTTAACAACACCTTTATTACCACCTGCAATATTTTCTTGAACTTTCTTCTCTAATTTATAGTGAACAAATGGTCCTTTTTTTAATGAACGTGCCATGTCTATCTAATTATTTCTTTCTACGTTCTACAATATACTTATTACTCGGGTTAACTTTAGAACGAGTTCTATAACCTTTAGCAGGTAAACCTTTTCTAGAACGTGGATGACCTCCAGATGAACGTCCTTCACCACCTCCCATTGGGTGATCTACTGGGTTCATTGCTACTGGTCTTGTTCTTGGTCTTCTACCTAACCATCTTGATCTACCAGCTTTACCTGATACGATTAATTGGTGGTCTGAGTTAGAAACTGCTCCAATGGTTGCTGAACAAGTTAACAAGATTAATCTTGTCTCTCCTGATGGCATTTTAATCGTTGCATATTTTCCGTCTCTTGCCATTAATTGAGCAAATGTTCCTGCAGAACGAGCAATAACAGCTCCTTGACCTGGTCGTAATTCGATACACGAAATAACAGTTCCTAGAGGAATTTTACTTAAAGGCATTGCATTTCCAATTTCTGGAGCAGCATCTTCACCTGAAACTACAGTTTGTCCAACTTGTAATCCATTTTGTGCAATGATGTAAGTTTTAGCTCCATCAGCATAATACAATAATGAAATAAAAGCTGAACGATTTGGATCGTATTCAATTGTTTTAACAGTAGCTGGAATTCCAACTTTAGTTCTCTTAAAATCAATAATACGATACTTTTGTTTGTGACCACCGCCTGTGTAACGCATGGTCATCTTTCCTTGACTATTTCTACCTCCAGAGTTTTTTTTCGGTGCGATCAATGAACGCTCCGGCTTATCAGTTGTAATAGTGTCAAAGCTATTCACAACTCTAAATCGCTGACCCGGGGTAATAGGTTTTAATTTTCTAACTGACATTTTCTATTAGATATTAGTATAAAAATCTATTGTTTCTCCCTCTTGAACTTGAACAACTGCTTTTTTGTAAGCATTTGTTTTCCCACTGATTAAACCACTTTTGGTGTATTTAACGCTTCTATCAGCTCTGTAATTCATTGTATTCACTGCTACTACATTCACACCAAAAGCTGCTTCTACAGCATTTTTAATTTGAATTTTGTTAGCAGTTTTAGCAACTACAAAACCAAAACGGTTAAAAATTTCACCATCTTTAGTTATTTTCTCAGTTATAATAGGCTTAATTATGATGCTCATAATCTTATTATTTACTTAAATTAGCTTCAATTCCGTCTACCGAACCCTCTAAAAGAACTAAACTTTTTGCATTTAATATTGCATAAGTACTTAATTCTGAAGTAGTTACAACGCTAGACGCCTTTAAATTGCGTGACGACAAATATACATTTTTATTTGAATCACCCAACACAAATAAAGATTTTTTGTTCTCTAACCCTAAAGATTTCAATACGTTAATGAAATTTTTAGTGCTTGGTGTTTCAAATGTAAAGTCTTCTACTACGATCAAATTAGACTCTTTTACTTTTAAAGAAAAAGCCGATTTACGTGCTAATCTTTTTAAGTTTTTGTTCAATTTGAATGAATAGCTTCTTGGTCTTGGTCCAAAAACAGTACCCCCACCTTTAAACAAAGGGTTTTTTGCAGATCCAGCACGAGCTGTTCCTGTTCCTTTTTGTTTTTTGATTTTACGAGTACTTCCAGCAACTTCAGCTCTTTCTTTAGCTTTATGGTTTCCTTGTCTTTGATTAGCCAAATATTGCTTTACATCTAAATATACAGCGTGTTTGTTTGGCTCGATTGCGAAAACTGAATCAGAAAGTTGAACTTTTCTTCCAGTTTCTTTTCCGTTGATATCTAAAACTTTTACTTCCATTACTTCTGAATGATTACATAAGAGTTTTTGTGACCAGGTACACAACCTTTTACTACTAAAAGATTTTTCTCACCTACCACTTTTAAAACTCTAAGGTTTTGTACTGTTACATTATCTCCTCCCATTCTTCCAGCCATACGCATTCCTTTGAACACTCTAGATGGATAAGATGAAGCTCCTACAGAACCAGGTGCTCTTAAACGATTGTGTTGACCGTGTGTCGCTTGTCCAACACCGCCAAAACCATGACGTTTTACAACCCCTTGGAATCCTCTACCTTTAGAAACTCCTAGAACATCAACAAATTCACCCTCAGCGAATAAGTCAACGGCGATTACATCGCCTAATTTGTACTCCTCTTCAAAACCTTTGAATTCAACGACTTTCTTCTTTGCAGCTGTTCCCGCTTTCTTAAAGTGACCTAACTCCGCTTTAATAGAACGTTTTTCAGCTTTGTCATCGAAACCTAATTGAATGGCAGAATATCCGTCTACTTCAATGGTTCTGACTTGGGTAACAACGCATGGACCACACTCAATAACGGTACATGGAATGTTTTTTCCATTCTCGTCAAAGATGCTAGTCATGCCAATTTTTCTTCCGATTAACCCAGACATATTAAACTAATTAATTAATTAAACTCTTATTTATTCAATAAATAGTATTCGCACACTACTCATTTTGAGGGTGCAAATATATAAATTATTTTTTAATTATCGCAAAAATAATTAGTTACCATAAAATTCCTTTGAAAATGAAATTTTTACCAACTAATTTTGACAAGAAAAAAACCGTAATGCTTGAAAAACATTAACGGTTTTTTCTATGTATTGCGATGTTGCAATCTAAATCACTAAACTTTGATTTCTACTTCTACTCCGCTTGGTAATTCTAATTTCATTAAAGCATCGATCGTTTTTGAAGAAGAACTGTAGATATCTAACAATCTCTTGTATGAACTTAATTCGAATTGCTCTCTTGATTTTTTATTAACGTGTGGAGAACGTAATACGGTAAAAATCTTTTTGTGTGTTGGTAATGGAATTGGACCTGTTACCACAGCACCTGTACTTTTTACAGTTTTTACAATCTTCTCAGCAGACTTATCTACTAAATTGTGATCGTAAGATTTTAATTTTATTCTGATTTTTTGACTCATTTTCTTAAAAATTAAGCGTTACCTTTTGCTTTTTTGATTACAGCTTCTGAAATATTAGAAGGTGTTTCTGCATAATGTGAAAACTCCATAGTAGAAGTTGCTCTACCAGATGACAATGTTCTCAATGTAGTTACATATCCAAACATTTCTGATAATGGCACGTCTGCTTTGATTGTTTTTGCACCATTTCTATCACCCATGTCATTTACTTGACCTCTACGACGGTTCAAGTCACCTACGATATCCCCCATATTTTCTTCTGGAGTAATAACTTCGATTTTCATGATTGGCTCAAGAATAACTGCTCCTGCAGCACGACCAACTTCTTTATATCCCATTTTAGCAGCCAATTCGAAAGACAATGCATCCGAATCCACAGGGTGGAAAGATCCATCCAATAAAGTTACTTTCAAACTATCCACTGCATATCCTGCTAAAGGACCTGCTTTCATAGCTTCTTTGAAACCTTTTTCTACTGCTGGAATATATTCTTTTGGTACGTTACCACCTTTAACTTCATTAACAAACTGTAATCCCATAGGAGCTTTACCGTCTACTAAATCAGCAGGTTCTAAACGGAATACGATATCACCAAATTTACCACGACCACCCGATTGTTTTTTGTAAACTTCTCTGTGTTGTGCTGATTTTGTGAACGCTTCTTTATATTCTACTTGTGGCTCACCTTGGTTCACCTCAACTTTAAACTCACGTTTCATACGATCTACCAAGATGTCTAAGTGTAACTCACCCATACCTGAAATAATCGTTTGACCTGAAGCCTCATCTGTTCTAACAGTAAATGTTGGATCTTCCTCAGCTAATTTAGCTAAAGCCATACCCATTTTATCAACGTCAGCTTTTGTTTTTGGCTCAATCGCGATACCAATTACCGGATCAGGGAATTTCATAGACTCAAGGATAATTGGGTGTTTTTCATCACACATAGTATCCCCAGTTTTGATATCTTTAAATCCTACAGCTGCTCCAATATCTCCAGCCTCAATATATTCGATTGGATTTTGTTTGTTAGCGTGCATTTGGTAAATACGAGAAATACGCTCTTTGTTTCCTGAACGTGTGTTCAAAATATAAGAACCTGCATCTAAACGACCTGAATAAGCACGGAAGAAAGCCAAACGACCAACATAAGGGTCAGTAGCAATTTTAAATGCCAAAGCTGCGAACGGCTCTTTTGGATCAGGACGACGTAAAATTTTCTTTTGATCTTCTTCTAATAAATCAGCATCATCAGGGTGAATACCTTCGATACCTTCTTTATCCATTGGAGATGGTAAGTATTTACATACCGCATCCAACATGAATTGAACTCCTTTATTTTTGAATGAAGAACCAGCAATCATAGGAATGATCGCCATGTCAATTGTAGCAGCTCTTAAAGCTGTATTGATTTCTTCCTCAGTAATAGAGTTTTCATCTTCCATGTATTTTTCCAACAAGTTTTCGTCGTAAGTAGCAATCTCTTCAATTAAAATTGAACGGTATTGTTTTACTTCGTCAACCATATCAGCTGGAATTGGCACGATATCAAAAGTTGCCCCTTGCGTTTCGTCATGCCAAATAATAGCTTGGTTTTTTACCAAATCAACTACTCCTTTGAAGTCATTTTCTTCACCAATTGGTAAAGTAATAGCCACCGCGTTTGATTTCAACATGTCTTTTACTTGCTGACAAACGTTTAAGAAGTTAGACCCTTGACGGTCCATTTTGTTTACGAATCCCATACGTGGAACTCTATATTGATCTGCTAATCTCCAGTTTGTTTCAGACTGAGGCTCAACACCATCAACCGCACTAAATAAAAACACAAGACCATCTAATACACGTAACGAACGGTTTACCTCAACTGTAAAGTCAACGTGACCGGGAGTATCGATAATATTAAAGTGGTATGGTTTTGATTCTGGTAATGGTTTACCTTGTTCTGTTGGGAAACTCCATTCACAAGTTGTTGCAGCAGAAGTAATGGTAATACCTCTTTCTTGCTCTTGTGCCATCCAGTCCATTGTTGCAGCACCATCGTGTACTTCACCAATTTTGTGTGATTTTCCTGTATAGAATAAAATACGCTCAGTCGTGGTAGTTTTACCCGCATCAATGTGAGCAGCAATACCAATGTTTCTTGTAAATTTTAAATCTCTAGCCATTTCTATACGAATTAAAATCTAAAATGAGAGAATGCTTTATTCGCATCTGCCATTTTGTGAGTATCCATTCTTTTCTTAACAGCAGCACCTTCTTCTTTAGCCGCAGCTAAAATTTCAGAAGCTAATTTTCCTGCCATTGATTTTTCATTTCTTCTTCTTGCATATAAAATCATCCATTTGATAGCGTAAGAAATTTTTCTATCTGGACGAATTTGCATTGGAATTTGGAACGTAGCTCCACCCACTCTTCGTGAACGAACTTCTACGTGAGGCATAACATTAGTTAATGCATCTTTCCATATTTCTAAAGCAGATTTCTCTGCATCTTGCTTTTTAGTTTCAACGATCTCTAATGCATCGTAGAATACTTTAAAAGCTGTTGATTTTTTACCATCCCACATTAAGTTGTTTACAAAACGTGTTACTAACTGATCGTTAAATTTTGGATCTGGTAAAAGTGGTCTTTTTTTGGCCGCTCTTTTTCTCATGTCTTTTCTTTAAAAGATTTTAAATTACTTTTTCTTTCCAGTTGGTGCAGCTGCTTGTCCTGGCTTTGGACGTTTCGCTCCATACTTAGATCTACGTTGTGTTCTACCTGCAACACCCGCAGTGTCTAACGCTCCACGTACAATGTGGTAACGCACACCTGGTAAATCTTTTACTCTTCCACCTCTAACTAATACTATCGAGTGCTCTTGTAGATTGTGACCTTCTCCAGGAATGTATGCATTCACCTCGTTACCGTTTGTTAAACGAACCCTAGCTACCTTTCTCATTGCTGAGTTTGGTTTCTTAGGAGTTGTTGTGTAAACACGAGTACACACACCTCTTCTTTGAGGACAAGAATCTAAAGCAGCCGATTTACTCTTCTTAGTTATTTGGGTTCTCCCTGTTCTTACTAATTGTTGAATTGTTGGCATAATTAAATACTAAAAATTTTTATTGTTTAAAATTCCCGCTTTTTACGGGGTTGCAAATGTAGGAATTATTTTTTACTTTCCAAATCATAATTTATTAATTTTCAATACTATTGTATTTTCATATCATTTTGACGGATATTGAGTTACCGAAAATAACAACAAAAAAACCAGTGAATTATTATCTTCATTTTCTGAAAATAGTATAGAATGACGATGTGCCTGTAAAATTTATTTTACTTTTTTTCGTTTCTTTACCACTATGAAATCGGTTTTGAGCTATATCTTGTTTTTGTGTTTCCAATTTTCATTGGGACAATCCTTCTATATCTCTATCGAAGGAACCTCAATAAGCGAAACCAAATCTATAGACAGCTTGACATATCTTAAGAAACATACTAGTGTTGCTTTGTTAATAGAAGAACAGAAACGCTTTGAAACCCAATTAACACTCAATGGTTATTTAGATGCGGCGCTTCTTCAGCAAAAAAAAATAAATGACAGCAGTTTTGTGTTTCTGTATCAGTTGGGCAATAAAATAAAATACAACACCATATATATAAGTACGCTTACCGAAAATGAAAAAAAAATAATCCAACTCACAAACGACTCTATAACGCTTCCCTTTCAAGAGGTAGAACCTTTTCTTACCCAAAAAATCAATCTGTTGGAAAAACAAGGCTATTCTCTGGCCACCTTACAATTGACGAACCAACGTAAAGTCAACAATCGGTTGCTTTCCGATTTAAAGTTACAACTGAATTCCAAAAGAACACTGACCGAACTAATTGTTGTTGGTTATGACCAATTTCCAGAAGGCAGTAAGAAAGCGATTGCAAAAAAAGCAAAGATCACAACTTTTAATCAAGAAAATGTAAAACAAATCCACGACGCATTTGACCAACTGCCCTTTGTGCGTCAAAAAAAATATCCCGAAATTTTATTTACCACCGACTCCACCAAAATTTTTGTGTATGTAGAAAAATCGAAACCCAATAAATTTGATGGATTTATTGGATTTTCAAATGACGATCAAAAACAACTCACCTTTAATGGTTACTTGGATTTACAATTGCAGAACGTTTTCAATTCGGGTGAAAAAATTAACGTGTACTGGAAAAACGACGGCAACCAACAAACCTCATTTCATCTGGGAATCGAACTTCCTTATTTATTTAAATCCCCCATTGGAATCAAAGCCAACTTGCGCATTTTCAAACAGGATTCTACGTTTCAAAACACTGTTACCGATTTGAATTTGGGCTACTATCTTTCCTACAACACCAAAGCATATTTGGGTTTTCAAAAAACCAATTCGGCAAGTATCCTAAAAAACAACACACCCAACATCAATACTTTTGTTGCCACTTTTTTTACCGGAAGCTTTGAACACTTAACACACAAGAAAGCCACTACTATTTTTCCAGAACAAACAAAGTTGTCGACCAAATTTGGTTGGGGAAACCGTTCGAATACCCTAACAAAATCAAGTCAGTTCTTTGGCCAAGTTGAAATTAGCCATCACTTTGAATGGGATCAAAAAAACAGTCTTTTTATAAAAAATCAATCCTATTACTTACAAAGTAAAGAGTATGTTACTAATGAATTATTCCGTTTTGGAGGCATCAATTCGATAAGAGGCTTCAACGAAAATAGCCTACAAGCTGATTTATTTAGCGGCATCATGACAGAATATCGTTACTTACTAGCCTCCAATTTATACGTACACACCATCACCGATTATGGCTACATGCAAGACAAAACCAATGCACAGGAGGACAAATTATTAGGTATAGGTTTTGGTTTCGGATTGTTTACAAAAAACGGATTTTTCAATTTGATTTACGCCAATGGAAGCACCAGCAACCTAGCGATTCAACTTTCCAATTCAATCGTACACATTAGTTTTAAAACGAATTTTTAACAAATTCGCACTCCAATGTTAATTTTTTTTTAACAAAACGTTAACTTAGTTAATAAATTATATTTATTTTTGTCATTAATATTATTTATATAACTAAACATGAAAAAAAATTTTATTAGGATTTTAACAATCTTTATTTTCTTGATGGGTCATATTATATATGCACAAGAAAATACTGTATCGGGGACCGTTGTTGATAACAATGGACTTGCAATGCCGGGAGTAACCGTAACTATTAAAGGTACTAAATCGGGTACTCAAACTGATTTTGATGGTAAATTTAGCCTCAAAGCAAATGAAAATCAAATCTTAGTCTTTAGTTTTATTGGGATGAAAACCCAAGAAATTGCTGCAACTACCAAAGTAATTAATTTAACAATGTATGAAAATGCACAAGAATTAAAAGAGGTTGTTGTAACTGCATTGGGAATAAAAAGAGAGCGCAAAGCGCTTGGTTACGCTACCCAACAAGTAAAGGGAGACGAAATTTCGGACACCCCAATTGCCAACTTTGCTGATGCCTTATCTGGAGAAGTAGCTGGTTTGGATATTTCCTCATCAGGTACTATGGCAGGTTCTGCAAACATTATTGTTAGAGGGTATAATTCTATTTATGGAAACAACCAAGCGTTAATTGTAATTGACGGTACGCCCGTAAACAATGAAACGTATAACAGTTCCAACCAAAGAACGGGAAGAGGTGGTTATGACTACGGTAATGCCGCTTCAGACATTAATCCAGACGACATTGAATCCTTAAACGTTCTTAAAGGAGCTGCAGCAACTGCACTTTATGGTTCAAGAGCTTCAAATGGCGCTATCATCATCACCACAAAAAAAGGAAAAAAAGATGCTGGAATGGGCGTAAGTGTTACTTCATCGCTAACCGTTGGCAGTGTTGACAAAGTAACGTTACCAAGCTATCAAAATAAATATGGAGCTGGTTATGGTGCCTATTACGATGACCCAAGTGGTTATTTTAGCTATTTTGATTTTGACGGTAACGGATCTAATGATTTAGTTGTTCCTTTTACTGAAGACGCATCTTATGGAGCAGCTTTTGATCCAAATTTAATGGTGTATCAATGGCCTTCTATTTTCCCACAATTAGCTTCTTATGGAGAAGCTACACCTTGGGTTGCTGGAGCCAATAACCCTAATTACATTTGGGAAACGGCATTAACAAATACCAACTCGGTTTCATTTGGCCAAAGTGATGACAAAAACACGTTTCGCTTAGGTTTTACCAATAAATCGCAAGAGGGTGTGATGCCAAACAGCAAACTTTTAAGAAATACGTTAACCTTTTCTGGAAGTACTAAATTAAGTACTAAATTAAAAGCTTCTATCGACTTCACCTATACCGACAATAAAGTTAACGGAAGAAATGGTACTGGTTATGATTCAAAAAACCCAATGCAACCCTTTAGACAATGGTGGCAAACCAATGTGGATGTGAAACAACAAAAAGAAGCATTCTTCAGCACAGGTCAAAACATTACTTGGAATGTAAACAGTGTGGATGATTTGTCTCCTATATATTCAGATAACGTATATTGGACATTGTTCAAAAATTATCAAAACGACAGAAGAAATAGATTTACAGGTAATACTTCTTTGGTATATGATGTAAATAAATGGTTCAACATTTTAGGTCGTTTCTCTTTTGATTCGTACTCAGAAATTAGAGAAGAAAGAACAGAAGTAGGTTCTGCTGATCCTTCCAGTTATTACGTAAACAATCGTAATGTATCTGAAATGAACTATGACTTAATGGGTAATTTTAATTTTAACATTACCGACGATCTTAACTTTGATGGTTTAGTTGGTTTTAACTTACGCGTTAACAAATTAAACAGCTTAGGAATATCTACAAATGGTGGAATTGTTACACCGGGATTATTCACATTGGCAAACAGTTTAAATCCAATTACTTCGGATAATATTGCAAAAACCGATTACACCAAAAAAGTTGACGGTGTTTTTGCAAAAGCGGGTCTTGGTTACAAAGGAACCTATTACTTTGATGCTACGATTAGAAGAGACCGCTCTTCTTCGTTACCAAAAGACAACAATACGTATTTTTACCCTTCAGTATCATCAAGTATTGTTTTCTCTAATCTAGTAGATTATTCTTGGTTAAATTTTGGTAAATTTAGAATCAATTATGCCGAAGTAGGTAGTGATACAGATCCTTATAATGTATACAATACGTACGATATCAATTCAGGATTTGGAGGTAATGCTAGTGGATCTAATCCATCGGTATTCAACAACCCTAACTTGAAACCTGAAAAATCAAAAGACATCGAGATTGGTATGGAATTACAAACTCTTGACAATAGATTAGGATTGGATTTTTCATACTACAAAAGAAAAACAGTCGATTTGATTACGCCGCTTGATGTATCAACTGCTACTGGATCTTCAAATTTATGGTTAAATGCTGGGGATATTGAAAACCGAGGTATCGAATTGGTATTGTCGGGTACGCCTATCAAAACAGATGATTTTAGTTGGAATGTAAAATTAAATTTTGCACAAAACCAAAGTGAAATTACACGTTTAGCAGAAGGAACAGAATTTATTAGATTGGCTAGCGTACAAGGTGGTGTTTCATTAGGAGCTCAACTTGGCGAAGCTTTTGGAGTAATTAGAGGTAGTGATTATATTTATCATGAAAACGGACAGCCTATCGTATATACTGCTGCTGATGCACCATCCGCATCTTGGATTGGAAAATATGCTAGAACCGCAACAAATGATAAAGTGATTGGTAACATCAACCCTGATTGGACGGGAGGTTTGAAAAATATTTTCAAATATAAAAACATGAATTTGAGCTTCTTGATTGATGTTCAAAAAGGAGGAGATGTGTTTTCACTTGATACCTACTATGGTTACGCAACAGGTCTATACGACTTTACAGCAGGTAATAATCACTTAGGAAATCCTGTAAGAAATGCAATTGCAGACGGTGGAGGACTTTTATTACCAGGGGTTAATGCAGATGGTTCACCAAACACAACAGTTGGAGATGCCACAGATTATAGAAACGGTTGGGGTTATGCCAGAACTCCAAATGCAGCACACGTTTATGATGCATCGTTTGTAAAATTGAGAGAAGTATCTTTTGCTTATAATTTTTCGCAAACATTTGCAAAAAAATTACACGTAAACAATTTATCCCTATCTCTTATCGGAAGAAATCTTTGGATCATTCACAAGAATACCCCATATGCTGATCCAGAAGCTGGTTTAAGTGCTGGAAACGTTCAAGGAAATCAATCTGGAGCTTATCCATCGGTTAAAGAAATTGGAGCAAGTTTAAAATTTGAATTTTAAAAAATAAAAAAAATGAAAAGATATTTATTACTAATTTCAACTTTAATCATAGCTTCTTGTGCCTCAGATGAAGCGTATGAGGATTTGAATAAAGACCCAAACAAACCCACAAATATTTCAGCAGAAGCTTTGTTTACTTCTTCTACGAAAAGTTTGTTTGATCAAATGGAGAGTACAAATGTTAATACAAATGTATTTAGATTGTTTGCACAATATTGGACAGAAACGACTTATATTGACGAAGCAAATTACGATTTAGTAACTCGAAACATTACTGGAAATCATTTCTCAGAATTATATAGAGATGTATTGTATGATCTAAAAGATGCCAAAGGCAAAGTGACTTCGGATACTAAAAAAGGAATGATTGAAGTATTGGAAGTATATACTTGGCAACAATTAGTAGACACATTTGGAAACATCCCTTATTCTCAGGCTTTAAATGGTTCAACGACGCCAACGCCAGCTTATGACGACGCTAAAACAATTTATATTGATTTATTTGCCCGAATTAATGCGGCTTTAACACAATTAAATTCTAGTGATGCGGCTTTTACATCAGCGGATAACATTTATGGTGGGGATATTGCTAAATGGAAAAAGTTTGCTAATTCTCTAAAATTAAAATTAGCCATGAGAGTTGCTGATGTACCTTCAATGGCTACGCAGTCAAAAGCAGAAGCAGAAGCAGCTATTGCAGCTGGAGTATTCACTTCTAATAGCGATAATGCTACTTTAGCCTATGAGTCATCAACACCAAATACAAATCCTATTTGGGTAGATCTTGTACAGTCTGGAAGAAGTGATTTTGTAGCTGCAAACACAATTGTAAACTATATGAATACCTTAAATGACCCAAGAAGAGCATCGTTTTTTGAAGACAATCTTGGAGCAGGTGTATATACAGGAGGTATTTATGGTGCTAGTAGCCCATTCGCGAACTACACACACATTGGTGAAACATTACATGATCCAACATTTAGAGGGGTCTTAATGGACTTGTCTGAAGTAGAATTCTTATTAGCTGAAGCCAAAGAAAGAAACTACACAGCAGCTGGAACCGCTCAATCACATTATAATGCTGCTATTACAGCATCTATGGAAGACTGGGGTGTTAGCTCTGCTTCGATCGCAACCTATTTGGCAAGACCTAGTGTCGCTTATACCTCACCTGGAACTTGGAGAGCTAAAATTGGATTACAATTTTGGATCGCAATGTACAACAGAGGATTTGAAGGCTGGTCTGTTTACAGAAAATATGATGCACCTGTAATGAATGTTGCTGCTGGTTCAGGTTTACCTGTTCCTAAAAGATATACCTACCCGGTTAGTGAACAAACTTTAAATGGTGTAAATTACCAAAGTGCTTCTACTGCTATCGGTGGAGATTTGTTAACGATAAAACTGTTTTGGGATATCAATTAATTATTTTTTTGAGTTATGAAGAAACCGTCACCTAGTGTGGCGGTTTTTTTTTATCTTTGGACCATGGAAAAAGACAACCAAATATTCGGGATTAGAGCTATTATTGAAGCCATCAACGCCAAAAAGGAAATAGACAAAGTTTTCGTTCAAAAAGAAGCACAAGGCGACTTAATGCAAGATTTGATGAAAACAATGAAAAGAAACAATATCAACTTTTCTTATGTTCCCGTTGAAAAACTCAACCGATTAACCCCAAATAACCACCAAGGTGCTGTGGCTACCATTGCTCCTATTTCATTTGTTTCCCTAGAAAATTTAGTTGATGGAGTGGTTGAAAGTGGTAAAAAACCTTTATTCCTCATTTTAGATCAATTGTCAGATGCAAGGAACTTTGGCGCCATCATTCGAACAGCTGAATGTACGGGTGTCGACGGAATTATTATCCAAAAACAAGGTTCTGCTCCAGTAAATGGCGACACCGTTAAAACTTCTGCTGGTGCGGTATTCAATGTTCCTATCTGTAAAGTAGATCACATCAAAGATGCCATTTTCTATTTACAAGGTTCTGGAATCAAAACTGTTGCGGCTACTGAAAAAACCGAACATCATATTTATGACATCAACCTCAATGAAGGCGTTGCCATTATTATGGGTAGCGAAGACAGAGGTGTAAATCCTTCGGTATTAAAAATTGTAGATGAAAAAGCAAAATTACCTATGTTTGGCTCTATCGAATCTTTAAATGTATCGGTAGCCTGTGGTGCTTTTTTATATGAAACATTGAGACAGCGTCTTGTTTAATTTGACAATTCTTTGATGTGATCAAGTGCCAATAACTTTTATGGAATTAATTTTATTGGCAAATCGACTTATTGTCATATTACTTAATTCTTCCGACCCAAAAACTCATACACTACTTTCATAGAAGAATTAAAATAGTCTTTAATCACTTCTTCAGGTTTTGGAGGCGGATTAAAGTTTCCTTTTTCGTCGAAGTTTTTCATAAAGGGGTCGAGTTCCGGATTGAAATCGGGTTGTTGCCATTCGTAAAAAATTGTTTTACCAAATTGAGGTGTTTTTAACAGTAAGGCCAATACCAATCCGACTATAAATCCAGCCAAATGGCCTTCCCAAGAAATCCCTTCTTTCACGTTGGGAAACATATACCAAACGCTTCCTCCATATAAAATTACAATGGTGAATGATAAAGCTACTAATCGGTAATATTTTGTGAAAATACCTTTGAAAAAGATAAAACTTACTAAAGTATAGATTAATCCGCTAGCACCAATGTGGTAACTTGGTCTTCCCAACAACCAGGTTCCTAATCCTGAAAATAGTATTCCTAAACACAAAACCACATACGTTTGTTCTTTGTAGAAATACCGCAAAATTGGTAACAAAACAAATAACGCTATGGAATTATTGGCCAAATGCTCCACATCACCGTGTAAAAAAGGACTAAAAAGAATTCCTTTTAATCCAAAAACTTCTCTTGGATATACCCCAAAATGCGATAAACTCTGATGAAATTGCAACTCGTACCAAAAAACCGACCATAAAGACATTACAAAAAACAACGGTAATAATAGGACCGCTTTTGTAAACTGAAAAGGATTATCGTGCAATTTTTCCATATTTTTAAGTACCCAAAGATAAAGCCAAAAATGTTTTAATGAAATTATGGCAGATTTATTTTAAAACACATAGTCACATATGTTTATGATTTTTAATGCTAAGCCGCTAAGTTTTTCGCAAAGAAAGCAAAAGAAAATCTTAAAAATTTATTAGAATGTGACAAAAAAATGATAAAGTAAAAAGCTTAGATAAAGATTGTCCCCTTGAAGTGACTTTTGATGTATTCATGGCGTAACACTTTTACAGAGTTCACAAAGCTAAGTCTATATAATCTTTAATAAATGAAATGCCTTTAACGAATAATTACAGAACCTATGTTTCTATGTGGTAAAAATATAAAATGAATCGCATATTTTTGTAATTTTACATCATGAACCAACCCTTAGCCGAACGCATTCGTCCGCAACATTTAACCGATTATATCAGCCAATTACATTTAGTTGGACCTGAAGGCTCCTTGACGCAACAAATAGCCAAAGGATTAATACCAAGTTTAATTTTGTGGGGGCCTCCTGGTACCGGAAAAACAACGCTAGCACAAATTATGGCGCAAGAAAGCAAGCGTCCCTTTTTCCAGCTCAGCGCGATACATTCTGGGGTAAAGGACATTCGTGAAGTCATTGAAAAAGCGAAGCAAAGCAGTGGCTTATTTACGGCCAAAAATCCCATCCTTTTTATAGACGAGATCCATCGATTTAGCAAATCACAACAAGATTCATTATTGGCTGCGGTAGAAAAAGGTTGGGTAACTTTGATTGGTGCTACTACTGAGAACCCGAGTTTTGAGGTTATTCCTGCCTTATTGTCAAGATGTCAGGTGTATGTACTGAATGCTTTTAACCAAGACGATTTAGAAGCGTTGTTACATCGCGCGATAAAAACAGATATTCAATTACAAAATAAAGACATTCAGTTAAAAGAAACCGAAGCCCTTTTAAGACTTTCAGGTGGCGATGGTAGAAAATTATTGAATATTTTCGAACTAGTCGTTAACGCTTCCGAAAGCGATACCATTGAAATTACGAATGAAAAAGTCATGCAATTGGTGCAAAAAAATACCGTATTGTATGATAAAACCGGAGAACAACATTATGATATTGTTTCTGCTTTCATTAAATCCATTAGAGGTAGCGATCCGAATGGCGCTGTTTATTGGTTGGCCCGAATGATTGAAGGCGGTGAAGATGTAAAATTTATTGCTCGACGATTATTAATTTTAGCCAGCGAAGATATTGGAAATGCCAATCCAACTGCTTTCATTATGGCAAATAATACATTTCAAGCCGTGGCCACTATTGGTTACCCAGAAAGTCGCATTATTTTGAGTCAATGTGCCATATATTTAGCTACTTCAGCAAAAAGCAATGCCAGTTATATGGCTATTGGAAAAGCACAACAAATGGTAAAACAAACGGGTGATTTACCGGTTCCAATACATTTGCGAAATGCGCCTACCAAATTAATGGCAGCAATGGGTTATGGTGATGAATACAAATATGCGCACGATTTTCCGAACAACTTTGCCGAACAAGAATTTTTACCCGTAGAAATTTCTGAGACTACATTTTATGATCCGGGTGAAAATGCACGGGAAAACGAATTACGTCAGTTTTTAAAAAATCGTTGGAAAGACAAGTATGGATATTGATTGGATGTCAAAGATTACCATTTAACTGCCACTTTTTCTGAAATCAATTGATCATTTTGATAATATTCAAAAAACCAGACATTATCTTTCTTAATTAATATTCCAGTGATTATGCCTTTTTCAGCTATAAATATATCTTTAATAGACGTATTAAAAAGTGACATTATCTTTTTGGGTTCATCATCTACGACTTTGTAACCATTTGCTGTTGGAATTGCAAATAAGGTTTGACTTTGTTCCGTATTCTTGATTCCAATAGTAGCTTCTTCGATCGCATTGGATTTTGTTAAGCTCGCATCGGGAACTAATTTTTCTGTATTTTGGTTTTGTACCCGATTAAAATTTAATTTTCCTTTCATGCTCATTAATGCTATACGGAAAGACTCGTTGTACGCATTTAAAAAATCTTTCTCTCTACTCGTACCTTGCATGCTCGAATAAATGACATGATTTGTACAATCGATCAACTCAAAATTTATCTTAGTAATGAAGATGTTTTTTTGTTTAATTGCATTTACATAAAAGGCCAAACAGCGATTATTTGCCAATTCGGCAGGAAAATTATCGGTATCAAAATAGACAATAAAACCTTCATTTTCAAAAAAAGCCTTGGTCATTAAACTGGCATTATAATCATTACCCGTACCAAAAAAACTAAATTTTTTAGGCACAATAACATATTTATATCGCTCTTGTGCAACTGTAAAAGTGCAACACAGTAAAAAAAACAATACTACCCCTCTTTTCATAATTACAATATGTTTTTTAAAGCTAACAAATGATTTACTTGTAATACTTTGGTTTCTATATTATTATTTTGTTCATTAAAATAAATAGCATCTATTCCGGCAGCTAGAGCTCCCAAAACATCAGCTTCATAACTATCACC
>JACCDK011732169.1_pt1 | contig 17392 bp, 17 predicted proteins | sample 7445871 | NCBI WGS metagenome assembly JACCDK01 (sample SAMN15323436, study PRJNA562643) | freshwater metagenome | isolation source: river surface water | place: USA:Blue River Watershed | collected 2017-08-15
AAATCCCCTCGTTGGGCTATGGCCTATAAATTCAAAGCAGAACAAGTTACAACGCAATTGAATTCTATTTCATATCAAGTAGGTCGAACAGGTGCCATTACTCCTGTGGCTAATTTAGAGCCCGTGCAACTAGCGGGTACGATTGTTAAGCGTGCTTCTTTGCACAATGCCGATCAAATCGAAAAATTAGACGTTAGAATAGGAGATCAGGTATTTGTGGAGAAAGGTGGCGAAATTATTCCTAAAATCATTGCTGTTGCCCAAAGAGGTTCAGAACTTGTGCCTACAAAATATATTACGCATTGCCCAGAGTGTCAAACCGAGTTGGTTCGAAGCGAGGGTGAAGCCAATCATTTTTGTCCAAATTTTTATGGTTGCCCTCCCCAAATCATTGGAAGGATTCAGCATTTTATTACCCGAAAGGCAATGGATATTGATGGCTTAGGAGGAGAAACAGTAGCCTTGTTATACCATGCAGGATTGGTGGCTAATTACGCGGATCTATACGCGTTACAAAAAGAGCAAATTCTTCCGCTAGAACGCATGGCTGAAAAATCAGCTGAAAATTTGATTCAGGGGATTGAAAATTCAAAAACCATTCCTTTTGAACGCGTGTTGTATGCCCTTGGCATTCGCTATGTAGGTGAAACCGTGGCCAAAAAATTAGCCAAACACTATAAGTCAATTGATGCTATTGCTCAGGCAACTATCATGGATTTAATTTTAGTGGATGAAATAGGGGATAAAATTGCCCAAAGTGTGGTGCAGTTTTTCGAGAATCACGAAAACCAACGTATTATTGAGCGATTGAAGCAGTATGGAGTCCAATTGGAATCGGCTGCTGAGGCTGCACTACTTTCCGAAAAATTGAAAGGCAAAACCTTTGTAGTTTCCGGTGTTTTTGAATTGTATTCAAGAGACGAACTCAAAAAAGCGATTGAAGATAATGGAGGGAAAGTGGGGAGTTCAATTTCTGCTAAAACCGATTTTGTAATTGCTGGGGACAATATGGGGCCTGCAAAATTAGAAAAAGCCAACCAACTGAAAATTGCAATAATTTCAGAAGTTGACTTTAAATTAATGGTAGAATAATCTTTGGTTAGGATACTATAATGGCTTTTCCATTACCCTTAGCGAAATCGTCAGATAAATAGAAGTCAACACGACCTAAATTAATCCCATAGCAGCCTACTTGATTAATCATGACTTCTTTTCCTTCACTGTTTTTTTCAATGACAGGTTTTTCTAAAAAGGTGTGTGTATGACCGCCGATGATTAAATCAATATCTTTAGTGTTTTTTGCTAAAATGATATCTGAAGTTTTATTGGGTTCGTTTTTGTACGAAAAACCAAGATGGGATAAACAAATCACCAAATCACATTTTTTGTTATGTTTTAGAATACGAGCCATATCTTGTGCTACTTCAATGGGATTGAGGTAAACAGTTTCTTTATACGCTTTTTTGTTAACAAGTCCCTCGAGTTCAATTCCCAATCCAAAAACACCTATTTTAATTCCGCCTTTATTGAAAATTTTATACGGTTTAACGTGGCTGTCTAATACGGTATTTTTAAAATCATAATTGGCCGAAACAAATTCAAATTTAGCATGGGGTAATTGCGCATATAAGCCATCAATGCCATTATCAAAATCATGGTTGCCAATTGTAGCCAAATCATATTGCATCATGCTCATTAATTTGAATTCCAATTCGCCACCATAAAAATTAAAATAAGGCGTGCCTTGGAAAATATCACCTGCGTCTAACAATAAAACATGTTCTTCTTCTTTTCTTATGCTTTCTATGATAGCTGCCCTTCTAGACGCGCCACCCATATTTGGATTTCGAGGATGATCTACCGGAAAAGGATCGATATGGCTATGCACATCATTAGTGTGCAGTATGGTGATTTTTTTGGTTTCAAGTGTTGTAAAACTGCTTAAACCCATATTTGCTAATCCTAACATGGCAGTACCAGCAGCTGTTTTTTGGATAAAATCTCTTCTTTTCATTATTCTAAAATAATTTTTTCATCTTTTAATACCGGTAATGTGTCTACTTTTTTGAAATAATCGATAAGCACATTTCTAATCTTATAATCCAAGTCATATTTTTCTGTACTTTCTTGAAAAAAAGTCATATTGTCTCCGCCGTTTGATAAATAGTCAGACGTGGCTATATAGTATGTCTTGTCATCCTCTAGTGGTTTTCCATTCACTAAAATTCGTTGCACAGTAAGATCATTTTTATTTACAAAAAATTGAATTCCATACAACGGGTGTGGTTTTTTTTCTGTCATGAGATAAGTTCCCATTGCTCTTATTTGGTTGCCTTTCAAGGCTACGACAAATAAGTCATTTTCAAAGGGCATTACTTCAAAGGCCGTTCTCGAGCTAACATTGCCCTGTGGAATAATAGAGCGAATACCGCCGCTATTCAATAAACAAATATCAATTGTTTTCTGAGTTCTTTTCTCAAAAACGGGATTGCCAAATTCAAAAACAGCAGTTGCTAATAAATTTCCAATTGTAGTTTGCCATTTGCCTTTACTTTTGTCCATAGTTTCCGGACAATATGCCAAAACACTATCCAATTCTTTTGTGATCTTGTTTCGGTAGGGAGCAATATACGCTTCAATTTCATTGTTTTCTCCTTTTTCTGTACTAATTACAATTTTTTTCCCTTCGATTTTATAATTGTTAAACTCATGTGTTTTACAAGAAAAAAGACCACTAAATGTTAATAATATAACAAAATAGCGAAAATGTATCGTATTCTTTTTTACATTTACCATCATAATGAATGACTTAATTTATAATTTTGTCTGAGCGGTAAAAATACTATGTTTAATAAGATTATCAAGGATTTTTTTCTAAAAAAACAAGTAACTAAAAGGTTGTTAAAGCAACAAAGCCCTTTGGGGCAAAATAAAATAACAACCTTAGGGATATTGGTTGATGAAACCTATTTCTCAAACACTCCGGCATTATTGGAGCAATTAGTTCTGCAAGGGTTTGATCGAAGTCAAATTACGGTATTGGTTTATAAGGATCGAATAAAATCTAAGGACGAAATAGCTGCGCCATTCGTAGCCTTGAAAAATATCTCATGGGCAGGGGAAATCAATAAACCTGAAGTAAACGATTTTATAGCAACTCCCTTTGATGTGTTGATCAATTATTATGATGTAAATAAATATGCTTTATTGTTGTTGTCTATTCAGTCAAAAGCAACTTTTAAAGTGGGCTTTGATAGTGTGGATAAAAGAGTCAATCATTTTATTATTAAAGTTGTTGTAGATCAATACGAAGCTTTTACTTTTGAATTAGTGAAATATTTAAAAATTTTAAACAAAATATAAAAATGCAATCATTTATTGGAACGGGTGTTGCACTAGTGACCCCATTTAAAAAAGATTTTTCGGTAGACGTTGAAGCGCTTACAAAAATTGTAAATCATGTTATCGATGGAGGAGTAGAATATCTAGTTGTTTTGGGTACTACAGCAGAAACGGCAACGCTTTCAAACGATGAAAAAGAATTAGTAATAGCGACTATTGTTCGTGCAAATGCAGGAAGATTACCACTAGTACTTGGTGTTGGAGGGAATAATACAATGCAAGTCGTAGCGGAATTGCAAACAAGAGATTTTTCTCATTTTTCAGCCATATTGTCGGTTTCGCCTTATTATAATAAACCTACTCAAGAAGGAATTTATCAGCATTTTAAAGCGGTAGCTGAAGCATCTCCAATTCCTGTTATCGTGTATAATGTTCCGGGTAGAACGGCGAGCAATATGTTGCCCTCAACTGTTTTGCGTTTGGCAAAAGATTTTAAAAACATTATCGGAATAAAAGAAGCAGCTGGAGACATTGTTCAAGCTTTGAAATTAATTCAAAACAAACCAGAAGGTTTTTTGGTGATTTCGGGAGATGATATGATTACATTGCCTATGGTTTTAGCCGGTGGCGCTGGAGTGATATCGGTTATTGGAGAAGGATTTCCAAAAGAATTTTCAGAAATGGTTCGTCTTGGATTGCAGCGAAAAGTAGATGAAGCCTTTCAATTACATTATTTGTTAGCCGACAGTATTGATATGATTTTTGAGCAAGGAAATCCAGGAGGAATAAAAGAAGTCTTTAAAGCCTTAGGATTATCTGAAAATACAGTACGATTACCACTGGTAAACGTGAACGAAGATTTAGCATCTCGTTTGCACCAATTCACTAAAAAAATAGGTTAAAAAAAAGATTTTCATAGTAAGTAAATAATATCTAAATTTGCAGTTGCTTTTTTAGGTATCCGATGAGTGGTATTTATCAAGTTAAAACAACAAACCAATGAATAAAATTTTTAGTTTCTTATTGTTAATTGTACTTCTTGCCTCATGCAATCAGTATCAAAAAGCATTAAAGTCTGATGATGTCGCTGTAAAAACGGAAGCTGCAAATAAAATGTATGAAGCTGGAAAGTATTTAAAAGCAATACGTTTGTATGAGCAAGTTGCTCCGGCTTATAAGGGTAAACCTCAAGCTGAACGTTTGTTTTTTATGTATTCAAAATCGTTGTACAATACAAAACAGTACTATTTAGCAGGGTATCAATTTGAAAATTTTGCAGCGAGTTATCCCAAAAGTGAAAAAAGAGAAGAAGCGTACTTTTTAGCAACAGAATGTTTTTACAATCTATCTCCAGTATATAGCTTGGATCAAACGGATACTGAAAAAGCATTAGAAAAAGTACAAAAGTTTATTGATATTTACCCTAATTCTGAGTATTTGCCAAAAGCAAATGCATACGTAAAAGAATTAAGAGAAAAACTAGAGCTAAAAGCATTTGAGATCGCTAAGCAATACAATAGTATTTCTGATTATAAAGGAGCTTTAAAGGCATTTGAGAATTTTCTTTCAGATTATCCGGGTACACCTTTTAAAGAACAAGCCCTTTATTACCGATTTGACTCAGCTTATAAATTAGCCATTAATAGTGTCGAAAATAAAAAGCAAGATCGATTGCAGTATGCTAAAACAACCTATCTTAATTTGATGAAATTTAAATCAGATACCCGATATAAAGCGTCAGCTGATCAAATGCTTAGTACTATTGAACAAGAATTACAACAATTTTCTAAATAAAAAATCATGGATTTAAAGAAAACGAATGCTCCTGTAAATACGATTACGTATAATAAAAGTAAATTAGAAGAGCCTACTGGAAACATTTATGAAGCCATCACGATCATGTCGAAGAGAGCCAATCAAATTAATACCGAAATCAAAAAGGAATTAATTGAAAAATTGGAAGAATTCGCAACATACAATGATAGTTTAGAAGAAGTTTTTGAAAATAAAGAACAAATTGAAGTTTCAAAATTCTACGAAAAATTACCAAAACCACACGCATTAGCTGTTCAAGAGTGGGAAGAAGGTAAAATCTACTACAGAGATTCTAAATAATCCATTTATGTCTGTTTTAAGCGGTAAAAAAATCTTACTAGGTATATCTGGTGGTATAGCTGCTTACAAAACAGCTCATTTGGTTCGATTGTTAATAAAAGCAGGTGCACAAGTACAAGTTGTAATGTCACCTGCTTCTTTGCATTTTGTTACCCCTTTAACGTTAGCGACATTATCCAAGCGCCCTGTTTATTCTACTTTTTATGACGAAGATGACGAAAAAGGAGCGTGGAACAATCATGTCGAATTAGGGCTTTGGGGAGATTTGATGCTCATTGCTCCTGCAACAGCCAATACGCTCTCAAAAATGGCAAATGGCACCTGTGATAACTTACTTATTGCTACATATTTATCAGCAAAATGCCCGGTCTATTTTGCACCAGCAATGGATTTAGATATGTATAAACATCCTTCAACTTTGGAGAGTTTCCATAAATTACAATCGTTTGAAAATATTTTAATACCGGCAGAAAAAGGGGAGTTAGCAAGTGGTTTGTCTGGTGAAGGAAGATTAGCAGAACCTGAAAATATTGTTGCTTTTTTAGAAAATGATTTGTTGCGTCAATTGCCATTGAAAGGTAAAAAAATCATGGTGACTGCAGGTCCTACTTATGAAGCGATAGATCCCGTTCGATTTATTGGAAATCATTCCTCAGGAAAAATGGGATTTGATATCGCCTTGCAGGCTGCCAAAAAAGGTGCTGAAGTAGTATTGATTACTGGTCCGACTCATTTGCAAATAGAAAATTCACAAATTAATTTAGTTAAGGTAGTTTCTGCTCAAGAAATGTATGATGCTTGCCATCAGTATTATCAAGATATGGATGTAGCCATTGCAGCTGCTGCAGTAGCCGATTATCGTCCAAAAAATATAGCGTTGCAAAAAATAAAAAAGGACGAAGCTGCGTTATCACTTACATTAGAAAAAACAGCTGATATCTTAGCCTCCTTGGGAAAACAAAAAAGCAAACAATTTTTAATTGGATTTGCTTTAGAAACCGAAAATGAAATCGAAAACGCTAAATTGAAAATTCAGAAAAAAAACTTAGATTTGATTGTTTTAAATTCGTTAAACGATACAGGAGCTGGTTTTGCTCAGCCAACTAATAAAGTAACCTTTATTGATTGTGATTTTAACGTAGAACCCATGGAATTGAAATCGAAAGAAGCGGTGGCTTTTGATATTGTAACTAAAATAATCCAACATTATGAAGCATAGTTTAGTAGTTGTTGTTCTCGTGTTTTTTGCGCATTTTGGATGGGCTCAAGAGTTACAAGCCACTGTTTCGGTTAATTACCAACAAGTTAGTAATGGGAATCCACAACTCTTTGCTAATTTGGAAAAACAAGTAAAAGAGTTTCTCAATACCACAAAATGGACCGATAAACAATTTAATGATATCGAAAAAATTGAATGTAATTTCTTCATTAACATTACGAGTTATAATTCGAATAATTTTGAAGCTACTTTGCAAGTTCAATCTTCAAGACCTATATTTAATAGTACTTTTTCAGCCCCAATTTTAAACATTAACGATAAAAATTTTTCGTTTCGATTTATTGAATTTGAAGCTATGGTCTATGATCAAAACAGTTTTACTTCCAATTTAGTTTCTGTTTTGGCCTATTACGCCAACGTAATTATCGGAATGGATATGGATTCGTATGCTTTAAAAGGGGGAACAAAATACCTTGCTATTGCTTCAAATATTGTAAATGTCGCAGAAAGTAGCGGGTACAAAGGATGGAGCCAGACTGAGGGGACTAATAACAATCGAAATTTTTTAATTTCTGATTTGTTGTCTGCCACTTTTTTGCCCTTTAGAACGGCTTTATATCAGTATCATAGATTAGGTTTAGATACTATGGCAGATGATCTTTCAAAAAGTAAGGAGGCTATAGCTACTTCCATTATTACCCTAGCAGAAATTCAAAAAGTACGACCAAATTCTTTAATAGCTCGAACTTTTTTTGACGCAAAAGCCGATGAAATTGTTTCCATTTTTGCAGAAGGTCCTCGTATGGATCATTCAAAACTTTTGGAAACCTTACATCGAATTTCGCCCTTAAATTCTCAAAAGTGGAATAAAATTAGATAAGTTAATGCTCTTGAAATCATAAAGTATGCTGCTTTCCCTATCCATAAAAAACTATGCCTTAATTGAGTCACTAGAAACCGATTTTTCTAATCAGTTTTCAGTGATTACAGGTGAAACGGGTGCTGGTAAATCGATACTACTGGGTGCCTTGGGTTTGGTTTTGGGTAACAGAGCCGATTTAACCTCTTTAAAAGATAAAGAGCAAAAATGCATTATAGAAGCCACTTTTTCAATGGCTAATTATCATTTGGAAGCTTTTTTTGCTGAAAATGATTTGGATTATGAAGAGCGAACCATCATTCGGAGAGAAATTTTACCAACAGGTAAATCACGTGCCTTTATTAATGATAGTCCGGTAAACCTTCAAGAATTGCAGGAATTAGGAACCTTTTTATTAGATATTCATTCCCAGCACCAAACCCGAGAATTGATCGAATCTGCCTATCAATTAGAAATTATTGATGCTGTCGCAAATAATACCTCTTCTGTTGTGGTCTACCAGCAACAATTGGCTGAAATGAAAGCCAAACAAAAACAACTGCATGAAATTCTAGCGGAAAAGCAATTGCTTGAAAAAGAACATGAATATCATTCGTATTTATTGCAAGAATTACTTGCTGCTAATTTGTTAGATGGAGAGCAAGAAACTCTTGAGCAAGAGTTAGAGCAATTGAGTAATGTTGAATTTATTAAAGAGCAGTTTTCTCGGATATTTGCTATTGCTAACGAAGAGCAAGTTGGAACCATTGTTCAATTAAAAGAAATCAAACAAGCACTACTAAAAGTTACTCCTTTTTCAACAGCTTATTTGCAACTTTCTGAACGCTTACAAAGTACTTTTCTTGAAATCGAAGATCTTATCAACGAATGTGAACAAAGCAATGATAAAATCAATGCTGATCCTGAACGTTTGGATTTTGTAAGCAGTAAACTACAAGCTATATATGGCTTGCAAAAAAAGCATCAAGTTCAATCTATTGCAGAATTGTTGGTGATTCAAGAGGAATTGGATCATAAGGTTGTAAAAGTGGATGATTTAGAAGTTCAAATTCGAAAAATAGAATCGGAATTGCAGCACACCATTGCGACAATTGATGGGATTGCACAACAAATCTCAAACAATAGAAAAGAAGCTATTCCGCAATTGGTAACAAAAATCAAAACTGTTCTTTCGCAATTAGGTATGGCAGAAGCTAATTTTCAATTTGATTTAGTCCCAACAGTCCACTATTTTGCTGCAGGTAAGGACGAATTGAACGTATTGTTTTCCGCTAATAAAGGGACTGATTTTGGGCTCTTAAAAAAAGTAGCTTCAGGAGGCGAAATGTCTCGTATCATGTTGGCAGTTAAGTCAATATTAGCACATTATTCTAAATTACCAACCATAATTTTTGACGAGATTGATACCGGAGTATCGGGTGAAATTGCAATAAAGATGGGTGAGATTATGCAAGAAATGAGCAATACCATGCAAGTTTTTGCAATTACCCATTTGCCACAAATAGCGGCTAAGGGCGACACACACTATAAAGTATTGAAACGCAGTCAAGGATCGACTACAATATCCGAATTGGTGTTGTTGTCTCCAGAAGAACGAATTGTCCAAATTGCTGAAATGTTGTCCGGTAAGGAGGTAACGGCATCGGCATTGGAACACGCAAAAGCTTTGTTGAATTAAATTTTTCAGTTACTTTTGTAAACGAATAGATAAAGATAATAACCATATAATATACTAAAGAAATGATAATAGAGCCAAGAATGCGCGGATTTATTTGTTTGACAGCTCATCCAAAAGGTTGTGAACAAAATGTAAAAAATCAAATCGAATATGTTAAATCAAAAGGAGCTATTCACGGTGCTAAAAAAGTATTGGTTATTGGTGCTTCTACTGGTTTCGGATTGGCCTCAAGAATTTCAAGTGCTTTTGGTTCCGATGCAGCAACTTTAGGTGTGTTTTTCGAAAAAGAGCCATCAGAAGGAAAAACAGCTTCACCAGGTTGGTACAATTCAGCAGCCTTTGAAGTGGAGGCAACAAAAGCAGGATTGTATGCAAAAAGTATTAATGGAGATGCGTTTTCAAACGAAGTAAAAGACAAAGCTATTGAGTTGATTAAAGCCGATTTAGATCAGGTTGATTTGGTAATTTACAGTTTGGCTTCGCCAGTGCGTCAGCACCCAACAACGGGTGTCTTACACCGCTCTACTTTAAAGCCAATTGGTGGAACTTTCACAAATAAAACAGTTGATTTTCATACGGGTAATGTAACGCAAGTATCCATTGAACCGGCTAATCAAGAAGATATAGATAATACCGTTGTGGTAATGGGTGGTGAAGATTGGGCGATGTGGATGACAGCTTTAAAAAGTGCAGGCGTTTTAGCGCCAGGCGCAACTACTATTGCTTATTCATATATAGGTCCTGAAGTGACGGAAGCTGTTTACAGAAAAGGTACTATTGGAAGAGCAAAAGATCACCTTGAAGCTACAGCTTTTGAGATTACAAAACAATTGTCTGATTTGAATGGTAAAGCCTATGTTTCGGTGAATAAAGCACTGGTAACACAAGCAAGTTCTGCTATCCCTGTGATTCCATTGTATATTTCTCTTTTGTATAAAATCATGAAAGCTGAAGGAATTCACGAAGGATGTATCGAGCAAATCCAACGTTTATACCAACAACGATTGTTTACTGGAAATGCTGTGCCAACAGATGAGCAAGGGAGAATTAGAATCGATGATTGGGAAATGCGTTCAGATGTTCAAGAACGAATTGCAAAATTATGGCTAGAATCTACTACAGAATCGCTTGTGGAATTAGGCGATTTAGCCGGATACAAACAAGATTTCTTGAATTTATTTGGTTTCGGATTTGATGGAGTAGATTATCAAGCAGATACTAATGAAATGGTGTTTGTTCCAAGTATAAAATAAAATAGTAAGTTATAAGTAAAAAAAATCCTGACATTTTCAGGATTTTTTTTTGCTGATGGTGTGGATTGTTTTTGGATATTATTTTGTAAAATGAGTGCTTTGAAATCGCTATTTTTTGTAGGTTTGTAAAAAATAAAACATGTATTTTTCTTTTATTATTCCCGTTTACAATAGGCCCGATGAAATTGATGAATTGTTAGATAGTTTGTCAAAATTCACTTCAGATATACCCTTTGAAGTAGTAGTGGTGGAGGATGGTTCTTCCATAACGTGTGAAGCCATTATTGAGAAATACCATTCTAAATTAACCATTTCCTATTATTTTAAACCCAATTCGGGTCCGGGTGATTCAAGAAATTACGGAATGCGGGTAGCAAAAGGTGATTATTTTCTTATTTTGGATTCCGATTGTATTCTTCCAGCTAATTATTTGACTCAAGTTGCTCATAGTTTGAAAGCTGCCTACGTGGATTGCTTTGGAGGTCCCGATGCAGCCTTAGCTTCTTTTTCAGACATTCAAAAAGCCATCAATTTCACCATGACGTCTTTTTTGACTACGGGGGGTATTCGTGGCGGAAGCGAAAAAGTAACCCAATTTCAACCGCGTAGTTTTAATATGGGATTATCAAAAATTGCTTTTGAAGCTTCAAATGGATTTGGAAACATTCATCCGGGAGAAGACCCAGATTTATCGATTCGCTTGTGGAATTTGGGATATAAAACAAAACTCATCAAAAACGCTTTTGTGTATCATAAAAGACGCATTAGTTGGGATAAGTTTCAAATACAGGTCAATAAATTTGGCAAAGCACGCCCGATATTAAATGCTTGGTATCCAGAGCATGCAAAAATTACGTTTTGGTTTCCAGGTTTGTTTAGTATAGGATTTGGAATCTCTTTTCTTTTGATGCTTTTGAGTTGGCCTTATTTTATGGTTTTGTATGCCGGCTATTTTTTTCTTTTATTTTTGGTGTCATGGATACAAAATAAAAACAGCACCATTGCCTATTATTCAGTTTATGCAGCAGTTATTCAGTTTTATGGGTATGGAACAGGATTTTTAAAATCCTATTATAAAATTTTTATCTTAAGACAAAAGCCAGAAATTGCCTTTCCTGAATTGTTTTTTAAAAAATAAGGATGACTAAAATTATCGGTTTAACAGGTGGTATTGGAAGCGGAAAATCTACTGTAGCGCACTACATGGCTTCAAAGGGAATTCCAGTTTATATGGCTGATGAAGCCGCAAAAGAGCTTATGGATCGACCGGAAGTTGTTGCTCAAATTCAAGTGATTTTTCCGCAAAGCGTCGTTGCTGCAGATGGAAAATTAGATCGAAAAGCAATTGCTCAGATCGTATTTTCAGACCCCGATCAATTACATAAACTAAATGCTATTGTTCATCCCTTAGTAAAAGCTCATTTTACAGATTGGTTGCAACAATATAAATCGGCGCCTTTTGTAGTAAAAGAAGTCGCTATCTTATTTGAAACGGGAGGCAATGAAGCGTGTGATAAAGTAATTTTAGTAACAGCTCCCGAGGCAATTCGAATACAACGTGCTGTATCGCGTGACAATGTGAGTAAAGAAGCTGTTGAAAATCGGATAAAAAACCAATTTTCCGATGCCGAAAAAAGCAAAAAAAGTGATTTTATCATCTCTAATATTGACTTAAAAGAAACGTTTACTCAAACCGACGAAATTCTTAAAATTTTAGCAAAACTTTAAAAAAAAGTTTTTATGTTAATCTTTGGTTAATAAATTTTAGCAATAAATGTTAAAATGTTAGATTTGTGTCGATGAATAAGTCAAGATTTCGATTGTTGGTCTTTTTAATGAGTTTGTCATTAATCGGCATAATTTTAGTCCAATTGTATTGGATAAGTACTTCCTTGAATAAAAATGAAGAAGAGTTTAAATATCACGTTCAACAGGTATTAGGAAATGTTTCAAATACGCTAAAAGAGAAAGAATTGGTTTCTTTTTTTACCAAATATAACGAGATCAAAGACAGTATCGGTAAAGATCCAGAAACGAGTCAGTTGAAGGAAGTATATTTTTATGAGCGCGATACCAAGACCAATGAAACCATTATTTATACCAATACCCTAGTGGCTGAAAATTACGGAATTAACAGTTCGTTTTTTGACAACACTTCAGACTCTGTGGCTATAGGAACGTTAATTTCAAAACGAAAAACCGAGGTTTACAATGGCAACACCATAACAGATGCCAATTTTCAATTAAACAACAAGCCAAATATAACTAATTTAAAATCAGGTAGTTTATCCAGTTTAGATAAAGCTAATTATGAAGTCGTATTTAAAGATATTGTAGCCCAGAAGCCATTACAACAGCGAATTTCAAACGATGAATTGAAAGCCTTACTTAAAGCTGAGTTAAAAAAGTATGGTGTAAAAACGCCCTTTGAATTCGGAATTTACAGTAACGGTTTGGCAACCAAAATTCGTTCGGATAAGTTCAGGTATGAAAAAAATACTACTTATGGTATTCCTGTATTTCAGGATAACGAAGGAATGTCAAAATACCAATTGTTAGTGCGATTTCCGCAAAAAAGTAGGTTTGTATTTTCGTCGTTAATTGGAATTTCAAGTTTATCGTTGTTGTTTACTTTGGTTATTGTATTGACCTATTCGAGTGCCTTGAATCAATTGATCAAACAAAAACAAATCTCAGAAATCAAGACCGATTTTATCAACAACATGACCCATGAGTTTAAAACACCTATTGCAACTATTAATCTTGCCTTAGATGCCATAAAAAATCCAAAAATTATAGATGATAAAGAAAAGGTGCAGCGCTACTTGCAAATGATTAAAGATGAAAACAAGCGCATGCATGCTCAAGTTGAAAATGTATTGCGGATTTCTAAATTGGAAAAAAATGAGTTGGATATTTCCAAAGAACCTAGGGATGTTACTGAAATTATTGAAGATGCTATTGAGCATGTAGCTTTGATAGTGGAAGATCGAGCAGGAGTGATCCACGAGCATTTTAATGCCACTAGAACTACAATTTTGCTTAGTGAAGTACATTTTACTAATTTACTTGTGAATGTATTGGATAACGCTATTAAATACTCACCAGAAGCTCCGGTTATTGATGTTTTTACTGAAAACATTAAAGATTTTATTTTAATAAAAATTCAAGATCAGGGTGCTGGAATGAGTAAAGTTGCTCAAAAACGTGTTTTTGAAAAGTTTTACAGAGAACATACAGGAGATTTGCATAACGTGAAAGGTCATGGTTTGGGATTGGCTTATGTGAAACAAATTGTGGAAGACCATAACGGTCAAATTTATGTAGAAAGTGAAAAAGGAAAAGGAAGCACCTTTATTATAAAAATGCCATTAATTAACTAAAGAAATATTCAATTGCTATGGAAGGAAAAAAAATATTATTAGTAGAAGACGATCCAAACTTTGGTGCTGTTTTAAAAGATTATTTGATCATTAATGATTTCGAAGTTACGTTGGCCAAAAACGGGATGGAAGGATTTGAAAAATTCAAAAAAGACACCTTTGATTTATGTATTCTTGATGTGATGATGCCTTATAAAGATGGGTATACATTAGCTCGAGAAATACGAGAAAAAAATCTAGAAGTGCCCATAATATTCTTAACCGCTAAAACATTAAAAGAAGATGTTTTAAAAGGGTATAAAGTAGGTGCAGATGATTATTTAAACAAGCCGTTTGATTCGGAAGTGTTATTGATGAAAATCAAAGCCATCATTCAACGAAAAGCAACAGAGGTTCGTCCAGATACAACAAAATTTGAATTTGAAATTGGTAAGTTTCATTTGAATTCGAAATTACGTTTCTTAACGTTCCCGGGTCAAGAACCTATTAAATTATCTCCTAAGGAGTGTGAATTGTTAAAAATGTTAGCGCTACACGAAAATGATTTAATGCCGAGAGAATTAGCACTTACAAAGATTTGGAGAGAAGACAACTACTTTACTTCACGTAGTATGGATGTGTACATTGCCAAATTGAGAAAATTCTTGAAATTAGACGAGAATGTTGAAATCTTAAACATTCATGGCGAAGGATTTCGATTGGTCATCAAAAAATAATAAAAAGGCGCTGATTTCAGCGCCTTTTTATTTGAGTTTATTTTCCACAAAAGCAATTAGTTCTTTTGTATCGGTAGCATAATCAAACCAATGTGCATGTTCAGTGCGTTTAAACCATGTCATTTGTCGTTTGGCAAAGCGTCGGGTATTCATTTTGATTTGCTCGATGGCTATTTCTAAACTGTTTTTATTTTCAAAATAATCAAATAATTCTCTGTACCCCACAGTTTGTAATGCATTCAGCTGTTTGTTTGGATACAAAGCTTTCGCTTCCGCTACGAGTCCGTCTTGTATCATGAGGTCTACCCGCTGATTGATTCTGTTGTAAATAATTTCTCTTTCCGCTTCTAAGCCAATGATGATTGGTGTAAAGTTTCTTGTATTTTTTCGTTTCCCAATAAAACTCGAATAGGGTTTACCACTTCCGATACAAACTTCAACAAAACGTTTCATTCGTTGTGGATTTTGTAAGGTTTGAGGGTTATTGGTGGCAATTGTAGCGTAATAAGATGGGTCTAATTGTTGCAATTGCTCTTGTAAATAGTCAATTCCAAAACAATCAAATTTTTCAGTAATTGTTTGTCTAACCGATTCATCAATAGCAGGAAAATCATCAAATCCTTTCAATACTGCATCCACATATAATCCTGAACCACCTACCATGATTTGAATGTTGTTTTTTTGAAACAATTCGTCCAATTTAGCCAAAGCCTCCTGTTCAAAATCTCCCACCGAATACGACTCAAAAATCGATTTGTTTTGAATAAAATGGTGGGGGGCAGCCGCTAATTCTGTAGCAGTAGGAACCGCAGTACCAATTTTCATTTCTTTAAAAAATTGTCGGCTGTCGCACGAAATAATAGCGCACCCAAAATGTTGTGCCAAAGCAATACTCAAGGAAGTTTTTCCTATTGCAGTTGGACCTATTATGGTAATCAGATAATTCAAGACTAAAATTTAATGATTTTAAACACTTTATTTTTGCGCAAATAACTTTGGATAATCGTTTTGACATCTCGGTTGTGTTGCATTGGAATGAGAATGTTTTTCAAAATATCGATATTTGTTATTTGGTAATTTAATTCGTAAAAACAATAGCCTTTGTAGACACCATTCTCAATCAATACGGCACTGCGTTCTTCAAACGAACGACCACGATCTAATAATACCATATTGTTGTTTTCAAATGCGTTTTCATTTATAAATTCTTGCACACGTTCGTTATAGGTCTCGGAGTCTTCTACGCCCAAACACGCTCCATTGCATTCTTTTATTTTATATTGAAAGCACCCGTTTTTAGTGTCATACAAGCCGTTTATCTTTTGGCATAAATTGTATTTTTCGGTAATTTTAAATAAGGCATTTTTACCTTCTTGCAAGCTGGTGAACGAGGTGATTTCCTTTTTCCGACCGTCGGCTTTTTCCACGGTTAAGGCCCAATACCCTGCAGCATTTTTATTTTGGTAAAGCGCATATTGAAAAATGCTTTTGCGTTGCGCTCGGTTGTATATCGGTTTGTTAATTTTGATTTCTTCGCTTTCTTTTAACAGTGCGATCAATTCGCTACCCGTTTCTTCATAAGTAACTGCATAGACATCGCGTTGTATTTTTTTACATTTATGAGTTGTACCAGTAAAATGTTGGTTGACCCTTTTTTTGATGTTTTTACTTTTGCCAATATAGATTAAATCACCGTTCTCGTTGTGGATGTAATAAATACCGGTTTTTGAAGGTAAACTTTCAACAATATCTAATAATTTCGGAGACATTCCGGATTTAATTTCAGTTTTAACGAAGCTTTTTAAGATCTCTTTTTCAACGTCTTTGGCCAAAAGCATTTTGAATAATTTTACTGTTGCCAAAGCATCTCCGCTTGCTCGGTGTCGATCAGACATGGGAATGCCTAATGCACGAACTAATTTTCCTAAACTATAGGATACTTGATCCGGAATCAATTTTTTGGACAACTCAACCGTACATAAAGTGGGTTTTTTGAAATCATAGCCCAAGCGTCTGAATTCGGTTTGTAGGATGCGGTAATCAAAAGAAGCATTGTGAGCAACTAGAATGCAGCCTTCAGTAATTTCTATGATGCGTTTTGCTACTTCATAGAATTTTGGAGCACTGCGGAGCATGGCATTATTAATACCCGTTAATTTTACTACAAAGGGCTGAATGGGTTTTTCAGGATTCACTAAACTGATAAATTGATCCACAACCTCGTGGCCGTCAAATTTATAAATGGCAATTTCGGTAATACCTTCTTCATTGTATTGCCCACCTGTGGTTTCTATGTCGAGTATTGTGTACATATTAAATATCAATTTCAAAAACCAATGTCAAAAAAAAATATTAAAATTGAAATTTGCCATTGTAATTCATATTGAATTATTTTTTGTTGATTATCATTTTTGATGCGATTGCTATTAATTCTTCAACTTCCATTAAAAGTAAAAGCCTTATATTTTCATCACCTTCTTTTATATAGTTTAATATTTTTAATGAATTTCGAGATTCTTTTAATTCTTTTACTGTTAATCCTACTTTAAAAATAAAATCTTTATTACTTATTGTGCCTTGGGCTTCACCAAAATTTAATGATGAACTTCCTGACGATCTGATTAATTGATTTTTATAATATTCATTTTCAAAAGATTTATTCAGATTTCTTGTAAAAAAATACATTCACCTGCAAATCGAACCAGTCTATCTTCAAAATTGAATATTTTCTAGCTGAATATAGAATTATTTTCCATTTTATTTTGACTATTGCTATTGCTATTGCTATTGCTATTGAATTTTTCTA
>JACCDK011914226.1_pt1 | contig 17390 bp, 12 predicted proteins | sample 7445871 | NCBI WGS metagenome assembly JACCDK01 (sample SAMN15323436, study PRJNA562643) | freshwater metagenome | isolation source: river surface water | place: USA:Blue River Watershed | collected 2017-08-15
GCCGAAATTGTGCTATTCCCCCAATTGAATCCAAAGCCTGTACCAAAAACATCTCGACCGAAATAACCAGATAAAAATACCGTATTCTTTGAATTGATGTTGTAATTCACTTTGGCAGTCAAATCGTAAAAATTAAACGCAGCATCTGCATTATTTCCCGTTAAAAACGGCTTAGCCAATACGTCAATATAGGAACGTCGCGCAGCTACGATAAATGAAGCCTTGTCTTTAATCAACGGCGCTTCAATAGAGATTCGAGAAAAAATAACCCCAATTCCCCCATTAACCTCGAGTTTTTTGGCATTACCCTCCTTCATTTTAACATCTAAAATAGACGAAACTCGACCACCGTACTGCGATGGAATTCCACCTTTAAATAACTTGACATCCTTTACTGCATCCGGATTAAATACCGAGAAAAAACCAAATAAGTGAGAGGAGTTATATACCGGAGCATCATCCAATAACACTAAATTCTGATCTACTCCACCTCCACGCACATTAAAACCGGAGGCACCTTCGCCCACGGTAGAAACACCAGGAAGTAGTTGGATCGCACGCACTAAGTCAACCTCACCTAATAAAGCAGGAATTTTCCGAATGGTTTTGATATCAATTTTATTGACGGACATTTCAATACCCTTGACATTTTCATCTAAGGCATTCGCTAATACGCGGACCTCCGCTAACTCATTGGAAGCAGGAGCTAATTCAATATTTAAGGTTTGATTCTTGGAGGAAAAAGTAACTTTTTGCTCTTGCTTGACATATCCTGAAGAAGAAAAAACTAAGGTGAAATCACCCGGCTGAACCGACAAACTAAAGAAACCGTATGTATTCGTTACGTTACCTGTTTTTAGTTCTTTGATATATATGCTGGCACCGATTATCCCTTCTCCACTCGTGGCATCTTTAATATAACCACTCAACGTTGCCTTTTGAGCAAAAGAAGTAAATCCGAGGAACAAAAAGATAAAAATCAAAAAGTGGCGTGCCGACATACATATAAAAATAAACCACAAAGATAACGTCAAAAGGACCGATTTGTTTTATTTAGCAATTTTTAAAAGATTTCGGTAATATAATTCCGTTATGTATTTTAAATTAGATTTTTTCGTAATTTGCTTTCACTAGCCAATAAACCTGACGCATGGATCTGAAAATTTTTGGAAAAATCATACGCGAAAAAAGAAACAACCTCAATCTAAGGCAAGAAGAGTTAAGTGAAAAGAGTGGTGTAGCCATCAAAACGATCCATTCCATTGAACTCGGAAAAGGAAACCCTGCCATCAAAACAATCTTACGCATTTTTGATACACTCGAACTCGATTTCATCGTCGTTTCAGCCAAAACAACTGCAAATCAATAAATTATGGAACAAGCCATTAGTTTCGAACGGGTACCAACCCACATCTTTGATGACTCAGAAAAAGCCTCAAAGGCGGTTGCACATGAAATCGGTGCACTGATTAGACAGCACAACCAGGATAAAAAACCAACGGTACTGGGATTAGCCACCGGCTCATCTCCCAAGAAAGTCTATCAGGAATTAATTCGCCTCCATAAGGAAGAAGGTTTAAGTTTCAAGAACGTTCATACCTTTAATTTGGATGAATACTATCCGATGGAACCTGATTCGGTACAAAGTTATACCCGCTTCATGAAAGAGCAATTGTTTGATCATGTAGACATACCGGTAACAAATTACCATATTCCTGATGGAACTCTTGCCTATGATAAAATTCCAGAGTTTTGCAGAGACTACGAAGAGAAAATCGAGAAACTAGGCGGGTTTGATTTCTATTTATTAGGTATTGGACGCAATGGACACATTGGTTTCAACGAACCAGGCTCGATCATCACCTCAAAAACGCGTTTAATGACGCTCGACATCCTAACGAAAATCGATGCAGCGATTGACTTTGGTGGATTAGAAAAGGTACCTAAAAAAGCCATTACATTAGGGATTGATAAAATCATGAATGCAAAGCGTATCGTTTTGCTTGCTTGGGGAGAACATAAAGCGGAAAGTGTTGCTCGGGCTGTGGAAGGACCTGTTACCTCCGAAATCCCTGCTTCTTATTTACAGCAACACCCAAACACCACCTTCATTCTAGATGAAACGGCCGCTTCCCTACTGACACGGATAAAAACGCCCTGGGTCGTAGATTCTGTTACTTGGGATCGTAACATGATTAAAAAAGCAGTTACTCACTTATCCTTGACGCTGGGTAAGCCTGTTCTTAAACTGACGACGAAAGATTATAACGAACATGGGATGTCGGAATTACTGTCCCTGTACGGTCAGTCGCACGATATCAATATTGAAGTTTTCAATTACCTGCAACACACCATTACCGGCTGGCCTGGTGGCAAACCAAATGCTGACGACACCCATCGTCCGGAGCGCGCTTTTCCTGCGCGTAAAAAAGTAATCATTTTTAGCCCGCACCCGGATGATGACATTATTTCCATGGGTGGTACTTTTCAGCGTTTACACGACCAAGGACACGATGTTCATGTCGTTTATCAGACATCGGGAAACATCGCGGTAGCAGATGATGAAGCGCTCCGATTTGCAGAATTTGTGATTGATTTCAACGAGAAATTTGACAGCAGCAATGCCAAAGCAAATAAAATCTACAAGGAATCTGTTAAGTTTCTCAAAGGAAAACGTGACTCTGAAGTAGACATTGCATCCGTTCGCGAGATCAAAGGACTCATTCGTCAAGGGGAAGCAAAAAATACCTGTCGCTTTGTAGGCATTAAAAAAGAGAATGCGCATTTCTTAAATATGCCATTTTATGAAACCGGAACCATCCGTAAAAAGCCTTTGACCGAACCTGATATCCAATTAATTATGGACATCATCGAAGAGGTTCAGCCGCATCAAATTTATGCAGCAGGTGACTTAGCCGACCCACATGGCACACACAAAGTGTGCTTAGATGCCATTTTCGAGGCAATTACGCGCTTAAAACACCGCGAATACATGAAGAATTGCTGGGTTTGGTTGTACAAAGGGGCTTGGGCAGAATGGGATATCGACCAAATTGAAATGGCCGTACCGATGTCTCCCGACCAAGTATTCAAGAAACGCATGGGTATTTTCAAGCACCAATCCCAAAAAGATGGCGTCGTATTTCAAGGAGAAGACTCGCGGGAATTTTGGCAGCGTGCCGAAGAACGTAACCGCGGCACCGCAGAATTGTATAATAAATTAGGCCTCGCAGAATATGAGGCCATGGAGGCTTTTGTTCGTTGGCGTTTTTAAGCTAACGCTTCAAACAATATCTCGGCGGTATGCTTCGCGTGGCGTTGCGTACCGTCGTGAATTTGGTGTCGGCAACTAGTGCCCGACGCCACAATTTCTACCTCAGGTCCTTGGGCACGCACGGTCGGAAACAGCACCAATTCCCCGATTTGCATCGATAAATCATAGTGCTCCTGCTCGTAACCGAACGATCCCGCCATCCCGCAACATCCCGAAGGAATCAATTGCACTTCAAAATTTGCCGGCAACGACAAGGCTTTTTTAGCGGACACTAAGGAGCTCATGGATTTTTGTTGGCAATGTCCATGCAACTTCAACAAACGCTTATCCGCTTTAAACAATGTTTTATCAATCCGCTTCGCATCTGCTTCGCGCGCGATGAATTCTTCTAACAAGAGTACATTTTTACTTAAATCTTGAGCTTGGGCTTGCCATGCATCTGAAACTAAATCAGGATATTCATCTCGGAAAGTTAAAATTGCCGATGGCTCAATGCCCACTAGTGGAATATCTGCCGTAACAATTGCCGACCATAACTCCACATTTGCTTGAGCTAATTTTCGTGCCTCATCTAGCATACCTTTCGACAAGAACGATCGACCTGAAATCGGATGTGACATCGTGCGGACTTCATAGCCTAAAGCTTCTAGCAATAGTACTGCTTTCCGGCCCACTTCCGCATCGTTGTAGTTCGTGAACTCATCTACAAACAAATAAACAGCCTTATTAGATTCGATTGATTTACGACCTTTCAGCCAAGACCAAAGCGATTGCTTAGCCAATAAGGGCATGGTGCGATCTGGATGGAAGCCCACTAAGCGATTCGAGATTCGACGTAAAAATGGCGTACCCATCACCGCATTATAAAGTGAAGGAACATATGACGCTAAGGAAGAAATGGTCGCAAAATGGCCAACTAGCCAACTGCGCAAAGGCGTGCCATTTTCTTTTTGATACTGGTAAAGAAATTCCATTTTCAGCTTGGCCACATCGACATTCGATGGACATTCCGCTTTACAACCTTTACACGCCAAACACAAATCCATTACCTCTTTAATCTCCTTGTGATTAAAGCGATTAGGCTGCGAAGAGTGCGTTAAAAATTCACGAAGAATATTTGCCCGAGCACGCGTGGTCTCTTTTTCATTTCGTGTCGCCATGAACGATGGGCACATGGTACCCCCAGAAACAGGCGTTTTCCGACAATCACCTGATCCATTACACTGCTCCGCATGTTGCAAAACATCTTGATCTTTATATCGAAATGCAGTTGTAAACTCAGGGGTTTGTTGGCCAGCCTCATACCGCAAAAACGTATCCATCGGTGGCGTATCCACAATCTTGTTGGGATTAAATATCCCTTTCGGATCCCACCATGATTTCAACTCACGCATCAACTGGTAATTCGAATCACCCACCATCCACGGGATAAATTCACCGCGTAAACGGCCATCTCCATGTTCACCTGAAAGTGAACCTTGATATTTTTTAACCAAACGCGCAATCTCTTCCGCGATATGGCGAAACTGTTTATGGCCTTCTTCTGTCTTTAAATTTATGATTGGGCGCAAGTGTAATTCGCCTGAACCTGCATGTGCATAGTGCACACAGTATAAATTATTGGCCGTTAAAATCTCATTAAATTCGGCGATAAATGCTGGTAAATCGTTTACATCGACGGCTGTATCTTCAATAACGGCAACCGCTTTTTCATCACCTGGAAGATTAGAAAGTAAGCCTAAACCTGCCTTACGTAAATCCCATACCTTCTTCACATCACCACCCGTAACATAGGGAAAATGATATCCCAAATCTGCCTCACGCATTGCTTGCTCAACTTGTTGAGCTTGTTTAGCTAAACTTTCAGCGTCATCCGCACGTAGTTCAACAACTAATATAGCCCCGGGATCTCCCTCAACAAAGAACCGATTTTGACTTTGCTCGGCATTCGCTTTGGTACATTCTAAAATATAATGATCCATTAATTCCGAAGCGGACGGATTGAATTTCAATGCAATCAAGTTAGCCCGCAACGCCTCATCAATTGTGTTAAAATGCGCGCAAACCAAACCCAAATGAGCCGGAGGCAATGGATCCACATGTAGTTTAATACGCGTGGCAAAACACAGTGTACCTTCGGATCCAGCTAGTAAATTACAAAAATTAAATGCCGGTTTATCGGCAATAAATGCATTGGAATTCAACAGCATATCCACGGCATAACCCGTATTCCGGCGCTTAATACTTGGCTTAGGAAATTCTGATTGGATATTTTGTTGATGCGTCGGGTTACTCAATGCCGCTAACGTCTGCGTATATATCGTATGTAAACGACTCCCTTCTGGTAATTCCTTCACCGTTTCAAACGGATCTTCTGCCTCAAAAGTAACGAAAGTACCATCGGACAAATAACCTTCCACCGCGAGTACGTGGTCACGCGTAGATCCATAAACAACTGAATTAGATCCACAGGAGTTATTTCCCAACATCCCTCCCATCATCGCGCGATTAGCGGTAGATGTTTCTGGTCCAAAAAATAAGCCATGCTTTTTCAACTCCACATTCAACACATCGCGCACGACACCTGGCTCTACCCAAACATAGGATTCCTCTTTATTTACTTCCAGAATACGATCGAAAAATTTTGAGACGTCCACGACTAATCCGGCGCCTACTACTTGACCGGCTAATGAGGTACCAGCCGTCCGAGGAATCAAGGGAATCTGATGTGTATCGGCAAACGAAATCAGGGTTTGAATATCTGCTTGGGTTTCAGGAATCGCAACACCAAGCGGCATTTCACGATAAGCTGAGGCATCTGTTGCGTACAAAGTCCGCATAACGGTATCCGTAAAGAGACTCCCTTGTAATTTTTCTGATAATTCTGCTAAAACAGATCCTACTTCCTGCTTGATCATAAGAACCCCGAATTAATTCGTAAGCTGCAATTTACGTAAACGCGTGATGAGTAACAATTGTGCCAGTATATAAGTACTCATGACCCAGAATGAATTCCCCGGAATAGGATAATAAAACTTGCCAAAAGCCAATAAGCTGTCAGAAATTACAAATAATAATGCACCCCAAAAGATCACCTTATCACTCAATTTGACACCAAAATACAACATGGCCCCAAGTGCAACCGCATACACAACCACGGGAATTCGTAAACCTTCAGCCAAATGTGGCCATAGGAATTGAAGTAAAGTCACCACATAGACCATAATAGCACCTAATGACCAGTGCCATATTTCTCTAGACCGGAGATGAAACAAGCGGATATATGCAATTTGCATCAGTAAAAAACTACCTAAGCCTAACTGGAAAAACAAGGGATTATCACCCGGGATAAGCAAAAAGACATCGCCCAACCAGGCAAAAAATAAAACAACAAATAGCGATTTGGATTCTACACCCACATACCCAGCCAAAAGAAGCATAAGTAAGGGTTTGGTCACATAGCGAGCTTCAGGAAATACCCAAGGTGCTAAGAGTTCAAGGACTGCATCCACATAAAATAACCGTAAACACAAGTCAGATAGCCGCATCTTATTCATCTAGGTATTTGCCTGCACAAATTTCTTTTTCGATAATGAAATTTGGGCGACTTTTTGATTGGAAGAAGATACGCAAAATATATTCCCCAAGCACACCTATGGCCATTAATTGAATTCCACCAAACAAAATAATCACAAAAAGCAAAGCGGTAAAACCTTCAATGACTTGATCGAAAAACATTTTTTTTACAATAACAGAAATCAAATAGATCACCGAAGAAACGATGGCAAACCCACCCAGCGAGGTAACAAACTTGATGGGAAATTCACTAAAATTATAAATTCCATTCAGCGCTAGCTGAACCAATTTACTAAACGAATATTTTGAATCACCAGATGCTCGTTCTTGACGATCATACGCAATACCAATTTGCTTAAATCCTATCCAGGTACGCATACCACGGATAAAACGGCTCTCTTCAGGCATTTTATTGAGGACGTTAACTACGCGCCGACTGATAAATGAGAAATCTCCACTGTCCAACGGAATGTCTATGTTGGCAATTTTCTTTAAAATTCGATAAAAGATAAAATAGGCAAAACGCTTATAAAACACCTCTTTACGCTTCTCTCGTACTGCATAAACAACATCATAACCCTCTTTAAATTTGGCATAAAACGTTTCAAGTAATTCAGGAGGATCTTGCAGATCGCCATCCAAAACAAATACACCTTCAGATCCGCGCGCTACAGAAAGTCCAGCCGTAAGGGCCAGCTGGTGACCATGATTACGTGACAACAAAACGACATGAAAACGTGGATCACTCAAGGCTAATTGCTGTAACATGGTGCGGGAATTATCCCGACTGCCATCATCGATTAGTACAGCCTCCAAGGTTATGGGCGATTGGTCCATGATTTTCACTAACCGGTCGGCCAACATCGGAAGGTTACTTTCTTCGTTGTAGACAGGAATAACAAATGAAACTTGGGGCGTCGAATTGGGCATAAATTAATAACGGTATTTACCTTGTTTAAAATCAAAAATTAGAACTTCTGTTCCATTTTTGCGCTTTAAAATTACGGAATCTTTTCGCAGCGTATCGATTCGTTGGATAAATTTATCTGAAGGCGATAAATACAAATTCACTAATTGCGCATCTGCAACGCTATAGGAGCCTCCGGCTAGATGCTTCGAATTAAGGAAATTGTTCACCTGAGACGGATACAAAATGGTGTCGCCCGCTGCATATTGTTCTTTTAATTTGTCTGCAATCTGAATATAAGGATTTTCGATGCGACCAGCAGAAAATGTATATTTTTGAGGCTTATCTTGATAAAGAGGCAGGAAGGCAAACACTAAAAAATAGGCTTGGATAAAAACAAATAAACCTGCGACTAAACGGATCCAAATGGGCTTTTGAAAAACATATTCCATAAAGCCTACCGAAATAAAAATACCAAAAGGAAGACCAAATCCAGCATAGCGAATAAAATATCCGGTCGTCGTTCCCGCATTGATAGCAGTTGCAATCAATACCAAAACAGGGAGTAAAATCTGCAGCAGTCCAAATAAATAAAAACGACGTTTTTCAGGATTGAAATCCTTTAGCCAAGTATATATTCCATAGCCAAATAGAACCAGTGCAACTCCACCGAACCGATAACCTTGTTTGGCATATAAATCATTTGTCCAAAAGAATAGATCCGACAAAATCATCACGGTACGCTTGAGCAGATTACCAAAATTAGCCGCTTCGATCCAGCCAGGAATCGGTCCATTTGCATTCAAGTAAGCTAAATACTGTGCCCCAGCATCAGCTTGATAAGCTAAAAAATATTGACCTGGACCCAAGGTCATCCAACCAAGAAACGGTATAATAATGATTACTGCACCTATACTCAATCGCGTCCAAATTTCTTTTGAACGTAAATTCAGGAGCGCAAAAATCCCTTGGCCAACAAGAACCAGCGCGGTCAGATAGGTAGAAAAAAGCGCTAATATACTCGTCAATATCCAGCCCAATAAATCATTGGATTTGATCCCTTGCTCACGCTTCGGGTAAATAAGTTTCCAATAAAAGAAGTTGGATGCCGTCGCGAAAAACATTGAAGTCGCATAATTGCGGGCTTGTTGGCTATAAACCACAAAAAACGGCTCAATTACCGCGAACGCTAGCAACGCAATTTGCCAAGTGATTTTAGGGTAGATCTTGCGTGACCAAAAAAACATGAGCCAAACGGTCAGCATATTGAATATCACTGATATGCTACGAACGGTACCATCTCCCTTTCCAAAAACAAACGCAACCATTTTGAGTAACATGTCATGGACTAGACTATTGCCACTAACATCACCTCGCGCATCAGCTTCTAACCAGGAATTAATGCCGCGCGGCTCCCAAAAATCGGCAGGCGTAAAGGTCTTCCCGGGTTGCATCAGGTCATACATACCACCTATATTGGTATTCCCGACTGCGATCATCATGCTTTGCTTTTCGTCGCCAAATAAACTAAATGACCCAATATGATAAAACCTCAAAACGAACCCGAGTATCATCAGTCCAAAAAATGCTGAAACAAGAATCGTTTTATTACCCATGTATTTGGTTAGCTAGTTAAACACAAAAATCACTTAACTGGATAGCTAAGTGATTTTTGACAAGTTATGCATTCAATTTAATTATGATCCGCATGCTTCACATGCCTCTGGATTATCCAATGAACAGGTCATGTCAGCTTTATTTTGCGCATCATCCGTTGAGAAAGAAGCAGCAGCTTGGGCTGCGTGAGATGCATATTGCAACTCGGTTTCTTTCACTTCATTCGTTTGCTCGATGGCTACTTCAGCTTGTTTTTCAATGGTAAACTTGATCGCATCTGCTGCAGCTTTCGTACGTAAGTAATACATACCCGTCTTCAAACCAAGCTTCCAAGCGTGGAAGTGCATGGATGTTAGCTTACCAAAGTTGACATCTTGAATGTGGATATTCAAACTTTGTGATTGGCAGATGTACGCGCCACGATCTGCAGCCATCTCCAAGATCGTCTTTTGCTTAATCTCCCAAACAGTTTTGTAAAGATCCTTTAAGTTTTGTGGAATTTCAGGAATGCTTTGAACGGAACCGTTGGCCGAGATCAATTTGTTCTTCATCGTCTCATTCCAAAGATTCAATTTGATCAAATCTTTCAATAAGTGCTTATTGACAATCGCAAATTCACCTGACAATACGCGACGTGCATAGATGTTTGATGTATATGGCTCAAAACACTCGTTATTTCCTAAAATTTGGCTGGTTGATGCTGTTGGCATTGGCGCAACTAACAATGAATTACGTACACCGTGTTCAACCACATCGCGACGTAATGTTTCCCAATCCCAGTTTCCTGATGATGGAGTTACGTTCCACATATCGAATTGGAAAACACCTTTGGAAATAGGTGAACCTTCCCAAGTTGAATATGGACCTTCTACCTTCGCTAATTCCATTGATGTTTCCATCGCTGCGAAATAAATGGTTTCGAAGATATCTTTATTCAATTGTTGTGCTTCCGCTGACTCGAAAGGCATACGTAACATGATGAATACATCAGCTAAACCTTGAACCCCTAAACCGATTGGGCGATGACGTAGGTTTGAGTTACGAGCTTCAGGTACTGGATAGTAGTTGACATCAATTACTTTATTCAAATTACGCGTGGCTACCTTAGTTACCTCGTAAAGTCGTTGGTGATCAAATGCTGGCGCACCCGACTCCGTCGTACGAACGAATTTAGGTAGGGCTAAGGAAGCCAAGTTACATACGGCTACTTCATCTTTCGATGTGTACTCCATAATCTCAGTACACAAGTTCGAAGACTTGATTGTTCCTAAGTTCTTTTGGTTGGACTTGTTGTTCGCATGATCTTTGTACAACATATATGGCGTACCCGTCTCTGTTTGCGACTCTAATACTTTGAACCAAAGTTCTTGCGCTTTCACAACGGAACGTGCTTTACCTTCTAATTCATACTTCGTATATAATGCTTCAAATTCGTCACCGTATACATCAGACAAACCTGGACACTCGTGCGGGCAGAATAGTGACCACTCTTCATTGCTCTCAACACGCTTCATGAATAAATCTGGGATCCAAAGCGCATAAAACAAATCACGTGCACGCATTTCCTCTTTTCCGTGGTTCTTTTTCAACTCTAGGAATTCGAAAACATCCGCATGCCAAGGCTCTAGATAAATCGCAAATGACCCTTTACGCTTTCCACCACCTTGGTCTACATAACGTGCCGTGTCGTTAAATACGCGCAACATAGGAATAATACCATTAGAAGTACCATTCGTTCCCTTGATATAAGAGCCTGTTGCACGGATATTATGAATGCTCAATCCGATACCTCCAGCTGACTGTGAAATCTTAGCAGTTTGCTTTAACGTATCATAGATTCCTTCGATCGAATCATCTTGCATAGTAAGCAAGAAACAAGAAGACATTTGAGGCTTCGGAGTACCTGCATTAAACAAGGTTGGGGTCGCATGTGTAAACCAACGCTCCGACAATAAATTATACGTCTCAATGGCAGCAGCGATGTCAGTTCCGTGGATACCAACAGCAACACGCATGAGCATGTGTTGTGGACGTTCAGCGATTGCGCCATCCAGCTTTAATAAGTATGATTTCTCTAGGGTTTTGAAACCGAAGTAATCGTAGCCAAAATCCCGATCATAAATGATCGCCTCATCTAACTCAACCGCATTCTTTTTAATGATGTCGTAAATCTCTTTAGACAACAAGGCTGCATTTTGCCCTGTCTTAGGATCTACGTATGTAAATAAACGTTTCATGGTCGCAGAAAACGACTTTAACGTGTTCTTGTGCAGATTTGAAATCGCAATACGCGCTGCTAGAATGGCATAATCTGGGTGCTTTGTTGTCAAAGACGCCGCCGTTTCAGCCGCTAAATTATCCAATTCGGTCGTTTTTACCCCGTCATACAGACCCGAACTAATTTTTCTTACCACCTATAAAGGCTGCACAAAAAAAGGATCCAAGCTATAACAAAGCTTTTCTATTCTGGCGGTGATTTTGTCAAACTTGACAGATTCGCGACGACCGTCTCTTTTAAATACGTACATGTGTTTCTTATAAAATAATATAAATGAATACTTCGTTTGGCACCCAGTCAATCTTAGACAATACAATCCCGCTTAAGAATTTTTTTTCTCTTCAATTTTGGTCGCTTGAACTACTTCAATTTGACCTGTTGGCGGTTTTGTTTTTTTGCTTTTAGATTACCAAAAATTGAGGCACTTTTGGCTGCTTGGGCACTTGTGTAAAATTAGAAAAAATCACCTCCGCTTGCAAACTATTTTTTGGCTAAAAACGAAAGTAAAAAAGGCCATATTTAAATTACCATATATAAGTGGCCACCTGTCAAATCATTACGCCCCATGCATCTTGGAAAAGTACTAGAAAAATATTTTAAAATAATTTTTTTGTGCGTTTAAGGTCAACGAAGTCCGAAAAATTACTTAGTAAATTATTTTGGTTTTAAATTCAAAAATGATAATTTTGCAACCCGATTAAATGAAACTATATCCCAATAGTCTCTTACAGCACAAACAAACAGACGGCCGGGAATCGTCCACAATTAAAGACATGAAAAAAGACATCCACCCAGAATACAAAGAGGTAGTTTTCCACGATTTGTCAGCTGATTACAAGTTTTTGACCCGCTCATGCGTTGCAACAACTGAAACAACTGAATTCGAAGGCGCAACATATCCAGTTTACAAGCTAGAGGTTTCATCTCAATCACACCCTTTCTACACAGGAAAGAATGTGTTATTAGATACAACTGGTCGCGTAGACAAGTTCAACAAGCGTTACGCAAAGAACTAATCCTGCTAACAGCATAAAGAAAAGCCTCTTCCATTTTTTGGTCGAGGCTTTTTTCGTTTAATTTGCGCTATGTGGAATTCGAGCCAACTGATCAATGATCCAATAATCGTCCAGCAATTGCTGCCACTTACGTACACACGTGAGTTGAAAGACCTATTAATTGGCATCAGCACCATCGAAACAAAATGGGAAGCGATGGCAGGCCGCATACCAAGCGACTGCTATATCCTAGGTTCATGCATTCCTACCTTAGAGCTGGTAGACGCACTCACAAATCTAGCCAATGACACCTGCTTAATGTGGCAGAATCAGTGGATTGCTTACCGCTCAAGTGGGCAGCAAAATCCGAGTCAGCTGGCTATTCACCAACTAACCAAACAGCCACTTTTCATCGCCTACCCCGAGGATTGTATTGCGGCCAATAACCAGGCGTTACGCACTGAAATACAACCTAATCAGCTAGATTTAGCAGTTCTTGCAGAAATGGGTACGAGTTTCATCGCACCTGAAAACTGCTTCGTAGATACAAGCGCCACAGTACATGGTAGCATCATCGATGCCAGCCAAGGCCCCGTCTACATTGGAGCTCATGTAAACATACAAATAGGAACATTGATTCAAGGACCTGCTGCTCTTTTAGCAGGGAGCACCACCAACCTAGGAGCCAAAATACGTCCAAATACCACCATAGGTGAAAAATGTAAAGTAGGTGGCGAAATCAGCGCATCCATCATGTATCCTAATTCAAATAAATCGCATGATGGATTTTTAGGAAATTCCATACTAGGTTCATTTTGCAATTGGGGAGCGATGACGACGACGTCTAATGTGCGCAATGATCTGCAAAACGTGAACGTATATGATTATACGAAAAAAGATATGCGGCCAACCGCAGTCAAGTCATTTGGTGTGCTGATGGGTGATTTTGTCACGACGGGTATCAGCACAAAATTTAATACTGGAACGGTAGTGAGCTGCCATTGCAACATCAGTGGAACTGACTTTCTACCTAAATTCATCCCTGCATTTACCTGGGGCGAATTTCCTAACGTACATACATATCGATTCGAAGAAGCAAAACGAAGTGCTGAAGCATGGATAAACGCCAAAAATGAAGAAATTCCAGAAAATCTGGAATCGAACATGCAAGCGATTTGGAAAGCGGAAGCAAAAGACCGAAATTAGAGGATGCGTTTTCAGGATATTCCCGGACTTCATACGACTAAAAAACAATTGAGCCAAGCGGTGTTAACTCAACACATCGCACATGCTCAATTATTTCATGGCCCGAACGGAGGCGCACAATTAGCCATGGCACTGGCGTTTACTTCTTTTTTATTTTGCACTGACAAACTAGGGGAAGATTCATGTGGACAATGCCCTAGTTGCCAGAAGGTCCAGCGAGGAGTTCACCCGGATCTTGTCTTCATGTTTCCTACGGTAACAACGAAAAAAGTCAAAGAAGCCGAGTCAGATGTATTCCTTCCTGAATGGCGAAAATTTCTATTGGATTCCCCCTATCGAACCTTACCCGATTGGCTAGGAGCCATGGGGGCGGAAGGAAACAAACAAGGAAATATCCCAGTTGAAGAAACTAGAAAATTACTCTCAAAAATAAGTCTTAAACCGTTTGAGGCACCCTTCAAAGTGGTGCTCATTTGGCATCCAGAATCACTGAATTTATCGTCAGGAAATGCGCTACTAAAAACGTTAGAAGAGCCACCTACATCGACCTTATTTTTATTAGTGTGTGCTGACGCGCAAAAATTATTAACAACGATTCTTTCGCGCACCCAACGTATTGCTATTCAGGCAGTTGACGAAGCTGATTTATCCAATTTTTTAACACAAAAAGAAGGAATTGATCTTGATCGGGCTCAAAATTTAGCCTATAGTGCTGAAGGAAATATTGCGTGGGCATTAGAAAAAGCAAAAACAGAAAACCTGAGTACGTCCACCTGGTTTGCCGACTGGATGCGGGCGGTTTACAGTAAGAATTTAAGCAAATTAGCCACGCTTGCCGACCAATATGATGCACTTCAAAAAGAAGAACAAAAAGGACTTCTTGAGTATGCCTTACATATTTTCAGACAGTGCTTGTATCAAATTGCGGATGCCCCTAGTTTAATCAAGGCGCTAGAAAAAGAACGTGGGTTTATCACTAATTTCTCAAAAACATTGAATCGAGAGTCCATAGAACGTATCAGTGAATTACTATCGACTGCATACTATCATTTGGAACGAAATGGTCGCGCCAAAATGATCCATCTCGACTTATCTTTGCAAATTATACGAATCGCGAATGCAGCTAAAAAATAACATACGTATCGGAACGCGGAATTCCGCGTTAGCTCTTTGGCAAGCCAATCATATCGGTCGGCTGTTAGAAGCTGCCGGCATGTCGTATGAATTAGTTGCCATCCATACCATCGGAGATAAAATTCTCGATCGTTCACTATCGAAAATCGGCGCAAAAGGCGTATTTACAGAAGAACTAGAAACGATGTTGCGTTCTGGGGAAATAGACATTGCGCAACATTCTGCCAAAGACCTCCCCTCCTCCTTAGCTGATGATCTTCCACTCATCGCATTCACAGAACGTGAGGCGGCACATGATGTGGTGTTGAGTATGAACCCATCGCTTCGATTGGGTCAATTGGCTCCCTTACGGATTGGAACTTCTTCGACGCGCCGAAGAGCATTTTTGGCTCATCAGTATCCACAGCATGAGGCCGTAGAGATGCGTGGAAATTTGCAAACACGATTAGAAAAATTAAAAAATGGAGATTGTGATGCGATGTTGCTCGCTTACGCTGGCGTTCACCGCATGGACATGGAAACCTATATCGTAGAACACTTAGATTTACATACTTTTGTTCCTGCTGTGGGACAGGGCAGTGTGGCCATTCAGTGTTCAAGTAGGCTTAATTCAGCTATTCGAGAAGCTGTCAGGCTAGCCTGCAATCATGCAGCATCCGAATCCTGTATCGTGGCTGAACGCAGCTTGTTGGCCATGCTAGACGGCGGATGCAGTGTGCCCGTATATGGTCATGCGAAGCTTGTAGCGGATCAAATTCACTTACATGCGGGTGTACTCAGCTTGTCCGGAGATCAAAAAATCGAATCAAGTGCAACGGGCACAGAACCTAAATCCGTGGGAAATCAAGTGGCAACTGCACTAATTAACCAAGGGGCACAACAATTATTAAAGGAGATACGCGTACAATTAGCATCGCAATCATGAAAAAGACGATTTTAATCACTGGAGCCAATGGGCTATTAGGACAGAAGCTTGTTGAACTTTTGGTTCAGGAATCTACGGTAGATTTAATCGCAACGGCAAAAGGCGAAAATCGATTGCCAAATTCAGCTGGGTATCGTTATGTTTCTTTAGACATCACTAATTCGGCAGATATAGATACGGTTTTCGATACCTATAAACCACATGTGGTAATCCATACTGCGGCCATGACTAATGTGGATACGTGCGAAACAGACCAAATCGGATGTGAGTTACTTAATGTAACTGCAGTTGCCTATTTAATCGAAGCGTGTCAAAAGCACGACACATTTTTATGTCACCTATCGACCGACTTTATTTTCGATGGGGCTGATGGTCCTTATACCGAAGAGGCGAAACCTAATCCGATTTCTGTGTATGGCGAAAGCAAATTACGTGCAGAAAAATTACTCGAGGCTTCGTCAATCCGATGGGCGATTGCCCGGACGGTATTGGTTTTCGGAATTGTATCCGACATGAGCCGGACTAACATTATTCTTTGGGTCAAAAAATCACTAGAGGAAGGTAAGCAAATTAATGTGGTGACGGATCAATTTCGTACACCTACGCTCGCAGAAGATCTCGCTTTGGGTTGCTGGCTCATTGCTCAAAAAGAGGCGCAAGGTATTTTCAATATCTCGGGTTCAGACTTTTTAACGCCGTATGAAATGGCTATTAAAACTGCCAATTTTTATGGTTTGCCGGTCGACCTAATCCAGCAAGCAGATTCATCAACATTTTCGCAACCCGCAAAACGTCCACCGCGTACCGGCTTTATTTTAGATAAAGCTAGAAGGGAGTTAGGATACCAACCACGTTCGTTTGATGAAGGTATTGCATTCATGGCCGAACAAGTCCATTAAAGATTACTCGATGCTACTAGGTACTTGGGTAGCCACCTCTTTATTTTCTTCTTGAAGCGTTTCCCATAGTAGATCTTTCAATTCTTGAATACCGGATTGAGTGATCGAGGAAATAAATACCAAAGGAAGATCTTTAGGAAGACTTTCGCGCATTTCGGGCTCCATTTCAGGGATGGATAAATCCATTTTAGAAACAACTAAAACGCGACGTTTATGTAATAATTCGGGATTGAATTTGGTTAATTCGCCAACAAGAATTTCGTATTCTTTTCCCCAGTTCGCTGTGTCCGATGGAATCAGAAAACATAAGATCGAATTACGCTCAATGTGACGTAAAAAACGTAATCCAAGGCCTTTTCCCTCAGCAGCTCCTTCGATAATACCCGGAATATCTGCAACAACAAATGATTTATAATCGCGGTAAGCAACGACACCTAAATTAGGCACCAAGGTAGTAAAAGGATAATCTGCAATTTCCGGCTTGGCAGCAGATAACACCGAAAGCAATGTTGATTTACCTGCGTTAGGGAAACCTACCAAACCTACGTCTGCAAGAACTTTCAATTCCATAATCACCCA
>JACCDK010285444.1_pt1 | contig 17373 bp, 15 predicted proteins | sample 7445871 | NCBI WGS metagenome assembly JACCDK01 (sample SAMN15323436, study PRJNA562643) | freshwater metagenome | isolation source: river surface water | place: USA:Blue River Watershed | collected 2017-08-15
GAATTTAGCTTATGCAATTGAGCTACTCGCAAAACCATCTGGCGAACGTGAATTAGGAATTGATCCAGAGACAGGTTTCCCGATCATTGCAAAGTCTGGTCGTTACGGCGCATATGTAACTGAAATTTTGCCTGAGCCAGAACCGGTAATTAATCCAAAGACTGGTAAACCAAAGCGCATCAAGAAAGATGATTTGCCGAAACCGAAAACCGCATCGCTATTTTCGACAATGGATTTAAATACAATCACATACGAAGATGCTTTGAAGTTACTTTCACTTCCCCGCGTGCTTGGTACCAACTCAGCAGGTGATGAAATCACGGTACAAAACGGTCGTTACGGCCCATACTTAAAAGCTGGCACCGACTCGCGCACACTCGCTTCTGAAGATCAAATTTTTGCAATCACTTTGGATGAAGCGCTTGAGATTTACTCAAAACCAAAGGAGCGCCGCCGCGGCGTTGCCAAGCCTCCACTTAAAGATTTTGGTGTGGATCCGGTGACTGGCAAGCACATTCTGGTTAAAGATGGCAGATTTGGAATGTACGTAACCGATGGCGAAACGAATGCGACTCTACGTCGCGGAGATACCTTAGAAGCGCTAGATTTACTACGTGCCCAAGAATTGCTTGCGGGTCGCCGCGCTTGGGAAGCCAATGCTGAAATTTAGTCCTATTTTCATTTCGTGATTTTTATTTGATATATAAAGTATAAATTTAGATTCCAACTTAGATGGGGAAACGGGAATCTTTTCAGTTTTATTACGTCGCTCTTGTATATAGTTGAAATTAGGAACTTTATGCCCAAAACATGATTTGGGTGTTCGAGCGCCCATAGAAATTTAATTTCCTTTAAACTGACTTGAGATAGTTTTGATTGCTTCATGTGCGAGAAAAAATGTCTTATTAACCTATACAATATACCTGGATCACAAGGGACGTATAAAGACAAAACTCCATCGTTTTTTAGCACCCTGCGAAATTCCAGTAGCGCTTTATCGGCATTATGAACATGCAAAATTACACATGACGCAATAAGTCGGTCAAAACTGTTGTCGGCAAACGGTAATGAGTTTGCACTGCAACAGACAAATTTGGTTTTTGAATTTTCGGGTGATGCATGTTCGACAATATCCGTTAATGTGTAACAATCAAATTCATGATTTACATAATTAAGGTGTTCACCATTTCCCGCGCCTATCTCTACAACTTCGGCAAATTTACTTCTTCTAAATTTACGAGGAAAATTTTCCAATTTTCTATGATAGCCGCGAGTGAAGACGCCCAAGATCCCTTGATAATGTGCAGCGGAAAAAATTTTTTCATAATATTTTTTTTGAATAGTATGCAATTCTAATCTCTATTTCTATTTGGAAAGTTCAAAGTGCTCATTCTCTTACAGTTAGCATACTAGGAGTTAACAATTAAGTGGTAACCGCACTTTTGAAAATACAAATTTCGCATGCACTATTAGTCCATAAATTAAGATTGAACCATGGCTGCAAGAAATGATGCGAAGAGTACCTGAAGACCACTAATAATAAAAAGAATTATTGCCCCACTCAATCTAAAAGAAGATTCGAAATCTGCAAATTTATAGCCACTAGTTTGCCAACTTGAAAACAAAGCTATTAGAAAGCCTAAACCAAGTAGAATGAGCAGAAACCCCAAGACTACACCTCTTTCTAAAGTGAAAGCTTTTGCCATTTTGTTTGATGAAATATTCTCAGGCAGGAAGCCGTATTTTCCGGCAAAAGCCCTAGCAATTAATGCTAATAGACAGGTTTCAATTCCTACCAATAGTACGCTGATGCCCACCAGAAAAGCATGAACGCCGAGTTCTATTCCAAATACGCTGAAATTCCCAAATGCAGTGAATGATGTAATTAACATCCCAAGAGTTAGGAAAAATAATCCTGGATACAAAAAAAGCCATCTTGGGCTAGCTGAAAGCAAGAAAACCAAATGTCGCCAACCATCTCTCCAGGTTCTTAAATGAGGTGCCCTTGTTCGCCCATCAACAAAGAGTCTGGTAGGAATTTCCTTAATTCTCAAATTATGTAACTTTGCCTTTACAAGCATCTCACTGGCAAATTCCATTCCGGGAGCTCTCAAATCCAATGACAGTATCTTCTTCCTGTCAAAACCACGCATCCCACAGTGAAAATCATCAACTGGAACTTGAAAGAAAAGTTTTCCTAGCCAGCTCAAAATTGGGTTTCCAAGAAATTTATGCAAGAAAGGCATAGCACCAGGAGCAATTCCACCCCTAAATCTATTCCCTACTACCAAGTCGCATCCTGCATTAAGTTCTAATAGAAATGGTTCAATATTATCCAAGTCATAACTATCATCGGCATCCGCCATTACAACAAACTTAGACTTAGCTGTTTGGATCCCTGCAAGTAGTGCAGCGCCATAACCTCTAGTTGACACCTCAATCAATTCAATTCCCTGGGAGACTACATATTCTTTGCTGCCGTCTGTTGAGCCATTGTCTGCAACGATAATTGTCCCTGAAAAACTACTTTTCGAAATGGAGTTTAAACACTTCTTTAGCACATTAGGAAGCGTCTCAACCTCGTTCAAACACGGAAGCAGAATTGTAAAATCGGAATAAAACTCCTTTGACTGCTGCACAAATAAAGTGTATCAAATGTACTATGTGCACGGGTATAAAACTTTTGTATTAGAGAGATATGATTTTCGAATGAACTGTCTGGGAGTGCAATATAGCAAATTACAGAAGTTTCTAAGCACTAAAGTCTCTCAAAACTTTACCAAGTGGTTATTTTTGGGAGGAGCAACATCGATTCTAGATCTCTCACTTTTTATATCATTTTACCATTTTAGTCATAATATTTACTTGAGCAATTTGGGTTCTGGTATCATTGCTGTAATCTTTAATTTTAATGTAAATTACTTTTTAGTTTTTGACACAAATTCTAGTTACTTAAATTCCGTCAAAAAATACATTTTATCTTTTATCTTTGAAAGATCTCTGAATACTTTGATTGTGACCCTAATTATGAAACTATTTATATCTCCCGCTTTTTCGAAAATCTTGTCTTCACTGATTCAGAGCCCCCTCAGCTATATGTTGAATAAGAAATTTGTCTACCGAGCAATTTAAGTTCTCTATCTTATCTAAACTCACAAACTCAGATTATCGCTTAAGTTAGATTTCAAATTAACCGTAAGTACTTTCAAAATAGTAGGAATCCTTAGTCACCATAATAAATTGACGAATATTTCTCTCCACCACCATTCCAAAGCTGAAAAATTAAATGACGTCCATCGTACATGCTCGGGGAGTAGCCATCCTTGTCAATGTAAATTGAAAATCGAGAGACTTCACCGGGAAGCACAAACCTATTACAACTAATTGACTTTGTAATCTTGCCACTAACAATCGTTTGCTTTGAATCATTCACAGCGTAAAACGAAACTGCCTGATACTTAGACCAATCTGGCAATGACATGCAGATTTGATAGCTTTCAGATTTTGAATTTGAATTCACTTTGACCAAATTCATAACTTTTTGAAACGGGACTCCATCAATATTAACTTTATAATCCAATTGATTTGCCTTAGCAAACTTCAATGAACCTTGAGTGTAAATCCATCTAAATTGCAATGGGCCTTTGCCCTCGAATGATGAAACGTTAGTCTTCGTCAAAAGCAACAAATTGTCTGGAAGACTCCTTACCAAAGTTGGATCTCCATCTTGTATTTTTAATCCAAGTCGGTAATCAGTAAGATCATGAGATTTCTTGAACGATGTCAAATAGTTTAATATAGCGGCTGATTGACTTTCTAATGGTTCTAGCAAGAACAACCTATTCAAATCCAAAGTTTTCATTTCTTTTAACTTTTCACCATACTTGCTAAAGATAGAATTCTCATCTTGAATTTGTTTGAAAGCCAAAAAATTAAAAAACAAATTTACAACAAAGATAGCTATTAGAATTGTCATTGAGAGACGTTTTAATGCCACTGTGCGAAATTTAGAATTGTCCAAATTTTCAACTGACTTATATATTAAGCCTATGAAAATGAATTGAAGAATATAAGAAATCTTGTAAATGAAATATGAATCTCTAGTAACAAAAAATGTTAGCATTATTGAGTATGATAGAAAAAAAAGCAGATTTACGTAGTTTTTACTTTTAAGATTAGTTCGAGAGAGAAGCAATTTCAAGAACATAATTGAAATTAAGATACTTATAACACTGAGTTGAATGTCAGAGATGTTGTATTTAAATTGCAACTCCTGAGAAATCCCTAACAAACTAGAGCCTAGAATATTTCCAGGCACTAAACCAATATATTGTAAAGGACCTAATGGTGTTGCGAAGCTGTGCCATGACCTAAAACTCACTAAAGCAGAAAGTCGTTTTTCTTCAAGAGCAAACCAAGCTATTATGAAAATTGAAGCGAGAATTAGAGTTTTTAACTTAGTGCTGAACGCTTTAAAACTTTCATTTAAATTCAAAGCAATAATGAAATAAATAAATATGAATGCAATCATATATGGATAACAAAATGCAGAAAAAATCAACAAAGTAATAATTGATAGCGATGTGGGGGTACCTAAATCCTTCGAACTTATCAAAGTTAACAAATTAGCAACTACTGACGCCATCATGATAGTTCCTATATGCCCATTTAGGATCGTTACAAAATATATATGCGAAAAAATCGAAATAAATGCAAGCACATAAGAAGTACGTTTTGTAAAATTAAGTACTCTCTGGAAGAAGTTTAAAAGCGCTCTGAAAAAGAGAACGGTCCAAAATAGTGTAAAAGTGTAGAATGTTGCATATGATGGAAGCGATTTAGAACTTTGTGCGAATAGCTCCAAACCTGAATATTGAAGAACGGTATTATCTAGGTATTCATTCTTTTTGGCTTTACAAGCCTTAATTTCATTATCACTAATCTCGGTGCGACTTGAAACCACATTCTGATCTACAGTGAACATGCTGTGTGCACCGCAAAGGCCATCAAAAACATCATTATTAGCTGATCCCCAGTGGGTGAAAGATGTCTTGATGGCTTCATCAAAAGTTTGATAAGGGGCAATGAATTGGAAAAATAGAAATAGACAACTAATCCAGATATTATTTCTTCGCAAAAACTTGCTATTGACTTGACCTAAGATATTACGTTCAGTTGATAATGCAAAAATGCTCAGTACTAGGAAAAACAATTTTGGAGCATTTGCATTTGAGGTGAAAAAAACAAGTAAACCAAATAAAATGTTTACTGCAACAAAAGCAAGCAGATAAGGATCGACATATTGAATTCTAAATCTTTTTACTAAAAAATCTCCCAGTAATTTAGTAATTGCGACAAGCCATAAAATACCTGCTACTAATCCAATCCAAAACATGATTAAGTATACACTTTTTGGAAATTTTTTCATTTTTATCTGATACTTTAGTGGAATCAAAATGCAGTGCAAATGACAAACGGTTAACGGAGGTGCTATGTTTCTTTTCTACATTGCATTGCTCACTGTCTTTTTCTTAATTTGTGGCACTCTTCCTGCACTTAAAGTAGTTAACAATCAAGGTTTTGTATTCTCAAAAATCAATTTCGCGATATCTTACGGATTTTCGCTATTTTTGTACCTAGCTTTGATAATTGCAAGTTTTCTAAAAGGAAGTATCGAAGCGAACAAATTTATACTGATTATTCCATTCATTCTAAGTTTACTAACAGTCGTAAAGTGCCGTTCTCAATTCTTTGCTCTATTTAAAAATTTTCACGTCGTATTATTTTCAGTCCTCATTAGTAGCCTACCTATAACTTATTTTCTAGCATCCAATAAATGGAGCTTTGCTGAAGGCGTTGGAGACGATGGTGCACGCTGGTATGCCATGGAAGATTATTTACTTCACAATAATTTTTCAATTTGGTCAAGTATTGAATCTACTTTGAGATATCAATTCGACGGTCGCGGAGCCTCACTTACAGGTAACGCTGCTTTAAGAAGTTTGTTGCCTTTAGACACAGGAATTGCCACTTCACTCCTTTACATTCTAAGTACTAGCATTTCTATTTCACTGTTAACCGGCTTAATGATAGATAAATTAGTTGATTCTAGGTCAGTAAGTAAACGTCGAGCTCCGTTACACTACATTTTAATAGCAGTTTTATTTAGTTTAATCGGAACTAGTGTGAATCTTTTTTTCTCTGGCAGATTAACTCAACTATTCTCACTTTTTCCCTTGGTAGCATTAATTACAACTACACAAATGATTTCTAGCAAACTAAAGCGACTACTTAATTACTCTTACTGGTGCATCTTCTTTTCTTTTAGCTACTCCGTCCGCTATATTATAATATGCTTTACTATCATGGTAATTCATGAAATTTATCTTTTAAAGCAAAGTGCGGCACTTACCAGTAAGAATTTTTTCTCAACATTTGCACAGATATTTAGTGTATTTATTTCAACTTTAGTTATATCTTATCGGGAGCTATTTCAAATATCAAACTGGATCCTAAGTGATAGAGGTTCAGAATATGGTTTGTTTGCAAAACCTCTAATTCAAAATTTCCTTGTTTGGACAGGCATAATCTCAACCTGGACTAACATCAGTGACATACCGACGGAACTGATCTATTTTTCCGGCACAATGTTTTTACTTCTGATAATACATTGGGCAAAAAGTGTAAAAACTAAGAACTTTACTCTCATGAGTATGTCAAGTATTAGCATTACAGGATTGCTACTTTGGATAAGTATCATTTTCCTCGTACTGATGGAAAAATACTTTATAGTTTACAAGTTATCGACTTATCTACCATATCTTTCAATTTACATATTAATTGATTTTTATGTCGCTGTAAACCGCTATAAAAAAGTTGAATCCACAGCCGCTAATCGCAAGAAAAAAATTGCAGAAAAATTCTTGGATACCCATCTAGTTATCCTTGTGACAATCTTGTTAACGGTGTTTGGTGGATATCAGCATTTTCAGCTTAAGGATTACAAGAAGCTCATTGTTGAGCGGGAATCATTTCTATCTCAGGACATTTCTTCTATCTCGAATGCCATGCAAGCAAAGATAAATAAACAAGATAGAAACAGGATTGCAATTTTTGGTTACATAGCAAGCCCTGAATCTCACTTGATGACAAGGGCTGCATTCTCAGAATATTTTTGGGTACCAATTTCAGGGTCAGAATTCGATTACCCATTTCAGGACGAAATAAGGAACAGATATAGTAATTATGAAAAAATCGAGTTTCTCCTATATAGGGGAAACTCTAATTGCGAGCCAGTGGATTTTAACTCTAACAAATATTTACTATACAACAATAATAATTATAAAGTATTCTGGAATAAGCCGACGGTTGTAATTTTTGAACACGGATTTAAGCTCAATTCAGACCTTCCTCCGCGGACAAGCGAATGCCATTCAAATGTTTTCAACTATCGAGTTCTCGGGGAAAAAGGCGTAATTAAGTTCTTGAATTCTTCAAATATTCATAACATTAATGTTAGTTACAATGCAAGTGCAATTAATGAATGCAATAACTTGCAATTCTCTATGTCACAGAAATTTTTTAGGAAATCTACATTTAATGGGGATTCATGCACTGATACAATTACGATACGTTCAAATTTGACAGAAGCAACCCAACTACTTTCATTGAATATAATTAATACTTCTGGAAAAGCTGTGACTTTTCGCCAAATTAGTTGGTCAAATTATTGATTAGTTAAATCAGTTCTATTTAATTTTTCATAGAATAAAATTCGAGTTTGAGTTTGAAGCAAAAGGTTCATGTAATATATTGCGTGAATTTCCCTCTACATATATTCAAATTCAATATGCTTCCATTTAGAGAGTTTATTGAAACGGTGCTATTCCTAGCCTCTTATGTAAAAATTGAATAAATGTATTTGCATTTACGCAATGGACCATTGAAAATCTACCATATTTTTTATTAAATTTTTTTGAAAGTGGATTAATTTTATCAATTCCATTTGACAACAGAATTATTCGATCTAAGAAAATATACTTGCAATTTCTATATACTTTCAAATTATTCAAGCGTGATTCTTTTTGCTTGAAGTCTGTAAATTGCAATTGTTTGAATAGATTACTTTTTAGATATTTGTAAATTTTGACCAACGTAACATAATGCCTTTTCCCATTATCATTTTGTGTATTTTGATGTACCAAGAAAGAAAATAGCGATTTCAAGAATACTTGGCTCTTGTCTTTTAAAGATGTATTTTGACTAGAAATATCAATTGGAGTGTAGATTAAGGACCAAAAATAGTCGTAAATCGGCGTAGAGAATTTCTTTGGTAAATACCTACTTCGTAATACAGCTAATTCTTTGTGAGCCTCTATTATTCGAGAACTTGAAAAACCGCCGAGCTTGAAACGCGCTAATGATTCTTTCCATATCACGGGTGAACTTGTCATAATACACTTAGCAATAAGGTCCCAATCTGCGGCGATTTTTAAAGTTTCATCAAATCCTCCTAACTTTACAATCATACTTTTCTTTATAATGACACCTTGGTGACTTCTATAGCCGATGGCGTAAAGTTGATTTTGCAAAGTAGGAGGGCTGACGAGTTTGCAGATCCAACCTTCACCATTAAATTCGATTTCCTCGTGGGTAGTGCATCCCCAATCATTGGATTTATTGCTAGATAGGTTATCTGAGGCTATTTTTAGTGAATCTTCATTCGCGAAAACATCTTCCGCATTAAGAAAGAAAACGTACTCATCATTTTCAATAAAAGATAAAGACTTATTCATGGCGTTGTAAATCCCATAATCTGGTTCAGATAACCAAAGAGTATTTTGACTATCAAGGTGACCTAAGTATTCTTTTGTGCCATCCGTAGAGTCTCCGTCTATAATGATATGACGCCAATTTCTATAATTCTGCTGCTCAATCGAAAGCCTAGTTTCACGTAGCCCATTTAAGTTGTTTTTAACTACCGTAACAATGCAAAATCTCATTTCATCCATCAGTGCAATTCCCGAAGTGAATCTCTTAAATATTGCGAACATAACCTAATTCTGTTTAAAAAACCGGGTGTATGAATTTCAAGAAATCCAACAACACTATTTCTCCAGAATCTGTAATAGCGCCATAAGATGCTTTTGAATATGTACCTCCTAGACAGATGCTTTAATCTAATTTGAAATAGCTCTCTATTACCTAGATTTCGAAATTTGGTAGATTCTCCTCCAAGGTAGAAAACAGCTAAACTCCTGTCAATTCGCTTACCCGTCGCCAAGATAGATATTTTACAAATGGCGTCCCAATCCGCCGCAATGCGATATTTCAAGTCAAATCCACCGATAGCATTATATAAACTAGATTTACAAATGAAAGATTGATGATTAATAAACTTTTTTGCAAACAGTTGATTTTGGATTTTGAAAACTTTTGGAGCTTTCATTTCCCCTATCATTTTTAGCCTGTGATCTGCTAAAAGAAACCCGCCGTAGTACCAATCATAATTATGATTTATGATTTCATCTTTAACTTGCGATAAAGTATTTATATCTGCTAGTTCATCTCCTGCATTAATAAACCAAATCCATTTATTCAAATCAACATTTTGAATTGCTAAATTCATTGCTTGGTAAATTCCTGTACCTTCGTCATAAATAATTCTTGACAATTTGCCATCCTCTATCCATCTTGTGGCGAGGTTTGAAATAGTTTCATTGAATTTTGGCATAACTATAATCCAATCTACTTCAGCATCCTGAGCAGAAATTGAATTGTATGTTCTAAGTAAAGCCTCCACATTATCTTTAACTACAGTAACTAGAACAAGTTCTTCAAAAATCATCAAATTAGCCTAAGAAGATACGCAATTTTGGAGAAATCTTTTTAAGAAAGAAAACTGGCATAGGTGTAATGGCAAAGATTTTCGATAAGATTTTGAACGGAGTTTTTCTAAAGGCACCTTTTGAGTCGATAGAAATATAACCACTGCTAGTAAGTTTAAAGTAATCGATTTTCATAACTTGACTTTTCCATTGTTCTTTGAATCTATCAACACTACTGCCAAATTCAGATCTACCTAGGCTCAGAATTGATGTATTATCGCTAAAACAACTTTCAATTAGGTTTTTATACATTAGCATCCCAATTTGATATCCCTTGCCTTCTTTGGTGAAAACAGCAGCTTCCAGTTCTGTATAACCATTATTAGAAACAACTATACCCCCGCCTAAGAATTTATTATTCAACCAATAAGTAACTAACTTTGAGCCACTACTAGTAAGAACCGAATCCCAATAGTAAATACTGTGAGGGGGTGTTCCTTTTTCTTTTAAGTGAGTACAGTAGTTTTCGTAGAAAATTTCTAAGTGATTTGAATCTAATGATTTTTTGATAGGCAATTTTTCAACTTTATGAATTTGACTTCTAGTTTTAGAGCCTAAATCAGTCCAGTACTTTTGGAAATTCCCAGAAGTATGAATGATTCTAACAACGTCTCCAGCATTTACTTTACCTAAACCTATTTGTCTCAATTTCATTTTTCTAATTTGTTTGACTTTCATGTACTGAATCAATTTCTGCAAACAAATTTCGAATATCGTATCATCACATAAAATTCCGCCAAAAGATGAGTGCGGCAGTGATGTTGCACTGTAAATTAGACCAAATTTGTGTTTATGCGCGATTGCAATTGCTGCCACAGGTTTGCATTGACTTATACATATAAGTCGAATTATCGAATAGTTAAAGTGATTCCTGAGAATATTCAAACGCGAAGCTGAATAGTTTAGTGAAGGAAGCCCAGACTTTATTATGAAATTATCCCACAAATGTTCGTTTTCAGAATCAATTTCAACTAATTCTAAAGAAGAAAGGGGATCAAATGAATCAATAATTTTCTTTGGAAGACGTTCATTGCCTGAAATTGCGAAAATTACTTTTCTACTAAATTTATGCATTCAAGTTCTCAAAATTCTCAAAGCAAGAAAATCGATATTTCCTTATCAGATATTCGAATTTCATTTCATTTTTATGAAGACCAAAATACCTAATCATGCTTGCAAATGGTGGCCAAAATATCCTTGGTGCCTGCAAGTCAAATTCAAATGGATGTGAATATAGATTTACAGGCAACTTTCTCTTATTTTCCATTTCAATAATGGTCTCTTGCAATGAAATCGGTAATAATCTTGAATAGAAACCACCAATTATTCTTTGATTCAGAGATTTCAAATTCAAAGAAGTCGATGGAAAATCAATTAACGAATTGCTCTTTAGTATTGCATTAAATTGCGTATCCGATATTTCAGGTTTTCCTTGTTCAAGATTGTATTTAAAATTTGTACTTGAACTGTATACATATCCGGCTTCACTTATTATTGGTACCGCCCAAGATGTTTCATGATTCAAAGAAAACCCAGGTGCGCGGTATCCTTTTATGGGAATTTGGAAAGTATTTTCAAGAATAGATTTTGCTAATTTAACATCACTCTTAAATTCACTTGGCGACCTTTTGAAAATGCGAATATGATCGTGTCCGTGACTTGCAATTTGATGGCCAAGTTTAAGCGCTTCCGTCAATATACCTTCATAGTTTTTAACTTCACTTGTCAATACAAAAAAAGTAGCTGTATTCTTGGTTTCAGCAAGTAATTCAAGCAAGCGGTATATAAAATCTATCTCCCCATTCGGCTTGTAGTCGCGAAAAGGGATTCCTCTTTCCTTGAAGGTTTGTATTCCATGCTCAACATCGAATGATAGAAAATTAATTGGTGCAGGCTTTGATGCATTCATATTTCAATTTTTTCACCGCGTCGCAAACTTGAAATTTGATCTACAACCAATCCTTGAAGTGCGATAGTTATAGCTGTTAAAAATGCTATGATGCCACGAATACTTGATACGCCTTCGTTTAGGTAGGAATTGAAAGTGAAGTACGCTCCTGCTAAAGCCACAATGGCGGAAAGTGGGAAGAAAATCCGTAGTGGTGCAAACAAAGTAAAAATTCTGGCAATAAGTATTATTATTCCAATTCCTGTTTTTAAAGAAGCAGAACTCTTTCCTACTCTCTTTTCCATGACTACAGGAAGCCAGATGACTTTCATATGAAAATACGTTGAAGCAATTGCTGAAGTTGCTGAAATAGAAAACTTATCAGGTAATATCTTTCTCATTTGATTAAAGCTACTCTTATTCCATAATCGAAGCCCGGAAAATAGATCGGGCATTTCAGTTTGGGTAATAGTTTCAGCTATGAATTTAACAAGTGATTTTCCTGGACGCCTCCATCTGGGGGAGCTTGAAGATTCTGTTCTAGTTCCAATAATTAAATCAAATTCTTCCATAGTGCTTGCATTCTTGATCATTGCAAAAACTGACTCAAGTTTATGTTGGCCATCTCCGTCAAAAAATAAAAAGTAAGGATTCTTAGACTTATTCACTCCTCTCTTTAGCGAATACCCATATCCATAATTTCTATCATTTTGCAATACTATGAGTGAAATATTGTTAGCAAATTTTATTCTTGAAATGATTGAATAGCTTGAATCTGTAGAACCGTCATCAATAACAATAATTTCATTTACCCCTAAAGATTCGATTTGTTTGTTATCGAACTGTTTTACCACGTTCTCGATAATGGCTTCTTCATTATAAACGGGCATTATTATAGAAAAAGAAAATTTCGGTTTGTTCATGATTTTTGCCTCCCACTTCCAATATTAAATTTCATCAATTTTCCTTCATGGAATAGATTGTTTTGGCAAGCCCATGTTCAAACGGTGTTATGTTTATTGTTTTATATAATTCAATTAGCCTTGAGGCATCATTCATAGAATCCTTTATATCACCGGTTCGCGCTGGTCCTAACTCCACTTCACAATTAGGAAAATGACTTCTAAAAATATCTATAATTTCACGTAACTTTATAGGTTTACCAAAAGCAAAATTGACTAATGGGAAATTTTCGATTGGATAATTTTCAAGTGACAGACGAACTAGAAGTTCTGATAGATCAGCTACATAAGTAAAGTCGCGAGAAATCTCAAGGTCGCCGTTTACAACTAGGGGTTCTCTTTTTTGCAAAGATTTTATCCATTTGGGAATAACAGCAGGATATTCGATGTCCGATCTCTGTTTAGGTCCATATACGTTAAAAAATCTCGCAATCATTGCGGGAAAATCAAAACTACTTGAATAAGCAGTCACTATACTTTCACATGAAAGTTTCGAAGCCGCATATGGACTAATTGGTGCAGCCCAGTCAAATTCGGTTTTGGGATTCTTTTGATTTTTTCCATAAACAGAAGAAGAAGATGCGAAAATTAATTTTGCAGGATGCACTTTAATTGCGTTTAAAATATTTAAAGTTCCATTGAAATTTATGTCAATTGTTGTCGCTGGGTCACTAATTGATCTAGGAACACTCCCTCGAGCTGCTAAATGATATATGACATCAAATCTTCTACTTAGTATTTTTAGTACAAGATCTTGATTTCGAATGTCGCCATTGATAAATTCAATGTCTATATTTTCAAGATTTTTTAGCTTGCCATTTGATAAATCATCTAGAACAGTTACTTCGCAGTCCCCTTTAAGCAAAGATGAGACTAAATTACTACCGATAAATCCTGCTCCACCAGTAACAAGTATTTGCTTTGCCATACGAAAATGATATCAATTTACAACATTTTGTGCGTATGTTAAGCATAGCAAATTTCAAAATAAACATTACTAATAAGCAATTTTGAGGAAAGCTAGGCAGCGGAAGTAAATTCAATTTTCCGTTCTGAAAGTTAAGCAGGGAAGCTTCTTGTCGGTGCTATTTACCCCAATATGAATCACTGTCTCGCTCGTCAGGCGAAGTTAATACGAATATAGGTTCATTTTGGCCATGAAATGCCAGAAGTAAGTGTTGGCAAATCTTGGTGAAAATTGATCCAAGATATTTCAGGCCGACAGAAGTGCCACATTTACTAGGAGACGCTTCTAAAGCGAAAAAGCTGCTTGGCTGGGAAGCAAAAATTGCATTTGATGATTTAGTTCGCGAAATGGTCGAAGTCGAACTCAAGTAATTAGTTTTTTGTCCAGATTGGCGATATATCTATATCTGGTCTATTAGTAAGATTTGGGAAGTCTTGCGACAGTGGCAATTTGTGCGACACAGGAATTTTCTTAATGAAATTAGAATAATACTTTTTACTCAAAAGTGTAATTTCAACGATTGAAGGCCAAACGAATAGTTGAGTGTTCAATGTTTTCCCAGCATTATTGGCGTGGATATGCACAATAGTAAAATTACTTAATAGCGAGTGAAGCATTTGCTTGGCATTATCTATGAATTCTGCGTCGGAAAGCGAATCCAGATTATGTAATTCAATGACTATTTGTTTGCAATTGCCAATTAAACTGCTTTTAGTGAGCGAAAGCCATTCGCTTCCCTCTATATCTACCATTAACAAGTCTATAGTTTGGAACTTTGAGATAGCGATGACACTATCTAAAGTTTCGTATCTTCGACCACTAGAGTCAGAAGAGTTGCTCGGTGCAAGTCCAATTTGATTAAAATGGTATTTAGATTGGTTAGCAAGAGATTCAGGAATATTCACAAAGGGGTCGAAAGCAAATACTTCTGCCCCAAGTTCAAATACAAGTTCGAAGTCTGCCGAAACTTCATCTCCGACACCGATTGAAATGACTCGCTTGATATCTGCCTTGTTTACCACGAGATATCCGCCATCGCCGGCCCGCCCTAACCGATCAAATTCTAAGGATATTTGAAAAGGTTGAAGGAGATTCGCTAATGATTTCATGTTTTCTAGCTCGAAAGGCGTAAGAGAATACATATACATTTCCACATTCGCAATTCGATTTTCAAGAAAGCTAATTCTTGAATTTAAAGTATCGAGAGCACTCTGAGGTTCCTTCTTGATACTAAATAAACTAGATAAGAATCGCATGTTGAACTTTAGCATTTAAGGCGAGTTTTTCAGAAGAGCAAGCAGTTGAAGAATCCGGCATAACTATTTCCCGGCCTTGCGTCCATTTTTCCTTCGTTTCCTTTGTATCTTATTTAGGAACCAATATTTACGTCTTCCGTATAGTGCATTTCCATAATTCCAATTATCAGAGTACTCCCAATCAATTAAACTAAATCCAGATTTACCGAGTAATGCAGATATTTCGGACCAGTTACGTGAATCTTTGTAAAGTTGCACTTTTGAGACTTCTACATAGACATAATTACAGCGTTTAAGGAAATTGGAAGCACCCCTCAAAGCTTCAAATTCGGCTCCTTGCAAATCGAGTACTAGTAATGTTTTCATGAAAAATTCAAATTGCAAATCGTCTAACTTCGTAGTTGTTAACTTTTTCTGATTTACCCATACAACATCAGGAAAAGTATTGGAATGCTCACCAAATTCGAGCAATGAGGACGAGTATCCGTTACTAGAAATATTGAAATTTTTTTGAATTCCCGATTCGGACCAAAGGCTTGCTAGTATAAGATGTTGATTTTCAAAATTCTTTAATCGATCAGTAATATCTTTCTCTAGGCTGGGATCGGCTTCAATCCAAACGACTGGGCTGAAACTATTTTCCGCATAATCTTTAGCTTCTTCTACTAGGTGTGCGCCGCAATGAACTACAGCACAACTTCCTCGGATCCAATAACGACGGATTTCATTTACAGTTAAGTCGGGATTCATTTACCGATTTTCCAACCGAGCAGATTTTTGAGATAAGCAAATAATTTAAGAAGTAGCTTTTGTGATATGTTATAGTTTTCAGGAAAAGTCCGTAATAATTTTGGAAAAAATTGCAATTTATCTTTAGGTACAGAAATTTGGTGCCACAAGAAATTTATATTCTTGTCAAAATAGAGAGTGCCGTCGAATGCGATAAAGGTTTCGAGTTGATACTTAGAATCATTTCTTAAAGACTGTAATTGAAGTTGGTTATCTGTAATATTTAGATTATTTATTAGGTTTTCTCTTAAAAAAATTAGATTGCAATCCGTTGTAGCAACCAAGAAGTAACCTTTTTTAGATGCTAAATCACATAATGAGCGAGGGGAAGATCCCTGGTTTACCTTTAGGTTCATAGTGTTTACGAAATCTACTTTGTTGCTCATTGTTGGATTAAATTCAATGACTAAAATTTTGGGTAGGTATTTCGAAATACTGTTGAAGATCCAATAATCAGCACCGTCAATATCAATGGAAATGAGATCTATGTCTAGAGGTGCCCGGTGTCTTTCAAGAATAGAATCCAATGTATTTGTACCAAGGTCAACTAAAGCATTGATTTTTGTTACATTGGGCTGGGGAAAATTTTCAACTAAGGCGTTAAAACGCTTTTTGTCAGGCTCTATAAGAATTGCTGAGTAATTCTTATTTCTAATAAGATTTGCGCAATTACTCAGATGTACACCATCCCAGGCTCCAAATTCAACACAAACGTTTGTTAACACGATTTCCACTCTTAGTCTACGTAGTAATTCTTCGATAATGCCATCTTCACCAAATTGCGAGTAGACATTCCGCGCGAAGGAATTGAGATTATTGACATCAACCATTTACAAACTTTAGCGGTGATGTCCAGTGACATACGGACATATTTCAAGAAAGTAAGTTTTCACATGCCCATATTCATTTAGGTCGTTAAACTCAGCATCCAATCCGATTTAGTCAGGCATATAACGTTTAGTTGCATTCAATAGTCCCATTCCTAAATTTAATCTACTGATTACGAGTATTCCGTTTGGTGACGTAGTACCAGTAGATGTTGGTTTTTTGCAGTCTCAATCGGGTAAAGATACGAAAAGGTAAACGGGTTAGCGGGCAGTTGGAGCGCGTAAAAGTGATGCACCTTTGCGTGGCGTGTCGATAAGTCTAAAACTATCAATATCTCCTTTAGACTTGGAGCGCTCGGTTCCCCGGGCTCATGTTGTTATCCTTATGCGCACGCGTAGAATTCGACATATATAAAGTATAAAAATCGGATCCACGGGAATGCGCCGGAAATGTCCGATTTGTCCTCTCAACGCGACAAATCAAATACATATTCGTAGTAGAGCATGTAGGGGTCGACGGACAACTACGCAAGACCAACCAGTTGGGTAGCTCCCAGCGCTAGTCAGTAAAATGGCTAGGAAAAGGATCCAGTAAGTGGCATTTAAGAAGTCTGCGAACTCCGCAGGACCAAGAGTTTGGTCCGTAGCGGAGCTTGGTGCTTTCTATACCGAGAATCGCGCTGAACTTCTGGCCCACGCAAACCGCGTATTAAAAGATAGCGCTAAAGCTGAAGAAATCACTCAGGATGCGCTTATCAAATTCATGCTTGCAGCTCCAGAACTAGAATCAAAAGAGC
>JACCDK010200192.1_pt1 | contig 17368 bp, 20 predicted proteins | sample 7445871 | NCBI WGS metagenome assembly JACCDK01 (sample SAMN15323436, study PRJNA562643) | freshwater metagenome | isolation source: river surface water | place: USA:Blue River Watershed | collected 2017-08-15
ACTGGTTAGACGGTGCAAAGAAACCTGTTGCAACAGCGGCGCAAAACGCGCCCTTGCCGGCTGCAGTGCCTGCTGCAAAGTCCTGATCGGATTAAAGAAGTACGGGTGCTGTTTGTGTACGTCCTGCGCAAATAGCACCTGAGTGAGTTTTAAAAAGCTGGAGACCGAACCATGGCCATGCTGAACTTTGAAAAAAAATATCGCGTCCGAGGGGGTACCTTGGTGGGCGGGGATTTATTTGACTTTTGGGTCGGTCCTTTTTATGTGGGATTCTTTGGTATCACCACCATCTTTTTTGCGTTCTTAGGAACCGCCATGATTTTGTGGGGTGCTTCGCAAGGCCCCACATGGAATCTATGGCAAATCAGCATTGCACCCCCCGACATTTCGTACGGCCTAGGCTTTGCACCTTTGCTGGAGGGCGGCTTGTGGCAGCTCATCACAGTCTGTGCCATTGGGGCATTTGTCTCATGGATGCTGCGCGAGGTTGAAATTTGCAGAAAACTGGGCATGGGATACCACGTGCCTTTTGCTTTTGGCGTGGCTATTTTTGGTTATGTCACGTTGGTTGTCATCCGACCTGTGCTGATGGGTGCTTGGGGACATGGTTTCCCTTACGGCATATACAGCCACCTGGACTGGGTGTCCAACGTGGGCTATCAATATTTACACTTTCACTACAACCCCGCACACATGATTGCGGTGAGTTTCTTTTTTGCCAGCGTGTTTGCATTGTCATTGCACGGTGGCTTGATTTTGTCCTCCACCAATCCTGCACCTGGTGAGACTGTCCGCACACCAGAGCACGAGGACACGTTCTTCCGCGACATCATTGGCTACTCCATTGGTACCTTGGGCATTCACCGTTTGGGTCTGTTCTTGGCTTTGGCTGCCGTTCTGTTCAGTGCCTTGTGCATCGTGTTGAGCGGACCCTTCTGGAGCAAGGGTTGGCCAGAATGGTGGAGTTGGTGGTTGAACCTTCCCATTTGGTCGCAATGGCCAGTGACCAAATAAACAGGAGTTGAATCATGGCGCAATATCAAAACCTGTTCACGACTGTCCAAGCGGTTGGCCCGATCCACCATGGCGTTGAGCTTGGAGCAGGCAATAGCCCACGTGTAGGCGAACCTGTTCTCAATTATTGGATTGGAAAAATTGGCAATGCCCAGCTGGGGCCTATTTATTTAGGCGGTTTGGGCATCGCTTCATTGTTGTGTGGATTGATTGCCTTTGTCACCATTGGCTTCAACATGTTGGCGTCAGTCAACTACGATCCCATTCAATTTGTCCGCCAATTGTTTTGGCTGGCCCTTGAACCACCTCCCCCCAGCTATGGTTTGCAAATGCCACCGCTCAATCAAGGCGGGTGGTGGTTGATCACGGGTGTCTTTCTCACCGCTTCTTTGTTTCTCTGGTGGGCACGAACTTACCGGCGTGCGCGTGAGCTGGGCATGGGCACTCACGTGGCTTGGGCCTTTGCTGCTGCCATTTGGTTGTACTTGGTGTTGGGTTTGTTCCGTCCCATTTTGATGGGATCTTGGGGCGAAGCTGTGCCATACGGGATCTTCCCGCATTTGGATTGGACGGCCGCATTCTCATTGCGCTATGGCAATCTTTTCTACAACCCGTTCCATGCCCTGTCGATTGTCTTTTTGTATGGCTCTGCTTTGCTGTTTGCCATGCACGGTGCCACCATTTTGGCAGTCACGCGTTTTGGCGGCGAACGCGAGATTGAGCAAATCACCGACAGGGGAACCGCTTCTGAGCGAGCAGCCTTGTTCTGGCGATGGACCATGGGCTTCAACGCCACGATGGAATCAATCCATCGCTGGGCTTGGTGGTTTGCTGTGTTGTGCCCCATCACAGGTGGCATTGGCATCTTGCTGACAGGTACCGTGGTGGACAACTGGTACCTCTGGGCCATCAAGCATGGCGTTGCACCCCCATACCCTGAAGTGTTCCCTATGGTGATGGATCCTTCTTTGGCCACAGGAGTTAAGCCATGAACCATTCAATGACAACGGGCATGCTTGCATTTCGCAAAGGTATTCAGGGGCTGCTAGTGCTCGTGGTGGCCTTGCTTCTATCGGCTTGTGAAAGACCGCCGATGGAGTCTGTTCAGCGCGGTTATCGCGGCACAGGCATGGTGCAAATTTACAACCCCACCACCTTGGAAGAAAACGCTGAAAAACATGCGGCGCCTTTTGCATTGCCTGCAGGCGACCCATCAGGCCCTAAAGCTTCGACGGTTTACAAAAACGTCAAGGTCTTGGGCGATTTGAGCGTGGGTCAATTCACACGTTTGATGGTATCCATGTCATCGTGGGTGGCCCCAGCAGAACAAGGTTGTTTGTACTGCCACAACCCTGCCAATTTTGCAGAAGACAGCAAGTACACCAAATTGGTGGCAAGGCGCATGGTGGAAATGACGCGCCACATCAACAAAGATTGGCAGCCGCACGTCAGTGCCACAGGCGTGACTTGCTACACCTGTCACCGTGGACAGCCTGTGCCCAAAGAAATTTGGTTCAAGGCCAATCATCAACCCTATGGTTCTAACTTCATGGGCGACAAGGCGGGTCAGAATGAGCCCGCCAAAGTGGTCAACCTGAGTTCACTGCCCAATGACCCTTTCACGCCTTTCTTGCTGGGTGCGCAAAACATTCGCGTGGGTGGCACAACCGCATTGCCAGCGGGTAACAACCAATCGATCAAGCAAGCTGAGTGGACCTACGGTTTGATGACGCACATGTCCACCTCTTTGGGGGTGAACTGCACGTACTGCCACAACACACAGTCGTTTGTGAGTTGGAAAGGCAATCCACCACAGCGTGCCACAGCTTGGTATGGCATTCGCATGGCCCGAGACTTGAACAAAGACTACATGGAGCCCTTGACAGACACATTTCCTGCGCATCGCAAGGGTGAGTTGGGCGATGTGGCCAAAGTCAATTGCGCCACATGTCATCAAGGTGCCTACAAACCTTTGAATGGCGCCAAGATGGCCAAAGACTTCCCAGAGTTGGGTGGTCAGACCGAGGTGACGTCCACCACGGTTGCAAGCAAGTAAGCACATTCATGAACACGCTTGAATTTGTCAACACTGACGTCTCAGGCGTGGTTGTGATCGTGTTGGTGGACTACGTGCGTCAGCATCGCAGTTGGGGATGGATGCGCTTGGTCGCAGGTCCTGCGGCATTGAAGCAGGTGCCTGGCTTGTTGTTTGCCAAGGTGATGGGCAGTGGTCATGCAGGTGGCTTCAGCTTAAGACCCAGTCCTTCCCACCAAGGGCTGGTTTGCCGTTTTAAAAACACCGACTCTGCACTCAAATTCTTGCATGGCCCCCACATCAGTGCCATGCGCGAAAAAGCCCGTGAAAGTTGGTGTGGTCTCCTGGCTGTGACCTCTGCACGTGGCTCATGGGACCAAGCCAAATGGCCTTTGACCGATGAGGTCAGTCGCAAATATGGCGCGGTCCTTTCTGGTAACAAAGTTCAGCCCTTGGCTGTCTTGACGCGCGCCAGCATTGTGCCTTCCAAGGCCATGTCATTTTGGCGGCATGCCCCAGCCGCTCAGGCTGATTTGCAACATTCAAAAGGTTGTTTGTTGTCGATGGGCTTGGGCGAAATCCCACTCGTGAGGCAATGCACTTTCAGTTTGTGGCAAGACCAACAAGCCATGCGTGACTATGCATTTCAGGGCGCACATCAAACTGCCGTCACAGCGGCCTATAAAAACGATTTCTTTTCTGAATCATTGTTTGTTCACATGCAGGTCTTGGGCATGAGTGGTCTGTGGATGGGACAAGATTTTGGTGACGATCTGAGCATGAACACTCTGCAAACCAAGTTGGCTGCCAACGCCAGTGAGCAAGAGGCAGCGCATGTCTAAACAAAGGGTGGTCATTGTGGGTGCGGGCATGGGGGGCTTGACCAGTGCTTTGCGATTGTCACACCATGGGTACGAGGTGACTGTTCTTGAAGCGTCATCGGTGCCAGGTGGCAAGGTGCATACCCGCGAGGTGCTCGGCGCCAAAATTGACAGTGGTCCCACGGTTTTCACCATGCGCTGGGTATTTGACGAATTGTTTCAAGAGGTGGGCACCAGCCTGTCGCAAGAACTGACGCTCACACCCTTGTCGGTCTTGGCCAGGCACTTTTGGCCAGATGGCAGTCAGCTTGATTTGTCTGCCAACTCGCAAGAGAGTGAAGCCAACATTGAAAAATGGGCCAGCCCGTCGGAAGCATTGCTGTTTCGCAAGTTTTGCCACACTGCACAAGAAACGTATCGAAACTTGGAAGGGCCTGTGATCCGCTCTGCGCGGCCCAACATGTTGTCCTTGATGACCCGTTTGGGTCCGCAGGGCTTGGGACAGTTGGCGCAATTGGGGCCCATGCGAACGCTTTGGCAGCAGATGTGCTTGCAATTCAAAGATGAGCGATTGCGACAATTGTTTGCGCGATATGCCACTTACTGTGGTTCCTCTCCTTGGGAGGCACCAGCAACCTTGTTGTTGATTGCCCAAGTTGAAATGGCAGGCGTCTGGTCTGCCAAGGGTGGCATGACTTCTTTGTCTGCAACCTTGGCACGCTTGTCACAGGCGCGGGGTGCACAGTTCAGATTCAATACGCCGTGCAGTCAAATTTTGCAAAGGCAAGGACGCGTCGCAGGCGTTCGCTTGAGCACTGGCGAAGAAATTCCAGCCGATGCCGTGGTCTTCAATGGCGATGCATCTGCTTTGCGTGAAGGCTTGCTGTCGCAAGAAGTGCGCAGTGCAGTGCCCGCCAAAGCGCCACCACGTTCATTGTCGGCATTGACTTGGTCGGTTCACGCCAAAGCGCAAGGCGTTGCTTTGGATCGCCACAACGTCTTCTTTCATGACGATTATTCAAGCGAATTTGAAGACATCTTCAAACGTCAGCGCTTGCCTCAAAGGCCAACAGTCTACGTCTGTGCGCAAGACCAGCCTGGTCAGGTGTTGCAAAACGAGCCGCAACGTTTGTTGTGTTTGGTGAATGCACCTGCAGTGGGTGATGTGAATGGGTTGAGTGAGGAGGCCTTAGCGCAATGTCAAACAGAGAGCTTCCAACATTTAGAGCGTTTGGGCTTGAAACTAGAGATCACGCCTTTCAATTGTGTGCGGACCAGCCCAGCAGAATTTCACCATCGCTTTCCAGCATCGGGGGGCGCACTTTATGGCCAAGCCACGCATGGATGGACCAGCCTGTTCTCTCGTCCTGGATCGAAAACGCCCCTCCCGGGCCTGTTTCTGGCCGGGGGCAGTGTGCACCCGGGACCTGGCGTGCCCATGGCAGCGATGTCCGGTCGACTGGCGGCCGAGGCCCTGATGGCCAGCCACGGTTTGACCAATCGGTTCCCACAAACGGCTACCTCTGGTGGTACATCGACGCCATGAGTGACGACGGACAACACGGCATGACACTCATTGCATTTGTGGGCAGTGTGTTCTCGCCCTATTACGCATGGGCCAGGCGCTCAGGTCAAGCCGATCCTGAAAATCATTGTGCATTGAATGTGGCCATTTACAGCAAAGGTGCAAGTCGCTGGGCCATGACTGAGCGCGGTAAAGAAAGTTGCACCCGTGACGCCAAGGAATTTGTGATTGGCCCCAGTGCTGTGACCTGGGAGGGTGACTCGCTGCGAATTCAGATCAATGAAGTATCAACCCCTTGGTTGCAGCGCATTCAGGGTGAAATTCGCGTATGGCCTGAACAGTTGTTTAATTTTTCGGTGCCCATCGACCAACAAGGCTCGCATCGCTGGGGACCCCTTGCGCCATCGTCACGCGTAGAGGTGAATTTGTCTTCACCCCGTTTGCAATGGAAGGGGCAGGCCTATCTCGATTCCAATGAAGGCAACGAACCCATCACAGAGGCTTTTCACACTTGGAATTGGTCGCGCGCCAAGATGAAAGACAACAGCAGTTTGGTTTTTTATGACATGGCTTGGCCAGGTCAAGAAGACAAACTGCTCTCCCTGCGCTTTACATCTCAAGGCCAAGTGGAAACCATGCCCTCAGCGCCTGTTCAATCGCTGCGCAAAACAGGTTGGCAAATTGGCAGGCGCATGCGAAGTGACACGCCAGTCTCGGTCCATGAGCAACTGGAGGACACGCCTTTTTATCAACGCGCATTGTTGAACTTCTCGTACGCCGGCGAAAAGTTACTGGCTTTTCACGAGACCTTGTCAGTGCCCCGTTTGTTGTCGCCTGTGGTGCAGGCGATGCTCCCATTTCGAATGCCAAGGAGAGCTTGAATGTTGAACAAGCTTTGCCTTCATTCAATCGCGTTGCAAAAGCAGCGTGATGTCCAGAATTTGTGGTCATCCGGCCATGAATACCCTCGTGCGGGTTGTGCACGTCTTCCTCCTAGGAGAATGCTATGTCATCTGACAAAGTAGGGCCCAGCGGTTTGACCGAGGCCGAATCGGAAGAGATTCACCGTAATCTCATTCACGGCACGCAGATTTTCGGCATGGTTGCCGCATTTGCCCATCTGTTGGCCTATATCTATTCACCCTGGCTTAAGTAAGGAGTCATCATGATTTACGCAAAAATGTGGACCGTGGTGAAGCCTTCAGTGGGCATTCCAGTGTTCATCGCTGCTGTGGCTATTGCCTCATTCAGCGTGCACTTGGCTTTGACGCTGAACACGACATGGGTGAAAGGCTTTTTGAATGGCGGCGCAGGTAAGGTTGTTGCAGTTGCAGCACCTGCTGCTGAACCGGCAGTTAAAAAGTAACGAGGTGAAACTCGCAGAAAGACCAAGCGCTTTACCGCGCTTGGTACTTTCTTTTGATTTTTCAAAATGAACCGTACCAAAACCCAATGGGTTGTTTCATGGGCCAGTCAGTTGGGCCCACGCTTCTTGCCATTTGCAGACGCTGCCAGTGACGATTTGCCATTGTCCCGTTTGCTGCGACTTTCTTTGTTTCAAATTTCTGTCGGCATGGCCATGGTCATGCTGGTGGGCACGCTCAATCGCGTCATGATTGTCGAGATGGGTGTCCCCACAAGCTTGGTGTCATTCATGGTGGCTTTGCCACTGCTGATTGCCCCGTTTCGAGCTTTGATTGGTTTTCAATCTGATCACCACCGATCGCATCTCGGTTGGCGACGCGTGCCCTTCATTTGGATGGGAACCCTCATGCAATTTGGTGGTTTCTCCATCATGCCATTTGCTTTGTTGGTCTTGTCAGGTGCTGGGCAGTCTGCTCAAGCGCCGCAATGGGTGGGGCAATTGGGTGCTGCCGTTGCATTCATCTTGGTCGGGGTGGGAATCCACACCACGCAAACGGCAGGACTTGCCTTGGCCACCGATTTGGCACCTCAAGAAAAGCAAGCCAAAGTGGTGGGGCTGATGTATGTCATGCAACTCTTGGGCATGATGGGCAGCGCCTTGATTTTGGGTGATTTGTTGGCCGACTACAGCCCGGGTGTTTTGATCCGAGTGGTTCAAGCCGTGGCGGTTGTCACGTTGGTTTTGAATGTGGTGGCGGTGTGGAAACAAGAAGCACGCAGTCGCCAACGTCAGCCAGGTTTGCCCGCAGAAGAATCATTTCAGCATTCGTGGAAATTATTCTGTGCAGGCCCGCACACCCTTCGAAGGCTCTTGGCTGTGGGTTTAGGCTCCATGGCCTTCACCATGGAAGATGTCTTGTTGGAGCCCTACGGCGGCGAAATTTTAAAGCTCAGCGTGTCATCCACCACGCTCTTGACCTTCACCTTGGCCCTGGGCGGCTTGATTGGTTTCGCATGGGCATCCAGGGTTATCACTCGGGGGGCAGACCCTTATCAAATGGCAAGCTGGGGTGCGTGGACGGGTTTGCCTGCTTTTGTGTTCATTATTTTGGCGGCACCGATGATGTCTGTGTCCCTGTTTGTCTTGGGTGTGTTTTTGATTGGCCTGGGCGGCGGCTTGTTCGCGCACGGTACTTTGACTGCCAGCATGAACCTGGCGCCCCCCGATCAAGTGGGCTTGGCCATGGGTGCATGGGGTGCCGTTCAGGCAACTGCTTCAGGCATTGGCATGGCTTTGGGTGGCTTGCTACGCGATGGCGTGGCACAATGGTCCAATTCTGTAACGGGGTATGCCACTGTTTACGGCATTGAAGTTGTGATGCTGATACTGACGCTGTTGGCCATGAAACCCTTGTTAAGAGATTCTTAAAAATTCGATTTCATCAGCAAAGCCAAAGGAAAATACGATGCAAACAACTCACATTCTCATCATCTTGTACGTGGTGTTCTGTCTGTTCATGTTGGCCAATTGGTTCAACCGCCCACGCAAATAAACCCTGATCGCGACAAGCAGCCCTGGCACTGCTTGTCTTCAGTTGATGCGCAATGCATCAACTTGTGAGAAGACCTTTGTGCAAATCAGTGTGAAGCTGATTTATTGGCGTGCATGGCCATGAATTTCTCGATGGCCTTCATCGTGACACGGTGCATGCCTAAGCAGGCAATCAAAGCCACCGCAAACACATAAAAATAGCCTGTACCGCTGTGCTGAATCAAACCAGCCAAAGACAGCGTTGCCCAAAATGTCCAAAAGAATGCACTGACAACGTTCAGTCCGCTTTGAATTTTCATCATGTTCTCCTTGTGAGGTGGTTTGCAGTGTCAAGAGTGAAGACGTTGACGCCCTTGAAGGCGCTCGTTTTCACGTCGTTCAAGTAAATCAAAAACCCATGCCACGCGTTGTGGCATGGCACGGTTGGGAAAGTAAGCACCGGCCCATTGCGCACTGGCCTGTGTGTTTTGCTTGTGAAGGGCCAAAAATTGAATGGCTTGAAGAGGCTTGGGTTGATGTTCAGCTGTTCGTATCCAAGCCGCTTGGGTCCATGCAGAGGCCAACAGCACCAACTTGCGCGTGGAACTCACCACGGTGCGTACGCTGACAGAATCCAACCCTTCACGTTTGAGTTGAACACCAATCTCTCGGTAGATCATGCTGGCTGCCAAAATGGCAGAACGGCAATCGGGTGGCAAGGCTGCGATGCCAGGCTGTGATTGCTTGTAAAGCCGATCTGCTTCCTCGAGCAACCGGGCCACAACGATTTGAATACCAGGTGTCAGCACAGGGTTTTGTAACCATTCTTCAGGTTGAACACCGGCTTCAATCAACCAACGTCTGGGCAAATAAATTCGGCCGATGGCGGCGTCTGCGCCAACATCTCGGGCAATGTTGGTCAGTTGCATGGCCACACCCAATTCACATGCTCTCTCCAGTGTGTCTGTGTTCTGTGGGCCCATGATCCAACACATCATGGCGCCCACGCTGCCTGCTACACGGGCAGCGTAATCATGCACTTCCTCAATGCTGTCATAGCGGCGACCTCTGGCGTCCCACGCAAAGCCTTCAATCAAAGCATCTAAAAAATGTCGGGGCAGCTCATATTGTTGAACCACCATGCTCAAGGCATGATCTTCCACGTGGTCTTTGGGTGTGCCAGCGTAGATGGCGTCGAGGCGTTCGCGCAGAACTTCAAGGGGGGCTTGGCCGGGCAAGGCTTCATCGACCAAGTCATCTGCCACGCGGCAAAAGGCGTACAAAGCAATGGCGGCGGAGCGAATGCGAGGCGGTAGCAATCGACTGGCTGCAAAAAAAGTTTTAGAGCCACCCTTCATCATGGCGACGCAGGCCTCCAGGTTGGCTGTGTTGGGAATGGGATTAAACTGAAACATGGGGGACCACCGTTTCAAGTGCCTTGGCCGACATCAACACGCCAGGAACGCCGGCGCCTGGGTGCGTGCCTGCGCCCACCATGTACAAACCTGGAATGTCTTCGCTTCGATTGTGAGGACGGAACCAAGCGCTCTGTAAGAGCAAAGGCTCGAGTCCAAAGCCTGCGCCTTTGTAAGACCACAAGTTGTCGTGGAAGTCTTGTGGTGTCGAGATTTTGGAGGTGACGATGGCATCCCGCAGGCCAGGAAGAACGGATGCTTCCAGCGCTTCTGCAATGGCCGCTCTGTACGTTTCAGCATATTGGCGCCAATCCGTACCGCTGTCCAAATGGGGGACAGGCGAGAGTGCGTAAAAAGTATCACAACCCTCCGGCGCCAACGATGGATCGGTGGCTGTGGGGCGATGCAAGTACAGGCTGAAATCTTTGGCCAGATGGTGACGCTTGAAAATGTCAGTGAGCAATTCTTTGTAGCGTGGCCCCAGCACCATCATGTGGTGCGGTATGTCGTGGTATTGCTTGGAAGTGCCAAAGTACCAAACAAACAAGCCCATGGAATAGCGGCCCTTCTCAATTTTGTGATTGGTCCAATGCCGCCGATGCTCAGATGCCACCAAGTTCTTGTAAGTCCAAGCGGTATCGGCATTGCTCACCACAATGTCGGCGGCGATGAACTCGCCTGATGCCAACTCCACACCACAAGCTTTGCCGTTTGTGATGCGTATTTGTGTCACGGGTGCGTTCAGTCGCAATTGGATGCCGCGTGAATCTAGCAAGCCCACCATGGCTTTGACGATGGCCCCCGTGCCACCCATGGCAGAGTGCACGCCCCAAGTTCTTTCGAGGGAGTTGATCAAGGCATAGGCCGCTGTGACCGAGAAAGGGTTGCCTCCAATCAGCAAGGGGTGAAAGCTCATGACGGTGCGCAGCTTGTCATTCTGAAAGTGTTTGGCTACCAGAGCGTAGATGCTGCGCCATGCGCCCATTTTGACGAAGGACGGTATGGCTTTGATCAAGTCGCCCAAGGTGTCAAACGCAATGGAGCCCAAGCCTTCGAAACCCAGTGTCTTGCAGCGCTCTGCATCTTTCACAAAATCCAAATAGCCTTGCACATCCTCTGGGCAGAAGCGCGCCACTTCGTCTAGCATTTTGGCTTCATCAGCGCAGTAATCGAACCAAGTCCCATCGTCAAACCGAATTCTGTAAAACGGGTCCATGGGCACCAGCGTCACGTCGTCCGCAAACTTTTTGCCGCACAGCGTCCAAAGCTCTTCCAACAAAAACGGTGCAGTGATGATGGTGGGGCCCGCATCAAAGGTGAAACCGTCTTGGCGGTGAACATAAGCGCGACCACCTGGCGCATCGAGTTTTTCGAGCACCTTCACTTGGTAACCTTTGACACTCAAACGAATGGCTGCGGCCAATCCGCCAAAGCCACTGCCGATGATGACAGCCATGGGACGGGCATCCGAGCTGCCGCCATTGCCCCCAGGCTGCCTTGCGTTCAGACCGGGATGTGAAAAACCATTGGCGTTGAATGCGTTCATGAAAGCCTTAAGGTGGGGTGGAAAGCGCTGATTCCACCGAGGACTGGCCCATGGCCCAGCCCCAAAGCCGCTCCAGTGGCAATGGAAAAATCATGATGAGGTGCTCCACAATGGCCAAGCCCAAGAGGGTGGCCAACATGACCCAACCTGTGGTGATGGCCATGACCCCTTGCTGCGCTTGCCAAACCAGCCAACACCATGTGCCAACGGCTGCACTGATCGACACCACAAACCAAGGGGTGATCAACCGCGAGCGAAAGTAGCTGGCCAGGTAAATCAAATGGGCTGGCAGGTACTGCGCGCCGTTTTGTGGCACGCCAAAAAAGAGATTCAACTTGGCAGACAAGCGCATGAACCAGAGCAAGGCAAATGTGCAAATGGCCACATGGTTGGGTTGGTCCGTTTGCATCAGCCACAACAAACCGAAATTGATGAGCAAGGCCAGTTCGTGGTGCAGCATGACTTGCACCGATTCTTGAAACCGTTGCCAACCTTGTGCGCCTTCGGTTAAGGGAACTTTGCGTGGGCCGGTGATCCATCCTGTGAGAAAGGCCAATTCGTGCCAGCCCCACATCACAATCACACTGCCAAACGCCAGGTAAGCGTTGGCAACGCTGACCTCGCGCATGCTTTCGTAGACGCCCTTGAAACTCAAAATCAAGAGCATGGTCCAACCCAACAAGCTCCAGCGAAAACTTGCAGGTGGTAATCGATCAAGCCACAAAATCACACCCGTGCCAAACCACCAGCACATGGCTGTGAATACACAGGCCCAAACGACGTCCATTACCATGCGGGTTCCATGCGAACTTGCGGTGACAAGTCTTGTTGAATGACAGGCATCATGTACAGACTGGCAAAGGTGCCCAAGGCTTTGACGGCGCAAACACCTTGTTGCAATTTGCCAATGAGGCCACCACGTGATTTGGCTTTTTCCATGTCTTGCGATATGGCAAACAAGCGCTCGAGACCGCGGCGGAATTTGGGGTTGTCGGTGTCCAAGGCCAGTGGGAACACTTGCTGTGTGATGGCCGTGGTGATGCGGAAGACTTGGTAGTCGTATTCGCTCGAATCCAAGCCCATGGCTTCGTGCAGCATGGGACGTGTGTGATCTCGCACGTACATGGTGGCGTAGACGGCCAATAAGAAAAAGCGAATCCACAGTTTGTTGCCGCCGCGAAGCAGGTGTGGATTGGCTCGCATGATGAGTGCAAACGATTCACCATGGCGAAACTCATCGTTGCACCAGAGTTCAAACCAACGGAAGATGGGATGAAAACGCTTCTCAGGATGCTTTTCTAATTGTCGAAAGATGGTGATGTAGCGTGCATAGCCAATTTTCTCGGAGAGGTAGGTGGCGTAGTAAATGTATTTGGGTTTGAAGTAGGTGTATTTTTTGGTGCGCTTGAGGTTGCCTAAGTCGATGCCCAAATTGAAGTCACGCAATGACAAATTGATGAAACCTGCATGACGGGATTCGTCGCGTGCCAAGTAGGTCATCAGTTGTTTGATATCGGGGTTGGTGACGTTCTTGCGAATTTCGTTGTACAACACACAGCCCGAAAACTCGGAGGTGAGTGAGCTGACCAAAAAGTCCATGAACTCTTGTCGCATTTCGGGTGAAAGTTTGGCCATGTTGTCACGCACTTCGTCGGCAAACGCGGCATCACGCTGAAAGTGATCGTGGTTGTTGTCGCCTTCGTACTCGGCCATCATCTTGTCCCACTCGGCGCGCACAGGTTCGATGTTGATGCGGTCCATGGCCGCGAAGTCGGTGGTGTAGAAGCGAGGGCTGATCAAATCGTCATGAACCGCCTTTTTATTGGCATCTTCAACGGTTTCAATGGTGCGAACGGCTGTGGCATTCATTGGGAGCTCCTGTCATTTCCTGGAATTTGAACAATCTGTGTTGTGGCGAGGCTGGTCTTTTGCAGTCCTGCAAAGACCGCGACATTGCTCGGGCCGAAGGCTTCTAAGTCAATGCGTTGTTGGGTGCTCGGGTCAAGCAAAGTCAAGCGACCATCCGCGCGGCCCAGCAGTTGCATGGGTGCATCGGGGCCAATGCTTTGGCGTTTACGTTCACGCGCCAAAGCACGCAATGTGCTGCGCAGAAAACCTTGTTCACCTTCAAATTTGGCGATTTCAATTCGATTCTTGGCATCTTTCACAATCACTGCACCCTGCGGGCCGTCTGTGAAAATCAGATCCAGCTGCCAAACAGTTGCCGCATCGACTTGCTTGTCAGAAATCCCTTGCCATCTTGCAAAACCCACAGCGAGCAAAATCAACAGCAACATGCTGCCGATCAGCTTCACAGACCTTGGAAATGAAGCGGAAGATGACGCTAAGGGCGTCGACAACGGCAAAGTCGATTCGCGAGTCATGCCATGACCCCTTCTGGCGCATGAGACCGGCTGTCGTTGGTGGGCTGCACATGAATTGCACCCGTGAGCACTTTGTCGGCTTGGTGGTGTTCACGCCACATGCTGAACAGCAAGTGACTGACTTCTTCGCCCTGGGGCACGCAGCGCAAGGTTGGCTGAGGGTGCTTCACATGCCAAGCCTTTTGGTGGGGCCACAAATGCGCCCAACCAATGCGATCCTCTGGGTACAGCGCCAAGGCAATGTCTTGGCAACCGTTTGAATAGACTTTGGCTGAGGCGCCTGCAATGCGGCGATAGGGCAAGTTGAAAGTGAGTGTCAGCACAATGCCAATGCGCATCACCACGCGCTTGTTCGTGAAGGTATAGAGAGAACTCTTGCCTGCAAACCATGCGCACGTGGTCAGCAATGCCAGAGCCAACATGGCCAAAGAGGTGCTGACCACGATAGGGACAACCAACTCCCGACCTTCAAGCCCTTCACCCCAAAGGTGTGTCAGTTGAATGCCAACCATCAGTGCAAAGTAAATGGCAATTTTGCGCACATGGAATGCGTGAATCGCCAACTGTTGCCAGTTGGGAGACCCTTGCCAGACGATGTGTTCCCCTTCGGGCAAGGTGGAAGGCAAGCCAGGGGCCGCTTCCCACTCATGCTCGTGGGTCGCACTGATGTTTTTGGCTCTCACAGCAGAGGCTCCTGACGCTCAGGGGTTGCGTACAAAGTGCCGGCGCCGTAGTAAGCCGTGATTTTTTCTTCTTCCAGCATGGTGATCTGATCAGGCGATTTGGTTTGCGGCACATTGGCAAATTGGTGGGCCAACAAGGCGTGCACATGAATGCCTTGCTTTTTGATTCTGGCAAAGTTCATGGGCAGCAACACCGTTTTCTCTGAGCCTTCGAGTTTGACTTCGATGTAACGAAAGATCATTTCCATGCGGTCAACCCAAAGTTCAACCACATGGCCAGCGACATTGCGATCTGCACCAACGACGGCCAAACCACGCGGCTCGATGTCTTGATGTGCCACAGAAAAATCAGGGGCCAAACGCAAAGGCACAATTTTGGGTGCACCATGTTCCATATCGGGCACATCGGCACGCATCGCCCAAGCACCAGGACCAACACCTGCCAGCAATGGATCGCCCACAGGTTCAATGGGTGCGCCGTTCCATTGGGTGGTCGGTTGTGCACTGTATTGACCATCAGGACGGTTCAGATCGGGTGACAACATCACATGCCCGTCGTGGGTTTTGTAGGTGACAGGGGAGGGCACAGGGGGCCAACCCTCTTGTTTGGGGCCGTTCTCACGGCCTGAGTCCATGGGATAGCCCTCGCGGTGGTTTTCGCGCAAGAGGTAATAAATCAGGCCCGCAAAAAATGCCCAAAATACGTACAGCACCAACTGTGCGACGTCGACATACTGAGTAATAGCGCCTGTTTCCATAAGACTGCTCCTTGTTAAATCAATGCCCATCAATTTGGCAACTCAGCCAAACCAAATTTCAAAATCGGTGCAGGAACTTCGCGTCGGCTGCTTTTCAGCAGCGGACCCAAGGCAATCAACACCACAAACAACAAATAAATTTCCAAGTGGTACACAAAGCTGTAACCCGTGATGGGCGAGTTGAGTGCTTCACCCAGACGGCCCGACAACGCCATCTCCGTCACCACATCTCGCAGGGCGCCACCCATGGCCATTGCTGCGCCTGTGGCCGTGGCCTGCACTGCACCCCAGGTGCCTAAAATCAAACCACTCATGCGAGTGTTCTGAAACGACATGGCCGTGACCAACATGCCGACTGAAAACAAACCAGAGCCAAAACCAATCAAGACCACGCCTGTGCGGAACAGGGTCACAGACTCGGTGGGTGCCGCAAAAATGACCAAAGCAAAAGCGGGCAAGCCCATCAAGATGCCAAAGCTGGCCAGTCGGCATGCATGCCAACCGGAGGCCAACCATTTGGCCGACAAACCAAAAGCCACCAAAGAGCCGATGGCGCCCATGGCCGTGAGCGAGCTGGTGTTGCCAACGTCCAAGCCTAAAATTTCAGCACCGTATGGCTCTAGGACAATGTCTTGCATGCTGAAGGCCAGAGAGCCCAAACCCACTGTCCATAAAAAGCGGCGCATCTGGGGCATGGCGATGAGTTCTTTCCAACTGGCGCTAAAACCACCGGGTGCGCGGGCACCGCGCTTGGCTTGCCGTGATTCTTGTTTCCACATCGAAATCAGGTTGACCACAATGACCAAAACCGCAGAACTTTGGATGACTTGAATCATTCGGAGGGGCGTGAAGTCAGCCAAAAACAAGCCGTAGACCACGCTGCTCACAATCATGCCCAGCAGCAACATGCAGTACAGCAAAGCCACGACACGAGGACGCTTGTCTTCTTGCGCCACGTCATTGGCCAATGCCATGCCAGCCGTTTGCGTCACTTGAAGGCCCGTACCAATCAATATGAAAGAAAGACCGGCGCCCAGTTGGCCAAGCAGCAAGGTATCGGGGACCGCTTCAGCCAATAAAAGCAATGCAAATGGCATCACAGCCAAGCCACCAAACAGCAGCAAGCTGCCTGTCCAGAGATAAGGAATGCGTCTCAGCCCCAATGCAGATGGATGGGTATCACTGCGGTAACCAATCAGGGTACGAAGGGGTGCAAACACCATGGGAATGGCCACTGCCAAAGCCACCCACCAGGCTGGGACATGCAACTCCACAATCATCACGCGGTTCAAGGTGCCTACCAACAACGCGGTGATCATGCCAATGACCAGTTGAAACATGGACAAGCGCAGCAACCTGCCCAAGGGCAGGTCGGGCGAGGCGGCATCCGCAAACGGCATGAAGCGCGTTGCATAAGCCGACAACCATGCTGGCATTTTCAGTGTCATGCGCGTGTCCACTCCCAAGCTTGAGAGGTATAGAAACCACTGGCCACGCGTTGCATGCGACCGCCTTGCCATTGGGTGAGTTCTGGGTGTGTGTCCAACTTTTGCAGCAACGCAGAATGCGCAATGGGTGACAAAGAGGGGGAGCGATCCGAGCTCGGGAAGAGTCTGCCCATGCTGTGCATCAAGGCCAACAAAGGTGTGCGGGGCGCAAAGGTGAACACCATGCTGCCACGGGTGCGTTGGCCCAGTGCAGCCAATGCATCGGCAATCTGATCGCAGTTGTAGTGAATCAGCGAATCCATGCAGACCACATGGTCGAAATGACCTAAATCGGGGCTGAGCATGTCCCCCGATAAAAACTCGATGCTGCCGGGTAAGTGGGGATGATCACTGGCGACGCGCTCTCCTGCCAATTTCACCAGGGTTGGTGACAAGTCGATGGCCACCACCGCTGCGCCGCGCTGTGCAGCTTCTACCGCCAACGCACCGGTTCCGCAACCTGCATCCAAAATGCGTTGACCTGTTAAGTCGTCAGGTAACCAAGAAAGCAGTGTGTTGCGCATGGTGTCGCGACCCGCACGAACCGTGGAGCGAATGCGTCCCACCGGTTCGTTGGAGGTCAGGCGTGCCCATGCGTCAGCAGCCGTGCGATCGAAATAATGTTCGATCTGACTGCGACGTTGTTCGTAAGCGCGAGTGTTCATGTTCTTCAGATTCCAGTGATTCGCTTCAATCGAAACCGAGCAAGTCAAAAATATCGCGGTCTTTCATGGGCACCGCAGGCAAGGGGTCGCTGCCCAGCCACAAGGCGGCAGCCAAGCGCATGTATTCGTCTTGCACAGC
>JACCDK011439067.1_pt1 | contig 17345 bp, 17 predicted proteins | sample 7445871 | NCBI WGS metagenome assembly JACCDK01 (sample SAMN15323436, study PRJNA562643) | freshwater metagenome | isolation source: river surface water | place: USA:Blue River Watershed | collected 2017-08-15
AGGCCTACGTGGACCAAGTGGTCGACGAGGGTGAAATCATTGTAGTCAACCGCGGACGCCGCAAAGGCGTAGTGGTCATGTCGCTTGACCAGTTCAATATGCTTGACGCCACGCAGTGGCTCACCTCGAGTGCTGCAAATGCGTCGCGTCTTCGCGACGCCGTTCGCCAAGCAGACTCCCAAGAGTACGAAAGTCACGATTTAATCGAGCCGTGAAGTTGGTCTTTGTTCCGCGCGCCTGGGAAGATTACCAACACTGGGTCGCGTCGGACAAGGCCGTGTTAAAACGATTGAATTACTTACTTAACGAGGTTAAGCGAACTCCGTTTCACGGATCAGGTAAGCCGGAGGCGCTAAAGCACGATTTTAAGGGATGCTGGTCGCGACGAATTACCGCAGAACATCGACTGGTATATCGTCTTGACGGCGATCAAATTGTGATTCTTCAGGCTAGATACCACTACTGAAGACTGCAAAACGTCGGTTCCGCCATCCCCGGACGTGCTTCGTTCAGGGCGTAGCGCATCCAGTGCACGTCGCACCAACGACCAAACTTTTGACCGGCCGCCGTGTAGGTGGCAAAAGACGTGTATCCGCAGGCGGAGTGCAGGGCGACGCTCGCGTCGTTGGGAAGCGTGATCACCCCGTAGGCCCAGACGAATCCGCGTTCGGCCAGCGAAGGGAGTAGGGCAGCGTAGAGCGCGCGGCCAACGCCTTGACGGTGGGCGTGGGGGGCAACATACACGCTGGTTTCAACGGCCCACTGGTAGGCCACGCGCTCCCGGTGGGTGGTTCCGTAGGCGTATCCAAGCAGCTGGCCGCAGGCATCCTCCGCGACCCAAAACGGAAAACGCTCGGCGATGCGCGCCAAGCGTTCCTTGAAATCGCCGAGGGAGGGAACCTCGAGCTCAAACGTCGCCGAAGACTCCGCAACCACGGGCCCGTAAATCGCCAAAATGGGTTCGGCGTCCGTGGATCGGTAGGGGCGTAGGAGCATTATTCGTCGCGGCGGCCCATGTACAGCATGATGTAGTACAGGAGCTGGGTAACGGCGGCGGCAGCGGCCACCAGGTAGGTGCGGGCCGCCCACTTCAGGGCGTCTTCGGCTTGGTGGTGGTTGCTCGCGTCGGTGATTCCGGCCCCCTGCAGCCAAACCAGGGCACGGCGCGAGGCGTCGTACTCCACGGGCAACGTAACCACGGCAAAGGCCGCGAGTACGGCTTGGGCCGCAATCAGCACCACCAGGGCTTGGTCAAAACCAAGTCCCAGCATACTCATTCCAAAAATGGAGAACAAGAAAATGACGTTCATGATCTGGCCGCTGATGTTGACCACCGGCACCATTTTGCTGCGCATCGTGAGCCAAGCGTAGGCGGTGGCGTGCTGCACGGCGTGTCCGCATTCGTGGGCGGCGACGGCGGCGGCCGAAACGTTGCGGCCCTCGTACACCTCAGGTGACAAATTGACCGTTTTGTCAGCCGGATTGTAGTGGTCGGTCAATCTGCCCGGAACACTGACAATTTGCACCGAATGCAGGCCGTAAAAATCGAGCATGCGGCGGGCCACTTCGGCCCCGGTGAGTCCGCTCGAGAGGTAGCTTTCGGAATACTTCTTGAAGCGGTTCTTCAAGCGGGCCTGCACGGCGAAGCCCAAAATCATAAATACAATGAGGATAATAATCATAGCGGTTTGGTCGATAAGTGGGTGGAAAAGTACAAATCTTATGCCTGCCGCCGCAAGCTGCCCTCATCCTAATTTGCGTACATGTCTGCACCCCTCATTTTAGTTACCAACGACGACGGCATCACGGCGCCCGGAATTCGCACCTTGATCCACGCAATGAATCAGTTAGGGGAGGTAGTTGTGGTCGCTCCGGACCGTCCGCAAAGCGGAATGGGCCATGCGATTACGCTTCACGATTCGCTCCGACTGAAGCCGATGAGCCTCGACGCGGGCCCGCAAACCGAGTACGCGTGCAGCGGAACCCCAGTAGATTGCGTCAAGTTGGCGGTGCACGAGGTGCTGAAGGACCGCAAGCCCGACCTCATCGTCAGCGGGGTAAACCACGGCAGCAACGCCAGCGTCAACGTCATTTACAGCGGAACCATGTCGGCCGCCGTGGAGGGCGCGATGCAGGGGGTGCCCAGCATTGGATTCAGCCTGCTGGACTACACGTGGGACGCGGACTTTCGCCCGGTTGAGCCCTACCTCAAGCAGATCGCGCAAGATGCGCTGACCCACGGGCTTCCGGAGGGCGTTTGCCTCAACGTCAACTTTCCCCACGCACAAAAGGCTCCCTACGCCGGGGTGCGGGTGGCCCGGCAGGCCCTCGGGTTCTGGAAGGAGGCCTTTGAAGAGCGCGTAGACCCCTACGGCAAGCCGTACTACTGGATGCGTGGCGACTACCACAACCCCGACGGAGCCGAGGATACCGACATCTGGGCGTTGGACCGAGGTATGGTCAGTGTGGTTCCGACCATGTTTGACCTCACGGCGCACCACGCCCTTGCGAACCTCCACCGCCGCCTCGACCAACGATGAGTCCCGGACCACGGCGCGATCGCCTCGAAGCCTACATGGGCATGGCTGTAGCCGCGGGAACCCCCTGGTTCGCGTGGTCCTACTTGCTGGCGACCTACCCCGCGCTGCCGCCGGTCGCCGAGCTCGACAGCGACCTGTGGGCCTATCTGCTCAACCGGGTGCTCGGCATTTCGGTCGTGCTTGAAGGCATCTACCTGACCCTCGCCATCGCGCTCAAGCGCTACCGAATGGCGTTTAACATCGTGGTAATCAGTTTCGTGTACTTGGCTGCGGCAATCTATTGGAGGTGGGAATGGCTGTAAAACGCATCTTCATCCTCGCTGGCGAGCCTTCGGGCGACGTGCTGGGGGCGGAACTGGTCCGCGCCCTTAAGGCCCAGCAGCCGGACCTTCACCTGGACGCGTGGGGCGGCCCGGAGCTGTCACGGGCCCTGGGCAAACCGGTGCGCCGCGGGCTCGAGCACCTGGCCTACATGGGGCTCAAGGACGTCGTGGTCCATGCAGGCGCCGTGCTTCGCAACCTAAGGGCGGCCAAAGAAGTGCTGGCGGAACCGTGGGACCTGGTGGTGCTCATCGATTATCCGGGATTCAATCTGCGCATGGCCCAGTGGATGCGCACCCAACCCTGGCGCGCGGACCGCAAAGTGGTGCAGCTGGTTGCGCCCAGCGTGTGGGCATGGAAGGAGGGCCGCGTCGGCATCCTGCGCTCGGCCTACGACGCGGTGCTTCCGCTACTGCCCTTTGAACCCCAATTTCTGGCGGACCGGGGCGTGCACGCTCCCTATTTTGGTCATCCCGCGCTCGACCGGTTTGCGCAGGCGGTGCGGAGTCCGCACGCAGGCGTCCTCGTGCTGGCGCCCGGCTCGCGCACCTCGGAGCTTCGCCGATTGGCGCCCATTTTTGCCGAAACCGCGGCCCTATTGGGCATGGAACCGCTTTGGATTCGTCCGAGCGCATGGACCGAAGGAGCGTACCGGGCGCTGCTTCGCCAAGTCCTGAACGCCGAACCCCGAGGCACCATTGCCGAAGGAATGGCGCACGCCCACGGAGCGCGCGCCGCCCTGGTGGCCAGCGGAACGGCTACGTTGGAACTCGGCATTTTGGGGGTGCCCATGGTCGTAGCCTACCGGCTCGACGCGCTGAGCTTCGCCCTCGCAAAGCGCTGGGTGCGCGTGCCCCACGTTTCGCTCGTTAACCTGGTGCTGGGGCGCGAGGCGGTAGCCGAGCGTCTTCAGTCGGCCTGCACGCCCGCAAAGCTCGCCGAAGACCTCAACCGCGTGCGCCGCGACGGCCCTGAACGCCAAGCGCAGCTCGAGGCCTTGGCGGAATTCCGCGGCCAGCTCGGAGCCCCCGGTGCCATGCCGCGTGCCGCAACGTTTTTACTTCAGCTATGAGGAGTCTGGTGTTCCTCTTCGTCGCCCTCGAGAGCCTGGGCGCCTGGGCCTCAGTCCTGCCTCGGGCGGCGGGCATGCCCCGTGTTCGGGTGCGGCTCCACGCAGTGCGCGACGTCTACGAATTCAAAATGGGCGGAACGGCCTTGACCAGCATTTGGTACCGCCGCGGCGAACGTCCCGACACGGTCGAATCGAGCAACCTGCACGTGCGGCGCAGCGCCGGGGCCCTTCAAGGCAATGCCGACGGAACGTGGCAAAGCGCCGACAGCATTCGCGTGTCGGCGGAGCGACCGATTTCGACCGAGGGCCCGTTGGGCATCCGCCGCGCCTACCCGGGAGCGCTGGTATTCGTTCCGCTCGGATCCACCGAAGTGCTGGTGGTCAACGAGGTTCCGCTCGAAGACTACGTGGCCGGGGTCATCAATGCGGAACTCGGCAAGTACCTGGGCCGGGAGCTGTGGCGGGCCCAGGCGACCGTTGCCCGCACGTGGTGGGCGGCCAACCAGCGCAAGTTTGCGCCCGAAGGCTATCAGGTTTCGGACGACGTGCGTTCGCAGGTCTACCACGGATGGCCGCTGGATTCCGCCCGGCGCTTCGACCTGATCGAGGCCGCCTACAGCACCGAGGGGCTGGTGCTCCTCCGCGCCGACACCAACGCCTACGTGGAAACGCTCTTTCACGCCAATTCGGGGGGCGAACTGATGCCCGCGGCCTGGTACTTCAAGGCCAGTCCGCACTTGGTGAACAAGCCCGACAGCTTCAGTCTTGACTGCCCGCAAACCACCTGGACCAAGCGGATTTCGGCCAGCGAGTGGGTCGGGTACTTTGCCCGCACCTGGGGCGTGTCGGCCTCTGATTCGGGCCTGCGCGAAGCCGTGCTGAACCTCGACCAGCCCCACCGCCGCGAGTTTGTGGAATGGAACGGCAAAAAGCTGCGGTTCCGCAGCGTGCGCGAGAAGTTCGGGCTGCGGTCCTCCTGGTTTTCAACGGAGCCCGAAGGCGCAGAAGTCGTGGTACGCGGCCGCGGGTACGGGCACGGAATCGGGCTTTCGCAAGAAGGAGCCTGGCGCATGTCCCAGTTGGGCTACGGGTTTAGGGCCATATTGGAGCACTACTACCCGGGGGCGCGGCTCGAGTCCCTTTAGGTTGAGCCGGTTTTAAATGCGTGCGGGGGCTCGCGTGCGGATCTTGCGCGGGTGGCTGTTTTTGCGTTTTGGGGAATGTGGCTGGGCGCCCTGGGGATTCCGGGCGCGCAACGGCCGGCATGGGCCGCGGTCGGCCTGCTGCTTTTGGGCCTTTCGGCCTGCGCTTCGGAATGGGCGTATCGGCGCGGACTTCCCCGTGCGGCGGCGCGCGCACGGGTCCTTCGCTTCGGTTGGGTGCTTCTCGTGGCCAGCGCGCGCACCGTTCCGAGTGCGGACCTCCTTGATGTTCCGCGGCGCACCGAATCCTGGTTCTGGTCCGACGGCGGCCACGTGATCTCCGATTCCTCGGGGCTCCGGCTTCGATGCTACGACACGCTTGCGCCCGGCTTTGCCTACCGGCTGCGCGTCGAGTTGTACCCGCTGGATTCCGCACTGGCCCCGTGGGCGTTTGATGCCGCGCGCGCGGCCGCGCCGCGCGGCATCCTCGCCCGGGCGCGCGTCTCCGCGCGCCTTGGCCGCGTGCCCCGACGGGCACCCTGGTGGCGGCGCGCCGCCGGCTGGGGCCGGGCGCGCATCCGGCAACTCGACTGGGGGCCCGCGGCCCGGGGCCTTGCCCTGGCCATGTGGATCGGAGACCTCGACGACCTCCCCGAAGCCAGCATGCACGCCTACCAAGCCCTGGGACTCATCCACGTCCTGTCGGTCTCTGGATTCCACCTCGGCCTCCTTTGGATGGGCGTGGCGGCGGCCGCGCGCGGCCTTCCGCGCCGGCTCAGGCCCGGAGCCATGACGGCCGGAATCGCCGCCATTTGGGCCTTTGTCGCGGTCGTCGACTTTGCTCCGAGCGCGGTGCGCTCCGCGGCCATGATCACCGTCACGGGCGCGGCCCTCGTCGCGCGGGGGCGCGGAATGCGGGCCCTCGACGCCTTCGCCTGGGCCCAGGTCGGCCTGCTGGCTTGGGCACCTGAGTATGCGCAGCTGCTGAGCTTTCAGCTATCCACGGCCGCGGTCCTCGGGCTCATCGTGGCCAGTCCACCGACCGTTCCCGGAACCCCGGTGACCCGCCGCGCCGCCGTCCTCGCGGGGCTGCGCACGTCCCTCGCGGCTCAGTGGGCCACCACCGCGCTATCGCTGAACGCGTTCCACACGGTTCCGCTGGCGTTCTTGCTGACCAACGCCCTCCTGGTGCCGCCGCTGATGCTCGTGTACCCCTACAGCTTGGCGGCCCTGGCCGGAATTCCCGTGCCCGACCCCGAGCCCCTGCTGGCGGCCTTGGAGTCGCTGGCCGCCGACCCCCGCTGGGTGTGGAGCGACCGTTTTTTGTCGCCGACTTCGTGGGTGCTGGTGTCGCTGCTCGCCGCCGTGGGCCTTTGGGGACTCCGCACGCGGAACGCCCTTCGGGTCTCGTGGTCCTTGGCGTTGACGGCGCTGCTTTTGGCCCTAAGCGGACCCCAATCGCTGCGCGAGCAGCGCTGGGTCGCGGTCGGCCGCGGGCTGGCCTGCGTCCAGGTCCGCGCCGACTCCGCTCAAATATTTGGAACTCGCTACTTAATTGAAAATGAATTCATATGGAACTCCAAATTGAATTTATACTTCAGATCACGGGGCGTGCGGTATTGCGTCCGTCGGGTGCGTCCGTGGTCGCAGCTCCACCAGCAAAAACGCGCGGCCGAACTACGCGAACAGGAGCGAGGCGAGCTGCACCACTTCGCGGGCTTCGCGCGGATCGTGAACCCGTAAAATTTGGGCGCCGCGCTCGAGGGCCCAAGCGTGAAGGGCCGAAGTGGCAGGCAGCGCCTGGTCCGCGGTGATGCCTAGGCTCCGCGTGATCAGGGATTTGCGCGACACGCCGACCAGGATGGGGTGGGGGAACTCCCGGAGCAGCGCGAGGTCGCGCACCAGGCGCAGGTTGCCTTCAGGGGTTTTGCCAAATCCGATTCCGGGGTCGAGTAGGACGTCGTTGAGGCCCGCTTCGCGAGCGGCGATGAGGCGTGCGCTCAATTCGCGGACCGTCACCGAAGTCGCTTGGTCGGCCCCCCAAAGCTCGCCGCCCGCGGCAGGGTAGTGGGTGAGGACGTAGGGCGCCCGCGCCTCGGCCGCTACCGACCAGATGGCGGGGTCGAGGATTCCGCCCGAAATGTCGTTGACCAGGTCGGCGCCTTGGTCAAGGGCCCGGCGCGCCACCTCGCTGCGGAACGTGTCGACCGAAAGCGGCACGTTGGGGCCAAAGCGCAGGCGCAGGCGCTCAAAAGCGCCGTCGAGGCGGCCCCATTCTTCGTCGAGCGACGGCCATTCCGCACCGGGACGCGTGGAGCACCCGCCCAGGTCGAGCCAGTCGGCACCGTCGGAGAGCAGCTGTTCCGCCTGGGCCTCCAGCCGGTCAAGTCCCTGCGCTCGGCTCGGAGCGTAGTAGGAATCGGGCGTCGCGTTGAGGATGCCCATGACCTGCGGGCGGTCCGCGCTAAAAAGCCTGCCGCGAAGGTTCAGCGTAAACGGGCAAACGGCCGTACTTTTCACCCTGTAAAAGTATGGCCCACACTGCAACCCAATACGCTGCCGAAATCGCGCGCTGCCGCGAGCTTTACGGCAAGAAGCTCCACGACTACGGCGCCGCGTGGCGCATCCTTCGACTGCCGTCGCTGACCGACCAGCTGTTCATTAAGGCCAACCGGCTCCGCACGATTCAGGATGCCGGCGTGCAAAAAGTGGCCGACAGCCAAGAAGGCGAGTTCGTCGGCATCGTGAACTACGCCATCATGGCCCTGATTCAGCTCGAGCGCGGAATCGCCAGCGAGCCCGACCTCAGCCCCGAGGAGGCGCTGGCCGCCTTTGACGCCCAGGCCAGCCAGATTTACCAGCTCATGGAGGCCAAGAACCACGACTACGGGGAGGCTTGGCGCGACATGCGCATCACCTCGCTCACCGACCTGATCCTCCAAAAGGTGCTGCGCGTGAAGCAGATCGAAGACCATTCCGGGGCCACCCTCGTGTCGGAAGGCGTAGACGCCAACTACATGGACATGGTCAACTACGCGGTGTTTGCCTTGATTTTGATGCACGAAGCCTGAACCATTGGGGGGCTTGCTCGGTTACTTCGGTAAACCCAATCGACCTATGGAACTCATTGCCCTGAGCATTGCCTTTTTGACCACAATGGCCACGACCTACATGCTGATTTCGGCAAAAATGCAGCTGCTCAAAAAGGAGCTCGAGCGTCGCAGCGAATAGTTCGCCTTTGTACCTTGGGCGCATGAACGTGCGTAACCTTGCCCAATCGCTGATTCGCCTCATCCTCGGCGGACTCTTTATTTTTTCGGGGGTCATTAAGATGAACGACCCCATCGGCTTCAGCTACAAACTCGACGAGTACTTTGGGGCCGACGTCTTCAATTTGCCGTTCTTGCAGCCCCTGGCCTTGCCTTTGGCCGTTTTTCTCGTGACGTTTGAGGTGGTCCTCGGACTCCTCATGCTCCTCGGATACCTGCGGGCCTTCACCTTTTGGAGCATGGCCGGGCTCATGGCCTTTTTCACGTTTTTGACGTTTTACAGCGCCTACTTCAACAAGGTGACCGACTGCGGGTGCTTTGGGGACGCCATTCCGCTCACGCCCTGGGAGAGTTTCACCAAAGACGTGGTGCTCAGCGTGCTGATCGCGCTCTACTTCGCCCTCGGACTGCGCCACGTCAAGCCCGTCATGAGCCGCTTTTGGGCCCGTGGGGTGATGGGCCTTGCGGTCTTCGCCATGGCGTTTTTCACCAATTGGGTCTACAACCACCTGCCGGTTTGGGACTTCCGCGCCTACAAGCCCGGCACCGACATCGCCAAGGCCATGGCGCCGGCTGAGGAGCTCGGCCTTACTCCGCCCCAGTACGACGTGTTGTACACGCTGCGCAAGGGCGACGAGGTCATGGAGGTCAGCGGAACCGACTACGTCGACCAAAAGTGGTGGGAGAAGCCCGAGTGGGTCATGGACCCCGAGGCCACGCGCACCGTCAAAGTTTCTGAAGGCTACGAGCCGCCCGTCCACGACTTCAGCATCGCTCCGGGCGGAGTGGACCAGACCGACCTTTGGCTTGCCTACCCCGAGAGCTACTGGCTCGTGGCCTACGATTTTGACCGTGCCGACATGGCCCAACTCGAGCGCCTCTGTGCGGAATTTCAAAAGCTTCACGACGCGGGAATCCCCGTGGTCGGGCTGACCTCGAGCGGCCCTGAGGCGGTCGCCGCCCTGGCGGCGCGCACCGGAACGACCTTTCCCTGGTCCAACGGCGACGGAACGGCCCTCAAAACCATCGTGCGCTCCAATCCCGGAGTAACGCACCTGCGCCAGGGTGTAGTGCAAGCTCACTACCACTTCAACGACTTCCCCGCGGCCGAATGAGGCGGCTCGGCCGGTCCCTGCTCGTCGTTTGGGGCGTGGCGACCCTCGTTTTTTTCTTGTTTCACGCAGTCGGCGGCGACCCTGCCCGCATGATGCTGGGCCAGGTCGAAGATCCTGAAGCCTTGGCCGCCGTGCGCGCCGCCTACGGATTGGACCAACCGCTCGGGCAGCAGTACCTGCGCTACCTCGGGGGCCTTTCGCCGATTCGCCCGGTGGACGGCGTGTGGGGCCTGTACGCCCCCGACCTGCAGACGTCCTACCAGCAGCGCGGAGTTCCCGTCGCCGAACTCATCGCCCAAACCCTTCCCAACACGGCCTTGCTGGCGGTGGTTTCCCTCGGGGCGGCCGTGCTCGTCGGCGTGCCGCTGGGGCTTTTTTCGGCCCTTCGCGCGGGTTCTCGAGCGGACCGCGCCGTTACCGTTCTGAGCACCGTGGGCATGGCGACGCCCTCGTTCTTTTCGGCCATCCTCATCGCCTGGATTTTTGCCTACCTGCTGCACGACTGGACGGGCCTGCCCCTGACCGGCAGCCTTCGGGAGCTCGACGACTACGGCCGCGCGGTGCGTTGGGAATGGTCGCACCTCATCCTTCCGGCGCTGACCTTGGCGGTGCGCCCCGTGGGCGTGATTGCCCAAATGATGCGCTCTTCGGCCCTTGAAATTTTGAGTTTGGACTACGTGCGGACCGCCTACGCCAAAGGCCTGACTACGTCGCAGGTGCTGCGCCGCCACGTACTTCGCAATGCCCTGAACCCGCTGATTACCACCGTTTCGGGCTGGCTGGCCAGCCTGCTCGCCGGAGCCGTTTTTGTCGAAACCGTTTTTGGCTGGCGCGGAGCCGGCAAACTCATGGTCGACGCGCTGGAAGGCCGCGATTTTCCGGTCGTCATGGGGGCCATTTTGACCCTTTCGGTGCTGTTTGTCGCCCTTCAAACCCTGGTCGATTGGCTCTACGGCGTGGTGGACCCGCGCGTCAAGGCCGCCTAGTCGGTACTACCCGTATTTAGTCGTTTACCGTGCGGAGCGGAATGCGGCCCTCGGCCGCATTCCGCGCCCCCACTCGAGCTTGGCCAATGCCGTACCTTTGCCCCACTAAAGAGCAAACTATGAAAATCCTCGCCGGCAACTGGAAAATGAACACCACCTTCGAAGAAGGCTACACCCTCATCGAAGCCCTGAAAACCGAATTGAGCCCCGAACGCCTCGGCGACGTGGTCGTGGTGGTCGCACCGCCGGCAATACAGCTTACCCAAGCGATCGACTTGCTCATTGACTATCCCGAAATGGCCGTAGCCGCCCAAAACGGCCATGCCCAGGACTCCGGAGCCTTCACGGGCGAAGTGAGCATGGCCCAACTGGCCGACGCCGGCGCTGACGCCGTCATCGTGGGCCACAGCGAGCGCCGCCAGTACTTTGGCGAGTCCGACCGCGACGTCAACGCCAAAACCCGTGCGGCCTTGGCCCACGAACTTCGCCCCATCGTCTGCGTGGGCGAAGACCTCCGCGTGCGCCAGGCGGGCAACCACTTGGCCGTCGTGGAAGCCCAGCTCCGCGCCGCCTTGGAAGGCGTCGACGGGGACCTCGCCGAAAACGTCGTCGTCGCCTACGAACCCGTTTGGGCCATCGGAACCGGCGAAACCGCCACCGCCGCCCAAGCCCAAGAAATGCACGCCCACCTTCGCGGGGTGCTGCGCCAGGCCTACGGCGACTTGGCCGACCACCTTCCCATCCTCTACGGCGGATCGTGCAAACCCAGCAACGCCGCCGAACTCTTCGCGCAGCCCGACGTCAACGGAGGCCTCATCGGCGGAGCCTCCCTCTCGGCCGCCGACTTCATCGCCTTGGCCGACCTGCTGCAAAAGGCCTAATGGACTACGTCGAACTCCGGATCACCGCGAGCGACCCCGCGGCCCTCGAACTGCTGTACGTCGACCTCGAAGCCATGCCGGTCGAAGCCGTGGAGCAGGACGGCAACGACCTCTTGGCCTACCTTCCGGCGGACCAGTGGGACGGTCAGGCCGACTTCCCCATGGCCCAGACGCGCGCCCAAATCAGCTGGGTCGAGCGCCGCATTGCCCACCAGAATTGGAACGAAGTTTGGGAATCCTCGTTTGATCCGCTGTCAATTGGAAACGAGCTGCTTATCTACGCTCCCTTCCACACCGACGCGAAGCCTGAAGCCTACCGTTACGCTGTGCAAATGGTGCCCAAAATGGCGTTCGGGACCGGCCACCATCCGACCACCTACTTGATGCTCGAACGGGTGCTTGGCGCGTCGCTCGACGGCGCCCGAGTGCTCGACATGGGCTGCGGGACCGCCGTGCTCGGCATCGTGGCCCTGATGCACGGTGCGTCCCAGGGCGTGGGCATCGAAATCGAAGCCTACGCCGCCGACAACGCCCGCGAACTCGTGGACGGCCACGGACTGAAGGACCGCTTCGAAGTGCGCACCGGCGACGCGAACCAACTTGGCGCGGACGAGCGCTTTGACGTCATCTACGCCAACATCCACCGCAACGTGCTGATGGCCGACATGGGCCGCTACGCCCAGGCCCTGAACCCGGGCGGAACCCTGCACCTCAGCGGCTTTTACCGGGCCGACGCCTCGGCCATCCAGACCGCAGCCGAGCAGGCCGGCCTCCGCTTCGTTGCGCAGTTCGAGCGCGACGCGTGGGTGGCCCTGACTGTGGAAAAAACGGTGGAATAAGTCCGCCCGCCGCCCCGAACGGCGCGCCGTTTGCGCAGTAGCTTGCATGCTGCCCGTGAAACGACTCGCCACCCTTACCGCCTTTTTGATCTGCACGGCGCTCTCTGCGCAGACCGTGCGCAGCCTGGGCGCCACCGACGGCGATTTTTGGAAGGACTTCAGCAAACTCTACGCGGAATTTCTCGGGAAAAACAAGGCCGACGCCGACCTGCTCCAGCTCAAGCCGGTGTACGACGACCCCTCGTGGGAGCAGCGCTCGGACTTCCAGGCCTTGGCCCGCGAAATGCTGCGCAAGCGCATCGTCGAACCCGAAACCTGGGCCGAATCAGTGCAGCTCGCCTTGGCCTGGTACGGCTCGGCCAGCGCCCCAGCTCAAGCCCGATGGTGGGCCGAAACGGCCGAGCTCATCAAGAAAAGCAGCCGGCTCGCCCTGGTGGAGTACCTCCACACTTCCGCCGGCGCCGCGACCGGATTTGCCTCGGCCAACCGCCGGTTCCGCCTCTTTGAATCGGGGCCGCTCCGCTGGGAACTCGAGCTGGGCGACGCGACCCTTGACGAAGAAGGTCCGCACACCCGCTACCGCATTGAAGGCGCCGTGCTCAAGGGATTGTTTAAAAACGATTCCACCCAAATCGACAGCGTGAGCGGCTGGTACGATCCGCGCACGGCCACCCTGACCGCCGAATCGGGGCGCGTCGACTGGTACCGCGCCGGCTACGGATACGGCGAAGTCTACAACCAGCTGGGCAACTTCACCTTGGACCTTCACCAAACGGGACTGGTGGTCGATTCGGCCGTGTTGCACAGCCTGTACTACGTCAACGTGCCGCTTCTCGGCCGTTTTGAGGAACGACTCGGCACCCGCACACAGGCAGAAAACGCCGTGTATCCGCGCTTCGAAGCCTATGCCTCGAACCTCGAAATCCCCAACTTTTTTGACGGCGTGAACTACCGCGGCGGATTTTCGCTCGTCGGCGCCAACTTTTTTGCTTCCGGCCGCCCCGGGGCCAAAGCCAGCTTCAGCTTTCTGCGCGACTCGGTCGAGGCAGCCGTCCTGCGCGCCGACCGGTTCGTGATTCGCCCCAACGGGCTCTCGGCCAAAATCAGCAGCTTCACGCTGCGCCTGGGCGCGTCCGATTCCCTGCACCACGCCAAAGTTGAAGTGAAGTACGCCCCCGACACCCGCGAACTCCAGGTGTTTCGGCCCGACGAAGGACTGGCCCTCAAGCCGTTTACCGACAGCTACCACAACGTCACGATCGACCTCGACTAGCTGCGCTGGACGACCAACGAACCGCGCGTGTTCGCCGGCGGACTCAACATGGGCAGCGGCGCCCCCATGACGCTGGAGAGCGACCAGTACTACCGCAACAACCGCTACACCGCCCTTCAAGGGTTTGAAAACGAAAACCCCTTGGTGCTGCTCGACCAGGTGGGGCAGTCCGCTCCGGGAGCCCGCATGAGCATCAAAGAGGTGGCCGTCGGCATGGGCATGCCCGTCGACCCTTGCGAGCGATTGATGATGGAGTACCACCTGCAGGGGTTTGTGCGCTACTACACCGAGGACCGCAGCCTCGAGGTGCTGCCCAAGACGGGCGAGTACGTCCTGAACCACCGCAAAAAGCGCGACTACGACGTCATCCGCTTTGAATCGGTCGTGCCCGAGGGCATGAACGCCGAACTCAACTTGCTCAACTTTGACCTCGAAGTGGTCGGGGTCGACCGCATCTGGCTGAGCGACTCGCAAAAAGTCAGCCTTCATCCGACCACGGGGCGAATTTTGATTCACGAGGGCCTCGATTTTGACTTCGACGGACTCATTCGCGCCGGCCGTTTCGAGTTTTTTGGTCGCGAACACCAATTTGATTACCAAGAATTTAGCTTTAGAATGCCGGCCGTCGACTCCATGCGCTTTTATGTGCCGGCCTTTGAACTCAACGACCAGGGCCAACGCCCCTTGGTCCGCGTGCGGAACACCCTTCAGGACATTTCGGGCGACCTGTTCATCGACCGTCCCGACAACAAATCCAGCACCCTGTACAGCCCGGAGTACCCCATCTTCAAGTCGGGAAAGGGCGCCAAAATCTACTACGATAAGGTGGAGCGTGGAGTGTATCCCCGGTCTCGCTTCTACGTCGACCTTGACGCCTTCACCATCGACTCGCTCGACAACGCCCGCACCGAAAGCCTCGGCTTTGAATCGACGTTCCACAGCGCCGGCATTTTTGCCGTGCGCCGCCAAAACATCAAGGTGCAGCGCGACTATTCGCTCGGATTCACCGAATCCACCGGCGACGCGGGCTGGGCTGCCTACCCGGGGGCCGGCGCCGACGCCGGCTCGGTGCGCGGAACGGTGCAGCTTTCGCTCGAAGGCTTTCGCTTCGAGGGCGACCTGGACTACCGCCGGGCCCACGGCACCTCCAAAGAGTTTCGGTTGTATCCCGACTCCACCAAGGGGAGCGGCACCTTCCACCTCGACGCGCTCGCTGGCGCTCCGCGCGGGGCGGGGCACCCCTCGGTCGACGGGTCTGACGCCCGCAGCACCTGGCTGCCCTACGCCAAAACCTGGTACGCGGCCTCCCAAAGTGCCGATTTCCAGACCTACGCCCAGCGGCCTGCCACGGCGAACGGACGCCTGACCTACCAGCCCGACCGGCTGAACCTCGACGGCACCGTCGCGTTCAACCTCGCCGAGCTGAGCGGAGCCAACCTCAGCATGCACGCACAGTGGATGCAGAGCGGCCGAGCCGACTTCCGCGTCAAGGGCGAACCCGACGCCGAGTGGGGCTTCAGCATCCGCGACGCGACCGCTGACGTGGACTTTGCCGCCGAAAAGGGCAAGTTTGCCCTGCTTCAGGGGGACCGAACCCTCGATTTTCCGCGCAACCAGTACACGGCCGAGATGGACAAGGCCGATTGGGACATCCTGGAGAAGAGCATCAGCCTCCAAAAGGGGAGCGGAATCGATTCGCGCATGACCAGCACCCACCCGGGGCAGGACGGGCTGAACTTCTTGGCCGGCCGCGCCAAATTCTGGTTGGTGCCGAGCCGGCTCGACGCCTTTGGCGTGCCCCACATCGACATCGCCGACAGCCGAGTGGTTCCCGACTCGGGCCGCGTGACGATTAAGGAGCAGGCCGACATGCAGCCCCTTCACAACGCCCGCATTTTGGCCAGCAGAGTGGGGGCCTACCACAACCTGGACTCGGCCGAGTTGAAAATTCAGGGGCGCCTGGACCTTTACGGCACGGCGGTGTACCGCTACAAAGACCAAGACGGCAAAGTCTGGCGCATCCCCATGGGGCGCGTCGACGTCGACAGCATCGACCAGATGTACGCCCAGGGCGAACTCGGCATTGCCGACGACTTCTACTTGAGCCCCTACTTCAGGTACTACGGCATCGTGCGCATGGAGGCGCAAAATCCGCAGCTGGACATGGACGGACGCATACGCATCACCGCCGAGTGCCCCGCCCTCGAAACCGACTGGATCATTACCCGCACCCGCATTGATCCAGTGGACATCCTCATCACGCTGCCCGATCCCGACACGGCCCGGCCGTCGCACAAGGTGTACAACGGCATCTACCTGATGCAGGACTCCGTGACGCCCTACACGGCCTTTGTGCGGCGCAACAACCCCAACGTGGCGGTCGAACTCTTCAGCACCAAGGGCGTACTGTACTACGACGAGTCGAGCAAGTCCTACATCGTCAGCACGCTGCGCCGAGTGGCCGACCCTGAAGCCCCCGACAACTGGCTAGAGCTCAACACCCAATCGTGCACGGTTACCGGCTACGGGCAAACCACCTTGGGCGCCAAAATGGGCCGCGTTGAAATGGCGACCTACGGACGCATTGAGCACCGGCTGCGCTCGGGGCGGATGAACGCCAAAGTGTCGCTTACGCTCGAATTCCTGTTCCCTGAAGAGCTCTCGAAACCCCTCAAGGCCTCGCTTGCGGCTTCGTCGGGCGGACCCACCGATGCGGCCAACGACGTGCTCGCCGAGGCCCTGCGGCGCAAGCTCGACCCCAAGGACCTCAAGCGCTACTACGAGTCGGGCTTGAACGAGCGCATGCCTAAAGAGTTCCGCCAGACCCTCGTCCTCGACGAAGTGGAGCTCGAGTGGAAGGCCAACATTCGCGCCTTCCGCAGCAAAGACGGCATCGGCGTGGGCGCCCTCGCAGGCGATCCGGTGCACCGCTTCGTCGACGGAACCCTTGAGCTGCGCAAGCGCCGCGGGGGCGACGAGTTTACCCTGCACCTCGCCCCGTCGAGCGAGTACTTCTTGAGCTACAAAAAGGGAAACATGCGCTTTTACTCGAGCGACCGCGAGCTGATGGACGCCCTGGCCAAGGTGGACGCCAAGAAGCGCGCCCTTCCGTCGAAGGACGGCTTGCCGTTCTACCAGCTGACGCCGACCACCGGCGGCGCCATGAAGCGCTTTTTGGACGGACTCGAGGCCGAAGAGGGCGAGCGGGATTAAGCCATTCCTAGTTTGATGTATCTTTTAGGCATGGATTTCAAGCACCTCATGGGGTTTGGAGCTGCCTTTTGCCTTGCAGCCTGCACCCAACCCGCCCAAGAAGATGTACCCATGACTTCGCCCAAAGATGAATTGGTCGTGACCATGGAACTTTGGACGGAGGCCTACGTGAAGCGCGACACCGCCACCGTGGGCCAGGCTGTAGTGGATTCGATTCTGGTACACGCCGCCGACGGCCGCCACGTGTGGGTCACGCGCCAAGGCCTCAACCAATTTTTGATCGAAACCCCCAAGATCAGCTGGGACATCCAGAGCATCGACTACGTCGGGCACTCCGACGGCAAGGACGTTGTCGTGGTTCGGGGTCGCGAGCAACGCAGCTACGAAGACGGGCGCGTGTTTGACGAACACCTAGCCGAATTCTTCGCCTGGAAGGGCGGACGCATCGTCGAAGTCACGCAGTACCGCCGCACGCCGTGAAAATTCTGTACAGTTTCTGGTTTCTTGTTTCTTGCTTGATGGCAAGCGGCCAAGCGATCCAGGTGGTTCCGCGGCCGCAGTCGGTCGTGCTTGAAGGCGAACCCATCGCGGTGGCCGGCAACCTCTACGTCCTTGCGACGCCGGCCCTTAGTGGCGAGGCGGACCTCATCCGCACGTGGTGGAACGCGACCAAAACCACCGCCAAGGCCGGGGC
>JACCDK011622480.1_pt1 | contig 17338 bp, 13 predicted proteins | sample 7445871 | NCBI WGS metagenome assembly JACCDK01 (sample SAMN15323436, study PRJNA562643) | freshwater metagenome | isolation source: river surface water | place: USA:Blue River Watershed | collected 2017-08-15
CGTGGTTTGACCAACCCAGCCAGGGCATGACCGTGGTGGGCGTCACCGGAACGAACGGAAAAACCACCACCGCCACCCTGCTCTACCACATGTTGATGCACCGTGGAGTCAAAACCGGCCTGATCAGCACCGTAAAGGTGTGCGTGAATTCCGCCGAAGAGCCCGCCACCCACACTACTCCGGACGCCTGGGTGCTGCAGGGTCACCTCGCCCGAATGCGCGACGCCGGATGCAAAGTGGTATTCATGGAAGTCAGTTCGCACGGACTCGTGCAGCACCGCGTGACTGGCCTGAAGTTCGCGGGCGCAGTGTTCACCAACATCTCGCGCGACCACCTCGACTACCACGAGACAATGGACAACTACGTCGCAGCCAAAAAGTTGCTATTTGACGGACTGGGTTCCGAAGCATTTGCCCTGGTGAATTCCGACGACACGCATGGCGAAACCATGCTTTTGGATTGCGCGGCGCGCACCCGCACCTATGCGCTCAAGCGTCCGGCCGACATCAAGGTAAAAATCCTCGAATCGCACCTGCAGGGCACCCTGCTCAGCATCAACCAGCGCGAGTGCTGGTCGCAGCTCATTGGCGCATTCAACGCCTACAACATGGCCGCCATGTACGGCGTGGCGGTGGAATTGGGGATTCCTGCCGACGAAGCACTTCAAGCGTTGAGCGCGGTTCGCAGCGTCGACGGCCGCTTCCAAAAAATTGCTGGCCCCGACAACCGAATCGGAATCGTCGACTACGCCCACACCCCGGACGCGCTCGAAAACGTGCTCAAAACGCTGCAGGACCTCAACCAAGGAGCCCAGCAAATCATCACCGTGATCGGCTGTGGAGGCGACCGCGACAAGGGCAAGCGCCCCGAGATGGCCCGAATTGCCGCCGACCGCAGCACTAAGGCCATTTTGACCAGCGACAACCCGCGCAGCGAAGACCCCGAAGCCATTCTCGACGACATGGAAGCCGGTCTGGATCCCGTTCAAAAGCGCCGTTCCCTGCGCATCAGCGACCGCGCCCAGGCCATCAAGCTGGCGGTACAGCTCGCCAACCCCGGAGACGTCATTCTCGTCGCCGGCAAAGGCCACGAAACCTACCAAGAAATCGCCGGCGTCAAGCATCCCTTTGACGACGTCGCCACCCTCAAAGCCCAGTTTAACGACCTGTAAACCATGCTGTACGCCCTATTTGACCTCCTCAAGCCCTACGACCTGCCCGGCGCTGGCTTGTTCAGCTACCTCACGTTTCGCGCGGCCCTCGCCATCTTGCTCTCGCTGACCATCAGCCTGGCATTCGGCGGCCGACTGATCAAGTTGCTTCGCAAGCTGCAAGTGGGCGAAACCGTGCGCGACCTCGGCCTTGAAGGCCAGCTCAGCAAGGCCGGAACCCCCACCATGGGCGGCCTCATCATCTTGGCGGCCATCATCATTCCGGTACTGCTCGTGGCGAACCTTGGAAACATTTACATCCAGTTGCTCCTGCTTACCACCGTGTGGATGGGCGCCATTGGATTCGCCGACGACTACATCAAGGTCTTTCGCAAAAACAAGCAGGGGCTTCGCGGAATCTTCAAGGTAATCGGCCAAGTCACGCTGGGCCTCGTGGTCGGAGCCGTACTGGCCTTTCACCCCGACGTCACGATGAAAGAGGAACTTCCTGCGACCGCACTAGAGGAACTCTATGGCGAAGTGGGCGGAGGCAAACCTAAGTTTGGCACCGCCGAACAGCACCTGAAAACGACGATTCCGTTCATCAAGGACTCCACCTTTGACTACGCCGACCTCGTGTTTTGGACCGACGCGCAGGCCGAATGGGCGTGGTTGCTCTTCATTCCGATCGTGATTTTCATTATCACGGCGGTCAGCAACGGCGCCAACTTGACCGACGGCCTCGACGGATTAGCGGGCGGAACCTCAGCCATCATCGCCTTCACCCTTGCCGTACTTGCCTACGTGAGCGGATCGGTCGTCTTCGCCAGCTACCTGGACATCATGTACATACCGATGTCGGGCGAAATGATCGTGTTCGCCGCCGCCTTCCTCGGAGCCGCCATCGGATTCCTTTGGTACAACACCTACCCCGCCCAAGTCTTCATGGGCGACACGGGCAGCCTGTCGATCGGCGCCATCATCGCCGTCTTTGCGCTCGCCATTCGCAAGGAGTTGCTGATCCCCATCTTGGCCGGAATCTTTTTGGTCGAAAACCTCAGCGTGGTACTTCAAGTGACCTACTTCAAGTACACCAAAAAGAAGTACGGCGAGGGCCGACGCATCTTCTTGATGTCCCCACTGCACCACCACTACCAAAAAAAGGGGCTCCACGAATCCAAAATCGTGACCCGCTTCTGGATTTCGGGCATCTTCTTGGCCATTTTCACCCTCATTACCCTCAAACTCCGCTAGTCCCGTGCGCGCTGTACTCCCCCATCGGATCGCCGTGCTCGGCGGCGGCGAAAGCGGAATCGGAGCCGCCCTGCTCGCGGCACACCGCGGCGTGGACGTCTTTTTGAGCGAGGGCAAAAACCTCGGCCCCGGATACCGCGCTGAGTTGGAAGCCGCAGGGATTCCGTTCGAAGAAGGCCAGCACAGCATTGACCAGTTGCTCACCGCAGAAGCGGTGGTAAAAAGCCCGGGGATTCCGCCTAGCCACCCCGTAGTGGCCGCGCTCAAGCAGGCCGGCGTACCCATTTGGTCAGACATCGAGTGGTTCTACCAAAACTGCCCAACCCACGCTAAAATCGCCGCCATTACAGGCAGCAACGGCAAAACCACGACCACGAGCTGGCTCGGCCATATTTTGCGCCAAGCCGGAGCCAACGTTCAGGTGGGCGGCAACATCGGGGTGGGCGCAGGCCGCCTGCTCTTGGAGCCAGAGGCCGACGTCTACGTCCTTGAGGTTTCGAGCTACCAGCTCGAGGACTGCCCGAGCTTTCGCCCCGACGTGGCCGTACTCACGAACATCACCCCCGACCACCTGGACCGCTACGGAAGCCTTGAGGCCTACGCCGAGACCAAGTTTGCCATCGCGCAGCACCAGCGCAGCGAAGACGCCTTTGTCTTCTATGGCGAAGACCCCATCAGCCAGCGCTACCTCGAGCGCGTGGCCGCCAACCTCTACCCCATCTACACCTCTGAGCCCGCAATGATGCCCGCCCAAGGTGCCGCCCCCATTCCCCCGAAGTACCTGATTAGAACCGCTGACTCCGAAATGACTATCGACGAACTCGCCCTACAAGGCAAACACAATACCTTCAACGCTCTGGCTGCTGGCCTTTCGGCCCGCCTCCTTCAGGTTCGGGACGAAGCCATTCGCGAATCGCTCGCGCACTTTGAGGGCCTCGAGCACCGCATGGAATCAGTAGCGCATGTGGGCGGAATCCACTTTATCAACGACTCCAAGGCCACCAACGTCAACTCGACGTACTACGCGCTTGAAAGCATGACGACTCCTACCGTCTTGATCTTGGGAGGTGTCGACAAGGGCAACGACTACAGCGAGCTCTTTCGCCTCGTCGAGAAAAAGGTGAAGGCCATCGTGGCCATGGGCACCGACAACCACAAGATTGTCGAAGCATTTGAAGGCCGTGTCGGACTTCTTGCCGAGACTGCGAGCATGGAACATGCCGTACGCACCGCCTACCAACTCGCCAGCAAAGGCGACACGGTCCTGCTCAGCCCCTGCTGCGCCAGCTTCGACCTCTTTCAGAACTACGAAGACCGCGGACGCCAATTCAAAACCTGCGTTCGCGCCCTCTAAATCATGGAAAACCAAGGCTTCAGCAAAATCTTTCAGGGCAGCACCCAAGTGTGGGTGGGCATGCTCTTGCTGTCGCTTTTTTCGCTCCTACCGGTGTACAGTGGGGGCGGAACCCTAAGTCATTTCTCATTCATTCTGCTCAGCTGGGCCGCTGCATTTGCCTTGCACCGCACCCCCTACCGCTTCTTTGGAAGTGTCTCGGGACTGCTCATGGTCATTACCTTGGGATTACTCGCATTCACTTTGGCCCAGGGCCGAACTATCGGAGGCGCCAACGCCAGCCGATGGATTAGCATTTTTGGCTTATCGTTTCAAACGAGTGCCTTCGCGAACGTCGTACTGATCATGTTCGTAGCGCGCCAAATGGCCAAGCGCAAAGAAGAATGGACATTTGGGCAGTCTTTTGGCAAGGTCCTTTGGGCAATCTTCGCCACGGTGGGACTGATTCTGCCCGCTAACTTCTCTACCGCCGCACTCGTATTCGTGAACGCGAGCGTGGTACTTGCATTAGGCGGATACCCATTTAAGTACTTGCTGCGCATCGCCGGAATGGGCGCAGCCGCACTCGCCATCTTTGTCGCAGCGGTCATGGTGGCGCCGGACCTCATGCCCAACCGCGTCCAAACGTGGAAGTCGCGCATCGAAACCTTTTCGGGCCAAGGTAACGAAGACGACACGTACCAAACACTTACGGCGCAGCGGGCTATCGCCGAGGGCCGAATCTTTGGCCAGGGTCCGGGCGGAGGCCTGCACAAGCACTTCTTGCCGCAGAACAACTCTGACTTTGTCTATGCCCTAATCGTCGAAGAGTACGGCCTTGTGGGCGGAACCATTGTGCTCGCCATGTACATCTGGCTCCTCTTTGCGGTGGTGCGCGTCGCCAAGCGCGCCAAGGACCTCTTTGGCAAGCTCCTGGCCCTCGGAATCGGCTACGCCATCGTCCTACAGGCCTTCATCAACATGGCGGTGGCGACCGGCCTCTTTCCCGTTACCGGTCAAACGCTTCCGCTGGTGAGCGCGGGCGGAACCTCGCTCCTGCTCACCTGTGCCGCCCTTGCCATGGTTATTGCCGTCAGCCGCGGAAAAGGCGACGGCGAAGACGTCGACCCCGACCTCGCAGCCGCACTCGAAAACGACTGGAACGAATCCAGCGAACCCCTTACCCAAGCCAAAGCACCCAACCTACCCAATGGCTGAGCAACTGCGCATCATCATCTCAGGCGGCGGAACCGGCGGACACATCTTTCCCGCCGTCAGCATCGCCCGTGAAATCCAATCCCGCTACCCCCAAGCCCGCATCTTGTTTGTCGGCGCAGAAGGCCGAATGGAAATGGAACGCGTGCCTGCCGCAGGATTCCCCATCGAGGGAATTCGCATCGCCGGGTTTCAGCGCAAAAAACTCTTGGCCAACCTCAGCCTTCCGGGTAAAATTTGGTCGAGCCTCAAGCGCGTCCGCGCCATCATGGAGCGCGAACGTCCGCACCTGGTGATCGGAACAGGCGGCTACGTCAGCGGCCCCACACTTTGGGTGGCGCAGCGAATGGGGATTCCGACACTGATTCAGGAGCAAAATAGCTTTGCCGGATGGACCAACCGCTGGCTGAGCAAAAAGGCCGGCGCCATCTGCGTGGCCTACCCCGGAATGGAATCGGCATTCCCAGCCGACCGGATTCGCTTCACCGGTAACCCCGTGCGACCCGACCTTGCCACGCTGGCAGGCACCCCAACCACCGAAGCCCTGCGCGCTGACGCCAAGCTGGCCCTCGGATTCGACCCCATCAAGCCGCTCGTACTCATCCTCGGCGGAAGCCAAGGCGCCCGCGCCATCAACGAGGGCGTTGCTTCGTGCGAAAACATGTGGCGTTCGAGCGACATCCAAATCTTTTGGCAGTGCGGACGCTTCTATGCTCAAGACCTCATTGCCCGCTTTGGCCAGGGCCGCGGACGCCAAATCAGCGCCTTCATCGACGACATGCCCAGCGTGCTTCGCGCGGCGGACCTCGTCCTCTCTCGGGCCGGAGCCGGAACCCTGAGCGAGCTCACCTGCGCGGGTTCTGCGGCGGTCCTCGTTCCATCGCCCAACGTCGCCGAAGACCACCAAACCCACAACGCCCAAAGCCTCGTGGCTGCAGGAGCCGCCATCATCATGCCCGAAATCAACATCGCCAACCTCTGTGGGCATGTGCACGGGCTGCTGTACCGCCCCGACGAACTCGAACTGCTTCGCGGCAACGCCCGCAAGCTCGCCAAGCCGCACGCCGCGGCCGACATCGTCAACGAATGCGAACGACTCTGGACATGGCGCGCGTAAACGCTTCCGACGGCATTCCCGCGCTCGACTTTTTGGGCATCGGCGGCATTGGTATGTCGTCGCTGGCTCGTTGGGCCATGGCGCGCGGAATCCCAGTTACCGGCTACGACAAAACACCAACTGCGCTTACGGACGCTCTGGCTTCAGAAGGTGCAACCCTACGATTTGACGAATCGCTGGAGGCCTGGAAGGTTCCCGCTGACGCATGGATCATTTACACTCCTGCGATTCCCGCCGACCACCCGCAGCTGGTGGCCGCTAAAGCCCAGGGCCGAACCCTGATGAAGCGCGCGGAACTCCTCGGCCAGATCGCCAACGACGGCACATGCCTAGCCGTTGGCGGAACCCACGGCAAGACCACGACCTCGGCCATGCTCGCCTGGATCCTCAGCCAGCACCAACCGATTCAAGCGTTTTTGGGCGGAATCGCGACCAACTTCAATTCGAACTGCCTCCCCGGACCCGCCGAGGTCAGCGTGGTCGAGGCCGACGAGTTCGACCGGTCCTTTTTGCACCTGCACCCCAGCGCCGCCGTGATCACCAGCACCGACGCCGACCACCTCGACATTTATGGCGAAGCCGACTCCGTGGTCAACGGATTTGGGGCCTTTGCCGGGCAGGTCAAGGGGCCGCTGTTTGCGGGCCCGGGCTGCGCCGACCTGGCTGGAGCAGAGTTCTACGGACGCCCAGGCGACCGCTACACGTACCGCGACGTGCGCCTCGAGGGCGGCGTTCAGGCCTTCACCCTCGTGCTCGACGGAACCGAGATTGCCACCCACGCCGGGCTCCCCGGGTTGCACAACGTCGAGAACGCAGTTGCTGCTGCGGCGCTGGCCCACGCAGTGGGCATGCCCGCGGCCGCGATCGCCCAAGCGATCGCGAGCTTCCGCGGGGTTGCGCGGCGGTTTGACCGCCGCGCAAGGGCCGCTGGCCGCCACTACATCGACGACTACGCCCACCACCCGACGGAACTCACCCGGTTCATCGAAGCCCTGCGGGGGATGTTCCCGGGCGAAAAGGTGGCTTTGCTCTTTCAGCCGCACCTGTACAGCCGCACCCGCGACTTCGCCACGGGATTCGCTGAGGCCCTAGCGGGCGCCGACTTCGTTGGCATTCTGCCCATTTATGCAGCCCGCGAACGCGCCATGGCGGGCGTCGACAGCGCGATGCTGGCGGCCCGGATCCCGGGCGCGCAGCTCGTGCCGTACGACCGCGGCGCGGAATGGCTGGCGAGCCAGCCCGCCACCGTGGTGGCCACGGTGGGCGCGGGCGACATCGACCGACTGGTTCCGCACGTAGAACGACTCATTCGCGCTCAATCATGAAACCTTGGATGCGCAAAACCGTAATCGTCGGCTCATGGATCCTCGGATTCGCAGGGCTCGGACTCGGCCTCTGGGTAGCAGGGCAACCCCGCGGAAGCCAAGTCGTCACTGGGCATACCGTGCGAATCCACCAGCCCAAAGACCAAGCACTTTTGGTCGTGGCAGACCTCTACCCTGAATTCCGCTCCGTCGGGGCACCCTGGACTCAAAAAAAACGAAAAGAAATCAACATTCCATTGTTGGAAGAAAAGCTACGCGCCAACCCCTACGTCGAAAACGCCGAGGTATTTTCATCGTGGGATGGAACAGTCCGAACGATCGTGAAGCAAAAAACCGCCAAAGCCCGCATTGTCAGCGGCTTACAAAGTGTCTACGCCGACGCTAAAGGTGGCGTATTCCCTATTTCTGTGCACGACAGCCCCCGACTTCCCCTCGTTTCGGGCGTCCACACGGCACGCCAGGTCCGCCATGCCATTCGGCTTTTGGATCGCGCTGCCCAGCATTCCGCTTTTCCAGGGGGCTGGTACGCCCTCGATTTTGACGACCAAACAGGCTTCACCGCCTATCCCGAATGGCACAGCCACCGCATCGCGTGGGGCCAAGCTTCCGACTTTGCTGACAAAGCGCACCGTACCAAAGCGCTCTATGCGCATGCCCTTCAGCACCAGTACCTCGACCAACTCGACCGCATCGACGTGCGCTTTGCCGACCAGGTCGTATTTACCCGAACTTCACCATCATCCGCCCTATGAATCCCAACCGCATAGCCGTCGGTCTCGACATTGGAACCACTAAAATCGCCGCCCTCGTCGGACGCTACGACGCGCACCGCAAGCTCGAAATTCTCGGTTACGGAACCGCTCCGAGCCTTGGCGTGCAGCGCGGTGTAGTCGTCAACATCACTCAGACCATCGAGTCGATCCAGCAGGCCATTGCCGCCGCGCAGGTCGACTGCGGAATGGACATCTCAGGAGTAGTGGTGGGAATTGCAGGTCAGCACATCCGCAGCCTTCAGCACAGCGACTACATTACCCGTGCAGATTCCGAAGAGGTAATTGGCGACCGCGATCTCGAGCGCCTCACTGAGAACGTGCACAAGCTGTCCATGATGCCCGGCGAAGAGATCATTCACGTGATTCCGCAAGAGTACAAGGTCGACGGCCAAGGCGACATCAAAGAGCCGCGCGGCATGTACGGCGCCCGCCTCGAGGCCACCTTTCACATCGTAGTGGGTCAAGTCACGAGCATTCGCAACATCGCCCGCTGCGTTAAATCTGCCGACCTCGAACTCAAGGCCATAAACCTTGAGCCTCTTGCGAGTGCCGAGGCCGTACTCAGCCAAGAAGAGAAAGAAGCTGGTGTGGTGCTCGTCGACATCGGCGGCGGAACCACCGACATCGCCATCTTCAAGGACGGAATCATTCGCCACACCGCAGTGATTCCGTACGGAGGCAACATCATCACGAACGACATCAAGGAGGGCTGCAGCATCATCGAGAAGCAAGCCGAGCAGCTCAAGGTGAAGTTCGGTTCCGCATGGCCCGGAGAAAACAAAGAGAACGAGATTGTTTCGATTCCAGGACTTCGCGGACGTGACCCTAAAGAGATCAGCCTCAAAACGTTGAGCCGAATCATTCACGCGCGAACCACCGAGATCGTGAACGCCGTCTTCACCGAAATCAAGAGCTACGGATACGACCAACCTACCCGCAAACTCATCGCGGGCGTAGTCATCACCGGCGGCGGAAGCCAGCTCAAGCACGTGAAGCAGTTGGTCGAGTACCTCACCGGAATGGACACGCGCATCGGCTTCCCGAATGAGCACCTCGCGACCCTTCCCTCAGATCACGCACTCAATTCGCCGATGTACGCAACGGCCGTGGGTCTGCTCATGAAAGGACTCGACAGCCGCGACGTAGAGGGTTTTGTGAGCGAAACCGCACCTGAATCACTCGAGACAGCCACCGAATTCAGCCCCGCGGCCGCCCAAGCTTTTTGGGACGAGCCGAGCCAGCCCGCAGCCGAAGTGGAATCCCTTGCGGACGCCCACACTACTGAAGAAGTCTACGCCGAAACGGCGGTAGAATCCGCAACGGATGCCGATCCTAAATCGCGCGCCAAAGGCGACTTCTTTAAGCGCTGGGCCGACGGCTTTTTGAAACTCATTGACGACAACGACCTGAAATAATCCCATGGACATCAATCCTTTAGATTTCGATTTACCCAAGCACCGCTCTTCTGCGATCAAGGTTGTAGGCGTAGGCGGCGGCGGCTCGAACGCCGTCAACTACATGAAGAACCAGGGCATTCGCGGGGTGGATTTCATCATCTGCAACACCGACGGCCAGGCCCTCGCCCACAGCCCGGTAGAGACCAAAATCCAGCTTGGCGCGACCCTCACCGAAGGCCTCGGTGCCGGCGCGAACCCCGAAGTCGGCGAGCAAGCCGCCCTCGAGAGCTACGCTGAGATTCAAGCCGCCCTCGGAACCCAAACCAAAATGGTGTTCATCACCGCGGGCATGGGTGGCGGAACCGGTACGGGAGCCGCCCCGATCATCGCCAAAGCCGCGCGCGAACTCGGAATCCTCACCGTTGGCATCGTCACCGCTCCGTTTGCTTTTGAAGGCAACATGCGCCTTCGCCAGGCCGAGCAGGGCGTCGAGCGCCTCCGCGAGCACGTCGATTCGCTGATTGTCATCAACAACAACAAACTCCGCGAAGTCTACGGCAACCTCGGGTTCAAGCAGGGCTTTATGAAGGCCGACGAGGTCCTCTCGACGGCCGCCCGCGGAATCGCCGAAGTCATCACGCACCACTACAGCGTCAACATCGACTTGCGCGACGCCAAAACCGTGCTGCACAACAGCGGAACCGCCATCATGGGCAGCGCCAAAGCCGCAGGCTCAACGCGTGCCTTGACCTCAGTGCGTTCTGCCCTTGACAGCCCGCTACTTAACGACAACCACATTGAAGGCGCCCGCTACGTGCTGCTTCTCATCGTTTCCGGAACCGGCGAGCACGAAGTCACCCTCGACGAAATCGGCGAAATCAACGACTACATCCAAGAGCAAGCCGGCCGTCAAGTCGACATCATCATGGGTATTGGCGAAGACGTGCACCTCAGCGACGCCCTTCAAGTCACCGTCATTGCTACCGGATTCAACGCCACCAACCCGATCGGTATGGTCAAACCCGCCGAACCAGAAAAAGTAGTCTACGAACTCCGCCCCGATTCAAATCCCGGCTCACAGTTCAACCTCTTTGACGAGCCCGTGCGCAGCAGCGTTCCCGTCGAGCCGCAGCAAAGCCCCGTAGAGGTTCCGCTCAGCGAAGCCCACACGGCACCTGAGCCCGCAACAGACATGCCCCTCGTCGAAGCATCCGTGGCCGCCACCGAGCCCATCGCTTGGGAACCCGCAGCCCAAGAGCCCGTAGCCGAAGAGCCAATGGCATTCGAGTTCGCGCCTGTGGAGCCCTTGACCATTGAGCCAGTAGCCGAAGAAGTTGTGCTCGAAGAAATGAGCTTCGAACTTGGCGAAAATCCCGAATGGGCACCCGAGACACCCCTCAGCGAAACCCTCGCCTACGACGAAGAGCCCGCCCAGACCATGACCTGGACCTTGGATTGGGACGACGACATCACCGCCGAGGAGCCCATGGCATTTGAGCCAGTAGCCAACGAGCCAGTAGCAAACGAGCCAGAAGCCAACAAGCCAGTAGCTTTTGAGCCAGTAGCTAACGAGCCAGTAGCCGAGGAGCCAATTCGCAAGACCGTCGGCCTCGACGAACTCTTGGCATTTGAGGCGCAGCTGCGCGGAGACGTTCCGGCACCTATTGTTCCGCAGCCCGAAGCATTTGAAACGTTTGAAGCGATTGCGCCCATTGAAGCGCCGGTTGAATCATCGTTCGATGCACCCATCGCGGAGGCTATTGAATCATCATTCAATGCACCCATCGTGGAGTCTGTTGAGGCATCGTTTGATGCACCCCTCGCGGAAGCCATTGAGGCATCGTTTGATGCACCCGCGGAAACCGTTGAAGCGTTTGAAGCCCCAATCGAAGCACCTATGAGCTTTGAAAGCCCCAAGTTTGAGGTTGAATTTGAGGCTCCGGTGCGCGAACAGTCTTCGTTTGAGGCAGCGGCACACGCGGCTGTACCGCAGGTTCCGAATGAAATCCGCGTTGAAGTGCGTCCGATGGTCGCCGAGCGCGAGCCCGTTCAGATCGACCCAGACCGCGACAGCCTCGAGGACACCATGCGCCGCATGGCCCAAGAACGCCGCGCCTACCTGCAGGCCTACAGCCACCGTTTTGGCCAGGCCCAGCAGCGCATTCAGCAAGGCGACATGGACCGCCCGGCATTTGAGCGTCAAGGATGGAACCTCGATGCGTCAACCACCTATTCCAAGGAGCAATCACTTGGCGAACACATGGTTCGCGGCGAAAAGAACGATTTAGAGTTCCGCCCCCACAACTCATTTTTGCACGACAATGTCGATTGAAGCACTTGAAGCTCAGCTAACTGAGGATATGAAAACCGCGATGCGGGCCAAAGACCAGGTTCGCCTGGACGCGGTTCGATCCATTCGCGCAGCTCTTACGACTGAAAAAACCTCTGCAGCCAACCAAGGCAGCCTGAACGAAGCTCAAGCCATAGCCGTGCTTCAGCGCCTCAAAAAGCAGCGCGTGGAGTCTGCCGAAATCTTCAATGCTCAAGACCGCAAGGACCTCGCAGAAGTTGAAGAAGCGCAGTTGGCGGTCATTCAGGGATACCTTCCTGCGGCGCTCGAGGGAGCCGAACTTACCGCGGCGGTACGGGACCTACTGGCCCAGCACGGATTCACCAGTGCGGCGCAGTTTGGTCAAGCCATGGGATTGATTTCGAAGGCCCTCGCGGGCCGTGCCGACGGCAAAGCAGTCTCTGCTGAGGTCAAGGCACTGCTCGGCTAGAAACCAGCTACTAGCTGCTATTTACTGGTTGCTGGTTTACCAAAAACCGTAGAGCAGCCGAAGCGACACCACGTCCGCCTTATCGACGGCACTGGTGGGGACGCGCCACAATCCGGCAGAGAGGTTTACCTCGTTGCCCATGTAGTCGTAGCGCACGCCAACCTCTGAAAAGACACCGGTCGAACCGTCGCGCACAAAAGCTGGTCCGATTCCGCTGTTGTTGCGCACCTGACGTGCATAACTGCCGTACCCGAGGTTGACAAAAGCTCCGATGAAGGCATTCGAAGCCTGCGTACTCGCCAAGCCCACCTGCATCGTGGCCGCCAGCGTGTAGTGGTAGCCCAAATTGATTCCGCCAAACTGGGACTGCGCGATACCAAGACCCACCGGAGCCACCACGCCAAACGACATTTCGTCACCCACTGGGAAGGTATAGCGCGGCGCCCAAGTCACCCCATTACTTGCAAACGGCATCGCCAGGGTGCTCAGGTCGAGCCCAATCGCATAATCGTAGCCCACGGCGTGAAACCATTCTCCATCTTTAATTGAATTCTGGGCAGACGCGGCATGCACACCCGCGGCAAGCGCCAAAGCTGAAAGCAATTTCTTCATGAGCCTAAAGGTAGTGCGCGGTACCTTTGCTGCACCGTGCAGATTCCGTTAATCAGCTGGGTTGCCAAGCAATACCGCGCCGCATTTGAAGGCCTCAGCCAAGAGGCGTGGGTTCTCGCCACCGTCATGTTTGTCAACCGCGCCGGAACCATGGTGCTGCCCTTTCTCGGCCTCTACCTGCGCGAGGGTTTGGGGTACAGTCTGGCCGACACCGGCTGGATCATGGCGTTTTATGGCGTTGGATCAATGGTCGGAGCCCTCGCGGGCGGCTCGCTCTCAGACCGATTTGGCTCGTACCGGGTCCAGCAATTCGCACTGTTTACGGGCGCCTTTCTCTTCCTGGGGCTAAGCTTTTTGACGGAATTCTGGTCGCTCGCCATCGGCGTCTTCACGCTCACCTCAGTAGCCGACATGGTGCGTCCCGCGAATTCGTCCGCCGTATTTGAGTACGCCAAAGAGGGCAACGTCACCCGCGCTTTCTCGCTCAACCGAATGGCGATCAACCTCGGATTCTCAGTAGGTCCTGCCGCGGCTGGAATCATTGCCGCTTGGAGCTACCAGGGACTCTTTTGGGCAGACGCCGCGACCTGCGCTGCGGCTGGATTCCTGTTTGTGGGATTTTTTCGCAAGCGCCGCCCTCGCCGCGAACGCGAAGTGGCTGCGCCTGGGCGGTCACCGTACCGCGACCGCGGAGCGCTTGCCTTTTCGGCGCTCGTACTGCTCTTTGCCCTTGCGTTTTTTCAATTAGTATCGACCCTTCCCCTCTACTATCGCGATGTTTTTGACCTTGGTGAAGAGCAAATTGGACTGCTGCTCGGATTCAACGGACTCATAATCGTCGCAGTCGAAATGGTCTTTGTCAACTGGGCTCAACACCGAATCGCACCCCGTCACGCCATCGCCATTGGAGTTTTAGTCATGGCCCTTGCTTTTGCGAGCCTTAACTGGGCCTCTGGGCTGCCGGGGCTTTACGCGTCGATGCTCGTGCTCAGCGTATCTGAAATATTGGCGATGCCGTTCATGATCTCGTGGATCACGCTGCGCGCGGGCGACCAGTCCCGCGGACGCTACCTCGGGCTCTACGCCGCGACCTACGCGCTGGGGCACATCTTGGCTCCGCTGCTCGGAACCCGTGTCATCGAACACTTCGGATACAGCACGCTCTACTACGGCGTCGCCGCACTATCCGTGCTCACCGCGATCGGGTTCAGCCAACTACCTCCCGCGACTGCGCGTCAATCACAGCCATAGCGGTCGTATTCACGATTTCTCGAACACTGCATCCCAGCTGGAGCACGTGCGCAGGATAATCTAGGCCCACGAGCAGGGGTCCGACGGCTTCCATTCCGGCCATTGACTGCAGGAGTTTGTACGAAATATTTGCTGAAGACAGCCCTGGGAAGACGAATACATTCGGACCATTCCCCACAAGATCGCTGAACGGGAACTGCTCGGCGAGCAAACCGTTGTCTACGGCAAAGTTGGCCTGCATTTCTCCATCGACTGTGAGCGCTGGATCCATCGAGCGAATCAGCTTGAGCGCCTCTCGCATTTTGCGCGGTGTGACTCCGTCGCTCGAACCAAAATTCGAGTAGCTTAACAAGGCAACTCGCGGAACAATGTTCATCTTGCGCACCATTTTTGAGACTTCAAAAACAATCTGCGCGATGCGCTCAGATGACGGATCCTGATTGATCGTCGTATCGGCAAAAAACTTGGGGCCCTGCTTGGTCAGCATCACGTAGACACCGGCCACTGTCGATCCACCCTTTTTGGGTCCGAGGATCTCCATCACTGGACGCACAGCCCGAGTATACTTCACCGTGGCACCGGTCACGTAGGCATCGGCATGACCACTGCGCACCATCATCGGGCCATAGTAGTCGCGGTTAAACATCAGCCGTCGGGCCTCTTCGCGGCCCACCCCACGGCGTTGGCGCATCGCGTACAACGTCTCGGCATACTCGGCTAAATGAGGAGCCGCATTGCTTCGTGGATCAATCATGGGCACGTCTTCTAGTCCCAAGTTGTACTCCTCGATCAAGGCCTTGATCTTGGCGACATCGCCGAGCAGGATGGGCTGGCAAATGCCCTCTTCCATTGAGATTTGGGCGGCCTTAAGAACTCGGTAGTGGTCGGCCTCGTTGAACACCACACGCTTGGGGGCTGACTTGGCCTTCTCGACGGCGAGTCGAATGAACTTGTCGTCGCGTCCGAGACGGCTGCGAAGCTCCTCTTCGTAGGCTTCCCAGTTGGTGATGGGTTTCTTGGCGACCCCTGTCTCCATCGCCGCGCGGGCCACGGCTGGGGCCACGGTGTAAATCAAGCGCGGATCAAAGGGCTTCGGAATAATGTAGTCGGTTCCGAACGACAAATTGCGGCTGCCGTAGGCGAGGTTGACGATTTCGGGCACGGCCTCTTTGGCGAGGTCGGCGATCGCCTTGACCGCCGCGAGCTTCATGGCCTCGTTGATCTTGGTGGCGCGCACGTCGAGTGCTCCGCGAAAGATGTAGGGGAAGCCCAGCACGTTGTTGACCTGATTCGGATTGTCGCTGCGGCCGGTGGCCATAATCAAATCCTTGCGGGTCTTGATCGCGACCTCGTAGTTGATTTCGGGGTCCGGATTTGCCAGCGCAAAGACCACCGGATTGGCGGCCATGGATTTAATCATCTCGGGGCTCAAAATGTTGCCCTTTGACAGACCGACAAACACGTCGGCACCCACAAGGGCCTCGGCCAGCGTGCGGTGTGGGGTGGCGCGCTTGAAGTCCGTTTTTTCGACCGTCAGGTCGTCGCGGCCGTCGTGAATCACGCCCTTTGAATCGCACATAATCAAATTCTCGGGGGTCACGCCCAGCGCCAAGTACAGGCGGGCGCAGCTGATCGCAGAGGCTCCGGCCCCGTTGAACACCACGCGCACCTCGCTGAGCTTCTTGCCGACAATCTCGGTGGCGTTCAGCAGGGCGGCGCCGGTGATGATGGCGGTTCCGTGCTGGTCGTCGTGCATGATGGGAATGTAGAGCTCTTCGCGCAGCCGTTTCTCAATGTAAAAGCAGTCGGGGGCCGAAATATCCTCAAGGTTGACGCCGCCAAACGTGGGCGCCAAAATCTTGACGGTCTCGACAAACTTGTCGGGGTCTTTGGTGTCGAGCTCGAGGTCAAACACGTCGATGTCGGCAAAGATTTTGAAGAGGACGCCCTTGCCCTCCATCACGGGCTTTGAGGCCAGCGGGCCGATGTCGCCTAGGCCGAGTACGGCGGTTCCGTTGCTAATGACCGCGACGAGGTTGCCCTTGGCGGTATAGCGGTACGCATCCTCGGGGTTGGCGGCGATCTCGAGGCAGGGCTCGGCCACGCCTGGTGAGTAGGCAATGCTCAGGTCGCGCTGCGAATTCGAGGGCTTGGTCGGAACCACCTCTACTTTACCCGGGCGGTGCCCTTCGTGGTATTCTAGAATGTCTCTCTTGCGAATCGGCGTCTTTTTCATAGCTGCAAAGGTCCGTCGAAATTTAACATTCGAGGTCGAATTACCGACTTAACTTTGGCGTAACAAACGGAATCACCCATTTAATCCGCATTTAACGTGTACACTGGACTGCTCCACAGCCACCGAAGCCTCGCTTACCTCTTTTTGCTCTCGGCCCTAACGACCGTCGTGCTCGCCTTGGTCAACCGACTTCAAAACAAGCCGACCAGCAAAGCGCTCAACGGACTCACCATCGCCACCTTGGCGCTGGGCCACCTGCAGCTGCTCTTGGGCCTCGGGCTCTACTTTGTGGGTCCGTGGTTCGGACTCCTTGCCGAGAATGCCGGCGAGGTCATGCGCACGGCCGAACTCCGCTACTTTGCAGTCGAGCACATCAGCATTAATGTGGTCGGAATCGTGCTCGTCACCGTGGGCCGCTCGCGCTTCAAAAAACTTGAAGCAGATCGCCGCAAGCAGCAGGCCGTAATTGCCTACGTCGGATTGGGACTTTTGCTTATTGCGAGCCGCGTTCCCTGGGACCGATTGTTCTAACTTTGCTGCATGATTGATCGGCGACCCCGCCAAGGCCCTGAGCGCTGTGTGCTCGTAGGGGCCGTAACTCGCCTCCAAGACGAAACCAAGGCCAACGAATACCTCGACGAGCTCCGCTTTTTGGCCGAAACCGCCGGAGCCGAAACCGTCGCCGTATTCTCTCAAAAGCTCGACAAGCCGGACCCGAAACTGTTTCTAGGTTCCGGAAAAATGGACGAAATCAAGGCCTACATTGACGCCGAAGAGGTTGACCTCGTCATTTTTGACGACGAACTGAGTCCGTCGCAGCTCAAAAACATCGAGCGCCTGTTTGAACGCAAGGTGATGGACCGCACCAACCTCATCCTCGACATCTTTGCGGCC
>JACCDK010071404.1_pt1 | contig 17325 bp, 16 predicted proteins | sample 7445871 | NCBI WGS metagenome assembly JACCDK01 (sample SAMN15323436, study PRJNA562643) | freshwater metagenome | isolation source: river surface water | place: USA:Blue River Watershed | collected 2017-08-15
CAAGAAGCAGGTGATGCACCACGTATCAATCATGAAGGTAGCTCAGAACCTACTGGAGAAAAAATGGAGGTGACGGGAGGTATGATTACTCTTGAAAGTGGATTTTCATATGAAACCATACGGGCATTAATGCAAAAAGGACACCAAGTGGGATACATGAATGGAATTTATGGTGGTTACCAATGCATCAAATGGGATCCTGTAAATAAAGTGTATTATGGGGCTTCTGAATCAAGAAAAGACGGTCAGGCCGCTGGATATTAATATGCATTACATTACTGCTAAACGTGTTTTTACCGGTATTGAGTGGTTGGGACCGGTAAAAATTGCTTTTCAAAATGACGTCATTCGATCCATCGAACCAATAGCTGAGGAGCAAGTAACTACGTTTGATTCAGGGTTCCTTTGTCCTGCTTTTATAGATCTTCAAGTTTATGGGGGAAAGGGAATTCTTTTTTCAAATCACCAAACTGTTGACGCTATTCAAGCTACTTATGATGAACACAGTAAATCAGGTACTGAATTTTTCCAAATTACCTTGAATTGTAGTCCAGACACTTCTATTTATAAAGCTATTGAGGCTGCAAGGCAATACCAAGAAGAAGGTCGACCAGGATTATTGGGGCTTCACCTAGAGGGTCCATTTTTTAATCCTACCAGAAGAGGAGCGCATAAAGAAGAATTTGTACAGAAACCAAGTAAACAATTGATTGATGAGATTCTTTATCTAGCAGGTGATTTACGTATTTACATGACGATTGCCCCAGAAATGTTTGATGAGCAACTATTAGATTACATCATTCAAAGTCCGATTATTTGTTCCATTGGTCATTCTGATGCCACACAGGAGCAAGTTGAAAATGCCTTTTCAAAAGGAATCAATAAAATTACTCATTTGTTCAATGCCCAATCGCAATGGCAAAGCAGGGCCATGGGGATTGTGGGGACAAGCTTGTTACATGAAGAAATTTGGGCAAGTATTATTGTAGATGGTTTGCATGCTGATTTTGGTTCAGTAAAATTGGCAAAAGAGCTCAAAAGAAATCGTTTATTTTTAATTACAGATGCCGTTACCGATGATCTTTCGGGACCTTATCATTTTGCTAAAAAAGATGGTAGATTTACGAATGATCAAGGCACTTTATCAGGTTCAGCCTTGACCATGCATGAAGCCATCGTAAATTGTGTTAAAAATGTCGGGATCGATTTGGAGGAAGCCATTCGAATGGCAAGTTTATATCCTGCCCAAGTCATTGGATTGGAACATGAAATAGGGAGCCTTGAAGTAGGCAAAAAAGCTAAATTTTACCACTGGAAAGAATAGTAGCAGCTACTTCTTTACCAATTTGTATTAAATAAGTGGAGGCATTTTGGATGGCCTCCTCTTTATTGGGGGCCATTTGAATGATTTGAAAAACGGTATGATCTGATTGGGTTTCATTTACTCCGCAGACTAACACTATTTTTTTTGATTTTGATGAATCCACAATTTTTGAAATCAATTTCCCTCCCCAGGTTTGGTGGTCTATTTTCCCCTCCCCGGTAATTATCAAATCGTATTGAGGTATTAATTTTTCGAACTCAAATTTATCTAATAAGTAATCTGCCCCTGAAATTAATTTGGCATTAAGGAAATATTGGGCCCCGGCCCCTAAACCTCCAGCAGCGCCAGACCCTTTACCTAGCAAAATAGAAGGGTTTGATTGCAGGTCCCTAATACAAACTCGATGCAAATTATTTAAACTGTTATCTAAATATCTAATCATTTCTTCGTTGGCCCCTTTTTGGGGTCCAAAAACTGCAGATGCTCCATTGGGACCCACTAATGGATTTTCTACATCAGTTGCCACAAAAAATTCGATATGTTTAATTTTTGGAAGTAATCTACTCGGTTGGATGGATTGTATATTGCCGAGATTGATGCCTTTGCCTTCAAGTGGATGATTCTTTTCGTCTAAAAATTCATAACCAAGCGCACAGGCCATGCCCATTCCACCATCATTAGTGGCGGATCCACCTACAAATAAATAAATTCTTTTGGCTCCTTTTTGAAGGGCATGTAAAATTAATTCACCTGTTCCAAAAGTACTGGTCTGCATGGGATTTCGTTCAGACATACTTAATAATTCAATCCCAGAAGCCTGTGCCATTTCAATATATGCCGTTTGATGTTCTACATTGAACAAGTAGCTGGCTTTGATGCTTTTGAGTAAAGGATTTCGGACTGTTAGTCGAATTTTTTCTACTTTTTCAATGCTTTCGATTGCAGCTAAAGTTCCTTCCCCACCATCTGCCAAGGGTAGACAATCTATATGGGCATTTGGAATCTGAGATAAAATACCAGTTTTTAAAGCATTTGCGACCTCAAACGCTTTTAAGGAATCTTTGAATTTATCTGGACAAATTAAAATGTTCATTCAATAGGCTTCGAAACGAATGTTTGAAAATAAGGCTTTTTCCTCAGAATTCTGTAAATTGCAAGCTAATTTATAAGCATATGATTCAAAGGCCAAGAAGAAATCGTCAGGATGCCGTTATGCGGAGCATGGTGGAGGAAAATCGTTTGTCGGTAAAAGATTTGATGTTTCCATTATTTGTAATGGAGGGTAAGCAGACTGAAGCGCCAATCGCTTCGATGCCGGGGATTTCTAGATTTACCTTGGATTTATTACTAAAAGAAGTCGAATCATGTATTTCTTTAGGCATTAAATCATTTGCTTTGTTTCCACAAATCCCAGAAAATAAAAAAGATTCAATTGCATCTGAAAGTGTAAAACAAGGGAATATTTACCTTGAATCTATTCATCAAATTCATAAACGTTTTCCTGAAATTGTGATGCTGACAGATGTGGCGATGGATCCATATAGTTCAGATGGCCATGATGGGGTGGTAAAAAATGGACAAATTATCAATGATGAGACCTTGCCCATATTGGCAGATATGGCAGTGGCACAAGCGCAAGCTGGTAGTAAATTAATTGGTCCTTCGGATATGATGGATGGGCGTGTGGGAGTGATTCGTGAGGCCTTGGATGATGCTGGCTACTTCAATACAGGAATTATGGCTTATACCGCTAAATATGCTTCGGCTTTTTATGGACCTTTTCGAGATGCTTTGGAATCTGCACCCAAATTTGGGGATAAAAAGACTTATCAGATGAATCCCGCCAATAGACGAGAAGCCTTGCGTGAAGCATTCTTAGATATGGAAGAAGGTGCTGATTTTTTAATGGTAAAGCCTGCTTTAGCTTATTTAGATATTATTTCATTGTTGAAAGAAAACAGCGATCTTCCAATCGCTGCCTATAATGTTTCTGGCGAATATGCCATGGTAAAGGCAGCCGCACAAAACGGTTGGATTGATGGAGAAAAAGCGATGTTGGAAAGTTTAATCGCAATGAAAAGAGCAGGAGCCCAAGTCATTTTAACGTATTTTGCAAAGGAATTTGCCCAATTAAAAATTGATTAACATGTCATCTAATCGCTATATGCAACGCGGTGTATCTGCGGCAAAAGAAGATGTTCACAAAGCCATTTCAAAATTAGATAAGGGATTGTTTCCTCAGGCTTTTTGTAAAATTTCACCTGATATTTTGGGAGGTGATGAGGCTTTTTGTAACATCATGCATGCAGATGGTGCGGGCACTAAATCTTCTTTAGCCTATTTGTATTGGAAAGAAACAGGAGATTTGTCGGTTTGGAGAGGTATTGCCCAAGATGCGGTAGTAATGAATACAGATGACTTAATTTGCGTTGGAGCAACAGATCAAATGTTGCTGTCCTCGACAATCGGTCGAAATAAAAATTTAATTCCAGGTGAGGTCATTGCAGAAATCATCAATGGAACAGAAGAAGTATTAGAAATGCTTCGTGATAATGGCATTGGTATCCATAGCACGGGTGGTGAAACCGCCGATGTGGGAGATTTAGTGCGTACCATCATTGTGGATAGTACCGTAATTGCTCGGATGAAACGTTCTGAAGTGATTTCAAATGGAAATATACAAGCAGGAGATGTAATTGTTGGATTGGCTTCAGATGGCCAAGCCAATTACGAAAAGCAATTCAATGGGGGGATGGGTAGCAATGGCTTAACCTCTGCCCGACATGATGTATTAAATAACTATTTAGCAGAAAAATATCCTGAAAGTTTTGATCCACAAGTGCCAAGGGATTTGGTGTATTCTGGGTCGAAAAATTTATTGGAGCCCGTTGCCGGGACTCCACTGAATGTTGGACAATTGATTTTATCGCCAACTAGAACTTATGCACCCGTTGTAAGGGCTTTGTTGTCTGAATTGCGCGGACATCTTCATGGGATGGTGCACTGTTCGGGAGGGGCTCAAACAAAAGTATTGCATTTTGTGGATAAGGTACATGTAGTTAAGGATAATTTATTTGAGATGCCGGTGTTATTTGACATGATTCAAAAAGAATCAGGAACTGATTTCAAAGAAATGTATCAAGTCTTTAATATGGGCCATCGGTTAGAAATATATGTTGATCCAACATTTGCTGACCAAATCATTTCAATTTCTCAATCATTTGGAATCCCAGCTCAAATCGTCGGATATGTGGAGTCTTCTGAAACGAAAAAATTAACCATTCGGTCAAAGCATGGTGAGTTTGTTTATTAAGATATTTCTTTGAAAGACACTTTGATATAATTTAAAACATTACTATATTTGCAACCCGAATCAGGAAAGCTTAAGTACAAGGTGGACCGCTGAGCCCTGATAATCACAAAAAAAATCAGTAAAATGAGTGATTTAATTAAATTAGTTGAAGCAGAAAATGCAGCTCGTAGAGCAGAGCATCCGGAATTCAATTCAGGAGATACCATCAATGTTCACGTGAAAATTCGTGAAGGAAACAAAGAGCGTATCCAGGTATTCCAAGGTTTAGTTATCCAAAGAAAAAACCACGGTGCAGGTGAGACCTTTACAGTTCGTAAGGTATCAAATGGTATCGGAGTTGAGCGTATCTTTCCAATTTTATCGCCAAACATCGATAAGATTGAAGTGTTACGTCGTGGTAAGGTACGTAGAGCACGTTTATTCTACTTAAGAGGTAAGCAAGGAAAAGCAGCTCGCGTTAAAGAAAAGAAGAAATAATAGGTTTGATATTTATTATATACCGAAGGCCGTTCCGAAAGGACGGCCTTTATTTTTTTTGAAAAAATACGTAACTTGATTCATTCTATTTATATTCAATCTAAAAGCTATGAAACATTTTCTTTTAATTCTATTGTCTTTATTGACTTTTTTATCCGATGCTCAATCAAAAATCCAGTATGGCAATAATAAGGCAGCTGGTAAATATTACCAGATCAATGACATAAAAATGTATCTGGAAACCTATGGTCAGGGAAAGCCGTTATTGTTGATTCATGGGAATGGAGGTTCCATTGAGCATTTAAAAAATCAAATAGCGTATTTTAAAAAAACGCGAAAAGTGTATGTGGCTGATTCTCGTGGGCACGGAAAATCATCTTTTATTGAAGGTCAAGTATATAATTATGATTTGTTGACGAAAGATTGGGCTGTTCTTTTAGATAGCCTAAAAATTTCTAATTTGGATGTTTTTGGATGGAGTGATGGGGGAATTATTGGTTTATTATTGGCACGTGATTATCCACAGCGAATTGCAAAAGTGTATTCTTATGGTGCGAACATGAGTCCAGGTGAAGATGCGATCGAAGGTAGAGTGGTACGAGGTTTACGAAAATTAATTGCAAGCGAGTCGCCTAAAACTCCCTCAGAAAAAAATGCTTTTGCAATCACGAAAATGATGATGGATTATCCGAAAGAAGATTTATCAACCTTTAAAAAAGTTAAAATTCCGGTCATGATAGCAACTGCAGATCATGACTTAATTTTATTAGAGCATAGTTTGCAAATCTATCGAAATTTAGGAAATGCAGCCTTTCAATCCTTCGGAATGGCCAATCACTTTATCAGTTGGGAAGAACCGAATCGTTTAAATAAGGAAATAGAAATGTTTTTTAATAAGCCATTTAAACAAGCAAATTTAGTTCCAAAGGAATATGAATTTCTGTTGGATAAATAGATTTACCATTTTTATGGGGCTATTGAATTGGAAAACTTTAATTTTTTTTAAAATGCTGTAAATAATCTTTATTTTTAAAGATTAATAAAAATGTATGATTGGGGAAAAATTTCGCCGTTTTGATGTCTATTTGGCTTTTCTTTTCGTCATTCTCTTAATTGTATTTAATCAATATTTTAAAGAAAATTTTCTGCTTCAATCTTCGGATGACATTCCTTATTTGAATGCGGCTAATTATCTCCAATATCCAATTACAAATACATACATTGGCCCATTCTATCCTTTGTATTTAAAATTATTTCTGGTTGTTTTTAAAAATCCGATTGAGGCCTATCAAAATGCTGTGTTATCCTATGGAATGCTATTAGGAACAATTTTTATTTTTTTTATTTTTAAGCGAGAAAGGAGCATAAATAGTTTTGTTATTTTGTTTTTGGTCTTTTTTTTACTGAATCCAAAGCTTTTTGGCATTTTTCCAAAGATTTCATTTTTCTGCTGTTTACTCGTATTTATTTGTTTGTATTTGCTAGAAAACAGATCTTGGAATTATAAATTTTATGTATTGCTTTCGACTAGTTTTCTTCTTTCCTATACGCGTCCCGAATTTTATGTTTCCTTTCTTTTTATCTACCTAGTAGGTATTTTTTATTTAGTAAATCGTAAACTAAATTGGATACCTTTTTTAATTCTGGGTTTATTTTTTGCTCTTTTGGGAACATATTTGCTGGGGGGAATTCCACTTGGATCGAGGGGATTGGATGCCTTCAAGCAACATTTCATCATTAATTATTTAAAGTGGCATCCTGGTGTAACGTTAGGGAATAATCCTAAAGCAGAGTTTGAATTATTCGATAAGGTATTCGGGCAAGTAACAAGTATGCCTCAATTATTGTTTGAAAATCCGAGTTATTTTTTGAAACATATTGGTCAAAATGTACTTACCCTCATGGGTTTATGTCAAGAAATACTTATATCTGGTTTAAAGTTTTTTTCACAACTAATTGGTTTACCCATTATTTTATGGGGCCTTTTATTGGTGATTTTATTGCTAAATATCGATTTTCGCGCTAGCTGGAAAGGAATACGTCCAAAGGGAAAGATTTGGTTTAAATCGTTGATTTTGCCCTATCTATTATTGATATTCCCAAGTATTGTCTCGCTCATATTGATTTATCCAAGGGAGCACTATTTTTTATTTATTGCCTATTTTATTTTATTAGTTTTAATTTTAATTTCTTTGGAAATAAAATTTAAATCCAAATTACTAGAGGGTGCTTCAAGTTTAATCTTGATGGGGTCAATTTGTCTTTTAGCTATTTTCCCAAATAGGATGCATTTTGCACAAAACAAGCTAATTGATTTAACGCAAGTCTTTACAAAGATGCAGCAATTGGGAAATAATGGGCAAAATACTTTTTACTCACCTAATTTATTCGAGCCCATCTTTTTTCGAAAGTATTATAAAAACAATGAAAATATAGATATTACAGAGGCTAATCTACTTACGTTAAAGCCAGATGTGATTTTCTTTAAATACAATCATTTAGATGAACTAAAGTCTTCTAAATTGCCAATTTATAAGGACTATAGGGTCGATAATCGTTTTTCTAATCAGAATATTCTTATTTTTACAAAAAAGAATTTACGATAACCTAATCCTTTCCACAAATGATACTATTTTTAAGTATACTTTTATTTACAATTAATCCACAACAAGCGATCAAATCATCAACGATTGCCTCAGGTGGATCTACGGTTCAATCCAATGGGAAATATTATAGCCATGTAGTTGGACAGCAAAGTGTTTCAGGTACAGCCACAAAAAATGGTGTGACGATGAGACAAGGATTTAAACAACCTAATTTTTTGGTCAGAAGTATACAGAAATCAGGTTTAAAGGTAAATTTAGAAGAAAAAAATCCAATTGAATATACGGTCTTTCCTAACCCATTTAAAGACAAACTGACCATCAAATTATCTGAGTTAAGTGTTTCAGAAACCTATATTGTTATTTATGATCGTGCGGGAAATGTTTTTTTTGAAAAAAAATATGATGCTGGGATTAATGAAATTTACATGGACAAGTTTGAAAAATTTAAACCTGGGGTTTATGTTTTAAATATTGTTTATAAAGGAAAACCTTTCTCTGCCAATATTATTAAAGATATTGAGTAACATTTATGAATCGTTCAAGAATTGCTTTATTTCTATTATTGGTTTTTTTGGGGAGTGGCTTATATCTAATTTTTAAACAATCGAGCTCCCAAACCGATAGTCAATTAAATACCACAAACTCTTTGGTGGAAACACCCGAGTTTAATGCAGACTCCTCCTATGCAAAGGTAAAAAAACAAGTAGATTTTGGACCTCGTGTTCCAGGTTCTGCTGCTCACAAAGCCTGTAGAGAATGGTTTGTTCAGCAATTAAAGTCTTATGGTTTCTCGGTTCAAATTCAGGAATTTAAAGAGACCTCTTATGAAGGAAAATCATTAATTGGTTATAATATTTTTGCACAATTTCAGCCAGAAAAGGCAAAGCGAATTTTATTGGCGGCCCATTGGGATTCTCGCCCAAAAGCTGATAAAGATTCAGTAAGAACGAATGAACCAATCGACGCAGCAAGTGATGGGGCATCTGGTGCTGGAGTAATGTTAGAAATAGCAAGGGTATTATCATCTACAGACAAGAAACCTTCAATTGGGATAGATTTGATTTTTTTTGATTTGGAGGACTTAGGAAGTACTGAAGATGTCACCGGTAATTCATGGGCATTAGGTTCTCAATATTGGTCAAAAAATATTCAGCCTGCAGGTTATCGACCTTATTATGGTATTTTATTAGACATGGTAGGAGCCAAGGGTGCGACTTTTCCACAAGAAGGATCATCTTTGCAATATGCACAAGGACTTGTACAAAATGTTTGGAATGCAGCAGCAGATTTAGGGTATAGTCAATATTTTATTCAAGAACCCGGTGCAGGCGTCACAGATGACCATACCGCTGTGAATGAAATTGCTAAAATTCAAATGATAGACATCATCGATTTGAAGAACGGAAATGATGTATTTCCGTCTTATCATCATACCCATCGAGATAATTTACAAATCATCGATAAAAATACATTAAAAGCAGTTGGACAAACCTTGTTACAGGTTTTGTATCGAGAATAATTTATGGAGGAAAATTTAAAAAAAGTACATCTGAATGATGTACATGTTAAGTTGGGAGCTAAAATGGTTCCTTTTGCAGGGTATAATATGCCTGTAATCTATTCAAATTTGATCCAAGAGCACCTCTGTGTTCGATCAAATGTTGGGGTTTTTGATGTCAGTCACATGGGTGAATTTTTTCTTACAGGTGAAAAAGCACTTGAATTGATTCAATATGTTTGTTCAAATGATGCTTCTAAGTTGGTAGATGGGAAAGTTCAATACAGTTGTTTGCCTAATGAGACAGGCGGAATAGTAGATGATTTATTAGTTTATCGAATCAATGAAAAGGAATATTTGTTGGTTGTAAATGCCTCTAATATTGAAAAGGATTGGAATTGGATTAGCGCTAAGAATTCCTTTGGTGTAGAGATGAAAAACGCTTCCGATGCTTATTCTTTATTTGCAGTTCAGGGTCCAAATGCGATCAAAGCATTGCAAAAGTTGACTTCCATCAACTTGTTATCAATGGAATATTATTCTTTTACAATTGGAGAGATGGCGGGAATAAAAGACGTAATTATTTCCAATACTGGGTATACAGGTGCAGGAGGATTTGAAATTTATGTTAAAAATGAATCAGCTTTGGCTATGTGGAATGCTATTTTTGAAGCAGGAGCTGAATTTGATATAAAACCCGTTGGATTAGGTGCAAGAGACACTCTTCGTACGGAAATGGGGTATTGTTTGTATGGGCACGATATCGATGATTCAACCTCACCAATAGAAGCAGGTCTTTCTTGGATCACCTCTTTTGCCAAGGATTTTGTAGCAAAGGAAATACATCAAATGATAAAAGAGAACGGACCTTCTAAAAAATTGGTTGGTTTTGAAATGATAGATCGTGGAATTCCACGTCAACATTATCCAATTTTAGATGAGGCTGGAAATCAAATTGGAGAGGTAACTTCAGGGACACAATCTCCAAGCTTAAATTTAGGAATTGGAATGGGATATGTTCAATCTGATTGTGCTAAAATAGGAAATGAGTTATTCATTTCTATTCGAGATAAGTCTTTGAAAGCAAAAATTGTAAAAATGCCATTTGTGAAAAAATGAGAAAAATAGACGTTTGTTTATCACCTGATTTAGTGCACTTGTATGATTTGTCTGAAATAGCTGTAGTAGTTGTTGATGTATTTCGCGCTACTTCTTGCATGGTAACGGCTTTTGCCCATGGTGCTTCAGAAATTTTGCCGGTGGAAGATGTGGATTACTGTAAATCATTTCAAGCAAAAGGATATTTAATTTCCGCTGAAAGAAATGGAATTACTCCAGATGGTTTTGACTTCGATAATTCTCCTTTTTCTTACCAAGTAAATCGAGTGAAAGAGTCAAAAATTTGTGTTACTACCACCAATGGAACGGTTGCGCTGCGAAAAGCAGAAAAATCTCCCTTGCTAATGGTAGGGGCTTTTTTAAATCTTTCTCAAGTGGTGAATAGGTTGAAATCTTGGGAGGGTGACGCGCTAATTTTGTGTGCAGGATGGAAGGGTAAACCTAATTTAGAAGATACATTATTTGCTGGTTGCGTAATTGATGCTTTACATGGACAATTTCAGGTGGCGGATGATGCTGCTCTAATGGCATGGCAAAATTATAATATAGCCTCTAAAGACCTTCAAACAGCTGTTAAAAATTCCTCGCATGTGAATCGATTGTTGAAATTAGGAATTGAAAAAGACATTTCCTTCTGTTTAGAAAAAGATAAATACCAGGTTCTTCCCATTTGGAAAGAGGGAAGTCTAAGGGTAGACGTAGAAAGTTAATAAAGAAATTATAGAGTTGATTATTGACAAGAATTAAATAAATTTTATACCTTACATTTTAAACTATTTACATATTACTTAAATCCTTTAATTATGAAATTTTTACCTCAAATACCTACCTATTTAGTGGCCTTCATGTACTTGTTTTCATCGTTTATGTTCTTTTTTCCCTTGATGGAAATGCCAGCGATGACAGGGAATCAAGCTGTTTTTATGAATTTATTCGCTACAACTGGTTACATGGCTGTCGTGAAAATTTTTGAGATAATAGGAGCTGTTCTTTTATTAGTACCTTCCAAAAGAGCTTTAGGGTCTTTGATATTGGCGCCGATCGCTGTCAATATTGTATTATTTGAATTAATTATTGCTCACCAACCAGGAGTAGGTATTGTGATGTTGATTTTTCAATCTATTATTTTATACCAGGAAAGAGCTAAGATTAATGTTTTTTAGGTATTATGTGACTAAAGTGATTTAGTATAAAATTACATTAGCCACAGAAGCATTTAGTTTCTAAGATTCTAATAGAAGATACTTCTTAAATCCTTCGAAGTCGCTATTTAATGAAATGGCGACTTTTTCTTTGTCCAATAATTCTTCTAATCGACTTGGTATAGGTACTTTTTGATTCAGAGTACCTTCTACAGTTGGTAAGAATTTGGCATAATGGGCGGTAGATAAAACTATCCCACAAATATCTTCCTTGAACTCTTTTTTATATTGTTGCAAACCATCGTATCCAACCGCAGTGTGTGGACACATGATATAATTGTATTTCTTATAAATTTCCTGAATGATATTTTTAGTTTTCACATCATCGGTAAAATAACCTTTGATGAGCTGTTTTACCTCATTCCATTCCTTCCCAGCTAAAATTTGCATGCGGATAAAATTCGAAGGGTTGCCAACATCCATCGCATTTGAAAGAGTTTCTTTACTTGGCTTTGGTTCATAGCTTCCAGAACGTAAATATTCAGGAACAATTTTATTGATATTTGTGGAAGCTACAAACGAATGGACGGGTAATCCCATTTGGTAGGCCATTAGTCCAGCACTTAAATTACCAAAATTACCACTCGGTACACTGAAAACAATTGGTAGTTTATTGCCTTTTTTCTTGGCCTGCGCATAGGCTGAAAAATAATAAAACGATTGTGGAATCAAACGGGAAATATTGATTGAATTGGCAGAAGCTAGATTAAATGTCTCTCGTAATTCTTCATCTAAAAACGCTTGTTTGACCAATCGTTGGCAATCATCAAATGTCCCATCAATTTCCAGCGCGACAACATTTTTACCAAGTGTTGTTAATTGTTTTTCTTGTATATCTGAAACTTTTCCTTTAGGATAAAGGATGGTTACTGAAATGCCAGGGGTGTCATAGAATCCTTGTGCTACAGCTCCACCCGTATCTCCTGAGGTTGCAACAAGAATTCTAATTTCTTGTTTATTTTTTTGTAAAAAATGCGACATGATTGCGGCCATGAACCTTGCCCCAAAATCTTTAAATGCCATGGAAGGTCCATGAAAAAGTTCCAATACATCTGTTCCTGGCTCTAATTCATGGATAGGGGACTCGAAAGTGATGGATTGAGCTATGATATTTTGAATGTCGGAATCTGTTAATTCATCACCTAATAAGCATTTGCACACAGCTACGGCAATCTCTTGGATCGATTTATGCTCTATATTTTCAAGAAATTCCTCGGGCAAGCGGTTGATTGTATTTGGCATATACAATCCATTGTCTGGTGGTAATCCTCTAAAAATGGCTTCCTCTAAACCTACTTCCGGACTTTGGCCTGCTGTACTATATAATCTCATTTGATTCCCTTAGGATTTATACTTCCCCACAAAATTAGCTATTTAGGCCTTGCTTAACAAATTATTCGGAAAGATCTACGATTCTTGCCTGAAGGGTTCTTTTGCCATTGAATTCATTTACATCCAAATGATAGGCCATATTAAATGGTTTTTGCTGGTGGTAGGCCTCTAATAAATCTTCATAAAAGGCATTTCGCATTCCAAAGGCAACTGCTTCAATTTGTCTGAATTGTGGAGTTTCGCCTAAAAATAGTTTTAAATGATCCTCTTTCATGATCGTAGGTGGCGATTGCAAATAGACTTTACTTACTAAATAGGGTAACATGTTTCCAGGCCCATAGGGCGCAAGTCGATTCAGTAATTTATCATGAAAGGAAAGGCTAAGAGCAGAAATGGGGATGTCTAAATCAATAGTAATTTCAGATTTTTGCTCTTTCTCTTGTAAACTATTTTGTGCCAATTCATCAAAGCGTTTGATAAATGCGGGTAGTTGTTGTTCTTCTAGGTGCAAGCCTGCAGCATGGGTATGGCCACCAAATTGTGTCAATAAATCGGCGCATTGTTCCAATGCATGATGGATATCAAAACCCTTTACCGATCTAGCGGAGCCCACAATATGTCCGTTTGAAAGGGTTAGAATTATGGTCGGACGGTAATAATGCTCTTGGATTTTACTTGCTACAATTCCTACAACACCTTTGTGCCATTCTGGATAAAACAAAACAGTTGAATGGGCCGTTTGAAGAAATGAATTCTTGGAAAATAGTTCTAATGCCTGTGTAACAATTGCTTTTTCAACAGCTTTTCGTTCAATATTTTGATTTAAAACGGGTAGGGCCATTTCTGCAGCTTCTTCAATGCTTTGAGCCAATAATAATTTAACAGCTCCATAGGCATGGTCCATTCGTCCGGCTGCATTTATTACTGGTGCAATGGAAAAGACAACATCCGTTACTGAATAAGGTGCTTTTCTCCCAGCTTTTTTGAGGAGATAATCCAAGCCTGGTCGTGGATTTTGATCTAATTTTTGCATACCAAAATAGGCTAAAATCCTATTTTCGCCTGTCATCGGCACCATGTCGGCTGCAATAGAGCAGGCTAATAAATCCAATTTGTCATGAATAGGTGCTAGATCTAAATCATGCGCTATGGCAAAGGCAGTTAACAGTTTGTAACCCACACCTGCCCCAGTTAATTCTTTGAAAGGATAACCACAATCCGTTCTTTTGGGATCCAAAACGGCACAAGCTTTTGGTAATTCTTTTTCAGGTAAATGGTGGTCACAAATGATAAAATCGATGCCATTTTCTGCACACCAAAGAACTCTTTCATGTGCCTTGATACCACAATCGAGAGAAATGATAAGCGTGTATCCATTATCTTTGGCATACTCGATTCCTGCTTGTGAAACGCCATACCCTTCATTGTATCGATCGGGAATGTAATAATCACAATCGGCACCTAGCTCTTCGTTTAAATAACTATACATGATGGAAACAGCCGTTGTGCCATCCACATCATAATCTCCATAAATTAGGATTTTTTCCCCCTCTTCCAAAGCTATGGATAATCGGTCCACAGCTGCATCCATGTCTTGCATCAGAAAGGGATCATGTAAATTTTCCATTTCTGGTACCATGAAAGCCTTTGCCTGCTCAAAATTTTTAATTCCTCTAGAAACCAACAACTGTAAAAAATAGTGGTTTTTGGTAGAATTTAATTCTTCCTCAAGTCTTTTCAAATCAGTTGGATTGACAGGAGCTATGAATTTCCAGATTTTTTTAGCTTGCAACATGTATCTTTATTTGTTGCAAAAATACGAAATAGAAACCCTTGTGAAAGGGCAATTAAAAAATTATCAAGGTATAGATTTATTTATAGGGACAAAATAAGCTCAAAGCCAGAGGCTTTGAATCATTTTATTCCTTAATTTTGTTTTCTATGATTCTTCGAACAGAAAATTTAGTAAAAAAATACGGGCAACGCTTGGTAAATGACCACATCAGTTATCAAGTGGAGCAAGGTGAAATTGTTGGCTTATTAGGTCCGAATGGTGCTGGTAAAACTACCTCTTTTTACATTGCAACCGGACTAGTAAAGCCAAATGAGGGTAAGGTTTTTTTGGATGATTTAGATGTGACTGATTTACCTATGTATAAGCGAGCTAGGTTGGGTATAGGTTATCTGGCTCAGGAGGCTTCTGTGTTTAGAACTTTAAGTGTCGAAGAAAATATTATGGCTGTTTTGGAAATGACTAATTTGTCTAAAATCGAGCAAAAAGAAAAAACAGAATCCCTTTTAGAAGAGTTTTCATTGACACATGTTCGTAGAAGTTTAGGCCAAGTGCTTTCCGGTGGCGAGCGTCGGAGAACCGAAATTGCCCGCGCTTTAGCGGTTGATCCTAAATTTATTCTTTTAGATGAACCTTTTGCGGGCGTGGACCCCATAGCGGTTGAGGAAATTCAAACAATTGTTGCCAAATTAAAATACAAGAATATTGGTATTTTAATTACAGATCACAATGTGGATGAAACCTTATCAATTACCGATAGAGCGTACTTATTATTTGAAGGAAGGATTTTAAAAGCCGGAACGCCTCGCGAATTGGCAGATGATGAACAGGTTAGAAGAGTCTATTTAGGAAAAAATTTCAAATTAAGAGAGTAATATCTTCTATTTAATGAAAAAATCCACACAAGCAATTCATGGAGTTGAGCTACACGATGAAACGGCAAATGCCATTGCAAATCCAATTTTTTTAAGCACCACCTTTGAACGTGCTCCAGATGGCTCTTATCCTAAAGGACACATGTATGCTAGAAATTCACATCCTAATCGTGAATTGTTTGAAAAAAGCATGGCTTTATTGGAGGGTGGTTCGGGTGCTTTGGCATTCAGCTCTGGTTTGGCAGCAGTGAATGCAATTTTTCAATGTCTGCAATCGGGCGACCATGTTTTGATGCCCAAGGTAGGTTATTATGCAAGCTTTAAATTAGCAGAGGAAATATTAGGTCCTTGGGGCTTACAAGTTACGCAGGTTGACATGACCAATTTGGCAGAAGTAATCAAAGCAGTCCAAACCAATACGAAATTGATTTGGTTAGAAAGTCCTGCTAATCCCTTATTGGAAATTCATGATATTGAGGCAATTTCATCTATTGCCCATGAAAAAGGAATAAAAGTGGCTGTGGACAACACTTTATCAAGTCCGATTTTACAAAATCCCTTGGCCATTGGCGCTGATTTTGTGATGCATGCAAGTACAAAATACATTGGTGGGCATTCGGATGTATTGGGAGGAGTCGTTGTTTGGAAAAAAGATGATGAGTGGTCTGCACGAATGAAACGTGTACAGATTTTAATGGGTGCTACCCCTAATCCTCTGGATTGTTATTTATTGTCTCGTGGACTCAAAACACTTTCTATTCGAATGCAACAGCATTCAACAACTGCACTTGAATTAGCAAAACGATTGGAAAGTCATCCCTTGGTTGAAAAAGTGCATTATCCTGGGTTAGAGAGTCATGCACAATATGCTTTGGCCAAAAAACAAATGCCAGATGGACAATCTGGTATGATATCCGTTTGTTTCAAGCTTTCTGAACAAGAAACCCATCAATTGGCCTCAAGGTTTACGCTGTTCAAACAAGCAACCAGTTTAGGAGGAGTTGAAAGTTTGGTAGAACACCGTAAATCCATCGAAGGTCCAGATTCAAAAACACCAGGCAATTTACTTCGATTTTCTATTGGATTGGAAGATGTGGAGGACTTGTGGAGAGATTTTTTGGAGTTGAAAGTTGAAAGTTGAAAATTTAAGATTTAAACATGATTTTTCTCAACTTTCAACTTTCCACTCATTTTTACTTCGGCACTTCAATTAATAACACTTGCGCATCTTTAGTTGCCTTTATAGTCACCGTATTCGTGTCATAAACCCCAATGGCATCCCTGCGGCCTAATGACTGCCCAGCCAACTCAATTGAGCCCTCTATGACCATAACAAAGGCTCCTTGGCGATCGTGGTGGAAGGTGTAATCCAACGATTTATTTGAATCCAAATGAGTTATATTAAAATAGGTATCTTGATTCACTTGTAATGAATCGATTTCACTACCTAGTGGGGAAACAATTGTTTTCCAATTGTTTTTATATTCGGCTTCATCATAGGTTCTCTGGTCGTAACGAGGTGCAATATTTTTTAATTTAGGCATCACCCAAACTTGAAACAATTGTAAATCTTCCGTATGACTGGCATTTTTTTCTGAATGATAAATTCCAGAACCTGCCGACATAATTTGAACATCTCCAGCCCTCACAATCCCACTCATTCCTGTTGAATCCTCGTGTGCAACGGCACCTTTTAAGGGAATCGTAACGATTTCCATGTTATCGTGTGGGTGTTTCCCAAATCCCATTCCCCCTTTTATAAAATCATCATTCAATACACGCAATGC
>JACCDK010297844.1_pt1 | contig 17321 bp, 15 predicted proteins | sample 7445871 | NCBI WGS metagenome assembly JACCDK01 (sample SAMN15323436, study PRJNA562643) | freshwater metagenome | isolation source: river surface water | place: USA:Blue River Watershed | collected 2017-08-15
AATTGATGAATTGGTAGGCCAATATACCGTGGCCGATGATGCAGCATTGATGGCATGGAAACAATACCATCTGGCATCAAGTGATTTGATTACGGCTGTGAAAAAATCGTCCCACGTGAATCGTCTATTGGGATTGGGAATTGAAAAAGATATTGCTTTTTGTTTGGAGCGGGATCGCTATGATGTGTTGCCACACCTACAAGGGGATAAATTAGTGTTATGAAGTTATACAGTACAAAACACGAAAGTGCCGATGTCGATTTGCAGGAGGCGATTTTCAGGGGCTTACCTCCGGATAACGGATTGTATATGCCATTCGAAATTCCTGCGATGCCGGCTTCCTTCTTTGAGTCAATTCATACGCTTTCCTTACCTGAAATAGCTAAAGCCGTTTGTCAAAATCTCTTGGGAGATGATTTGACGGATGCGGAAATCGAGGGGATCATTGATTCATCGATGACTTTTGAGGCGCCAGTGGTATCCTTGGAGGAAAATGTGGGCGTGCTGGAATTGTTCCATGGCCCTTCCATGGCGTTTAAGGATTTTGGCGCACGCTTTATGGCGGCGATCATGTCGCATTATTTATTGAAGGCCAAACGGGAGATTCGTATTCTGGTAGCGACTTCGGGAGATACGGGGGGTGCGGTGGCCCAGGGTTTTTACAATACGCCCGGGATTTCGGTGACGATTTTGTATCCAACGGGTAAGGTATCTGATATTCAGGAGAAGCAGTTGACGACGCTGGGAGGCAATGTGACTGCCTTGGAAATTGACGGAACTTTTGATGATTGCCAACGATTGGTGAAGGAGGCATTTTTGGATGTCGATTTGCGTTCAGCGTTTAATTTGGCTTCGGCCAATTCGATTAATATTGCGCGACTGATTCCGCAGTCTTTCTATTATTTTGCTGCCTATGCAGCCTTGCGTAAGCAGGGTATTCGTAAGCCCGTGGTATTCAGTGTTCCATCGGGCAACTTCGGGAATTTGAGTGCGGGATTGATGGCCTATCAAATGGGTTTGCCGGTCCAGGCATTTGTCGCGGCATGTAATGCCAATCATCCGGTGCCGGATTATTTGGCCACCGGAAATTATGAGCCTAAGCCTTCTGTGGAAACAATTTCCAATGCGATGGATGTGGGTGCTCCGTCTAATTTCATTCGCATGCAGATTTTAGCTGGAACGGATATTGAGAAGGTCCGCTCATTGGTGAAGGGATATTTCACTTCGGATGAGACCACTAAGAATATCATGTTCGAGGTTTATCAGCGTACGGGCTATGTGATGTGTCCACATACAGCCGTGGCGTATGATGGTTTGAAGCAATATGAAGCAGAGTATGCTGGAGATTTCTATGGCGTGATGTTGTCGACGGCACATTATGCGAAGTTCTTGCCGACGGTCGAAGCGACCTTAGGGACCCAAGTCGAGGTTCCTACTCGTCTAGCCGAGTTACTTGATAAAGAAAAAAAATCCATTCCCATGGGAACGGATTTCGAAGGATTCAAAAAGTATTTATTGGGATAAAAAAAGGCCATCTTTCGGATGGCCTTTTTTATTATAAAAGTGCTTTGAATTTATCTTGGTCAAAAAATGCTTGTGCCAAAATCAATAGAATTAGCACGGCTCCAATTCCGACACTCCCTGCGATGTAGATTTCAAATAATAGGATATTTACCGAAATAGGTCCTAAGATTAATAGAGCTTTAGCCCGGTGAGCAGGGAATAAGATTAATAGACCACCGATTACTTCTAATACTTTGACAGCTGTCATATAGCCGGATCCTCCGAAAAGCACCATGAAGTCTAAGGGCTTGCCGGTCATCGCGGGATCGGGTACAAAATGGAAGAAATAGTTTAGTCCGCCAAACAAGAATAAAAAAGCAAGTGCGACTGCGGGTACGTGTTTTAAAAGTTTCATTTGTTTGAGTTTTTTGGTTAATGAAAAAGGGTAAAAATTTAATTTTCTCGTTTCAAGTAGTCATTCCGTGACAGGTATTTTTCGATAATGACATAGAGCAGGATGAATAGGTAGCGACTACCCATTTCTTTGATTTTCAAATTGGATTCCCCGGCCTTGCGATTACGCCAAGAGTTTGGCAAAATGCCATAACTATAGCCCCGAATGATGGCTTTTAAGGGTAATTCAATGGTAAGGTTGAAGTGAGCAGACAAGAATGGTTTAAGGCCAAGAATTGTTGACTTTTTGTACAACTTGAACGCATTGGTGGAATCATTGTAGGGGATGCCAAGTAATAATCGAATTAGGGTATTGGCAAATCGATTAATCAGGTATTTATGTTTGGGATAGTCGTAGGTGCTTCCTCCTCGAATAAATCGGGAACCAAAAACGCAATCTAAATTTTCGGCTAGCATTTTACGATAGAATGCGACAAGATCTGCAGGGTCGTCCGATAAATCAGACATCATGATAGCCACACAATCTCCCTGGAAGCGCTCTAAGCCATATCGAATCGCATAGCCAAAACCATTCGGGCCATGGTTTGTATGTACCACGAGGGTTGGAATCGTTTCTTGAATGGATGTTAGTAATCCTAAGGTATTATCCTTTGAGTTGTCATTGACAACGACAATCTCATGGTCGATTTTTTCTTCCTGCAATTTGGCATAGAGAGTTCTCAGTGTCTCCTCAATAGACCCCTCTTCATTATAGGCAGGTAAAACGACACTTAATTTCATTAGGCTAATATAGATTTTAAGGAGGCTTCATCGGCGATGAACCAATCATGAACTTCTTTTAACAAGGTAGGGACACTGATTTCAGGGGACCAGCCACTGAATTCTGTAATCTTACGATTGTCGGTAAGATAGATAGGCAAATCGCCCGGACGATTTTCCAAGGAAGAGCCCATTTCAATCGTATTTCCGGTGATTTGAGTACACAAATCAGTTAACTCGGCTAGGGAAACGGTGTTTTGTAAACCACCCCCTACGTTGAAAATTTGACCTTTTTGCAATCCTAAATGGGTAATTTGCCATTGAACCAATCGGAATAAGTCGCGGACATGTAATACGTCTCGGGCTTGTTGGCCTAAGCCACCATAGCCAATATAACCCAAGCGACCTTTCCAAAAGTGTTTGGCCATCCAAAGGACGATCACCCCTTGGTCGATTTTGCCCATTTGATAGGGACCGCTCAGGACGCCGCAACGATTGATGACGGCGGGAAGGCCAAAATTATGGGCGAACTCTTGAATGAAATATTCAGAGGCTAATTTAGTCGCTCCGTATAAGGAACGTAGACCTTCCAATGGGTAATGCTCTGCTACTCCTTCTTCCGATAAACCAGGAAGGGCTTGATCGCTTGATAGGTTGAAACGTTTGGGCGAACTTACTAATTTGGCTTCGGCCAAGGTATCGTAAGGGTAGACGCGCGAAGTAGATAAAAAGATTATCGCCGCCTGATGTTTTTTCGCAAAATAGAGGGTATTAATGGTTCCATTTAAATTGGTATCGATGAGATTTTCCAATTCGCCAGGGACTTTTCCTGCTAAAACCGATGGTTCAGCCGCGGCATCAATCACAATATCGACAGCGGGAATTCGGTCAAAATCTGTCTTAATCCGCACGTCACCATGGACAAATTGTCCCCCAGCGGCCAGAACTTTTTGAAGGTTTACTTCGGAGCCTCGACGAGATAAATTGTCTAGGCAATATACTTGAGAGTCCGTGTAATATTGTTTGAACAATACCGCCAAATTGGACCCAACAAACCCACAACCTCCGGTGATTAATATTTTCATGCTTCCATGTATCGGTTATAGATATCGACAAAGACATCTTCCAAAGATTTGGTGATGTCCCAATTTGGGTAATGCGCTTTCATTTTACGCAAATCACTGTAGTAGCAAATGTGGTCACCTATACGGTTTTGGTCCACATATTTATACTTCATGGGCTTTCCAGAAATCTTTGCGATTAAATCAAATGCCTCTAAAATGGATACAGAATTATCTTTTCCGCCACCGATATTGTAGACTTCAGCAACGCGTGGCGCTTTGATAAATTCTTCGATGAAACGTGCTACATCGTAAGAGTGGATGTTATCGCGCACTTGCTTCCCTTTGTAGCCAAAAACGGAATACTCGCGCTCTTCAATATTACACTTAATCAAATAGCTCAAGAATCCGTGAAGCTCAACCCCCGCATGGTTAGGTCCAGTTAAGCAACCTCCGCGTAAACAAGCCGTTGGCATGTTAAAATAACGACCGTATTCCTGTACAGAGATATCCGCGGAAACTTTGGATGCGCCGAATAGCGAGTGTTTAGATTGGTCAATGCTGAATGTTTCGGCAATCCCATGTTCGTACGCGCGATCATCATAATCATAACGAGTCTCTAACTCCTTCATTTTGATGTAGTTAGGGGCGTCTCCGTAGACTTTATTCGTTGATAGGTGAACAAATGGTACCTCTGTTGAATAACGGCGAAGGGACTCTAATAGGTTGAAGGTACCTACTGCGTTTGTATCAAAATCTTCAAATGGAATCGATGCGGCACGGTCATGGCTCGGTTGAGCGGCGGTGTGCACAATCGCATCGGGTTGAATTTGAGGAATAATCTCTAAAATGGCTTGTCGGTCGCGAATATCGATGTTCGTATATAATTTATACTGGCTACCATATTTAGCTAAGCGATCTTTATTGGAAGAGTTATCCCCTTGAAGTCCAAAGAAAATTGCGCGTTGATTGTTATCAATTCCATGAACTTCCCATCCTTTTTCGAGGAAATACTCACTTACTTCTGAGCCAATAAGGCCCATCGAACCTGTAACAATTAATTTTTTAGACATGCCAGTTAAATTTAAAGGACAAAGGTAACAAAATTGTCAATTATTGCCATCTATTGAGAGATATCCAGAATGCGCAATTGTAGTTTTCGATTACCCCGAAATTCATTGATATCCAAATGATAAACGATTTGGATGGCTAGTTGTTTTTCATAAGCTTCCACTAAACCGTTATAGAAATCGGAGCGCATGCTAAAACCTACGGCTTCCCAAGCTTGCCCCATGGCTTGATCTGAAATAATAATTTTCAAATGTTCCTCTTTCATGATGATGGGGGCTTGGCATAAATAGACCTCCTTGCTTAAAAAATTGGGAAGCATATTTGCGGGGCCATAAGGCGCAAGGCGCAACAGTAAATTGTCATGAAAAGAGAGACTTAGTGCCTTTAGGGGGATCTCCATGTCGACTCGAAGCTCGGCTTTTTGTTCGCCTTCAGGGGTTCCTGCCTTGACGAGGGATTCAAAACGCTCAATGAATGCGGGCAGATTTTCAGGCAATAAGTGTAGCCCTGCTGCATGGGTATGCCCTCCGAATTGAGTCAATAAATCCGTACATTGTTCCAAGGCATGGTGGATATCAAAGCCTTTAATGGAGCGCGCGGAGCCAACAACTTGTCCGTGAGATTCAGTTAATATGATGGTCGGCCGATAGTAATGTTCTTGAATTTTACTTGCTACAATTCCGACAACGCCTTTATGCCAGCCCGCTTGGAAAAGGACGGTGCTGTTGGCCTGTTGTAGAAACGTGTTCTCTTCAAACATCTGCAAGGCTTGTTGGACAATCTCTTTTTCGACCACCCTTCTGTCGAGATTTTGTTGAATCACCGCCTCTGCCATCATCCTTGCCTCTGTTTCGTCGGAGGCGAGAAGTAATTTAACAGCGCCATGTGCATGGTCCATTCTGCCAGCAGCATTGATTATGGGGGATATGGAAAAAACAATGTCGGTGATTTGAATGGGGGCTTTCTTGTTTGCTTTTTGAAGCAAATACCCTAAGCCCGGGCATGGATTTGATCCTAATTTTTGAAGACCAAAATAGGCCAACACTCGATTTTCATCCATGATGGGAACCATATCAGCGGCGATGGAGGCAGCTAATAAATCGACTTTATCCAGCAGGGCTTCCATTTCCAGGTCGTTTGCTATAATAAATCCTTGCAAGAGCTTGAATCCCACCCCACATCCGGTGAGTTCTTTGAAGGGATAGGGGCAATCATTTCGTTTGGGATCTAGAACGGCAAATGCCTCGGGGAGGCTAGCTTCTGGTAAGTGGTGGTCACATACGATGAAATCAATTCCTTGTTCATTGCACCAGCGCACTCGTTCATGTGCCTTAATTCCGCAGTCCAAAGAAATGATCAGTGTATAGCCATTATCTGCGGCATACTGAACGCCTGCTTGTGACACCCCATAGCCTTCCGCATAGCGGTCAGGAATATAATAATCGCAATCAGCGCCCAATTCTTGAGTTAAATAACTGTAGACTAATGCAACGGAGGTCGTTCCATCTACGTCATAATCCCCATAAATTAGTATTTTTTCTCCAAACTCAAGCGCTTGGTTAAGCCGGGCTACTGCCTTATCCATGTCTTTCATTAAGAATGGGTCATGTAGTTGTTCCCAGCTGGGGACCATGAATTGTTTGGCTGCGGCTAAGCTGCTTAAATTACGGGTGAGGAGCAAACGTAAAAAGTAAGGATTGATGTTGGCTTGAAATTCTTCCCCTAAAGCTTTTACAGCGTTTGCGTCGGGCTCGGGAACAATAATCCAGTTTTTCTTTGGGACGAGCATACAATTTTTATTGGCAATTTGCATTTCCTTAGGTGGAACTGCAAGGGACTTTTGTAGAATATCAGGAAACTATTATGCGAAAAATGGGAGCTTACTCCCGGTCATGTCACGCACAATCAATGCTGAATCCCTTCCCGCTTCACCACCTTATAAAAGGTCAATAGGACCACGTAGACATCAAATAAGAGTGATTTTTTGGCGAGGTATTCATCATCTAGTTCAACCTTTTTTTCCAAAGCAATCTCATCACGCCCATTCACTTGCGCCCAACCCGTTAATCCGGGTTTGATTAGATGAATCCCTTTCCCTGTTCGTGCATCGATTAAATCTTGTTGGTTAGCTAAGGCCGGCCGTGGTCCTACCACCGACATGTCTCCTCGGAAAATACACCATAACTGAGGTAATTCGTCCAAACTACTTTTTCGCAAGAAAGAGCCAATGGAGGTCAAATAGACATCTGGATTTCCTAATAAATGCGTTGGTAATACGGGTGTATCGACCCGCATGGTTCGAAACTTTGGCATGTCAAATAACTGATTATTTTTCCCCACACGCTTTGACCAATAGAGAATCGGGCCTTTTGAGGTGAATCCCACCGCAATGGCAACCAAAATCATTGGTAGGGAAAAAATGACCACAGCAACCACAAAGACTAGGAGATCAAAAAGTCTTTTCATGAAATCAGTGCCTGGTTTAAATCGTCCCACAAATCCTCCACGTGTTCTAAGCCAATGGATAATCTCAATAAATTCCCTGGGGTGCTGCTATCTGGCCCTTCAATGGATCTTCGATGCTCCACTAAGCTTTCCACACCACCCAAACTTGTTGCTTGTTGGAACAATTGCAAGCGATTCGCCACTTTCCTTGCTCTCTCTTCATCCCCTTTGATTTGTATTGAAATCATTCCACTTTGCCCTTGGGGCATTTGCTTGATTGCTAAGGCATATTGGGGATTCGAGGGTAAACCGGGGTAATGCACTTTTTCTATTTCCGGATGCTTTTCGAGGCGATTGGCAATTTCAAGCGCATTTTTACTATGTTCCCGCATGCGGAGCGCAAGCGTTTTTAATCCGCGCGCGAGTAAGTAACAATCCAATGGATTTTGGGTAGCACCCATTAAGATTTGAACACGTTTCACGCGATCCGACCAAGCAGATGCCTTTTTAAAGACTACCGCACCTCCCAGAATATCTGAATGCCCACCGATGTATTTCGTTGTCGCATGCATGACGATATCAGCCCCAAATTCGAATGGATTCTGGAGAATTGGGCTTGCCATGGTATTATCCACCCCCACCAATATACCGCGGTCATGCGCCACTTGACAGACCGCTTCGATGTCGGTTAGCGTCAACAAGGGATTAGCTGGACTTTCCACCCAAATCAGTCGGGTTTCAGGACGTATCGCCGCCTCTACAGCCGAAAGATTGGTCATATCTACTCGCGAAACGTGCAAGCCCCAAGGCCCCATGATTTCTTCCGCTAATTTATAGCTCGCATAATAGCCTATTTCGGGCATTAGAATGTGATCTCCCGTTTTTAAGCACTGAAATACGGCCGATACGGCGGCTAATCCTGAACCAAAAACAAAGGCAATTTCCCCTCCTTCCAATTCCGCAAGACCTTTCTCCAAGCTATCGCGATTGGGATTTGAATTACGTGAATACATGTGACCTTTCGGATAGCTTCCGTCCGATGATCGCTCAAATGTCGTTGTTAAAAAAAGGGGCGGGGCGATGGAAGCAGCCGTCTCATCCTTGAAATGGGTTGCGTGTATTGCTTTTGTCTCTTTTCTCATGCTTATTTCTTTTTCAGCTCAAAATTCTTACCGAGGTACAATCGACGCACCTGTTCATCATCAGCTAATTCTTGTGGAGTTCCCGCTTTCAAAATTTTGCCCTCGAACAACAAATAAGCCCGATCTGTAATGGATAGCGTCTCATCTACATTATGATCGGTAATCAGAATACCAATATTGCGGTATTTTAACTTGGCTACAATACTCTGAATCTCCTCTACAGCGATAGGATCTACTCCCGCAAAGGGCTCATCCAACAAGATAAATTTCGGGTCTACAGCTAGGGCGCGCGCGATTTCGGTGCGTCTTCTTTCGCCTCCCGATAAAACCTGCCCTAAGTTTTTACGGACATGGGTCAATGAAAATTCTTCCAGCAAACGTTCTGTTTTCTCTTTTTGCTCGGCCTTGCTTAAGCTGGTTAATTCAAGAACCGCTAAAATATTTTCTTCGACTGTCAATGTACGGAAAACGGATGCTTCCTGTGCCAAATAACCTACGCCCAGGCGTGCGCGTTTGTACATGGGTAAATCCGTTACATCCACCTCATCTAAGTAGACCTTTCCGGAATTGGGTTTAACCAATCCGGTGGCAATGTAAAAAGAGGTTGTTTTCCCTGCGCCATTGGGTCCGAGAAGTCCAACGATTTCTCCTTGGGCTACCTGGTATGAAATATGGTCATTGACGATTCTTTGGCCGTATTTTTTTACTAGATTTTCGGTGCGTAATATCATAAAGTCTTGAAAAATGGAGCAACAGCCTTCCTGTGAAGCATAAAATTACAAAATCCCCTGAAAACTTTATGGAAAGAGGTATTTTAATCCCATTTGAAGTCCGAAGGTATTCGGTGTTCGTTCCCCATCGTCCCCGGCAACATTGGCGTGGGCAATAAAGCTTTTATTTAGCATTTTTTCTAAATGAATCCCCCAAGATAGTTGCGGAATTAAATCCGCTGCTTGCAGTCTAGGTACCGTATGGTTTCTGGGTCTGCCATAATTGGATTGGGATATCCTTAAGTGATAGGCAATATCCCCCGGTAAATGTCCCTTAACTCCCGCATAATAGGCTTTTACGGCATTTAAAGAGAAATAATTGCCGCCCCCTTGGGTACTCTCCCGGTCAATAATCACCATTGGATTTCCAATACCTTTGCCCATGTAGACCCATCCGCCACGGGAATTGTTGTAATAGTTTTCAATTTCCATTAAATGGGGGTCAATAATATTGAATAGCTGAGCAAAACCCGAGATAAAATTACCCTGATTGGCCGTGTATAGGTATTCAAAGGTTATTTCTTGAACGAGACTTTTCTTTTTGAGTTTAAATGATAATCCCGTTAATCCATCATTAAATTGTGCTAAGGATAGGGCGCGCCCTGTCTCATAAGCAGTTTGTTTGTAGAGCATTATTTGCCCCCAAGATGGCTGATATTTTATGGCCATGTCGAATGAGCCTAAATGGTTACCATAAAATCCGTTGGTATCATCCCAAGTAGAATTGGGGTCTATTTGAACAACGGTTCGGTCTTTTAAGAGGGTAATAACATAAAAATAGGTATTTAAACTCGAGGGATAGGTGTCACGTTCGCCTCCTGTCTTTACCTTGCTTTCCCCTCCCCAGGTTGCATTGTGATTTAATCCACCAAAGAAAGTAAAACGGCTATTGGGTTTGCCAATTCGACCATAGAGCGTTTTTTGATGTAGATAACTATTGATGACATCCCCTTGATTGTCTATCCATCCGTGGGAATAGGTCATGTGTACCCCAATCCAATTATTGAAAATGTTGATGTAATCTCTTGTCCCCAACTGTATTTTCGGTGTGGGGATCGCATTTCCTGACCAAGCATAGAATCCACTGGTGTTGGTGGTATCACCCACACCATATACCTCTTTTCGCCGACCCGCCCAAAGTTCCCATTTCTTAAATCGACCACTAACAAATGCTTGGGTCAGGGTTAAATCATTTGAATTTCCTCCCCAAGCAGTCGCTTCTAGGGCATATTTCCAATCAAGACTTTTTTTGAGGTTATATGTTTTTTCATGTTTGGCAATCGCAACGGCGGTATTGGGCTCCAAAGGTACTTGTCCGTACTGAAGACTTCGTTGCCAAAGGGGTGTTCTTCCTTGTGTGGAAAAATACCCGCGAAGTTCAACCTGTGTTTTGTAGGTAGAATCTACTTTAGGTGGATTCTGTAAAAAAAGAGAGGAAAAAATGATCAGTGCCAACATACGTATGCAAATAACTGATTTATAGGCAATCTTGCAATAATATTTATTTTTTGGCCGATTTCCCTCAAGGGTTTTTTGTTCTTTTTTATTCTAAAATTGTGAATAATTAAAATTAGTTCTATTTTTGCAGTCCCATAAGCAAATGGGCAACGAGGTGGATTAGCTCAGTTGGTAGAGCATCGGACTGAAAATCCGTGTGTCCCCGGTTCGAGTCCGGGATCTACCACCACGTTAGAAAAACAAATGCCCGTCTTGATTCTCAAGATGGGCATTTTGCTTTTTAATTCAACAAAATTTCTTATTCTGCACAGATAAACAAGGATTGTGCGATTAGGGTCAGCGGGGTCTTTTCGAGGACATTCCCCAGCTTGATTAATGGATCAATCAGTCCTTCTGGCGTATTAGGGAGTAAGAAATCTTTGATTTCTACTTGGATGTTTTTGTAACCTGCTTGTTCGCATTTCTTGGTTATAAACGGGCGCGAAAACGCCATTTCATCGGGTTCCAAGAATGTCTTTTTCCTTAGGTAAGGGATCGAAAAAATGGCTGCTACGTAGGGATTGTAGAGGTTAGGCTCAATAAAGATTATTTTTCCAGCTGGCTTCAGCAATTTTTTTAAATTGACCAAAGATTCGTCCAAATGATAGTAAAGGTGATGTAATATTCCATTCCCAACGATGTAATCAAATTTTTCATTGTTCAATGTTTGATTAATGACCGCTTCATCATTAAAATTAGCTTGAATAAAAGCTAAATTAGGCATCTGATATCGTTCAGACGCCATGCTTAAGAATTTCTCAGAAAGATCTAGCCCTACACCACGGCAATGTAATTTCTCTACGAGGTAAGCAATCCCTTCCCCGGTACCACATCCAATTTCGAGTACGGAAAGGTTCTCCTTTTGAGTATTCATTTTCGAAATCATGTAATCGAATCGCCTTTCTTTTCTCTTTCGAGCAGCAACGCTGTCGTTAAATATTTGATTGTACCCTCTCTCGTCTTTAATTGATGTCATTTTGAATAAATCTTGGAATTATTTGAAGCGTATTTTCACTTAGAAGATGCAAATATTGATAATTTAATTTAAATCATGCCATCTCATGGCTTTTAAGCCTTGAATAAATGTAATTTGGATGGGCTCACCAATCAATATCTTACCTTTAAATAAATTGTATTTCTTAAAATGCCCTATTTTGGCCAAAAATCTATCATTAAAAGTCGAAAATTCTTAGATTTGCAGATTATTTTAAGATAATGCAATTAAATCTCCGACAAAAACTTCTAAAATTATACTATGACGCCAAGTGTGGTCACATTGCTTGCTCATTGAGTTGTTTGGACTTATTGATTGCATTGTTTGGTCAAAAATCTGCAGAGGAGCGTGTCATACTTTCCAAAGGTCATGCGGCAGGGGCACTCTATGTCATATTGAATCATATTGGTGAAATTTCCGATGAGGAGCTAGGGACTTTTTATCAAAATGGTACCAAGCTTTCAGCCCACCCATCCGCTAATTCGTTTGAGAATATTCCCTTTGCTTTAGGTTCGCTGGGTCACGGATTCCCCATTGCTACCGGCATGGCGAAGAGTAAAAAAATCACCTCCAGCCAAGATTTTGTCTATGTTTTGATGTCGGATGGGGAGACCAACGAAGGAACAACTTGGGAAGCTGCACATTTCGCTGTATCTAATCACTTAGATAATTTGATTGTCTTGATCGATCGCAATCGATTGCAGGGTTTTGGGTCAACCGTGGATATTTTGGGGGATTCTGCGGATGCCGATAAGTGGCGCGCGCTCGGGTTTCACGTTCAGGAAGTGGATGGCCATAACATACAAGAATTGAATGAGTGTCTTGCTACTTGTAAGTCGAAGCAACAGGGCAAGCCACATGTGATTATTGCGAATACGGTCAAAGGGAAAGGGGTGGCCTACATGGAAAATAAAATGGAGTGGCATTATTTGCCAATGAATGATCAACAATACGAGGAGGCGCTTTTGTCCTTAGAAAATATATATCATGCGTAAGGAATTTGCAGCTAAAATCAAACGTCTCTTTGACTCAAATAAGAAGCTAGTATTTCTTACGGGGGATTTGGGATATAATGCCCTCGAAGAAATTCAAGCAACATTTTCGGATCGATTTATCAATGCAGGTGTCGCCGAGCAGAACATGGTTGGCATGGCGGCAGGCCTGGCATTTGAGGGTCATCCTAGTTTTGTGTATAGTATAGCGCCTTTCGCTGTTTATCGTACAATTGAACAGATTCGCCTGGATGTATGCCTTCATAACCAGCCCGTATTTATCGTCGGCAATGGTGGCGGATATGGCTATGGAATCATGGGAGCTACGCATCACGCGAATGAAGATTTGGCTTGTTTGAGTTCCCTTCCCAATATGATTTGTTGGGTACCTGCTTTTTCAGAGGATGTGGATTATTGTTTGGACCAAATGGTACTCCGAAATGGGCCTGCCTATTTGCGTTTAGGTCTTGGGGTCAATTACCCGACGCCTGTGGATATCGCCCCCATCAATCCCGTAATACGTTCATCAGGCAAACCGTCATTAACCATCATTACACAGGGGCCCGTGGTCAAAAATGCGATAAAAGCCATTGAAAATCGAAATGATGTTGATTTGTTTTCCATTTTAACATTGCCTTTGCTTGAATTTAATGATGCATTTTTAAACAGCCTGAGCGAATCAAAAAATGTCTTGGTGATTGAAGAGCATGTTGAAAGAGGTGGTTTAGCAGAGTACTTATTACTTCAATTGACGCGAAGAGGATTTGTTTTTGAGACTTTTGAAGCATTCAATGCCAAAGGGTATCCCTCAAAGACCTATGGAAATCAAGATTTTCATTGGAAAGAATCTGGATTAGATGTCGAGAGCATTCAAAAGTATATTTCAGCCATTAAATAAAATCAAATTGAGTCTAGAAAGCGATATTTTACAATTAGAAGGGCCCATTTTTGTATTTGGTGCTAGTGGTTTTATTGGAACCAATATTGTTGAAACATTGAGCATGTCTCGTTCGGATGTTTATGCGATTTCGCATAATCCGAAAGCTGCTTGGAGATTAAAGCTTTTGAATATTTCAGATGATCACCTTTTGTATTGCGATATTAATTACAAAAGCTCTGTGGATACCTTGTTTGAAATGTATCAACCGAAAACCGTCTTTAATTTGTCGGCTTATGGTGCCTATTCCAAGCAATCGAATCATTTACTGACGTATCAGACCAATTTCATGGGGACCTTAAATATCTTGGAGGCTTGCCAAGGTGTCCGTGCTTACATACATGCAGGAAGCAGTTCTGAATATGGTTTAAATTGTACGAATCCAGATGAAGATGGGGCTTTAATGCCTAATTCACATTATGCTGTTTCGAAGATTTCAAGTGCTTATTTAATTAATTATTACGGTAAATTTTTAAATATTCCTTGCCTAAACCTTCGTTTGTATTCCATTTATGGACCTTGGGAGGAACCAGATCGTTTGATGCCTCGGATGGTTGAGTTGGCGCGAAAGGGTACATACCCTCCGCTTGTGAGTCCAGAGACGACCCGAGATTTTGTTTATGTCATTGATTGCGTACATGCGTTTGTGCGCGCAGCATTGCAGGTAAATCCTAGCATTGCTGGAAATTCCTATAATATTGGATCGGGGGTCAAAACCAGCCTGCTTACATTGACGGAGCTCGTTCAAAATCAATTTTCGATTTCCAATAAACCGAGTTGGGGAAATATGGAGGCCCGTAATTGGGATACGAAGGAGTGGGTAGGAAATCATACACGCGCTTTGCAAGACTTAGGCTGGCAGCCAACAACCCCGTTGAAGGAAGGCTTGGAGAAATATGCAGACTGGCAAGTAAATGCGCGTTATGAGGAACGTATTTTGCCGGCATTCCAAGATCCTCAAAAAAGGATGACCATCTCAGCCATTATTGCTTGTTACAAGGATGCGCAGGCCATACCTGACATGTACAATCGTTTGGTCGCTACATTCTCCCAAATGGGATGTAACTACGAAATCATCTTTGTCAATGATAATTCACCGGATAATTCCCAAGAGGTATTGGAGCAGATTTGTGCCAAAGATAATCAGGTCATCGCCATTAAGCATTCCCGAAATTTTGGATCTCAAGCGGCTTTTTCAAGTGGAATGGAAATTTCTTCGGGGGACGCTGTCGTATTAATGGATGGAGATTTGCAAGACCCACCTGAGCTCATTGAGGCATTTGCTGAGAAATGGCGTGAAGGTTATGAGGTCGTTTACGGCCGACGAGTGAAACGAGAGGCCTCTTTGTTCATGAATGTGGCTTATAAGGCATTTTACAAAGTTTTCAGCAAAATGTCCTACATCAATATTCCCAAAGACGCGGGGGATTTCTCATTGATTGATCGAAAGGTCGTTGAACACCTGATTGCATTACCCGAAAAAGAGCAATTTCTTCGTGGGCTTCGGGCATGGCTAGGCTTTAAGCAAATTGGAGTCGACTACATCCGACCTGAGCGGGCTTATGGCGTAACAACCAATAATCTTTGGAAAAATATTTGGTGGGCTAAAAAAGGGATATTCTCTTTCAGTTATGCCCCGCTGGAAATAATGAGTTATGGGGGGATATTCTTGACCATTTTATCCATTTTTGCCATCTTATTTCAAGTTTTTATGAAACTTGTTCATCCCAACATTCCCCATGGGATTTCAACCATTATCGTGTTGATTTTATTTTTTGGAGGGATTCAACTTTTCGCTATGTCCGTCATTGGAGAGTATTTGGCGAAGGTACTGGAAGAGTCAAAGGGGAGACCCAAATTTGTACGTGATTCAGTGATTTTAAAAGGGCAAAAAATTGAGAAGAATTCCGAGCTAAATCGACTTTTGCGATAAAAAATCTTTTATGGTTTCAAAAGCCAGTTTTTTAGAGAAGTACTCCAATATCCAATTTTTTGGAATATCCATGGGAGTACTTTTTCTTTTTCGCCTATTGTCATTTCATTCAGATGTTTACAATCCAGATGAAATCGAGTGGATTTATGGGATCGAGCGAGTTTGGATTGATTCAAAGCCGTTTGTTGGATTTGAGGCACACACCTCAGGGCCTTTATCCATTTATATATTAAGCCTGTTAAAACTTTTTATCACTACTCCTAGTACACTGCATTTACGCTTATTCTCATTTTTGTTTTTCATCATTCCCACACTTGCTATTGTATTTTGGACGAGGAAAAACTACCTAAATTTTGGGGGCTTATACTTTTTGCTTTACTTACTAGCGATACCCTCTGAGGATTTTTACAGCTATAATACGGAGTATCAAATCATGTTGTTTACAGCCATTCTTTATCAATTACTTAGTTCTGAATTGAATCTTTGGCGGCTTATTGCATTTACAACGGTACTTGTTTTATTCATTTTTATCAAGATTCAAGTCGCATTTCTATTTGTTTTTTTTGCTCTGGCTATGGCATTCAAATTGATCAGCCTAAAAAACTTTCCTCTTTTTCGAATTTATATAGCCTTAGGGATTTCTTTGATGGGTTTTATCCTTGTATGCCTTTGGGGACTGGGTTCATTGAATGAAGCGAATTATACCTACATTGAACAGAATCTTTTATACAGCACAGGAATCATTAGTTGGAACAGTTGGGGTTTAATTTTTTGGGATTTTCTAAAATTTGAGTACCATAATTTTTTAATCCCTGTTCTCGTCCTAAAAAGTTTTCTTGGTGTTTTGTTATTCAAGTGGAGAAAGTCCAATCAGGGTAATTTCAAAGTATTACTAAGAAGTAGATTGGTTTTGAGCTTTCTTCTTTTCTTCACGAGTTTGATAACGATTATTTTTTCGAAATTTAATTTTGGACACTATTTCATTATTTCGTTTTTCCCGTTAGCATGCCTTTTCTCGGAAGTATTTTTTTTGATGGTTAAAAATGCAACAAAATGGCTTTCGGGATTTATGTATGTTCCCCTATTTCTACTCTCATTATTGATTTTTTTAAATTTTAGGAATGTTTATTCCCTTCCGCGGCTCCTCACATTATCTCCTCACGTGGTTTTATTGAATTCCGCAGAACATGTAAAAAATCACCCTTTGGATATCCCAATGAAGGATTGGTTGCTTAAAAATTATTCTGCCAAAGATCCGACCATTCTAACTTTAGGCTGGTTTAATTCTCAGTTGTTGTATTACCATGTTAAACATGCCTACAAACCAATCTCCCGATCATCCAATACGTTTTGGCTTGGCACGACCTATCAAGATAAGAATCATTATTTTTTTAATCACGAAGAAGCTAACCTGATGGAGGATATTGCACATAAGCCTCCCCATTTCATTGTTGATTGCGAAGGCTTACTTGAGAAAATAAAAGGGACTCGCTTGGAGCGCTATGTCAAATTGAACTACCGTTTAGTCAATAGTAGTCATCAATATAAAATCTTCCAACGGTTGAACTAACGGTATTTAAAAATGCAGTAGATAGCCCTAAATCCATCACGCCAGCCGATTTTTTTGCCTTCCTCAAAGGTGCGCCCAAAGTAACTTATTCCCACCTCATAAATTCGAATACCTTTTATTCGTGCCACTTTCGAGGTTACCTCAGGCTCAAAACCAAAGCGCTTTTCCTTTAAATCAAGCGATTGAATAACCTCCCTACGAAATACCTTGTAACAGGTTTCCATATCCGTTAG
>JACCDK010237011.1_pt1 | contig 17319 bp, 16 predicted proteins | sample 7445871 | NCBI WGS metagenome assembly JACCDK01 (sample SAMN15323436, study PRJNA562643) | freshwater metagenome | isolation source: river surface water | place: USA:Blue River Watershed | collected 2017-08-15
AAGTAATATAGTATATTTTTCATAGCGCTATTTTTTTGTTTTTACTGAAATTATAAAATAGCGCAATCCTTAGACTTATCAAGCCTTCAGATCGTTTTTTCGATCGAGAATTTAATGGCCCTGATAAGCAATACAAATCTTTAAGTTGACAGTTTGCATAGCACTTGACATAATCAACTCTATATATGGGAGTGATTTATATGAGACATCTGATAACAAAACCTGTCGTCTTAATTGGCATGATGGGAAGTGGCAAAAGCACTATCGGCAAAAGGCTAGCAGCTAAGCTCAATCTACAGTGCTATGATAGTGATAAAGTCATAGAGGATAGAGAAGGTCTATCAGTGAGGGATATTTTTGACTTTAAAGGTGAGCAATATTTTAAGGAAATAGAAGAAAAAGTAATAAACGAAGTGTTAAAATATGGAATAGTTGTGCTTTCTACAGGTGGAGAAAGTTTTTTAAACGAACGGTTAAGGAATAATATCATGTCTTCATCTATATCAATATGGCTAAAAACTGATGCCGATACTTTGTACAACAGGGTTTCAAGGCGTAACACACGTCCTCAACTTCAGGATGGTGATAAAAGGCAGTTTATTGAAGAAATGATGTTAAAAAGCTATCCATATCTAGAAAATGCTGATATTACAGTAGAGAATCGCGATATGGAGGCTCATTTAATAGTTGACACAGTGCTGAGTAGACTGCGGCATTATTTGACACAAAAATAATGTTTGATATAGAGGTTATCTCACTCTTTATATACGCAGTGCTTGCAGGAAATGCAGCAACTACTGCATTTTTTAGAATTCCACGAAATATACCAATTAATGGGTGGAAGATTGTGGGTGGAAAAAAGCCTCATTGCAGTAATTGTGGGCATTTACTGCGTTTTTGGGAGTATTTGCCGGTTTTATCATGGATTTTTACAAAATGGCGATGCTCATACTGTGGCAGCAAAACAGATATAGCATATCCGATTTTAGAAATTGGATCTGTTGTCATTATCTTTGTATTATACATGTTTTTAGGGTTTGGCGAAAGAATTGTTATAAATTTTTTATTTTTTGCCGCTTTATTGCTAAATACAATGTTATTTGTGCGACATAAACGAATCTTCTTGAAATCTATGGCAATTATGCTATCATCCATCATCGTGAATTTGGTGTATGAGGTGGATTGTGATAGATGGATTTGTTTATTTAAGTGATATGGATTCTACAATTAAGCAAAGTATTGCTTATGCGGGAAGTGATAATTTTTTAGGCCGCCCTGTTGATGGATATAATAAGGCTGTGGCAATTCTTACAAAAGAGGCTGCTGAGGCACTATCTTTGGCGCAAAAATACTTTAAGGATATGGGAAAAGAGATATTAGTGTTGGATGCATACAGACCGCATCGTGCTGTTGAAGATTTTAAAAGATGGGCATCTGATTTAAGCGATATGAAGATGCAATATAAATATTATCCCAAATATCATGATAAGAAGAAAATCTTTGAAGATGGTTTTATAGCGACCTATTCAAAGCATAGCAGGGGTAGCACAGTAGATTTAACATTGATTGATATTGAAACTGGCAATGAGCTAGATATGGGGTCGATTTTTGATCTATTTGACCCTATTTCCCATACAGATTGCCCTTATATCTCAGAGGAATGCCAAAGTAATAGGCGCCTTTTAAAAACCGGCATGGAGAAGGCTGGGTTTAGAAATTACGACAAAGAGTGGTGGCATTATGAGCTAAGGAACGAGCCATTTACACTAACGCCACAGCATCATTTTAATTTTTTAGTAGAGTAATAAAAAAATGACAAAATTGAAGATATCTGGTGGAAATCCCTTATTTGGAGGGATTAGAGTGAGTGGCGCAAAAAATGCCGCTCTACCAATTATGGCTGCAGCACTGTTGACTGATCAGGATGTATTTTTAGATAATGTACCCAATCTAGCAGATGTAATATCTATGCAGGTATTGCTAGAGGAGATAGGAGTTAAGGTGTTTTTTCATGATAGTAAAATGCATCTTAATGCTAGCAATTGCCACAATCTAGTTGCTCAATATGAGCTAGTAAGCAAGATGCGAGCATCAGTTTTGGTATTAGGTCCGATGCTTGCTAGATTTGGCAAAGCAAAGGTTTCGCTGCCTGGTGGGTGCGCTATTGGTGCAAGGCCTGTTGACATGCATATAGAAGCCCTCAAATTAATGGGTGCACATGTTTATTTGGAAGATGGCTATGTTATAGCAGAAGCTCAAGATGGGCTGAAGGGGTGCGAGATTTTCTTTGACAAAATATCTGTAGGGGCAACAGAAAATATTGTTATGGCCGCTGTACTTGCTAAAGGAACAACTGTGATGCACAATGTTGCAAGAGAGCCTGAAGTAATAGATTTGTGTAACTTGCTGAATAAAATGGGGGCGCAGATATCTGGTATTGGCACAGATGTTATGACAATTGTTGGTCGAAATAATTTATATGGCGCAAACCATTGCGTTATACCAGACAGAATAGAAGCGGGTACTTTTGCAGTCATTGTGGCAGCTACTGGCGGGGATGTGGAGATATATGATTGCCATCCAGCGCATCTAGAGTCTCCTTTGCACATTTTAAAAATTATGGGCGCCAAAATAGTAACAGGGCATAGCAGTATTAAGATAACAGCACATAAAGAGAAGATTGTTGGGGCTAATATAGCCACATCACCATATCCAAATTTCCCCACTGATTTGCAGGCTCAGTTTACAGCTCTTGCAGCTATGGCAGATGGTGTATCTCATATTACAGAGAATGTCTTTGAAAATCGCTTTATGCATGTAAATGAATTAATGAGGATGGGTGGAGATATAAAAATCAATGATAACATGTTGATAATTAATGGTATGAAAGAATTAAAGCCCGCTGAAGTTAAGGCATCTGACTTAAGGGGGTCTGCATCGCTTATTATTGCGGGGTTATCGGCATCTTCTAATGGGGGGGAAACAACTATAGGCGGCATACATCATTTAGACCGTGGCTATGAAGAGATAGACAGAAAGCTTTCTGCATGTGGCGCAAGTATTAGACGGGTGGATTAAAATTAATATGAAAAGACATTACTATACCAATGGACTAGAGGGAAAAGTAATATCTGACATACTAAGTGCCGAGCATTCTGCTGAAAGTCCATCAATTTTATGGATTACTGATGCTTGTGAATTAGATGTTGCAAAACAAAATGTCAAATTTTTTAACCCAGAAATAGAAGTGATTGATTTTTATTCATATGATGTTGATACAACAATTGGCTTGTCACCTTCTCAGCATATAGTATTAAACAGGATAACATCATTAATGAAAATTTCAAAATATCGCCAATTAAAGAAAAGCATGGTGATTATCACTGACTATGCAGCTATAAGGCAGGTAACGACTCCAATTGATATTTTAAATGCTGCAGTTATACATATTTCTGTTAATCAAGTGGTAAATAGAGACTTATTGATTAAACGCCTTGTGAATATTGGGTATAGAAGCGCAGAAACGGCTTATTACCCAGGAGAATTCGCAGCACGGGGCGGTATATTAGACATTGCGCCTTTTGACGCAGATCAGAATGCTTACAGGCTAGATTTTGCCGGCAATACTATCTGCACCATTCGTAATATGGATATGGTGACTCAACGCTCTGGTGATGCGCTACAAGATGCTATAATTATACCATGTCATGAGCTGATTTTGAGTGCGGAGGTTTTAAATTTTGGAATACAAAATATATATGCAAAATTAGGTATATCTGGCAAAAAATGGGTGGAGACTTTCCAAAATCAAGTATATATGCCAGGTCAAGAGTCTTTTTTAGAATTATTCTTTGGAACTGAGTCAACAATACTTAGTTGCATAGATGATACTTTTTCACTGCTACTGCACGATGATTTTGAGCATAAATTAGAGGTAAATTGCCAAATAGAGTGTAATAAGCAGAATAATTTATCTATTCATGATGCAAAAGCTATAAATAATATTTATCAAGAAATTCAGGAAAAAATTCGCCAATACACGATAAATATACTAGATTTTTTTGAAAAAAGCAATAATACCCCATATATATCGCTTCCAATAGGTGACTTTCATTCTAAGATTCATTACATGCTAAATACCTATTTATCCCAATTTATCGTCATTATAGGCTGCAATTCCGAACAGATTATCGCTAAAATTTGCAATAAAATTAATTTATTGCATCCAGATGCAAAGAAAAAGATCGTAAACAATATAAATGCTGCATCTAAAACATATGTTAATATTGGCTTATTGCTATTAAACAAAAATATTCGGCATGATAACTATATATTCATTAAAGCATCTGATTTGATTGGCGATAATAGTAATTATATCAGTAATAGCAAGAAAAGGAAAAAAGCTTTTTTTGATACTAGCGGCTTTGCTATTGGCGAATTAGTTGTGCATCAAGACCATGGGGTTGGGGAGTTTTGTGGCATTGAAAGTATAGAAGTGTCAAATATTACACGAGATTTTGTTAAACTAATCTATCTAGGTGGTGATAAGCTTTTTATACCTGTGGAAAATTTGGATGTTATTACAAGATATGGAGCAGAAAGCGGGCAGGTTGATAAATTAGGTGGAACTGCGTGGCCACTAAGAAAAGCCAGTTTAAAAAAAAGGATTAAAATATCTGCACAGGAATTGTTAAAATCAGCGGCCGCAAGAAAACTAGCAAAAGCAGAATCTTATTATTGTGATCCGTTTTTATATGACAGTTTTCTCTCTTTATTTCAGCATGTTGAAACTCAAGATCAGCTGGATGCTGTTTCTGATATTGCCTCAGATCTTATGAAATGTACACCAATGGATAGGCTGATTTGTGGTGATGTAGGGTTTGGAAAAACAGAAGTTGCAATAAGGGCTGCATTTATAGTTGTTGCTTCTGAGCAAGTATGTAAGCCGCAGGTGCTCGTTTTAGTGCCTACTACTTTGCTATCTAGACAGCATTACAAGACATTTTCTGAGCGTTTCAATCATTTTGGCTTTAAAGTGAGGCAATTATCTAAATTTACTGCTAAAAAAGATATAAAAGCCATAAAAGCTGAAATCGCATCAGGTGAAGCAGATATCATCATTGGAACGCATGCTTTATTGTCCAATGATATGAAGTTTTTTAATATTGGACTTGTAATTATTGATGAAGAGCAGCATTTTGGAGTTAAGCAAAAAGAGAGGCTGTGTAATCTCAAAGAGTCAACACATGTTTTAACCCTTTCTGCAACACCTATACCTAGGACTTTGCATTTAGCAATTTCGGGCATCAAAGATCTTAGCATTATCGCAACTCCACCGTTTGAAAGGTTGCCTATTAAAACCTTTGTCTCAGTATTTAATACCAGTGTTATAAAAGATGCTATTACTTTTGAAATATCAAGAAATGGTCGAGTGTTTTATATCACGCCTAGGGTATCTTATATTCCTGAATTAGTAGATGGTTTAAAGAAGGTATTGCCAAATATAAAAATCGGTGTGGCGCATGGAGGAATGTCATCTAGCGAATTAGACAATACTATGGGCATGTTTTATGATGGAGATTTTGATGTATTGGTGTGTACAACAATCATAGAGTCAGGTCTAGATATTCCTGCTGCTAATACTATAATTATAGATAGGAGTCATATGTTTGGTCTATCTCAGTTATATCAAATACGAGGTAGGGTTGGCAGGGGGAGTCTCCAAGGATATGCATACCTGCTTTATCCCTATGGTATGTCTGAGATATCAAGGACTAGGCTAGAAATTATATCTTCTCATAATGCGCTTGGATCTGGTTTTTCTATTGCTAATTGCGATATGGATATAAGGGGGTATGGAAATTTAGTTGGACAAGAGCAATCTGGATTAGTTAGAGATGTTGGTGTTGAATTATATCAAAAAATGTTAGAATCTGCTATTTCAGAATTAAAAGCCGAGATTAATTTAGAAGATACTAATATTTCTGATGAATCAGATATTATTATCTTAAATTTAGGTATATCAGCTCAAATACCGCAGGAGTATATTTCAGATATGCAGGTGAGATTAAATTTATATCGCAAAATTGCTAATATCACTGATGAGGCTGATATACATGAGATAGAAGCTGAAATATTTGATAGGTTTGGAGCGCTACCTGAATCAACTCAAAATTTCTTAAAAATTATAAGAATTAAAATTTTGTCTAGAAATATTGGATTAAAAAAAGTAGATATTACAGAAAAAGGAATTATACTATGCTTTTTAAGGCAAAGTGAGAAAGTGCTAAATTATCTTGCAAATAATAAAATTACTGCAAGACTAAAAGATGAAAATAAAATATTCATTTCATCTACTATCAAACAATGTAGTTCTAGCGATATTTTAAAGAAATTGGAAGATATTTTAAGAGCAATATGAATACTTTAATACGTTATGTTATAGCAATATTTACTATATTGGTGGTAGGGCATTCTGCTTTTGCTAGCCAGATTAGCTTGCAAGACGACTTGCATTTAGTTGCAACAATCAAAAAAATCATGAATAATGATGCAGTTGGCGCAATGAATGAAGCAAAAAAGTCACAAAACTCGGATTTTGCTAAAAGTGTAATGGATGTATTGAGGATATATAATAATCCCAACAGCATAAGTTTAGAAAAAATCGACTTATTTTTTGCAAAATATGATTGGGTGCCAAAAGATATTTTACTGTCTAAATTAGAGAGATCCATTACTTTTGAATATGATCCAAGAGATATTGCAAATTGGTTTGCCAAATATGAGCCCCTATCAGCTAGAGGTAAGTTATTAATGCTACATTCTAACATAGCTGTAGGAAATCTTGAACTGGATTCTCCAGATACAATAAAGTGGCTATCAGACATTTGGAAAACAAATGATTTTGATATAGATACTGAGACATTTATTGTCGGGAGATATAAAGACATTTTGACAGTGGATGATTTAATATACAAAATTGAATCACTAATTTGGAGTAACAATATAGATTTTGCAAAGATTTTGATTGAATTTTTGCCAAAACATTTGAAAAATCAATGTAATGCATTAATATCTGTGGCGCAAAACAATGATAAGGCATCAGCGCAATATCATGGGCATTTTAAGACTCATGAATTTATCCAGTATGTACATGCTAGAAATCTTTTAAAGGCAAAAAAAGAAGAAGAAGCTCTTCAAGCATTAATACAAACGTCAGCCACTAGAAATTTCCATAAGTGGTGGAAGATTAAAAATGCAGCAATACGTGATGCATTATTGAAAAAGAGATACGATATTGCTATTGCATTGTCTCAAAATCATAGGCTACAAGAAGGCACACCGGATTTTGCAGATGCTCAGTGGTATTCTGGATGGATTGCTCTATCATATTTAAATGATTATGATGCTGCAATTAAGAATTTTCATATTATGTATGAAGGTACAAAGTTAGCAAATTCAAAATCTAAGGCTGCATATTGGCTAGCAAGGTCTTATGAGGCAAATGGCATGATAAGAAAGGCCGATATTTGGTATAAGGAAGCATCGATATATACATCAACATTTTATGGTCAAGTTGCAATGACAAAGCACAAAGTAAAAGATGCTCAATATTATTTTGATTCATATAAAGAGCATAATCCCACTATCAAAGCAGATAAAAATAAAGCTGCTAAGATTGCTATGTTTGCTTATCATCTTTTTAAGGCTGGGTATAAAAATTTAGCTTATAACATCATATCTTCTATAGCATCTTTAAATCTTGACAGGTCGGATTTAGAAAATATAGCTAAATTTTTTAATTCTCGCTCATTATTTCCACTTTCTGTTGAGCTTGGCAAACATATTGCAAATAAAAATTTTATTACAATAAAAAATTCTTACCCTCATGAGGTGCCAGTGCGTAAAGGATTGCTTGATGTATGGTATTATTTGGGTATAATAAAGCAAGAAAGCAACTTTGATGATGCAGCAGAAAGCCAAAGGGGCGCTATTGGATTAATGCAGTTAATGCCAGAAACAGCAAAAGCAATAGCAAAAAAAATAGGCTTGCCTTGCAATTCATATGCTAAGGATTCTAAATATAACATTATTAATGGTTCGGCATATTTTGATGAATTATATGCCAAATATAATAGTTCTATTCTAGCGATAGCTGCATATAATGCTGGTCCTGGGAATGTTGCAAAATGGCTCAATACTATAGGAGATCCAAGAAGATATCATGATTTGGATGCAAAAATAAATTGGATCGAATCTATACCATTTGCAGAAACTCGCAATTATATCAAAAAAGTCATAGAAAATATTGTTGTCTACCATGCAATTATTAATAAAAATGCCAATACCAATGAAATTTTGGAGATTATATCATGAGCTACGAGTTTCAAGATACAATATATGCGCCGGCAACTCCAGTCGCGAGGTCGGGAGTGTCAATAATCAGAATTAGTGGCAAAAATGCTCTGAAAATTGCGGCTTATTTCAATTGCAGCAAAAAAATATCCAAAAACAAAGCAATTCTGCATAGATTCATCTCAAAGAGTGGTGTGATCATAGATGAGGGACTCTGTCTTTTTTTTCAGGGACCAAATTCTTTTACTGGTGAAGATGTAATTGAGTTGCAGCTTCATGGAAGCATTGCAGTAATCAAAAAGATGATGGATGAAATCGGAAAAATTGAAGGCTTTAGGATTGCAGAGCCAGGAGAATTTGCAAAAAGGGCATTTTTAAATGATAAATTGAATTTATCTCAGGCAGAGGGTTTATCCGCTCTAATTGATGCAGAGACAGAAATGCAAAGAGTTGTGGCGCTGCAAAAAAGCATGCAAAATAACTTATTTTTGCATTTTCAGGAGTGGCGTCACAAAATAATCGCAATATTATCAGTGATAGAAGCATTTATAGATTTTCCGGCAGAAGAGCTCCCACTAAATGAATTAAAGATAATTGAAGAGAAAGTCCTAAATCTAGTAATCAATATTGATGAGCAAATTGAAGCTAATCGAGTGTCAGATGTAATTAAAAGAGGTATAAAAGTTGCGATTTTAGGTTCTGCAAATGCTGGAAAATCTAGCCTTCTTAACATCCTGGCAAAGCGTGACGCAGCAATTGTCTCCCCTAAAGCTGGCACAACACGAGATAGTATAGAGATTCCTATTGATATATCTGGCTTCCTTTTTCGTATCATAGATACCGCTGGGTTGCGTGATACAGCTGATGAAATAGAGATTGAAGGGATTAATAGATCAATAAAAGCACTAAAGGAAGCAGATTTATGCTTTTTACTCGTTGATGCAACTTTAAATATCAGTGACGAATCATTGACTGACAGGATCAGAGAATTGGGCAAAGATTTTGTATTAATTTATAATAAAATGGATTTAATGCCTTCAAATCATATTATAAATGACGATTGTTTAAACAAAATCCATTCACCATTATCAACTCTCATGATTAGTTGCAGTAATGCAGATCAAACGTATGCAGATATCACTGATTTTCTCAAAAACTATGCATTAGATAACTATCACATCGGTACTGATAGTATTTTAATATCTCACAAGGATTTATTATATTTATCACAGTTATCAAGCTCTCTTTCTTTATTCTTACATTCATTAGAAGAAAGTATTGAAGTCAGATGTCAGTATATAAGAATGGCGCTCAATATTTTAGGTGCTATTATGGGCAAAGTAGATGTCGAGGAGATACTTGATTCTGTGTTTGGCTCATTTTGTATTGGAAAATAAACGATATATAATGCATGATAAAAAAAGTAGACTTTGTTGAATAGGGATGTAATAAAATGATTGTAATACTAATATTTTCTGTTCTAACTGTATTTACAGCTGGATTTTGCTGGATTTTGATCAAAAGTCACAAAGTAATTGCCGATTTAGATGATGTTTCGCCAACTATCCATGAGTATTTTGTACCCATTCTATCCTGCGGTAAAAAAGTGCGTGCATTTACAATAGAAAATATAAATTTTTTTCATTGTAATAAATCATATGTTATTCCTTGGCCATTATATATTTGCGATAAAGTCAAAACACTATTTAGCTCAAAAGAAAATAAGCTTGAATATATCATTATTAACAAAATTATGCTTTATAATGAATTAAATTTAATGAAAAAAGCGGTAGATGCAAATTATATGATAGTTGCAAGGCATCAGGTGTTGAAGCGAGATAGATTGATAAATATAATATCTAGCGCTGTTGCTATATATAAATATAAGGATACATTGCCAATATTTGCATTAGATCACAGAGGATTGCTGCATTTACAACAACCAATCAGTTGCAGCATAGCAGCGCATTATGCATGTGCAATTTTACTGCTCATTCCAATTATGATGTTGTCATATTCCATACCATATCATATAGGTCGATATTATGCGACTCACTTCTCAAGTGATGACAAAGCTGCATTATGGAGCTATGTGGTAGATGAGATAGATGCATTATCTGTAGAGAAAGTAGAATTGCAAAATATTGAGAAAAATCTGAACCTTATTGCCAGCAATATTGCAGCAGCAGCAGGACTAGAAAGCAATGAGAATATTCATGTGCATATTTATGAAGATAGTAATGTTGGCGCTTATCTCTATCCAGGTGGTCATGTAGTGCTTTCTAGTGCATTAATACAGCATATTGATAGCTTAAATCAGGCAACTTTTATCATTGCAAATTTACTGTGGCATAATAACAACAATAGTATCTTTTCAAAATTAAACTTTAATGCCCTGAATATGAGGTTTTACATCAACTATTTTGGCCCAAATAGTATTGTGAAATATCTAATATGGCGTTCTCATTTCCATACTCCCTTCACAATTGAGGAAGAGATGAAGGCTGATAATTTTGCCATTAGTATATTAGAAAAATTGTACCATAATATTTATGGATATGAGATTTTATCTAACCAAGCCATTAATAGTGAGGCTTTTCATCATTATAATGATAGGTTTGATTATATAAAAAACAACTTATTGCCAAGTCAAAAATATTTAGAGCATCTTAAAATCCCAATCAAAGAAATAAATGCCAAAGATGAGAATTATGATGATAAAAAAATAGAGCGCCTTGATGCTAGTAATATTGAAGACCTAATCAGTCAATATAATAACATCTCTAGAGAATTTATCTTGGGGTATTATGCCATTTTATCATCTTATAACCTGGTTTTGGATCTGGATAATACAATCATAAAAGATGATTTAAAATACAGAATAGAGTTCTTGGATCAAGGAATAGATCATGTGATAAATAAACAAGCTGAATTTCATAAAATATATGAAGATTATGTCTTTAAAATTATATCGATATCAAAGAATAATAAAGAAATAGATAAAGCCCAGCTAATAAATAACTCACAGCATCTTTACTCATCTATAAATAAAATGATACAGCACGACATTAAAGTTTTAACGGAAAGTAAGATAGTGATTAAATTCATCTATACTCGCTATAATAGCATATACTTTCAGAAGAATAATGTTTTAAAATTTCAAACTGTCAAAGAACAAGATGATTATATTGCTTTACAGAAAAGAATAGATAAGATGTTACAATATAGATCAACTTTAAGAAATCAAATAGGTATAAAATGAGTGATATCATCTTAACAGCATTAGAAACTTTGCCAAATTCTGAGATAGACGAGCATTTCGGCATTGTTTCGGCTTTTGCATCAAATAATTTAAATTTTTTTCAAACAATAGCATTGAAGGCAAAGCTTTTTTTTGGATACGGCGCACAAGATGTTGATAAAATGATAGAGCAGATAACAGACAACGCACTCAAAAAGCTTTCAACTGCCGCAGCTACTAGGGGGGCAAACGTGATTATTGCTCTAAGGATAAATGTAATCAATCCTTCTTCTGGTCAATGGGAAGTCCAAGTATATGGCACTGCCATTAAAGCTTCATTATTTTAGCACAAATTAACCATGGCAGCAAAAACTACCAAACCATCTATTAAGCAGCAATCTTTTGATCTGCAATTTAATAATGATAGCTATACTAGGCCATCAAAATCTGTTGCAAAAAAGCATTATGATGTCAAAACTTTCTCAGCACTGTGTTTGAGTGCTGCATGCGTTGTGATACTCACAATTACATCTTATAAGGCAATTAAATACTCTAAAATACCATCAGATATTAACTCCATACCATTAGTTGAGGCTACAACCATTAACATTAGGACCATTCCTGAGGACCCAGGCGGAATTATAGTGAACAACCAGGATAAATTAATATATGATAGAATCGCAATGAAAAAAGATGCTGATGAAAATAAAGTTTTAAGAACTGCCAAACGAGCCAAAACTTATAAATCATCTTTAAAGCAAAAAACCTCCATCAAAAGAAAAGCGAGTCCATTTGATTATGTTCAATAGCACTCTTGCAGCAGCCTTACTGTAGATTACATCGTTGCTCCAGTATAGCTAAACCTTTATAAAAAGACTTTCGCTAATACTTCGTCTTTTCTCATAAATTTTCACCCATTTTATCATTGAAATATATCAATATTCCTGCTGAAAAATAGTTAAAAAATTTACGAGAAAATGCTTGATTTTCATAGCCATTTTATAAAGATTTAGTTATATAACCAAAAATCACTGATAAAATTATACTTCTTCCAAATCCTCTGCTACACACGAGGATTTGTGCGTTTCTCAAATCCTCATGTACATTTCAATGCATTCCCAGTCTTGTACAACTTTCTCATCTGTAACGAGTTGCCACAAAGAAGTCTAATGCAACCACACTAGTTACTATGCTTCTTCAGAAGGTGCAGCCTCTTCTACACGCCCAATGATTGTCACTAGTGTAAAATTGCTTTTATCAACAGGCTTCACTCCTTTAGGCAATGTAATATCACCTATGTGTATAATTGCACCTAACTCTACTTCATTCATATCAACTTCGATGTGGTGCGGTATATTCGCAGGGTGACACAAAAACTGAACTTTTCTGCTTACTATGTTAGCAATACCACCTTTTTTAAGACCAGGAGCTTTATCCTCATTGATCAAATGTATCGCAAGGTCTACTTTGATCATAGTGTCTGAACCAACACGCAAGAAATCAATGTGAATTGGAAAATCTGTCACAGGGTGTATTTGAACCGCTTTCACAATCGCAGAAAATTCTTTGCCATCTACTTCTAGAGTTGCGAGCTTTGTTTTAATCCCACCTTTTTGATACTCTTTTATAAATTCATTGAATTTTACAGAAAGCATCATAGGCTCAAAACCGTGGCCATACATCACACCAGGTATCAAATTGCTAGATCTTAAAGATCTAGCCGAACCTTTACCAGAACTATTCTTGTTAAAAGCTTCTAATTTTAAAACTTCAGTCATCTCAATCTCACACAGTTAATAAATTTACAATACAAAGTCCCTATATAGCAATCAATAAGGGAACTATACAATTTGCAAGAAATATATCATACAAATCATATCTAAGCAACACAGAAAAAAACTATTTACCTGCAATTTTTTGCCTAGCAGAGACAATCATTTTTCTTGCAACCAGAGCATCTCTGCCTAAAAGACCTATATCTGCATCCATAAGGAATTGATCAATGCCTTGCCCATGCTCTATAGATCTTATGCTGCTTGTAGAAACTCTAAGACGAATTTTTTTCTTCAAAGCATCACTAAAAAATGATGCAAACTGGAGGTTAGGAAGATATCTCCTTCTAGTTTTGCGATTAGAATGCGAAACATTGTTCCCAACTTGAACACCTTTGTTACTATTTACTACGCAGCGACGCGCCATAACTCCTCTCATATAAAATATATAAAACCACATGCAATATTATATTAAATCATCAAAGTTTACAAGCTATTTTTTTACCCTGGTTTAATACCACATCCAAAATATCATAAGATACCTCATCTACGCATCTAAATGCGTCAATAATCACAACCCTCTCTTTATACATCAGTGCAATATCATAAAATCCTTTGTATATCTCTTCATACACAGCCTCCTCCTTTAAGTCATAATGATTTTGCCCCTCCCCCCTATCCCGCACCCTTTTCATGGAGTCACTTGGCTTTAAATTCAGCACAAATGTAAGATCTGGGAAAAGTCCATCCACAAATAAAGAGTGCATCTTGAGCAAAAGTTCTCTATCCATCCCTTTAATAACGCTTTGGTATATAATGCTTGAATCAATATATCTGTCGCAAATCACTATTGTATTGTCTTTTAATGCAGGTTTAATTACATTTTGCACGTGATCTCTTCTTGCAGCGCACAGCAGCAAGAATTCAGTCACTGGATCTGATATTTCTTCCCCAAGAATTATCTGGCGTATTCGCTCTGCAAGAACAGAGCCTCCTGGCTCTCTTGTATAAACCACAGCGCGCCCTAAAGAGCGAAGCTTTGATTCTAAAATTTTAGCTTGGGTTGTCTTCCCAGCCCCGTCCATACCTTCAAAAGTAATAAACATAATTAACCCCGACACTTGAAAATTCATATTATTTATTCATTTTTTAAATTACTCAACTAGCAACTTTTATCCACTTATCATCTTCATAATAAAAAAAACCGTTATCTTCTTTTACAAAAAAAATCGTATCCTCTGGCACTTTTTCCACGATCCATCTGCTATGCTGGGTAAAAATAGCGATATGCTGATCTTTCAATATAAATGCTTGCCCGCGCCTTGGTGCATCTGGCAATTGATCCACAAACTTTGTTATCACTTTATTTATTAAATCGTCAATATGCATAATCGCTTGGTTAATAGTGCCCTCCTTCATCGCTTGATTATCTATAAGCATTGCAATGCCATAATTATTACTTTTCATTTTATCTCTCCTTTAATTTTATTGTTATAGCTAAACCTTTATAAAATGGCTATGAAAATCAAGCGTAGTCTTTTTATAAAGGTTTAGCCATATGTTGTAATGCAACTATAACTATTATAGCACATCATTTAATGCACCTTAATAGCTGGAGCAAAAAAAAATATTTTTTTGTTGCAATGCAAAAATAATTATTATACAGTATCTTATCCCTGAAGTAATAAGGGCAAGGAAAAAATAATAAAAAAAATAAATGGTATAAGTATGGCAAACACAAATAACGCACAAAGCAAAAATTCATCTTTCAATCCTTTTGATCAATCAAATAACAATATGTTTTCTTGCAATTGGTCGGATATCAGGCAAACCATCAACAAAAACATTGAAACCATAGCGCAAAGCAATGCAGCAAGTTGGGATATGGCAAAAGAAGTGATAGCTAAAAACGTAGAAATGGTCCAAAAAGGGGCTAAACAAACGTCTGACTTATTTTCAGGCACTGTGCCATCTCAAGCAATACAAGATGCATACATCAAGCAGCAAGAAGCAGCTTCAAGCATGATGCAGAACATTATTTTGCAAGCTCAAGAAGTGGCAGATGTTTTTGCAAGAGCAACAAAAGAAATCTTAGATATTCAGAATAAAAGGTTTCAAGAATCGGTCGCCGAAGCGTCTAAGAAATAAAAGAAGGGGATTGCTTTGAATCAAGAATTGAAAGAAAGCCAGTTTTTGGCAAGAAAAGAGAGGATAATTAAGCAATGGGACGAGATATTCGAGCAAAGTTCTGTGCTTCTTTTTCAATCTCCTGAGGCAGTCCTCTCTTCTTCAAGCCATTTGAACTGGGCGATTTCTGCATTCAAAGAGTATTTGGGATCAAACCCAGCATTAATGCTGAATATAATTGGACAAAGGAAGTATAAGAATGTCACTGTTTCAATAGTACATTTTCTATCAAGCACAGCCATCTTCTTTTTGCAAAAATATCAAGATTTATCAAATAATCATCAATCTTCTATGTCTTGTATGGTTGACAACCTAGATGATGCACTAGAGGCTTTTTCTAAAAGTCCAAAGAATCGATCCTCGATCATCAGTATTATGGAAGGAGTTTCAAGTAATTTAGGGGGGCATCAGAAATACAGGGCGCAGTTATTGATGCTAAACTTGTTTGTAGCATTAGTAAGTTGTGCTGAATTAGAAGCGGATACCAATGATATTGTATCTAGAGTTACAAAAATATTTAAGGCAAATCTAGAAGGTGCGGATAATTATAGGCCAAAAGAAGTATTTGTTAGCACTTTAGGATTGCCTGATTTTTCATATGAACCCTTGCAGCCAGAATTTATCCGCTCGATATTGCTTATAAATGGCAAAAAGCATGGGATAGATAGAAGTGATCATATCATAGATGAGGGTGATAAAAATCAAGAGAATAGCGAAAATATTATAAAGCATTTAAATGCTGTGAAATCTACTGTGATTTACAACGATAATTTTATTCAAGACGATGCTTTTACTGACATATACCAACAAGACGATGATGGCAAGTTAAAGCAAGATACCGAAGGAAAATATATTATTGAGACTGAATTGAAGGGGGAAATGAATGCTATCAGGTATGCAATTCTTTCAAGGTCTGGAATTAGCAAGAGAAATTATGATGGCATTTCTATGATAATTAAAACTACAATAGGCATGGTTGTAACATATGGTGTTAGCATAGCAAACAGCTTTACATCCTTATCACAAATGATAGTGCCAATTAGTTTTTACAGCAGCAATAAAATAGTTGATTATGCATCTAACATTCTTTCATCATACTTTAAAAGCATAGTTAGTGTGTATAATGAAATAGATGACTCATTCCATAAATCTCTTGAGACGCTACTATTTTCATCTGATATTTATCCGCAAATCTCGATAGATGGGGCTAATGTGAAAATCAATGCAATAGATTGTAGCCATAATTTACAGTCTATTTTGCGCGTTTGCGCAGAAGTTCATAAAAAATCTAATGACTTCCAATCTCTTGCTCCAGAAGATAAATCTGCTGTGAGTAAAATTATCTTCACTCAAATGACGAAAAAAGTAGCTTTATGCTCAGATAGCAATTGGCTTAAGTGCTCAGTAGACAAACTGTCAAAGAGTATAGTGCAAGACAATGGGAGTGCATCTTTTGACTTCATCCCAAATTATAGAAAAAGAAAGTGGCTGGAGAAAATTGAAGGCTCAATAGAAGATGCATTAACACCGCAAAGGCGCACCAGCTTTGGCAATAGTCTTATATAGATGGCTTGATAGTCAGCCGCATAACGCTAATACTTCCGCCTTTTCAATAGACTTCTTTGGATAACGCTTGGCTCAGGGCCATTAAATTCTCCTGAACAAGAGCGATAGAGCTATGGCAATATTAGATGTAACTTTTTCTATGGCATGGCTGATAGAGGTGCTAATTTTATTTAGTAAGAAGATGGCTAAGTTACGCAT
>JACCDK010525193.1_pt1 | contig 17314 bp, 12 predicted proteins | sample 7445871 | NCBI WGS metagenome assembly JACCDK01 (sample SAMN15323436, study PRJNA562643) | freshwater metagenome | isolation source: river surface water | place: USA:Blue River Watershed | collected 2017-08-15
CGGCAGGGGGCGAAGCCGACGCCGCAATTGCCCATCACGGCCGTCGTCACCCCGTGCGAGGAGGAAGGGGAGAGCTCCTCGGCCCAGATGCACTGGCCGTCGTAGTGGGTATGCACGTCGATGAAGCCGGGGGTGACGATCCTGTCTCTCGCATCGATTTCCCGCGCCCCGCGCCCGAGCCCCTTGCCGATCGCCGCGATCCTGCCGCCGGCAATGGCAATATCGCCCTCGATCAGATCGCCGCCCGTCCCGTCGGCGATGGTGCCGCCGCGTACCACGAGATCATAGTCAGCCATGCCTCAGCTTCCGTGCACCAGTCTGACGATCCCGCCGATCGCCGATCCGAGCACGAAGATATAGATCGGCGGCATCGAGATATAGAGCGGGATAAGCCGCTTCTCCGCCGCCTTGTGATAGCCCAGCGCATAGAGCACCCGCATCGGCGGCCAGACGCTGCCGATGGCGGCGGCCCAGACCGGGCTCACTGCATAGGCGAACAGCCACATTCCGGGCAGGAACAGCACGAGGTGCTCCAGCGTGTTGTGATGCGCGCGCACGTGGCGGACATATTCCTCGGGCCCCTCGTGCGAGGGCGCGGGAACCTTGAACCTCCCCCGCGCAAGGCCCGCCATCAGCAGCGTGAAGTAATAGGCCAGCAGCGCCAGCGCGCTGACGATCACGACATAGATATACGGGTCATGCATGACAGCGCCTCTCCCCCAGCGACGGGGGCAAGGCTGGCGGGGTGGCGGGCGAGCGGCAACTCGCACTTTTGCGCTTCGTGCGGGCGCGGGCTAGGGGTGGGGAATGACCAAGGCCCATCCCTCGCCGCGCCGCGTCGCGCTCGCCGGAGCTTCGGGCACGATCGGGTCGGCAGTGCTGCGGCGCTTGCAGGCGGAGGGGCACCATGTCGCGGCGCTCCCGCGCGGGGCGCTGGCCGATGCGGATGGGCTGGCGGACGGGTTCAGGGATGACCGGATCGAGGTGGTGATCTCGTGCATCGCCTCCCGCTCGGGCGCACCGGATGATGCGCTGGCGGTGGATTACGGCGCCAATGCCAGGCTTCTGGAAGCGGCGCTGGCTGCGGGCGTGGAGCACTTCATCCTGCTATCAGCGATCTGCGTCCAGAAGCCGCGCCTTGCCTTCCAGCACGCCAAGCTGAGGTTCGAGGCCGAGCTTGCGGCAAGCGGGATCGGTTACACCATCATCCGCCCCACCGCCTTCTTCAAGTCCCTGTCCGGGCAGGTCAAAAGGGTCTCTGCCGGCAAGCCTTTCCTGATCTTCGGGGACGGTGAACTGACCCGCTGCAAGCCGATTTCCGACGACGATCTGGCGCGCTTCATGTGTCAGTGCATCGACAATCCCGGGGCGATGGGCAAGGTGCTCCCCGTCGGCGGCCCCGGCCCGGCGATCAGCTTGCGAGAGCAGGGAGAGCTGCTGTGCCGCCTCGCAGGCAAGGAGCCGCGCTTCCGCTCGGTCAGCCCGGCGATGTTCACCCTTGCGGAGAAGGTGCTGACACTCGGCGCCGGCGTCTCCGGCTGGTTTGCCGAGAAAGCCGAATATGCCCGGATCGCCCGCTACTACGCCACCGAATCGATGCTGGTGCTCGATCCTGACACCGGCGAATATTCCGCCGAGCATACGCCGGAATTCGGCTCCGAGACGCTCGAGAGCCATTATCGCCGGCTTCTGGCGGGGGTCTAGGGGGGGCTAACGGGGGTCTGGACGCGCCTGGAGGGGGTCTAGATGCCAGCTGGCCGGGGGCAAGGTGGCCCCTAAATGGGGCACAAAAACCGGATCTGCTCCATAATTGAACGTAAAAACAGTACTTTGCGTTCTTCGCACCCGGATTCCCTGCGGACAATCGCGGGTTTCGACGCCCGCTTCATCCGCCATCCGCCCGACCAGCAGGGCGAGCAGCGCGCGGTCGGGCCACACCGCGCAATATCGCACCCCGCCCTTGTAGTAAATCACGCCGCGCCCGGCGCTGTCCGTCAGTTCGGGCGCAAGATCCGACGCCACATCCTCGCGCCAGCGGGTGACGCGGAAGCCGTCTGCGGGTTCGGCCACCCCGTCGCGCAAGCTCTCGACCCGCGTCACGGTGAGCGGTGCCAGCGGCTTGAGGACGCCCGGCGCCAGCCCCTCGGGGATGGCGAAACTCGCCGTCCTGCTCCCCGATCGGGGGCCGATGAGCACCGGGCAATCGAGCGCCGCCAGCCTTGCGACGAACCCCTCGGGGACAATCGGCAGGGTCGGGACAAGCACCATGCGATAGCCCGCAAGGTCGGCGTCCGGCGCGACGATATCGACATCAAGGCCGCGCTCGCGCAGTGCCGAATAGGTCTCGAACACCAGTTCCAGATAGCGGAAGCTCTGCCCCTGCGGCTGGATGCCCACCACCCAGGCGGCCTCGTAGGAGAACACCAGCGCGACCGGCGCCTGCGCCGTCGCCTGCGGGCCGATGGCCTCCAGCACCGCCGCCGCCTTGCGCACCTCGTCCGCCGCTTCGGCCTCGCTGCTGTCGGGCCGCAACAGGCCGGCGTGCATCTGCTCCTGCGCGAAAGGGGCCTGCCGCCAGCGGAAATAGCTCGTCAGCTCCGCCCCGTGCGCGCAGGCCTCCAGCGTCCACAGCGCCACCATTCCCGGCAGCGGCGCGGGGTTGAAGCGCGCCCAGTTCACCGGACCGGGCTGCTGCTCCATCACCCCCCAGCGCCCGCCGGAGCAGCCCCGGTAGAGATCGTGGTGGAAGGCGGCGATGTCGGGATGGCCCTGCCTGAGATAGGCGCGCTTTTCTTCCGAGGAGAACCAGAACTGCTCGAGGAAGCCCAGCGGATAGGAATCCCACGTCGCCACGTCGATATCGCGGCCGACGGCGTGGTGATCGAACTCGGTGAAGAAGCCCATGAAATTGTGCGTGATCGGCACGCCGGGCGAGAGGCGGCGCAGGATTTCCACCTGCTCGCGGTTGAAGCTCGCCACTTGGTCGGAGCAGAAGCGGCGGTAATCGAGCCAGTGCGCCGGGTTCGCCTCGGTGACGGTGAGGTGCGGGGGATCGACCTCGGCGAAGCTCCTGTATTCCATGCTCCAGAACACGTTGCCCCAGGCCGCGTTGAGCGCCTCCACGGTGCCGTAACGCGCGGCGAGCCAGCCGCGGAAGGCGCTGGCGGCGGCGGCGGAGAAGCTCAGCACAGTATCGTGGCAGCCATATTCATTGTCGGTCTGCCACATGGCGAGGGCGGGGTGATTGCCGTATCGCTCGGCGAGCGCGGTGACGATCCGCACGGCTTCGGCGCGGTAGCCTTCATGGCTGAAACAGTAGTGCCGGCGCGAGCCGAAGCCCCTCGGGCGGCCCTGCTCATCGATGGCGACCATGTCGGGCATCCGGTCCACCAGCCACTTGGGCGGGGTGGCGGTGGGTGTGCCGAGGATCACCTTCAGCCCCGCCGCGTGCAGCGTGTCGATGGCGCGGTCGAGCCAGCCCCAGTCGTAGCGGCCGGGCTCGGGTTCAAGACGGCTCCACGCGAATTCGCCGATGCGCACGAGCCGCAAGCCCATCTCCCGCATCCGGCGCGCATCCTCGGCCCACCAAGCTTCCGGCCAGTGTTCGGGATAGTAGCAGCAGCCGAGTTTCACGCGATTTTCTCCAGAGCGATCAGCCACGCGGTTTCGGGGTGGGTGAGGGGAAGGGCGAGGCCATCGGCCATCAGCGCCGCGCCCGAGAGGGTGAGGCCCTCGCGCCACGCATCGGGCTTGCCGAGGTAGTGCCGCGCCTTGGGCGGCCACGGTTCGGGCAGGGTGACGCGGTAGCGCGCCGCCGCCTCCAGCCCCGCAAGGCGTAGCGGCGCGGCGTCGAAGACGGGCGAGAAGGCGGTCTGCGCGGCGAGGGCGAGCGCCTTGCCCTCGTGCGTCACCATCATCGCGGTCACGGCAGGATCGGGGTGGGCGAGGCGGTGGAGCTGCCCCCCGTGCAGCACCCCGCGCCATGCCTTGTAGAACGCGATATGGGCGGCGAGGGTCTCACGCTCCTTGTCGCTCATGCGCGCCGGATCGGCCTCGACCCCCATGTGCCCGAACAGAGCGACCTTGGCGCGGAAGTCCATGGCGAGCCTGCGCCCGGTGATCGGATTGGGCGAGGGGCCGACATGGCTGCCGACAACCTCCAGCGGCAGGAACTGGCTCCACGCCGGGATGATGCGCAGGCGCTCGATCGCGTCGTTATTGTCGGAGGGCCAGACGCGGGTGCAGCGGCCGAGTACGCCGAAATCGATCCGCCCGCCGCCGCTCGAACAGCTTTCGATCTCGACATCGGGATGGGCGGCGCGAAGCCTGTCGAGGAGGGCATGGAAGCCCTGCGCCTGCCCCGGGGCCGAGGGAAACAGGTCGCGGTTGTGATCCCACTTGAGGTAGGCGATGGCGTTCTCGCGCAGCAGGGCGTCGAGCCGGCCGAACAGATGATCGCGCACCTCGGGCCGCGCCATGTCGAGCGCCAGCTGGCCGCGCATGGTGGGGCGCTCGCGGCCCGGGGTGTGCAGGCACCAGTCGGGATGGGCGCGATAAAGATCGCTGTCGGGCGAGACCATTTCCGGCTCCACCCAGAGGCCGAAATCCATGCCGAGCTGATGGACGCGGGCGATCAGCGGGGCGAGGCCGCTGGGGAACACGTCGGGGGAGACGAACCAGTCGCCGAGGCTGGTCCGGTCGTCCCTGCGCCCGCCGAACCAGCCATCGTCCAGCACGAAACGTTCGATACCGAGGCTGGCCGCGTCCTCGGCGAGGCGAATCAGGGCGTCTTGCGTCAGGTCGAACCCCAGCGCCTCCCACGAATTGAGGTGGACCTTGCGCGGCGACCAGCTTGCGCGCTGTGGCAGCACGTCGGCGCGCAGGTAGGTGTGGAACGCCTGCCCCAGCGCCGACCGGTCGGGAGCGAGGGCGAAAACCGCCCGCGGGGTCTGCACCGCCGCGCCGACCGGAAAGCCGGCCAGCGCATGGGGCTGCGCGGCCGCCATCTGCAGCACGGCGCGGCCATCGGCGCTGCCCTGCATGTCGCATTCGATCCGCGTGTCGCAGTCGCCGCTGGAGGCGAGGTGGGCGGCCAGCACCGCCCCGCTCGCCTCGTCGTGCAGCACGAGCCAGTTGCCGCCGGCGAACCCCGGCTTACCAATTGCCGAAGTCCGCACGAAGCCATCGGGGGCGAGGGCGCGGCGGTGCTCGCGCATCTCTCCCGCCCAGCGTCCGGCGAAGGTGGTGAGATCGGTGAAGCGTCGGGGAAGCGGCAGGGCGGGCGCGGCAAGGCGCTCCAGTTCGAGATCGGGTTCCCCATGATTGACGAGAACGGCATAGGCCTCGATCACGTCCGCTGCGGCTATCCGCCACGCCAGCGACAGCGTGAGCGCGAGAGCCCCGTCGGTGAAATTCACCACCAGATTGTCGCGGGCGGCCTGCCAGTCTCGCGCCCGGAAGTCGGTTTCGATGGACTGGCCGTCCCGCCGCAGCACGACCGCCGGAGTCCCGCTCCACCCGCCCTTGCGCTCGGGGAGCAGGCCCGGAACCGGGGGCACATCGGGCTGGCTTTCGTGCCGCCCGCGCGCGCTGGCGGCGGCGAGCATGGCGAGATCCTCGCCCTCGGGCAGGCGCGCACCGCAATAGGCAAGGTCCGCCGTCCCGCCCGCCTCCAGCGCGAAGACCAGCGTCAGCGCCGCCCCGTCCAGCCTCAGGAATTCCACGCCAACACCCCTCCTCGACCGGTGACGAACCGCCCGACAAGGCTTGTCCGGCACGCCGTGATGCGCTGTAACCGCGCAAAACGAGAGGGGGAAGCGCACAATGTCACAAGGCCTTGCCGGCGGGAGCGTCGTCCAGATCGCGGTGTGCCTCGCCGTGACGCTCGCGATCGCTCTGGCGACCTGGCTGACGGTGCGCAGGGGCGGGCATGACGGGTCGCGCAAGGACGTCTATCTCGCGGGGGGTAAGCTCAACTGGGCCTTCGTCGCAGGCGCGATCACGCTCACCAATCTCTCGACCGATCAGCTCGTCGGGATGAACGGCAACCAGATGCTGCTGCTCGCCTGGTGGGAGATCAGCGGCTTCGTGGGCCTCCTGATCCTCGCCTATGTGTTTGTGCCGATCTACTACCGCGCCAGGGTCACGACCGTGACCGAGCTTCTCGAGCAGCGCTATGGCGCTGGCGGCATCCGCACGCTGGTGTCGGCGATCTTCCTCTTCGGGATGATCCTCATCTACCTCCCCGCCGGGCTCTATTCGGGGGCGCTGTTCCTGAAGACCGCGGGGATCGATCTGCCGCTGCTGGTGCTCGCCGCCTTCCTCGGGGTGGTCGCCGCCGCCTACACCATGGGCGGGGGCCTCAGGGCCGTGGCGGTGATGGAGACCTATTCGGGCGTCGGCGTGCTCGCCATCGCGGTGCTGATCGTGGTGCTGGCGCTGAACGCGGTGGGCTGGGACATCGCCAACGGCGTTCCGCCCGAGCGCCTGACGATGGTGGGCGAGGCGGACAGCCCGATCCCGTTCCACACGCTGTTCACCGGCATGATCTTCATTCAGATCTACTACTGGTCGACCAACCAGCCGATCACCCAGAAGGCCATGGCCGCGCCTTCGGTGAGGGAGGCGCAGAAGGGCGTGCTGGCGGCCGCGACGATCCGCATCCTGATCATCCCGGCGATCGTGGTGATCCCCGGCGTCGTCGCCTTCCAGCTGTTCGGCGATATCGACGATGCCGCCTATGGCCGGCTGGTGGGCGAGGTGCTGCCGCCGTGGCTCTCGGGGGTCTTCGCCGCGATGATCGCCGCCGCGGTGATCGCGCATACGGCCGCGGTGATGAATGCGGCCGTGGGCCTCTACGCCGTCGATTTCCACGAGAAGTTCGTCCGCCCCGTCGCCAACCACTGGCGGCTGTCGGGTATCGTCACCGCGCTGCTGACCGTCACCTCGGTCGCCATGGTGCCGGTCTTCGCCGACGCGCAGAGCATCATCAACCTGCTCCAGCAATTGAACGGCCTGTCCTCGATGCCGATCCTCTCGGCCTTCGTGGTCGGGCTGCTGTTCACCGGGGTGGAGAGCCGCGCGGCGATTGTCGGCGTGCTGTGGGGCTTTGCGCTCTACGCGCTCTACACCTTCGTCTGGCAGCCGTCGGGCGGGATCGCGATGCACTACATCGATTTCATGGTGGTGACGCTGGCGACGAGCATCCTCGCCGCGCTTGCCTTCAACCGGCTGGCGCTGGGCGGACGCGCACGCTTCGCCCCGCGCGAGGTCTTCGCGCAATTGGCGCAGAAGGCCGCGGCATGACGCTCGACCTCGCCCGGCCGCACCGGCGCTTCAATCCGCTGACGGGCGGCTGGGTGCAGGTCTCGCCTCAGCGCATGGGGCGGCCGTGGCAGGGGGAGGTGGCCGAGCCCGATCCGCTTCCGCCGTCTTACGACCCGACTTGCTATCTCTGCCCCGGCAACGCCCGCGTCGGCGGCGAGGCGAACCCGGCCTACGCGGGCGTCCATGTCTTCGACAATGATTTCCCCGCGCTCGCCGACGAGCAGGGCGGGGCGGCCGTGGACCCCCTGTTCCGGGCCGAGGCATCGGCGGGCGTGTGCCGGGTGATCTGCTTCTCGCCCGACCACGGCAGGTCGCTCCCGAGGCTCGCTTCCGACCAGATCAGGCAGGTGATCGATTGCTGGGCCGACCAGACGGCCGAACTGGGCCAGCGCTTCGCCCATGTGCAGGTGTTCGAGAACAAGGGCGCTATGATGGGCTGCTCCAACCCGCACCCCCACGGGCAGGTCTGGGCAACCGCCCATGTCCCCGCAGAACCGGCGGGCGAGGACGTCCAGCAGCGCGCCTATATGGCGCAGCACGGCAGGGCGCTGCTGCGCGATGTGGCGACACGCGAGGCGGAGGGCGAACGCGTCGTCGAGATCAATGCCGACTGGCTCGCCATCGTGCCTTTCTGGGCGGCCTGGCCCTTCGAGACCCTGCTGTTGCCGCGCTTTCCCGTGCAGCGGATGCCCGAGCTCACCGGCGGCCAGCGCGACAGCCTCGCCGCGATCCTCAAGGCCCTCACCACCCGCTACGACAACCTGTTCCGGACGAGCTTTCCCTATTCGATGGGCTGGCACGGCGCGCCCTTCGTCGACGGGCCGCAGGAGCATTGGCAGCTCCACGCCCATTTCTACCCGCCGCTGCTGCGCTCGGCTGCGGTGCGCAAGTTCATGGTCGGCTACGAGATGCTTGCCGAGCCGCAGCGCGACCTGACGCCCGAACGCGCGGCAGAAATGCTGCGCGCGGTCAGCCCCGCCATCCACTACGCCGACTGACCCGCGAGGAGCCCTATGGATCGCCGTGACCGCCTGATTGCCCGCGTCCGCGAAGGCTTCCGCCAGGCCTATGGCGCCGAGCCGACCGATTTCTTCGCCGCGCCGGGGCGGGTCAATCTGATCGGCGAACATGTCGACTATAATGATGGCTTCGTCCTGCCCTGCGCGATCGACCGCGAGACCATCGTCGCGCTCGGGCCTCCGGGGGACGCCGCGCGCTTCGAGGCGGTGGCGCTCGACATGGGCGAGGGAGACGCGCGAGACAGCTTCGATCCCGCCGCGCCGATCACCCTCGGGGAGAGCGACTGGCAGAACCACGTGCGCGGCGTGGTCGGGGCGCTGGGGCGCTCCGGCCACCGAGTCGAACCGGCGCGGATCGCGGTCGCGGGCGATGTGCCGATTGGTGCAGGGCTGTCGTCCTCGGCCTCCTTCGGCGTCGCGGTGGCGCTCGCCATGTCCGCGCATTCCGGCCTCGGCCTTTCGCCCGCAACGCTGGCCCGGGTCGCCCAGATCGCCGAGAACGACTTCGTCGGCTGCGCCTGCGGGATCATGGACCAGATGGCCTCGGCCGCCTCGGTTGAAGGCCATGCGCTGCTGCTCGACTGCCGCTCGCTCGAAACCGTGCCGGTCCCGATCCATCCGAGCCTTGAGGTGACGGTGATCGACACCGGCATCCGCCGCAGCCTCACGGAAAGCGCTTTCAACCAGCGCCGCGCCGAGTGCGAGGCGGTGGCGGCGCATTTCGGCGTGAGGGCGCTGCGCGATCTCGACCCTGCGGTCTTTGCCGAGGGTGAGGGCGATCTCGATCCCGTGCTGCGCGCCCGTGCGCGCCACGTGCTCGGCGAACTGCGGCGGGTCGAGCCGGTTGCGGCGGCGCTGGCGGGCGGCGATGCCGCTTCGCTTGCCGCGCTGCTTCACGAGGCCCATGTCTCGCTTTCGCAGGATTTCGACGTCTCGCTCCCCGCCATCGACCGCCTCGCCGCATCGGTGCGCGCGGCGCTGGGCAAGAGGGGCGGCGTGCGGCTGACAGGGGCGGGTTTCGGCGGCTGCCTTGTCGCGGTGGCCCGGCACGAGGCGCGCGGGGCTATCGAGGCAGGGATCGCACGCTACAACGAGACCGCCGCGATCCCCGCCTCGGCCGAGACCTTCGCGCCTGTCGGAGGAGCCGCGAGGACCGCCGCAAGTTGATGAAGTGCATCCAGGCCCCGCCGTGCAGGCCCGGCATCAACTGGCGAGGACTTCAGACGATTTACAGATATAAAAATATCTTTATATGGTCTTCGGTATGATGATCGAGGACATCTTCAAGGCGCTGGGCGATCCGACCCGGCTGCGCATCGCCCGCCTGCTGGGCGCCATGGAGCTCGCGGTGGGCGAACTTGCGCAGGTGCTGGGGCAAAGCCAGCCGCGCGTGTCGCGCCATATCGGCATCCTGTGCGATGCGGGTCTGGCCGAACGTCGCCGCGAAGGATCGTGGGTGTTCCTGCGCCAGAGCGATTCGGGCGGGCCGGTTGTCGAGGCGGTCCAGCAATTGCTGGCTCTCGCGGAAGAACAGGAGCCCGGATTCGCCGCGCTGTGCGAGGCCGACCGGCGCAAACTCGCCGCGATCCGCGAGGCGCGCGAGGCGGTGGCGGAGCACTATTTCGCCCGTCACGCCGGCGAATGGGACGAGCTGCGCGCCCTGCACAGCGCCGATGCCGAGGTGGAGCGCCGCCTTGCCAAGGCGCTTGCCGATGCGCCGCTCGGGCACTTGCTCGATATCGGCACCGGCACGGGGCGCATGGCCGAGCTCTTCGCCCCCCATGCCGAACGGATCGTCGCGCTCGACAAGAACCTCGAGATGCTGCGCGTGGCGCGCGCCAAGCTCCAGCACCTGCCCGCCGCGCAGATCGAACTGGTGCAGGGCGACTTTGCCGAGCTGCCCTTTGCCGATGCCAGCTTCGATACGGTGATCCTGCATCAGGTGCTGCACTTCGCCGCCGATCCCGCGCCCGCGCTGGCCGAGGCGGCGCGCGTGCTGCGCGGCGGCGGCCGGATCGCGATCGTCGACTTCGCGAGCCACGATCACGAGGAGCTGCGCACCCGCCACCAGCACGTGCGCCTCGGCTTCTCGGACCGCCAGATGGCCGATCTGCTGCGCGGCGCGGGCTTTGCCGCCACCGCGCCGCTCGCCCTCGAAGGGGGCAAGCTGGTGGTCAAGATCTGGACCGCCGCGCGCCGCGCCGACCCTGCCAAGAAGACCCCCGTTCTGGAATCCGCGCTATGACCCCCACGCTAGGCCAGCTTCACGAATACCGCACCGCGACCGACACGCCGCTGTTCTCCGGCCTGCCGGGCGATGTCGCGGTGAGCTTCGAATTCTTCCCGCCCAAGAGCGAGAAGATGGAGGAGCAGCTGTGGGACGCGGTGACGCAGCTGAAGCCGCTGGAGCCGAGCTTCGTCTCGGTGACCTATGGCGCGGGCGGCTCGACCCGCGAGCGCACCCACGCGACAGTCGCGCGGATCATCGCCGAGGCGAAGCTGCCCGCCGCTGCACACCTGACCTGCGTGGCGGCCAGCAAGGCCGAAATCCGCGAGGTTGCGGAGCAGTATTGGGAAGCGGGCGTGCGCCACATCGTCGCGCTGCGCGGCGATGCCGGGGAGCCGGGCGCCCCCTTCACCCCGCATCCAGAGGGCTATGCCAGCGCCGCCGAGCTGGTCGCGGGCCTCAAGGCCATTGCCCCCTTCGAAATCTCGGTCGCTGCCTATCCCGAGACGCATCCCGATGCGGTCTCGGCGGATGCGGATATCGACAACCTGAAGCGCAAGCTCGATGCCGGGGCGACGCGTGCGATCAGCCAGTTCTTCTTCTCGCCCGAGACCTTCTTCGCCTTCCGCGACAAGTGTGCGGCGGCCGGGATCGATGCGCCGATCCTGCCGGGCATTCTGCCGGTCACGAATGTCGCGCAGGCGCGCAAGTTCGCCGCGGCCTGCGGGGCCTCGATCCCGGCGTGGATGGACGGGCTGTTCGAGGGCCTCGACGCCAAGCCCGCCGCGCGCCAGCTGATCGCGGCCACTATCGCTGCCGAGCTGTGCCGCCGTCTTTATGCGGGCGGGGTGCGCGACTTCCACTTCTACACCCTCAATCGCCCCGAGCTGGCCTATGCGATCTGCCACCTGCTCGGGAAGCGCCCCGTCGGAGACGTGGCATGAACGCCCGCCAGCACCTCCTCGCCGCCGCCGAAAGCCGCGTGCTGATCTTCGACGGCGCCTTCGGGACGCAGATCCAGGAGCGCAAGCTTTCCGAGGCCGACTACGCGGGCGATCTCGGCCTTCCCGCCGACCAGAAGGGCAATAATGATATCCTCGCCCTGACCCGCCCCGATGTGATCGCCGACATCACCCGCGCCTATCTCGAGGCTGGCTCGGACGTGGTCTCGACCAACACCTTTTCGGCGAACCGCATCAGCCAGGCCGATTACAAGGCCGAAGGTCTGGTGCGGGAGATCAATGTCGCTTCGGGGCAGATTGCCCGGGCGCTGGCCGATGAATATGCGGCGAGGGACGGCAAGCCCCGCTTCGTCGCGGGCGCGATCGGGCCGACCAACAAGACCCTGTCGCTGAGCCCCGACGTCGAGGACCCGGGCTTCCGCGAGATCACCTTCGATGAACTCGTCGCGGTCTACAAGGAACAGGCCGCCGCACTGGTCGAGGGCGGGGTGGACTTCATCCTGATCGAGACCGTGTTCGACACCTTGAACGCCAAGGCGGGGATCATGGCGGTCAAGCAGCTTGAGCGCGAGCTTGGCCGTGAGGTGCCGGTGATGATCTCGATGACGCTGACCGACCTGTCGGGCCGCAACCTCTCGGGCCACACGGTCGAGGCCTTCTGGTATGCCGTGCGCCACGCCAAGCCCGTCACCATCGGCCTCAATTGCAGCTTCGGCGCCGAGCAATTGCGCCCGCACGTCAAGGTGCTCTCGCAGATCGCCGACACGCTGCTGCTGATCTACCCCAATGCGGGGCTGCCGAACGAACTGGGCCAGTATGACGAGGAGCCCGAGACCACCGCAGGGCTGGTCAAGGACTGGGCCGACCACGGGCAGGTCAACATCCTCGGCGGGTGCTGCGGCTCCTCGCCCGCCCACATCGCCGCGATCGCCGCGGCGGTGGCGAACAGCGCGCCGCGCAAGGTGCCTTCGCCCGAACCGGCGATGAAGCTGGCGGGGCTGGAAGCCTTCGTGGCGGCCTGATCCCACTCGAGAGAACACAAGTGACCCAACCCACCTCCTCCGCGCGTTTCATCAATATCGGCGAGCGCACCAACGTCACCGGTAGCGCGGCGTTCAAGAAGCTGATCATGGCGGGCGACTATGCCGCCGCGGTCGAGGTCGCGCGCCAGCAGGTCGAGAACGGCGCGCAGGTGATCGACGTCAACATGGACGAGGGCCTGCTCGATGCGGTCCACGCGATGACGACCTTCCTGAAGCTGATCGCCGCCGAGCCCGACATCGCCCGCGTGCCGGTGATGATCGACAGCTCGAAATTCGAGGTGATCGAGGCGGGGCTCAAGTGCGTCTCGGGCAAGCCGATCGTCAATTCGATCTCCATGAAGGAGGGCGAGGCGGCCTTCCTCCACCACGCCCGCAAATGCATGGATTACGGCGCGGCGGTGGTCGTCATGGCCTTCGACGAGACCGGGCAGGCCGATACCAAGCAGCGCAAGGTCGAAATCTGCAAGCGCGCCTATGACTTGCTCGTGGCGGAAGGCTTCCCGCCCGAGGACATCATCTTCGACCCCAACATCTTCGCGGTGGCGACGGGGATCGAGGAGCACAACAACTACGGCGTCGACTTCATCAAGGCGGTGAAGGAATTGCGCGAGGTGTGCCCCCACGCGCACTACTCGGGCGGTCTCTCCAACCTCTCCTTCTCCTTCCGTGGCAACGAGCCGGTGCGCCGGGCGATGCACTCGGTGTTCCTCTACCACGCGATCCCCGCCGGGCTCGACATGGCGATCGTCAATGCGGGGCAACTCGACGTCTACGACCAGATCGACCCCGCCCTGCGCGAGGCCTGCGAGGATGTGATCCTCAACCGCGATCCCGACGCCACGGAACGCCTCATCGCGCTTGCCGAAAGCTTCAAGGGCAAGGACGCCAAGGCCGAAAAGGAGGCCGAGGAATGGCGCGGCTGGGCGGTGACCAAGCGATTGGAACACGCGCTGGTCAAGGGCATCGACGCGCATATCGTCGAGGACACCGAGGAAGCGCGCCAGCTTGCCAACCGCCCGATCGAAGTGATCGAAGGCCCGCTGATGGACGGCATGAACGTGGTCGGCGACCTGTTCGGCTCGGGCAAGATGTTCCTGCCGCAGGTCGTGAAGTCCGCGCGCGTCATGAAGAAGGCGGTGGCCCACCTCATCCCCTTCATCGAGGCCGAGAAGGACCTTCTCCCCGAAGAGGAGCGCAAGGCCAAGGGCAAGATCATCATGGCGACCGTCAAGGGCGACGTCCATGACATCGGCAAGAACATCGTCGGCGTCGTGCTCCAGTGCAACGGCTACGAGGTGATCGACTTGGGCGTCATGGTGCCCTGGCCGACGATCCTCGCCGCGGCCAACGACAACAAGGCCGACATGATCGGGCTGTCGGGCCTCATCACGCCGTCGCTCGACGAGATGGTGACGGTCGCCGAGGAAATGCAGCGTGCGGGGATGACCATGCCGCTGCTGATCGGCGGGGCGACCACCTCCAAGGTCCACACCGCGCTGAAGATCGATCCGGCCTATGATGGCCCGGTGATCCACGTGCTCGATGCGAGCCGCGCGGTGGGGGTGGCCTCGAAGCTCCTCTCCGACACCCAGCGCGACGATTACGTGGCCGAGGTCGCCGACGAATACACCCATGTGCGCGATGCGCGCAGCGGAAAGTCGGCCTCGGTGCTGCTGCCGCTGGAAGAGGCCCGCGCCAACTTCTACGACGCCTTCCTTTCGGACAAGCCCGCCCCGCCGGAACAGCCGGGCGTCCACGTCTTCCCCGACTGGGATCTGGCGCATCTCAGGGCGTTCATCGACTGGACGCCCTTCTTCCGCGCCTGGGAACTCCACGGCAATTACCCTGCGATCCTCACCGACGAGGTGGTGGGCGAGACCGCGACCCAGCTCTTCGCCGATGCCAACGCGATGCTCGACACGATCATCGCCGAGAAGTGGCTCACCGCGCGCGGCGTCGCGGGGCTGTGGCCCTGCGCGCGCGACGGGGATGACGTGACGATCCACCTCGCCGAAACCGAGGAGCACGTCCGCCTCCCCTTCCTGCGCCAGCAGGTCAAGAAGTCGCGCGACCGGGCCAATATGTGCCTTGCCGACTTCATCGACCCGGCGGGCGACTGGATCGGCGGCTTCGCCGTCGGCATCCACGGGATCGAGCCGCATTCGGCGCGCTTCCTTGCCGACAAGGACGACTATTCCGACATCCTGCTGAAGGCGCTCGCCGACCGCTTTGCCGAGGCTTTCGCCGAGGCGCTGCACCAGCACGTGCGCACCACGCTGTGGGGCTATGCGCCCAGCGAGCAGCTCACCAACGCGGCGCTGATCAAAGAGGAATATCGCGGCATCCGCCCCGCGCCGGGCTACCCCGCCTGCCCCGATCACTCGCTGAAGCCGATCCTCTTTGACCTTCTTGATGCGCCCAAGAATGCGGGGCTGACCCTCACTGAAAGCTTCGCCATGTGGCCCACGGCGGCGGTGAGCGGGTTCTATTTCGGCCACCCGGAAAGCCAGTATTTCGGCGTCGCCCGCGTCGGCCGTGATCAGGTGGAAGACTATGCGGCGCGGCGCGGGGTCAGTGTCGAGCAGGCCGAGCGCTGGCTCAGGCCGAATCTCGATTGACGCGAGGGGCGAGGCGGCGATGATGCGCGGCATGATCCGCCGTATCGCCGCCGCCCTCGCGTTCATCGCCGCACCCGTTTCGGCTGAGGTCACCACGCCGCCGCCGCCTGCGACGCCCCCCGCAACCGTGGTGGTCGCCTTCGACCGCGAGACCATCCGCCCGCTGATCGTCGAGGGGCTGGCGAACAAGGACACGGGTCGCGCCGTGGAGGCCAATGATCCGGTGCGGATCGCGAGCATCTCCAAGCTGATCATGGCGCTCACCGCGCTCAGGCTGGTGGACGAGGGCAAGGTCGATCTCGACCGCGATGTGTCGGAGTATCTCGGGTGGAAGCTGCGCTCGCCCTACCATCCCGATGCACCCGTCACCCTCGCGCACCTGCTGTCGCACCGCGCCGGGCTGTCCGATCGGGGCGGCTATTTGATCCCGCTGGGTGCGAGCCTCGAGGCCAAGTTCGCCGACCCGCAATCCTGGCGCCAGACCGGCGCTTCGGGCGAGGCGGGGTTCGAATATGCCAACCTCGGCTCGCCGCTGATCGCCACCGTGCTCGAAGCGGCAAGCGGGGAGCGTTACGACCGCCTTGCCGAGCGGCTGGTGTTCGCGCCGCTGGGCGTGAAGGCCTGCTTCAACTGGATTGGCTGCGATGCCGAGATGCAGGCGCGCGCCGTCACCCTCTACCGTCACACCGGAGAGGTCGCCGCCGACGGCCCGGACCGCATGCCGCCCACCTGCACGATACCCGTTGCCAAAGGGCAGGCCTGCGATCTTTCCGCCTATGTGCCGGGCACCAATGCCTCGATCTTCGGCCCGCAGGGGAGCGTCAGGATCGGGATGATGGACCTCGCCAAGATCGGCCAGGCCGTGCTGCTGGCCGAGCAGGCGGAGCTGCTGACGCCCGAGACCTTCCAGCGCTTCGCGATGGCCGCCTTCCGCGGGCAGACCGGCGCCAGCGAGCTGTTCTGCCACTACGGCCTTGGCCTGCAGGTGATCGAAATGCCCGGCTCGTCCTGCGAGGACACGCTGTTCGGTGCCGGCAAGCCGTGGGTCGGCCATCCGGGCGAGGCCTACGGGCTGTTGTCGGGGCTGTGGTTCGACGGGGCGGCGACGCAGGGTTTCGTCTATTTCACCACCGAGAACCCGCCCCCGGCGGGCGGCGAGGACACCGGCAATTTCACCGAGCGCGAGAAGGCGCTGATGGCGCGGGCGCTTTCTTTGTCGGCCGACTGACGTCGGGCGGGGCGGCGGGTTTGCGGTTCGCGCAAGCGAACCCGAAAGAACTAAGCCTCCGCCTTCACCCGCTCGCCCAGCTTGGCGATCAGGGGGGTGGCGAAGGGCTTGGTCAGCATCGTGCTCCCCACCGCCATCAGCAAGAGCGCGGTGAAGGTCGTGGGGGTGATGATCCCCTTGTCGAGCAGGATGTTGGCGAAGATGATCATGATCAGCGCCTTGGTCTGGAGCAGCCAGCCGATCAGGCGCGCCTCGGTGCGGCTCCAGCCGAGCAGCTTGCCGGCGATCTGGACGCCGATGATCTTGCCGCCCACCGCCGCCGCCAGCAGCAGCGCCGCGACGCCGAAGACGGCAAGCCCGCCACCCTCCCACTGAGTGCGCAGGCCCGTGGAGAGGAAGAACACCGGCATGATCGTGAGCAGCACGATATTGCGGAACCGGTCCATCGCCTCGTGCCCGAACCACTTCGCATCGAGCACCACGCCCGCCAGAAAGGCGCCGACCATGAAGTGCAGCCCGGACCAGTCGCCCGCCAGCCCGCAGACCGCCAGCCAGATCAGGCCCACCGCCCAGCGGTCAGCCTCCGACAGGCGCTGCATCAGCCGCCGGATCAGAAAAGCCGCGATCGCGAAGCCGATGATGAACACGCCTTGCCGCGCCAGCCGGTCGAAATCGAGCAGGATCAGCGCCAGCACCCCCCAGATCGCAATATCGTCGAGGCTGGCATAGCGCAGGATGCGCTGGCCGAGCTGCTCGCGCAGGATGCCGAGCTTCTCCATCAGCAGCACCAGAATGGGGAGCGCGGTGACCGCGCAGGCCATGCCGATGCCCAGCAAGGCCTGCCAATAGGCGCCGTCAGGCCCGCGCCAGCCGGGGAACTGGAGGATGAGC
>JACCDK011430819.1_pt1 | contig 17305 bp, 14 predicted proteins | sample 7445871 | NCBI WGS metagenome assembly JACCDK01 (sample SAMN15323436, study PRJNA562643) | freshwater metagenome | isolation source: river surface water | place: USA:Blue River Watershed | collected 2017-08-15
ATTGCTTGCGGGCGGTATAGCAATGGCAATCACACTGCTGGCAACCCCCGCTTTTATTTGGCTTTTCAAGCGTCTCAACTGGGGGCAGTTCATCCGCGAGGATGGCCCTCAGTCCCACAAGACAAAACACGGCACTCCAACCATGGGTGGCGTAGTCATTATCCTGGCCACCGTTGCCGGTTACTTTCTGAGCAAGTTATCCAATTTCGAAGTACCAACAATTTCAGCACTTTTGGTTTTATTCATGATGGTTGGTTTAGGTCTGGTTGGATTTCTTGATGACTACATCAAAACCCATAAGCAACGGAGCCTAGGCCTTACCGGTTGGCAGAAAATTCTGGGTCAAGGATTAGTTTCTGTAATTTTTGCTGTCCTATCAATCCAGTTTCCTAATGAGGCTGGAATCACTCCAGCATCTACGAAAATTTCACTGTTCAGAGATTTGAATCTAGATTTTTTGACTTTGGGCACAGTAATCGGCATCGGTCTTTTTATTCTTTGGATTTACTTCCTTGTAGCCAGCACCTCAAACGGTGTGAACATAGTAGACGGACTGGATGGTTTGGCCACCGGCTCTAGCATTATGTCCATTGGAGCTTTCGCAATTATTGGTTTTTGGCAATTTAATCAGGCCTGTGGTTCTGTTCTCGAAAATGTCGCATCTTGCTACTCCACTAGAGATCCGCTTGATCTTGCTGTCGTAGCATCGGCCATCGTGGGCGCCTGTGCTGGTTTTCTCTGGTGGAACACCTCGCCGGCGCAAATCTTTATGGGTGACACCGGTTCGCTTGGTTTAGGAGGGGCGCTGGCAGCCCTTGCCATTATTTCGCGCACCGAATTGTTGTTAGTCCTTATCGGCGGAATATTCGTCATCGTCACCGGTTCTGTGATCATTCAGCGAGTTTTCTTTAAACTAACCAAGTGGAAAACCGGCACCGGACGTCGAGTGTTCTTAATGAGTCCGCTTCATCACCATTTTGAGCTCAAGGGATGGGCACAAATCACAATCGTGGTTCGTTTCTGGATTATTGCTGGTCTTTGCGTGCTTACCGGAATCGGTCTGTTTTACATTGAATGGATTTACGGCTAACCACTCATGTCTCAGTTGAGCGATCTAACTAGTTGGCATTCTGATTGGTCCAATCTTCGTGCAGTGGTGTACGGGGTAGGAGTTTCAGGCTTTGCCGTGGCTGACACTTTGCATGAGTTAGGTGCCTCACTACTCGTTGTCGCAAATTCAGCGGATGAACAGCACGCAGACTTGCTTGAAGTTTTAGGAATTGAAACTGCAATTGGCGTTCCAAAAGATGAACAGCTAACAAAAACAATTGATTTTGCACCGCAAGTAATAATTGTTTCACCGGGCATCAAACCAGCCGATGAAATCTTGGTTTGGGCAGCGCGTAATAATGTCGCTATCTGGGGGGACATCGATTTAGCGTGGAGACTCCGGGACAAGACAGGCAGCATCGCTAAGTGGGTGCTAGTCACTGGAACCAATGGTAAAACCACCACCACTCAACTCGTAGAACAGATGCTAATTTCAGGCGGCAAGCGAGCGATTGCATGTGGCAACATCGGTCTGCCAATACTCGACGCAATTCGGCATCCAGACGGATTCGACTATCTTGTGGTTGAACTATCTAGCTTCCAATTGCATTACATGCACGAGCCAAGACCATATGTTTCTGCGCTTTTGAATATCGCGGAGGATCACATCGATTGGCATGGAACTTTTGAAGAGTATGTCAAAGCAAAAGGAAAAGTTTTCGAAGGCGCTGAGCGAGCGATTGTTTACAACGTCGAAGACGAAACCACAATCGAGCTGATGAAACTAGCAGACGTGGCAACCGAGGATACCCTCGCTGTTGGTTTTACCCGAGGTTTTCCCGGTGATTTGCAAGTTGGTTATGTCGAAGACTCACTGATTGATCGAGCCTTCTTCCCATATCGAGCCAAAGAACTGCCTCAGATCTCTAGTCATGAACAAATTGGGAAAATCGGTGTGGTTACACCGCATCTTCTTGCCAATGTGGCGGCCGCCACAGCAATTGCCCGCGCCTGCGACATTTCTCCGAGTGATATTGGTGATGCCATCGCCAATTTCAAGCTAGATCGTCATCGAATTGAATTCGTAGCAAATCAAAGCGGAGTACTTTGGTTCGATGATTCGAAGGCCACCAATGCACATGCAACTGAAGCTTCACTTCAATCTTTTGAGAATGTTGTTTGGATTGTCGGCGGATTACTCAAGGGTGTGAATATTCGGCCACTAATCAAGAACAACATCGACCGGCTAAAGGCCGCGATTGTCATTGGTGCTGACAGGGTTGAGGTACTGGCTTCGCTGCGTGAATGCGCGCCAGGCCTTCAGGTAATCGAAATTTCCGAATCGGATAATACGAAAGTAATGAACCGGGCGGTAGAAGCTGCCAGGTCGATTGCAATTGACGGCGACGTGGTGCTACTCGCACCGTCGGCAGCATCGATGGATCAATTCAATGACTATGCCGATCGCGGAAATCAGTTCGCTCGAGCGGTGTTGGGGGAGTAATGGCTAGAAAGTCTGCAATTTCAGGAAGGTTGGCCGAGGTTTCCGAGGGGGCATTGGCTAAATTCGGCAAATGGCTTGCCGGAACTTTCCGCAACCAGTCAAGAGAGTTCAATCAACTTCTCAGCATCACAGTAATTTTGGTGATTTTCGGGTCAATGATGGTGCTCAGCGCCTCGTATGTCGATGCTCTCAAAGCTGGCAATAGTGCCTACTCGATTTTTGGTAAGCAGTTGCTGGCCGCAGTTGCCGGACTTTTTGGTATGGGGTTGATTTCAAGATTGCCACTGGCAGCTCTGAAGAATCTGACTAGACCTTTTTTCTTGGCAGCGCTCGCGTTGCAAGGTGCGGTATTGCTAATTGGAACTGCGGTAAACGGAAATAAAAACTGGATTAGCGTGTTCGGCTTGTTTTCTCTGCAGCCGAGTGAGTTCTTGAAACTGGCGATGATTATGAACATCGCACTTTTCCTAACTCGTCGAGATCATGAGCTCACGGATCCAACAAGAACTTGGTGGCCTGCATTCGGTAACGGCATAATTGCCATGGTCGCCGTGATTGCCGGTTCCGACTTGGGAACCGTGATCGTCATGTTCCTGATTGTTATGGTCCAACTATCAATTGCTGGTATGCCGCGTCGATTGGTTGGGTTCATAGCCGGCCTTGCGGTTGTTGCAATTCCCATTGCCATCAATATGAGTGCTTCTCGTCGAGCGCGTGTATTGGCTTGGCTGAATCCATCGGCCCCGGATCCACTCGATGTCAACTGGCAAGCAAAGCACGGGGTTTGGGCCTTAGCGGCCGGTGGGGTAAGCGGCACCGGCTTCGGTGATTCCAAAATGAAATGGAGTTGGATTCCCGAAGTCGAGAACGACTTTATTTTTGCCATCATTGGTGAAGAGTTCGGACTAATCGGGGCCGCGGTTGTAATCGCGCTTTTCGTAATGCTGGGATTCATCCTCGTCAAAATCACTTTAAAGTCCCAATCAAATTACGAGCGCTACATCCTTATCGGAATCATGGCTTGGATAGTTTTGCAGGCTTTGGTAAACATCGCGGTGGTGCTCAACTTCTTGCCAGTACTTGGGGTTCCGTTACCACTAATATCTTCCGGAGGTTCGTCGCTGCTTGCCACGCTAGCCGCCATCGGCGTGGCACTTGGAATCGAGCGTAGAAATTCTCAACAACCTCTGGCCAGGAAGAGGACCGCTAGGCAGCGATGACAAATTACTTACTTACCGGTGGCGGCACAGCAGGGCACGTAAATCCGTTGCTCTCCCTGGCTGATTACATTTCTGAAAATGAACCGACTGCAAAAATATTTGCGCTAGGAACTAAAGAGGGATTAGAAAAAGATTTGGTGCCAGCGAGAGGCTATGAATTGCTTACCATCGCAAAACTTCCTTTTCCACGAAAAATTACTCCGAGCGCCTTCGTATTTCCAGCCGCATTCATGAAAGCGGTAAACCAGGTGCGGGATATTATTCGCAGAAATAGAATCGATATCGTTGTCGGTTTTGGTGGATACGCGAGTGCTCCAGCGTATTTAGCTGCACGTCTCGAAAAAACCAAACTGGTAATTCATGAAGCAAATGCGTTGCCAGGCATGGCAAACAAGATTGGTGCAAAGTTCGCCAATGCGGTTGCAGTGGCTTTTATTGACACTCCATTACCTAATGCTTCATACCAAGGGATGCCGTTGCGCAAAGAGATTGAAGCGGTAATCAAGCAGCGTGACACGGTTGGAGCACGCAAACATTTCGGTCTAGATGAGGACATGTCCACGCTCTTGGTCACCGGAGGTTCGCTTGGAGCGCGTTCAATAAATCAGACCATTGAAGAATCTCGCGATTTACTGGCGGCTGCCGGAGTTCAGGTATTGCACATCGTTGGTGGTAAGTCCGATCTCGAACCACTTAAGCAAAAGTCCTATTTGCGAATCAAGTATTGCGATCGCATGGACCTCGCTCTGTCGGCCGCAGATTTTGCCGTATCCAGAGCCGGAGCGGCAACGGTCTCAGAGCTCACAGCGTTAGGTGTGCCAGCGCTCTACATTCCCTATGGGGTCGGGAACGGTGAGCAGAGGCACAATATCAAGAATGTGCTTGAGGCCGAGGCTGCCATCTCCTGCAAGGATTCCGAGTTCAGCAGAGAATTCGTAGCGCAAACGCTGGTTCCGCTACTGTCGAGTGCGAAGCGACTTAGCCTAATGAGTGCGGCTGCTCGAAAACTGGCAATCTCAGATGGCACAGCCAATTTGTATCGTTTGGTTCAAGGCGTGTTGTCCAACTGATTTACTGCCGGCAGCACCTAATCTTTGTAAAGCATCATGATTAAGCCAGATTTTTCGCAGCCCGTACCCGCTGACCTTGGAGTAATTCACTTCATTGGCATCGGTGGTTCAGGCATGAGCGGCATAGCTCGAATTTTGATTGGCATGGGGCATAAGGTAACCGGCAGTGACTTGCGTGATACCGATAACGTAGCTGCACTTCGCGAGTTAGGTGCAGAAATTTTCATCGGTCATGATGAAAGTCACTTAGGTACACCAGACACGGTGGTGGTGACTTCTGCACTGTGGCCAACCAACCCGGAATATGCACTTGCGAAACGGCGTGGCATCCCGGTTATTCATCGATCCCAAGCGCTGGCTTACCTGACCTCCAAGAATCGTGTGGTGGCGGTTGCCGGTGCACATGGTAAAACCACAAGTACCGGAATGGTTATTACTGCACTGTTGAAGTTGGGTGTGGATCCAAGTTTCGTGAACGGTGGAGTAATTACCGCGCTAAATTCGTCATCGTCCAAAGGCGCTTCGGATCTATTCATTATCGAGGCCGATGAATCTGACGGCTCTTTCTTGCACTATGACACTGCAGTTGCGCTAATCACAAACGTAGATGCTGATCACTTGGATCACTACGGCAGCGAAGAAGCATTCGAACAGGAATTTGCCAACTTTGCTGAAGGCGCAAAAGAATTTGTTGCAATAAGTTCTGACGACCCTGGTGCCGTGCGCGTCACCAAACTGATTCGAGACAAACGAGTCCTTACTTTTGGCTATGCCGATGATGCAACGGTGCGGCTCACCGATGTGGACGCCAGCGGTGCAGAGGTCACATTCGCACTGATCTACGAAGGTAGTAAATACTTTGCAGAGTTAACCATTCCTGGCGAACACAATGCGATTAACGCTGCCGGAGCTTTTGCGGTACTGGTCGGCCTTGGTTTTGAGGCCAACGAGGCTCTTCACGGCATCACAAGTTTCCGAGGTACTGAACGTCGCTTCCAGTTGCATGGGGAAGAGCGTGGAGTTCGCGTATACGACGATTTCGCGCATCATCCGACCGAGGTTGCCGCGGCTCTAAAGGCTGCTAGGGCCGTCGTGGGTGCGGGGCGTCTGATAACCGTTTTCCAGCCGCATCTCTACAGCAGAACTCGATTGATGCACGACCAATTTGCCGAGGCGCTAGCAGCGAGCGATCAAGTTGTAGTGCTCGATATTTATGCTGCGCGTGAAGATCCGGAACCTGGGGTTACTGGGAAACTGGTATCAGATTCTTTTGCCGATAGCTCTCAGGTTCATTACGTCCCGCTTTGGGAAGATGCACCGGCGGTAGCGGCATCTTTGGCTAGAACAGGCGATTTTATTATCACTATGGGCTGCGGAGATGTTTATCGAATGGTTCCCGAACTGCTGCAGGCGTTAGAAAAGTAAAGTGAAGCGGCCTCAGCAAAGAGGAAGTAAGCCTGCGCCAAAGGTGGCTAAGGTCACTCCCATCCGTAAAGTTCCCGTCAATGTAATTAGCTCGAAGAAAACCGCGAAACCAAAACTTGGCCGCGAAACTATAAAACAAATTCGTAGCCAGACTCATCGATTTCAAAGTCAATCACGTCAGAAGAAAGTCATTGGGCTAACCATTCTGAGTTCTTTCGTAATTCTTGTTCTTCTAGTGCTCGCAACACTTGTTACGCCAATGCTTGCTGTTGAGAAAATACGAATTACCGGATTGCACAAGGTATCGGAAAAGTCAGTTTTGGCTGCGGTGAAGTCAAATCTTGGTAAACCACTTGCTTTGGTCAGCCAAGATGAAATCGCTAATCAACTGAACAAATTTAAGTTAATCGAGAGCATCTCGATTATTAGTGAGTTGCCTCATACTTTGCATATAGCCATCGCTGAACGCCAACCAATTGCGATTGTTGATGTCGCTGGTGCCGGCATGTTGTTCGATGCAGCTGCGGTAAACCTCGGTGCGGCTAAATATTCGGATAAGTATCCAAGAGTGTTAATCAATGACGATCCCAAAAATAGCAAGGCATTCACCTTGGCTATCGATGTCTTGCTGGCGCTGCCAGCCGAGTTATTGCCGCGTGTCTCAGTAATAGATGCGAAAACCAAAGATGACGTTCGTCTGCAACTTCGTGGTTACTCGGCACAGCTAATCATCTGGGGGGATGCGTCGCAGGGGACACTCAAGTCGAGGGTGTTGGCAGCGCTAATAAAAAATCAAAAGCAAACCGATCGCGTTACATACGATGTTTCGTCTCCAAGCGCTCCGGTGGTCAGATATCGCTAAGACACGCCTGAGCATATGCGACAAAAAGTTCGCTCTAAGCCTTAGTTTCTAGGCGCGTAGTAAGGATTTCAGTGGGTTTAAGCCTCATCCTGAGGTTTAAGGTTGTAGTTCAACTGCGCTAGTGGGAAATCACTACGTCTTAGTCGGAGGAAACACGTGGGTCTGAACCAGAACTACTTAGCTGTCATCAAGGTTGTTGGAGTCGGTGGCGGCGGTGTCAATGCGCTTAATCGCATGATCGAAAAGGGTCAGCGCGGCGTTGAGTTCGTTGCAATCAATACTGATGCTCAGGCGCTGTTGATGAGCGAAGCCGACGTAAAGCTCGACATAGGTCGAGAAATCACTCGAGGCCTTGGTGCTGGAGCGGATCCGACAGTAGGTAAGCGCGCCGCTGAAGACCACGAAGAAGAAATTGAATTGGCGCTTAAGGGTGCCGACATGGTTTTTGTTACCGCCGGTGAGGGTGGAGGTACCGGTACCGGTGCAGCTCCTGTCGTCGCGAAAATTGCAAAGCGACTTGGTGCACTTACCGTTGGTGTGGTCACACGCCCATTTGACGTTGAAGGAAAGCGCCGAGCAGAGCAGGCAGCCGCCGGTATCGATGCGCTACGTGCCGAAGTAGACACCCTGATTGTGGTGCCGAACCAGCGACTACTCGAGCACACCAACAAGTCGTTAAGTTTGTTAGAAGCCTTCAACATTGCCGACGATGTGCTGCGCGCTGGTGTTCAGGGAATCACCGACTTGATTGTTACCCCTGGTTTGATCAACGTGGACTTCGCCGATGTGCGATCTGTTATGCAGGGCGCTGGTTCGGCGCTTATGGGAATCGGAACCGCAAAGGGCGATGACCGCGCAATCCGAGCAGCCGAAGCCGCTATTTCAAGTCCACTGCTTGAGACCACTGTTGACGGCGCACACGGCGTACTGCTGCTAGTTCAAGGTGCTTCTGACATGGGTCTACACGAGGTCAATGAAGCTGCACGTTTGGTGCACGAAGTGGTTAGTCCTGAGGCCAACATCATCTTTGGAGCCACCATCGATGACACACTCGGCGACGAGATTCGAATCACCGTTGTTGCTGCCGGTTTCGACCCAGCGAAGCAGCGTCCGATCGAACGTCGCCCATTCTCAACTGGCGCGGAAGAAGCACCGGCTGGAAGCATCTCATCGGTGTTTGACTTGCCGATTGCCGCAGCTGCGGCAACGGCAGGCGCTTTTGCTGTGAATGTTGAAGAGGCTGCCCCTGCAACAGCTCAAATCGCATTGGTTGATGAAGAAGTAATTCCGTTTCCGAAGCGCACCGAGGGCTTTGGCGATGACTTGGACATCCCCGACTTCCTGAAGTAAATCCTTGACTCTAGAGTCACGTTATAAAGACGTAACGGAGCGAATTGCCCAGGCGGCCAAAACCCATGGTCGCGAACTGTCAGATATCGAGCTGATTGTGATCAGCAAGAATCACTCAGCACTGTTGGTAGAGCAGCTTCATGGCTTAGGTCAACGGCATTTTGGTGAGAATCGAGACCAGGAGGCAGCGCCGAAGGCTGCGGAAACGGCTGGATTGCCTGGAATGGTTTGGCACTTTGTCGGGCAATTGCAGAGCAACAAGGTGAAATCTGTTCTCGCTTACGCCAAGTACCTGCATTCGATAGATCGGGCCTCTCTAGTCTCAGCCTTGGCTAAGGAACTGGTAAAGACGCCAATCAACATCAAGGGGTTCATTCAGCTGAATTTGACTGATGATCCAGCACGCGGGGGTATACCTCCAAATGAATTGATGGCATTTGCCGAATCAGTGGCTTTGGTCCCCGGTATTGAACTGCAAGGAGTCATGGGGGTTGCCGCTCTGGATCGTGATCCTCGGATAGATTTTGAGACCATCGCCAATTGCAGCCTGCAATTGCAGCGCGAGTACCCTCGGGCCAAATTTGTATCGGCTGGAATGTCACATGACTTTGAGGCTGCCCTTGAATTTGGCGCGACACACCTGCGAATTGGCACTGCAATCACGGGAAATCGTAACCTTTAGCCATATCCTGAGGGTGAAGGTTTAACAAGAGGAGACTCAAATGGCTGGACTAATTTCTCAGGTTTCAGGATGGCTTGGCTTTGGAGACGAAGCAGAAGCTGCACCGCAGCGTCCAACTGCGGCAACCCAGGACCGCGGCGCATCACGTGTAACCGCATTGCGTCCACGTCGTGGCGCTGAGCCAAGCGAAATCTTCACCATTGAGCCAAAGTCTTACAAGGACGCGGGTGAAGTGGCTATGCACTTCCGTGAAGGTGTTTCGGTAATCGTAAACATGCACCAGATGACTGAGGCCGAAGGTAAGCGCATGCTCGACTTTATGCTCGGCCTGCAGCACGGTCTTCAAGGACACCTACAGCGTGTCACCCAGACAGTATTCCTCCTTGCGCCTTCACACGTACTGATCAACGACGAAGAGCCAATCGACGAAGTTGCGGACGACCTACTAGTTCGTCCATAACTAGTAATTCATGTCGATTCTGGTAATTGCCCTACTTTGGGCTCTCCAGATTTACTTTTACTTGATGATTGCCCGTCTGGTGGCGGATTTAGTGCTTTCAGTGAATCCAACTTGGAAACCCAAGGGATTGCTATTGGTATTGGTGGAGCTGGTCTTCACCCTAACCGACCCACCATTGAAACTAGTTAGGCGATTTATCAAACCAATGCGATTCGGCGCTGTAGCGCTTGATTTTGGTTGGACAATCGTAATTTTTGCTATCGGAATACTCCAGAATGTTCTATCTCGATTGGTCTAAGGCTTACTAACAAGCACAGTAGATGCTAATTTCAACAGCCGCCGCCTGCGGTAACCTAGACACTGCTAATCCGCGAAAGGGGTATTTATGCCACTGACTCCCGAAGACGTAGTCAACAAGCGCTTTCAGCCAACCAAGTTTCGCGAAGGTTACGACCAGGACGAAGTCGATGATTTTCTCGACGAAATCGTTGTGGAACTTCGTCGACTCAACGGTGAAAATGAAGACCTTCGTCAGCGCCTTCTGGCCTCAGAGTCGCGTGTTGCCGAATTGCAACGCAGTGGCGCCGGACTTGCAGATCAGCTGCAAAACCCTAGCCAGACGATGCCAACACTGGGAGCATTGCAACAACTAAGCACACCGGAGCCAAGCAACTTCCCGATGGCGGTAGGCGATCCTTCGCAGCTCGATAGCAATAGCACTAACAACCTGCTTCAACTTGCCAGAAAACTTCACGACGATCATGTTCGCGAAGGTATTTCCAAGCGCGACGCCCTAATCGCTGAAGGTCACGCCACTGCAGCTCGCGTAATTCGTGAGGCAGAGGCGCAACAGCGAGTAGAACTAAGTAAATTCGAGCAAGAACGCGCCGTGCTTGAACACACCATTTTGGAGTTGCGAACTTTCGAACGAGAATATCGAATCAAGTTGAAGACTTACATCGAAAGCCAGCTTGCCGAACTCGAGTTTGAATCAAAACCAAATAGCTCACAAAATTCGAGTTCAGCATTTGAACTCGGCACTGGTAGTTCGACTTCATCCAGCGATTTTTTCGGTGTTTAGATTAATTGAAAACTAAACGACACGTTTTACAAGCTCTTGTTGTTTGCTTAGCTGCGTTAGTTGTGTTTCTAGATCAACTTTCTAAGGCGTTGGTAATTGCAAATTTTGAGCCGGGAAAATTGTCTCCCATGCTCGGTGAATTGATTCAGTTCAATTTAGTTTTTAATGACTCTGCCGCTTTTTCGATTGGCTTTGGGGCCACCGCAGTATTTGCGGTCATATCTTCTCTCGCAGCTTTGGTATTTCTGTGGATGTCTAGCAAAGTTGAAACCAAGTCATGGGCAGTTTTGCTCGGAGTGGCGCTTGGCGGCGTAGTTGGAAACTTGATTGATCGACTGACTAGGGAACCTGGTTTCGGTCGCGGCTGGGTTGTCGATTTCATCCAAATTCCTTTCAACTTTCCAGTCTTCAATCTGGCAGATTCTGCCATTTTCATAGTTGCGGTGATCACGGTAATTCGCGTTATGCGTGGCGACAGGATTGGTAAAGCTAAGAGTTGATGCCCGAGATAAAGCGCCTACCGGTCCCACCAAGTTTGGATGGCGAGCGAGTTGATGCCGCACTTGCGAAAATGCTCGGCATTTCTAGATCGTTGATTGCAGACTACGCGGAACGTGGCCTAGTGCTGCACGGCGGAAAAGTGGTCGGTAAGAGCGACAGGGTTTCAGCAGACACCTTGGTAGAAGTTCAATTGCCAGTTGTGGAATCGCCGTTGCAAGTTGTTGCGGTTGAAGTACCAGAGCTGAAGATTGTTTATCAAGACCATGACCTCGTGGTAATCGATAAGCCTGCCGGTGTGGCCGCACATCCCTCTGTGGGCTGGGATGGGCCGACGGTTTTGGGCGTATTACTCGCTAGGGGTATTGCTGTCACAACCTCCGGCGCCCAGGAACGTCAGGGTATCGTGCAGCGTCTTGATGTTGGCACGAGCGGATTGATGATGGTTGCCAAGACCGAGCTCGCGTACTCCCGTCTCAAGCAAATGTTTCGAGACAGAGTCGTACATAAGGTGTACCACGCTATTGTCCAGGGGCATCCAGATCCTTTCGAGGGAACCATCGATGCACCAATTGGGCGGCACCCAAAAGCTGAGTTCAAATTTGCCGTTATGAATGAGGGTAAACCTTCGATCACGCATTACAAATTGGTTGAGGCGTTCCCCGCAGCTTCTCTTGTGGAGATTGTTCTCGAGACCGGCCGAACTCATCAAATTCGCGTGCATTTCAGCGCATTCAAGCACCCGCTGGTTGGCGACACGATGTACGGGGCCGATCCAAAGCTCGCTGCGAAGTTAGGCATTACCCGCCAATGGCTGCACGCTATGGAGCTCAGTTTCGTGCACCCGATCACAGATGAGTCAGTTCGGTTTTCCAGTGAATACCCGACAGACTTAAAATCCGTGTTAGAGCAATTACGAGCCGTTTAAGGGCTTAGTCTGGTTCGCGCCGCCAAATAATCAAGAATTAGCACACGAAGTAGGGGAGTGAAATGGCTGACAATTTCGTTCACCTGCACGTTCACACCGACTACTCAATGCTCGATGGTGCCGCCAAGATCAAGGAACTGATCAAAGAGGTAGCTAAGCAGGAAATGCCAGCGGTAGCCATGACCGATCATGGCAACATGCATGGAGCGTACGAGTTTTACCAGGCCGCTACCAAGGAAGGCATCAAGCCAATCATTGGCTTGGAAGCATATGTCGCTCCAGGCGCATCCAGAACAGATCGCACGCCCGTGCGTTGGGGTGATGGCGGCGAAGATGACATTTCTGGAAATGGCGCTTATACGCACATGACCATCCTCAGTGAAACCACCGAGGGTATGCACAATCTTTTCAAGATGTCATCGGCGTCATGGACCGATGGTATGTACTACAAACCGCGTATCGACGTGGATTTGATGCAGCAATATGGCAAAGGTTTAATCGCCACCAGTGGCTGTGCCTCTGGTGAAATCCAAACTCGTTTGCGTCTGGGGCAGTACGAGGAAGCCAAAAAGGCTGCAGCAAAAATGCAGGACATTTTTGGAAAGGAAAACTACTTCGTAGAAGTAATGGACCACGGTATTGAAATCGAGCGCCGTGCGACAAAGGATTTACTTCGTCTAGCCAAAGAGTTGGGCATACCGCTGCTCGCCAGCAATGATTTGCACTACACGCACCAGACCGACTCGGAACCACACGACGCATTGCTTTGCGTGCAGACCGGCTCCAACCTGCTTCAACCAAAACGCTTCAGTCTCAGCTCCCAAGAGTTCTATGTGAAATCTGCTGCACAAATGCGTGCGCTGTTCGTTGATTTTCCTGAGGCCTGTGATAACACGTTACTTATTGCAGAACGCAGTAACGTCAATTTTGAGAAACAAGAACTCATGCCAAAGTTCCCAGTACCAAAAGGTGAGACTGAGGCTTCATGGTTCGCCAAAGAAGTTCACATAGGTTTGGCGAAACGGTTCCATGGAAACGTTCCGCAAACGCATCTAGATCAGGCTAATTACGAAATTGACGTAATTACCAATATGAATTTCCCTGGTTACTTTCTTGTTGTTGCCGACTTTATTGCTTGGGCCAGAGACAATGGGGTTCGTGTTGGTCCGGGACGTGGTTCGGCAGCCGGTTCGATTGTTGCTTGGGCATTGCGAATCACCGATTTGGACCCAATTGAACATGGCCTAATTTTTGAACGATTCTTGAATCCTGACCGCGTAAGTATGCCTGATATTGATATTGACTTCGATGACAGAGGTCGCGCCGAGGTAATCAAATACGTGACTGAGAAATACGGTGCCGATCGGGTAGCGCAGATTGTCACCTTCAGCACAATCAAGGCTAAGCAAGCACTAAAGGATGCCGCACGAGTATTAGCTATGCCTTATTCGGTTGGGGAGAAGCTAACCAAGGCCATGCCAAAAATGATCATGGGGCGAGACGTAAGTCTTGCTCAGGTTGTAGAAAAAGAAATCAACGGCGAGAAAAACGAGCGCTACAAAGAAAGTGCTGAATTCCGCGAAATTATCGAAAGCGATGAGGAATCGGCGAAAGTATTCGAATTGGCCCGCGGCCTCGAAGGTTTGAAGCGAGGGTGGTCGGTTCACGCTGCCGGTGTGATTATGTCTGCCGTGCCGCTCATTGACGTGATGCCAATGATGAAGCGCGAGGATGACGGCGCAATCATTACTCAGTTCGACCAACCAACCAGTGAAGCTCTTGGATTGCTCAAGATGGACTTTTTAGGACTCCGTAACCTCACTGTTCTCGAAGATGCACTTGCCAACATCAAGGCAAACCGTGGTGAAACCGTGGTTCTAGAAGATTTAGATTTGAATTCGGATCAAAAGACTTTCGAGTTACTTTCACGCGGAGATACCCAGGGAGTTTTCCAGCTCGATGGCGGCGCGATGCGCTCGCTTTTGCGCTTGATGAAACCTACTAAGTTTGAGCACATCTCTGCAGCTATCGCTTTGTACCGACCTGGGCCAATGGGTATGAATTCTCATACCAACTATGCGCTTCGTAAAAATGGCTTGCAAGATATTGATTCGGTACACCCTGAGCTCTCGACATCCCTAGCCGAGATCCTCGATCCAACTTTCGGGTTGATTGTTTATCAAGAGCAGGTTATGTCTGCGGCTCAAAAGGCTGCCGGTTTTAGTTTGGGTAAGGCAGATAATTTACGCCGCGCCATGGGTAAAAAGAAAAAAGAAGAACTCGACAAGATGTACGACGAGTTTGAGCAAGGCATGAAAGACAACGGTTATTCAGCCGCTGCGGTCAAGGCCTTGTGGGACACCCTGTTACCTTTTGCTGACTACGCTTTCAACCGTGCGCACAGTGCTGCCTACGGTGTTGTTTCATACTGGACCGCATATCTAAAGGCGAACTATCCTGCCGAGTACATGGCTGCACTTTTGACGAGTGTTGGTGATTCGAAGGACAAGCTAGGGATTTATCTATCTGAATGTCGCAAAATGGGTATTCAAGTGCTGGCTCCAGATGTAAATCAATCGTTTGAAGCTTTTACTGCCATCGGTGAAGACATTCGGTTTGGCCTAGGTGCGATTCGAAATGTGGGTCATAACGTGGTTGACGCCATCGTTGCCACTCGCCAAGACAAAGGAGACTTCAAGAATTTCAATGATTTCTTGAATAAGGTTCCGCAGGTGGTTTGCAACCGTAAAACCGTTGAGTCGCTAATCAAGGCTGGCGCCTTTGACAGCCTGGACCACACGAGACGCTCGCTACATGAGATCCATGAGATGGCCGTCGAATCGCAGGTTGCCACCAAGCGAAAAGAAGCTCAGGGGCAGGTAGATCTATTTGCCGGGTTCTTCGAAGATTCCGAAGCAACCGGAATCCAGATTCCGGAACGTTCCGAATGGTCCAAGCGAGAGAAATTAGCCTTTGAACGCGAGATGCTCGGTTTGTATGTGAGTGATCATCCGCTCGCTGGGCGTGAGTCTCAAATCATGCGCTTCAGTGAAATCTCACTCGCGGACCTTCAAGAGAACGATCGCATTCAGGACGGCCAGGTTCTCACCATCGCTGGTCTCGTTACTGCGGTCGAACATAAGGTCGCCCGAAACTCTGGGAATCCCTACGCGATTGTCACTGTCGAAGATTTAGACAGTGAACTAACTGTCATGCTCATGGGTAAAACATATGGTGAATTTGGGAAAGTGTTGGAGAATGATCAGTTTGTAATGGTCAGAGGGCGCGTATCGCAACGAGATGACGCTAAGAATCTAAATGCTCAACGCATCGAAGTAATCGAGGCTGCAGCTGACGGCAACAGCGAAGCCGTGGTCTTGAATCTACGAGACAACCAAGCCACCCGCGGAAACTTGGAAGAACTAGACCGCACCCTCAAGGCGTATCCGGGGGAGAGCGAAGTGTTTATCAATTTGTTTGCACCACAGCGCACTTCGACTCGCTATAAATTGCAACCGAGTGTCAATTTTAATATCGCACTTATTTCCGAATTGAAATCTATTTTCGGCACCAAGGTCTTTATTGGCGGAGACGCATTATTCGAAGGTGGCTCCGGTGGCTTTGTAGGCACGCTGGTGGTAGATGAGAGCATCGGCTTCGGACCCGATCAAACCTTCTTGAATTTCGACGATAACGACGGCGTTTGATTCAACCGCGTGAATTTCACGCACCTTGGCAATTAGTACAGCGCTGGTGTCTGTGAAGATTGGAAGGTCGTGTGCTCCTCGTGACCAATCACTATCTATAAAACGATTTTCATGAGCCGCAGCCATTTTTTTTGCTAGTTCGAGGTTGCCTGTACCGAGGGTATGAATGGCAACGTATTCAGCCGTGTTCATGGCTCGCCAAGAACTAGCACCACTTGCCACATTGAAACTGGCTAATGGTGGGTTTGCGCCCAATGATGTCATCGATGTAGCGGTAAAACCAACCGGCTCACCTTCAGGGTCGTTCATAGTTATGACGGACACGCCAGACGCGTGTCGGCGAAATACCGCTCTCAGGGCTTCGGTTGGGTTTGGTTCATTGACAAAAGTCACTTTTTGCTTCCTCGCTTACTTGGTCAAGGTTACCTTTTCCTTATTGAGCTAGGCGGTTCAATCTAGAATTGTGCCTATCGAGAGGTAATTTTGGGTAATCAAATTCGAGTTCTAGACCTGCGCGGACAGTCGTTGACCGCCGAACGAATACGCGCGCTCGTACCTCGCGCCAGCCTCGATATTGCGCAGGCGGCAGAGCAGATCCGACCTCTGCTTTCGGAAATTGCAGAATCAGGTCTGCCTGCGATAGTTACCGCTGCCGAGAAATTCGATGGTTTCAATCCTGAACCTCTTCTAGTTTCGGAATTGGAAATTAAAACAGCTGTTGATCAGCTAGATCCTGAACTTCGAAATGCAATCGAAGAAAGCATCGAGCGAGTTGAAAAAGTTTCGAGAGCAACCCTGCCGCTCGGAAATTCGGTTCCCGTGGGTGGCGGTGCTTCGGTACAGCAACGTTGGCAACCAATTGAGTCGGTCGGTCTATATGTTCCAGGTGGACGAGCGATATATCCTTCCAGCGTCATTATGAATGTTGTTCCAGCAAAGGTTGCTGGGGTGGAAAGACTCGTGGTAGCAACTCCGGGACAGAAAGAATTTGGCGGAAGACCCCACCCGACTGTTTTAGCCACTGCAGGAATTTTAGGTATCAAGAATATTCTCAATGTTGGTGGTCCAGCAGCGATCGCAGCATTTGCATATGGAATTCCGCAAATAGATTTTGCACCGGTTGATTTGGTTACCGGACCTGGGAATATTTTTGTCGCGGCAGCTAAACGAGTTTTGCGTGGAACCATTGGAATTGATTCCGAAGCTGGAACCACTGAAATACTTATTTTGGCTGACTCTTCTGCAAATGCGAAATTTATTGCATACGATTTGATTTCCCAGGCTGAGCACGACGACGCAGCAGCGTCCGTATTGGTTACTGATTCAGAAGATTTGATTGCGGCGGTTACAGCCGAATTGGAATACCTTGTCACAAAGACTTATCACCAGGCGCGAGTGACTAACGCTCTAGGCGGTCAGCAGTCTGCACTGGTATTAGTTGAGAACATTTCTCGTGGAATCGATGTTG
>JACCDK010249127.1_pt1 | contig 17298 bp, 15 predicted proteins | sample 7445871 | NCBI WGS metagenome assembly JACCDK01 (sample SAMN15323436, study PRJNA562643) | freshwater metagenome | isolation source: river surface water | place: USA:Blue River Watershed | collected 2017-08-15
ATTCCATACTAAAAATAAGTCTGGATTGACATGAAACATTCCTTTATTTGTCAGATTATCCCAACTATATATAGAATAAACTACTGGTATTTTTAATTTTTTTGCTTGTTGAATATAGTTTACTTCAGATGAAAATCTCAAATTACATGGACTTGCATAGATAATATCAGGTGATATTTTAAGTATATCGTTTTTAATATTATTATTTCTGTAATTTTTTTTTGCCAAATAAAAAACAAATTTTTTCACGAAATCAATTTGTAGAAATTTTTTTGTTCGTTTTTGTTTTAATATAAGGTTTACAGGGTAAGGAAATAGATTTGCCCATCTATTAACATAATAATTAGATTGATCTGTCCTACTCAAATACCAAATATAAGTAGCTAATTCACGAAAAAAAAACACATACGCTTGAAAAATTTTATTTGGTTTTATTAACCAGTTAAAATCACTTGGGTATATATTAATAAATTCAGCTAAACTATTTGATAATTTTGATTTTGAAAAGTGTTTATCATAACGAAAATAAAATTTATGTCCTCTCTTCGATAAACTATAAATTGACGAACTGTAATACGAAAAATGCCTAGTAGATTGGCCAACAAATAATATTTTTGCCATATTAAAAATACATTCTTATTTAACAAAGGATTGATTATTCGTGTTTCAAGTAAGTTAATTTACTTTTATAACTTTTTTTAGTCAGAAATAAAATTAAATTCTGAGTTAAATATAGATATAAAGAAACAAGCATTAATTGGAAATTAAAATTATAAAGCGATATAATTAATATAATTACTACTGTTTGTAATATAAATATTTTAATAGGATTTAAAAAAAATTCATTGCTTTTGAATTTTCTTAAGTAATTATATAAATGATACGGTAAATAAAATATTAAGAGTCCTAGGATTAGACTTTTTATATTCATATACGCAAATAAAGGAATATAAAAATGTGATAATTTTAATACGGAATATGTTATAAATCTTTTTTCTCTTTTTAAACGATTATGAATTAGAAAAACAATAAGTATGGTAATATTAATGATTATATAAAATTTATAGTCATTTGAATTTAAAAAATAATACATAAAAATGCATAAAATAATGAAATATATAAGCCTTATAAAAATGAATTTAAAAACATGTATTTTTTTCACTTTCTCTGAAAGGCGAATAGAAGGATTTTTTTCATTACGTATTGCAAAAAAATCATTGTCAATATATCCAATTTCATATATTGTAATAAATGAATACCAAATTAATAAACTAATCTTGAAATATTTAACATTTCCAATTAATAGAAGCATTAAAAAAATAAAGAAAAGGCGTTCTATAAAAGTAAAGAGGTTGGTCCTTTCCTTAAAATAATAGTAGCCTGGCAGTAGATAATGGAAATTATTTAAAGTAATTTTTGAACCAAAATCAAAAATATTATCTGTATAATTTTTCCAGAATTTTTTATTTTGGGAATTTAAAACGATTGCATTTATTATACTGAAATTATGTGCAAGTGGCTGATCTTCAATATTGTCAGTAGTAAATTTAGTTAGTTCGACGACATGACCTGATTTTAAAATTTCATCAACTTTTATATCTTTTTTTCCTCTTAAATCTAAAGATAGTTTTCCCTGGCAAATTTCATTTTCATACTTTAATTCAGAACAAAATCCAGGTACCTTTAACTTTCCTAAAATTGGGTCTAAAATTTCTTTTATTGTTCCACTAATTATATAAACACTAAGATTATTTTTAATGTCATTTTCTAACTCTTCTAATACGATTTTGTTAAAATTTATTTTGGTGTTTATATATTTTTTGCCATTTTTTTCAATTTCAGATTTAGGCAACCCCTTTAACTGTTTTATTAAAAGCGGCAATTTACTTTTTTTAAGAAATTTAGAAACAAATAATAATCTAATTTTTAAAAATATAAACACTAAAAAGAAAATTAATCTATTATTACTTGTTTCTCTAATCAGAAATATAACAAAGTTTTCTAAGGTATTTCCTTTGACTAGCGTATTATCTAAATCATAAATTGAAAGATTTATTTTTTCCATTAATTTTTTTTATATAAAACTATATATGTGTTTTAAGATTTTGTAAGAAGCATATTTAATGGAATAATATTTAATAAATAAAAATTCTTTTACAGTAAGACTCCTATTTAAAACTATCTTAATCCAATATGACGAATACCAAGAAGACTTTAAAAGAGTAAAGTGGCTTACATTAATTTTTGATAGTTTCTTAGAATGTCTTTCATTAATTTTTTCATTATAAATTGTCCTATAATACAAAACATCATTAACAACAGCAACTTTATAGCCTTCTAGTATCATTGGCAAAAGAAGCCATCTATCTATAAAATCAATTTCATTTGAAAAACATTTCTTTAAAATATCTTTTCTGAATAATCCATAAATAAAAAAATTATACTTTTTTTGTGTGAGTAGTTCTTTAATCAAATCAAACTTATAGTCAAGTTGATTTAATTTTTGAAAATTTATTTCTTTTACATTTTTAATTTGATTGTTTATGCATTCTACATTGCAAAAACTCACAACCAACTTATTATTAGTACTAAAATTTTGTAAATTTTTTTTTAAAAAATCAGAGTGCCATTCATCATCAGCTGCCGCCCACATAAAATATTCATGTCTTGCTTGATTTAATGTGAATAAAAAATTCTTATAAACTCCTATATTTTCATTTTGTTTAATATAAATAATTCTGTGATCTAATTCACTAAATTTTGTACATATAGATTCTGTTTCATCTGTTGAACAATTATCAGAAATTATTAATTCAAAATTGGTATAGGTCTGGTTCAATAATGATTTAATAGATTTATCTAAAAATCTTGCTCCGTTAAATACAGGAAGACCAATAGTTACTTTTACTGTGTTTGTTTCAATTGTATTTTGCATTTAATACTATTTATCTTCATATTTTTCCAAAATTGCATTGAAAACTGATTCATTATCAAGTTGATGATATTTTATTACTTCATCAAATTGACCAGAAACTGGTATGCCTTTAACAAATAAGTTTGTAATAATATTATTAGAAACTCTATTAGTTAGAATAGAATTTATCTTTTGTCCTAAACCTCCTTCATAAAAATGGTTGTCAAGAGTAAAAATGAAATTATACTCTTTTGAGATATCTATAAGATATTTTTTATCAAAATAATTGAGCCATGGATAATTAATAACTGCAACTGAGATACCTTTTTCTTTTTCAAGTCTTAAGGCAACTTCATATGCATGCTTCAAAAACAAAGGTCCATAAGAAATTATCAATATATCAGTACCATTTTTTATAAAAGATCCAATTCCTGGAGTGTAATCATTTATAGTCAAATTAAAAGGAAGAACAACGGGAACACTAACTAAACGAATATAAACACTTGTTTTTGATTTATTTACCGCCCATTCAACTACTTTTTTAGTTTCTTCTTCACAACATGGCTCTACTATGATTAAATCAGGACAGGATGAGATTGATGCGATGTCTCTTACCGCTTGATGAGAGTGTCCTGGACCAGCTGGCAAAAGACCAGAAAGAGAACCAACATAAATAATTTTAGTTTTTTCAGTGGAATTATTATAAATCTGTTCGTTAGGTCTACTAGATAAAAAACATGAAAAAGAATGCACGACAGGTAGTAAGCCTTTGAGCGCAATTCCACCAGCAATCGAAACCATATCTTGTTCAGCAATTCCACATTCAATAAATCTATCTGGAAATTTTTCTTTAAACGGGATCAGACCAGTATCAAGTATTAAATCAGCATCGAGTGCTAATACTTTTGGATTTTTTTCTGCTTCTTTGATCAAGGCGTTAGAATATGCTTGTATTAACTTTTCTTGTTTTTGAATTACTGTCTGTAAAGGATTTGAACGTGTTACAAAATGATAATTAATTTCACCTAAACCATTTGCCACTGACTGTTGATTTGCTCTATCCATCAATTCAGTCGCAGCTAATGAATAGTTATCTTCATTTGGGGCACCGCTATGGAACTTATAATAATCTACATCAGAATCCAATGAAATATGTTCCATAAAAGAAACACCTCTTCCCTTAATCGTATCTGCTATTATGACTTTTGGAATGTTGGTTATTTTGTCAGCCTCATCGATTATGGTGATCAACTGGTTCATGTCGTTTCCGTCAACTCTGAATACCTTCCAACCAAACGCTTTGAGCTTAGCTTCAAGGTCACCAAGATCAGATACTTTGCTTACAAAAGAATCAGATTGTAATTTATTATGATCTATAATCACCGTTAATTCACCCATATTATAATTCTTTGCAGAAATTAATGACTCCCAAAATTGACCCTCTTGGAGTTCACCGTCACCAGTTAATACGTAATAATTTTTATGTATTTTATTTTGTCTATCTGCGAAAATCATTCCTTTTGCTTTTGATACACCCATGCCCAATGAACCAGTATTAGTAAAAATTCCTGGTGTTGAAATATCTGGATGACCAGGGAGGCCATGTAAACGTCTTAATTTGTGAATATTTGAAAATTCTAACATTCCAAAAGCAATCATTGCACTATAAAGCGCTGGTGCGTCATGACCTTTTGAAGAAAAGAAAACTGGAGCATCGTTTTGTGATTTTGCTAAGTTCATTTTAAATGTAAAAAAACTCATAATTTCCATGCTACTAAAACTACTACCCAAGTGTCCTGATCCAGCGTTAGCTACCATGTACAAAACGTTCAATCTTGTTAATGAACTAATCAACTCAAGCTTCTTTACGTTATTTATTTTTGAATTTCGCACTCGCTCGAACTCTTCAAATGGAACATAAATTAATTTTCCATTTACAATTTGACCTATTTGATCTCCCATGTTATTTTATATTATAAGGTTTAAGTTTAATCTTTACTATTTTTTCATTATTGTTATTAATATAGTGTTCTGCTAAAATCCAATCTTCTGGATTATTAATATCGAATCCTTCAACTCCTTCTGTAATAAAAGGGATTATTGAATTACCTGCAATACTTTCTCCATGCAATGCCACTTTAGTCCATGCAATCTCTAAACTCGCATTTTGAACAAATATTTCTGGCAATGATGCGTATTGGGAACTGTGCCAAAAAATACCATTAACTTGGAATGGAAGTAATGGAAACATTCTTTTGTTATCTATTAGCCACATTTTACCAGGATGCTCTGTAACTTTTTGAACTGCCCTTAATGAATCAGCGGTGTTTTCTTCTAAAAAAAGACTCCACGCCTTATTTATTGTCGATGGAAGTCTAAACGGATTAGTAGGTCTTAATATACTAAAAGCATCAAATGATTCACCTTGTTCTAAAAAATAATTCAAAATCCATTTAACCCATTCTATATCAAAAGATTTATCTCCTGAAATACTTTTTGGTCTAAGCATAGGAACTTCTGCACCATAATACTTTGCAATTATAGCATATTTTTCATCATCAGTTACACAAACAACTTTATCAAATACTTTACTTTCAATTGCAGCACGTATAGTATATGCAATAAGTGGATGATTATTTAATTGTTTAATATTTTTATTTATTATCCTTTTTGATCCTGAACGTGCAGGTATTAATGCTATTAATTTTTGCTTCATTAAATTAAATTACTACGTGTTAAAAATGATATATTTTTAATCTCTGAATATACATCTAATGCTTCTAAACCAGGTTCTCGAGTTCCATTACCAGATGAGCCAAATCCACCGAATGGCATGTGTGGCTCACTGCCAAATGTTCCTAAATTGATATTTACAACACCAGCTTTTACACGTTGCGCAAACCACATAGCTCGATCAACATTAGTCGTATGAATTGCAGAAGTTAAACCATACTCTGTTTGATTTGCCAAAGTCAATGCTTCTTCAATATTGGATACAGAATGTAAAGTTATAACAGGTCCAAATATTTCATTACTGCACAATTCAGCAGATGGATGTAGACCTTCAAAAATTGTAGGATAAATATAAAACCCATTTGAAAGTTCAATTTTGTCTGGCGCCATTCCACCACACAAAATTTTTCCTCTCTCAGATTTTGCTTTATCTATTGCAGATAAAATATTATTTTGCTGGCGCTTATTTATGACAGGTCCAAGATCACTACCTTCGCTTACACCAAGTTTTAAACTTTTTGCTTTTTCTACAAGCTTATCCCTAAATTCATTGTAAACATTTTCAAAAATCAACATTCGGCTACCAGCAGCACATCTTTGTCCTGCATTACTAAAAGCAGAAAGTGATGCCCAATGTACTGCCAAATCAATATTTGCATCATCGCAAACTACAAAAGGATTTTTACCTCCTAGCTCTAATGATATACGAGCCAGTCTTCTCCCTCCCTCTTCGGCAATCCACTTCCCAACTTGTGTTGATCCAGTAAAACTAATAATTGATATTTCCTTATTAGTAACAATGGAAGCTCCTGCTTCTTTTCCACTACCTTGTATTACGTTAAATACTCCATCAGGTAAACCTGCATCTTTCGTTAATTTAGCAAAAAGCATAGCAATCTCTGGTGCATCTTCAGCTGCTTTTAAAACTACAGTATTTCCACAAATCAATGCAGGAAAAGTTTTCCAAGCTATATTAGCAATTGGTGTATTTGCAGGAATAATTAATCCGGCTACACCAATCGGTTGTCTAATTGTATGGCTATACTTACCCTGCATAGAAGAATTCAATGATCTTCCATGCAACCTCATACCCTCCCCTGCCCAATACTCAGCTTGAAGTAATGCGGCGTTTAGCTCTCCTATTGCATCACCTGGAGGTTTTCCAGTTTCAAATGCAATGCATTCAGCAAGTTCGAACGAATTCTGTACCATTAATTTCACGATATTACTAAGGATTTGTCCTCTTTTAATAGGTGTAATTTGCGACCACTCTTTGAATGAACTATTGGCAACACTCACAGCTTTTACAACATCATCAACAGTAGAGTTTGCAAACTCACTAATTTGTAATCCAGAGTGGGGATTAAATTTTGGAAGCCATAAATTTGAATTTGGTTCACATTCTTTACCATCAATCCAATTATTAATTTTTTTCATTGAATTCTTTGTTTATTTATTGTTTATATAGCAGTCCACCCTCCATCTATAACCAGATTGTGACCTGTCATATATTTTGATGCTTCGCTAGCTAAAAAAATTATTGATCCATTATATTCATTAATCCGAGCCATTCTACCAACAGGAATTCGATTACAATATGATTTAAGAAATTCATCTTCCTGATTATTAAATACTCCGGCAATAGTAAGGGAATTTACTCGTACATTTTTTTTTGCCCAATAAACTGCCAGATATCTTGAAAGATTTAAAATTCCAGATTTTGATGCAGAATATGCTATTGGTTTATAGAATTCCTCACCTCTTAATCTTCTATACTCATAAATATTTTGATCCGGTGATACCAACCCGTATATTGAAGCAACATTAACTATTGATCCCTTATTTAATTTAGCCATTGCTGACCCAAAAATTTGACAACATAGGAAAACACCCTTAAGATTAACATCAATTACCTTATCCCAAGATGCTTCAGGATAATTTTCAAAAGGACCATTTTCATCGGGTAGTCCTGAAGGAGGTGAATCAATTGCAGCATTATTAATTAGTACGGTTGGAGTACCAATTTTTGATTCAATTACATATAACAAATTTTCTAATTCGGTTTTTTGGGTAATATCAGCTTTGTAATAGAAAAATTGTTCATTAAATTTTTTTATCAAATTTTCACTTCTATCTGACAAAAACATATCGATACCAATTACCGTTGCTCCATTACTAAGCAATGCATCTGCATATTCAGCACCAAGTTGGCCAGACACTCCAGTGATTACTATTATTTCATTAGATATATTAAATAAATTATCATTCATTTTTCGAAATTTTTAAAATTTTTGAATTGAATACTAAATCACATATTTCTCTTACAGCCCCGTAGCCACCTGGTTTTTGAGTTCTATAAATTATATATGGGTATACTTCAATATATGAGTCTAAAACCCCAATAGGTATTGCTACAGATTGAAATGCAGGTATATCATTTATATCATTTCCCACAAACATAGTGTGTTGAACATCAATTTTTAATTCTTCACAAATAGATAAAATTGCTTTTGCTTTGTCTTCTACCCCTTGCATACAAGGAATATTTAATTTTTCTGCTCTCTTAGAAACAACTGGATTAATCTCAGTGGAAATTATATATATATACACTCCAATATTTTTTAATCTAGACAACCCAATACCATCACTTCTCCAACAACGCACCTCTTCAATACCATCTTGATTAGTATAAACTGTATTATCTGTAAATACACCATCAAAATCAAAAGCAATTAGCCTTACAGATTCTAGTAATTCATTTGTTAACATATTAAAGATGTTGTTTTTTTTAATATTGTAAGTTAATATTACTTTAAACAAATTAAAATTATAACTAATTATGTCGAAAATAAAATTTTACATCAACGTTTAAATCATTCAAAAATGAGGAATCTGCCTTTAAATTAAATTCTCTGGTTTGGCGGAGTCTTTATTAATTTCAATATTCAAAGTTCTAAAAATACGGATTCTAATATGCTTTGATACCAAACTTCCACTTACAATAGACAAGATCACAGAGAATGATAAACAAAAAATTTGTGTAATTAATTGAGTAGGGTAAGGAGAAAATATTTTTACTAACGAAATAGATATAGTTATAATCGCTAATGGGATAATAACGTCATGAATATACCACTCAGTTTTTTCATATTTTAATATTTTTGTATACATTAATCCGCCTGATATAAAAAAATATCCGCAATTTAAAGCTAACCAGATCCATGCTGCACTAATTGGTCCATATTTAGGAACAATAAAAATGATTGCTGGAACTAAAAATATTACACTAATTAAATTAACTAAAACTGGAAATTTAGTCCACTTATATGCAAGTTGAGCTTGATGAGGGATCCACATGAGTCCATTTAACAAAGTACCTGCTGATAGAATAATTAATAATGGAGATACATTTTTTGCTGTATTAATATCTTGTGTCCAAACTTCCAAAAATGTTTGAGAAAAAAATATCATAGTAATACAAAAACTACCTGCAATTACGCTAACGATTTGTGAGCCTTTATGAAAGTTTTCTGCAAAACTACGGTAATCATCTCGAGCATGTAATTCACAGAATCTGGGATAAATTGCTATAATAACTGGAGACACCAAAATGAGTAGTGAACTTGCAACTGTAGTTGCAAGAGTATAATATCCAAAATCGCTAAGTGTTAAATATTTAGAGAGTATAACTTTATCAATTTGGGTTAACATTAATTTTAACAAAGTTATACCCAACATACCACTTGCAAATTTAGAAATCCCCTTTAATTCATTATATGAGAAATATCCTAAATGGCTCACTTTTGGAAGTGATTTATAAGTTGCGATACCAAGAATTATTAAAGTAATAAATGAAATAAGTGCTTGCCAAAAAAAAAATGTGTGTATTGTTGGCGAAACCCACTTTAGTACTACTATTGCACCAATTCCTCTAAATGTAACCATTATAGAGTTTAATATATTATATATAACTTGTCGTTGCATTCCAATTAAAGCACTTCGATATATACCTTCTAAAAGTCGAAGGGCAATAACTATACCCATAATAAAAAAAGCATTCGCAACAGTATGTTTTGAAATTGAGTCTGACTTTACCCATTTTACTGATATCCAATCAGATCCAAATAAAAAAATAAATATAATAATTAGAGATACTATAATTCCAATGATCTCAATAGTACGAAGTAAATTCTTGATAGACTCTACATTTCTTCCTCCTCCGGTGAACCTTGCCATCTCTCTTCCTAATGTAGGAGTCAATCCCATATCTAATAAAGTAAAAATAGATTGTAAAACACCATAAAAGCCAATCAATCCATAAGATTCAATACCAATATATTTAATATATAATGGAATAAATGCAAAACTCATTAATGCATTCCAACCTTGACCAAAATAATTTGAGATTAGATTTTTTTTAAACATTCTAAATTAAATAAATGCTAAAAAATTATTTAAAAAATTCTTTTTAAATAACCATCTGGTGCAACTGAAATTAAGATTTTATTATCAATTGACTTGTCAATTTCAAAATTAGTATTATCCTTGAGGAATTGGAAAACAGCAGTCTTTGGATTATTTCCAGGATTCCAAGGACGTCCCCCTGGCATATAATCCGAAGGTAATTCTTCAACAATAGTATCAAAAACAACACAATAACTACCTACACTTGTTAACTTAGCGTATAATTCTAATTCTTTAATAACATGTTCATGTGTGTGATTACTATCTAAACATACAATGACTTTTTTTCTATTTTTTGAAAAGTCATAAACTTGGTTTGCTACTAATTCAGATGTCGAATCTCCTTCGATCATTTTTATTCGTTTACTCATTGGGTGAGCCTCTATTAGTTTTCGATTATGTTTTCTAATATCAATATCTAACCCTAAAACAATGCCATCCCCACCAATTAATTCTAACAATGAAGCATAGTAAACAAGCGAACCCCCGTGAGCAATTCCAGCTTCAATTATTAAATCTGGCTTTATTTCCCAAATTATTTCTTGCATTGCAATCATATCTTGAGGATAAGCAATAATTGGACGACCCATCCAAGAAAAATTATACGAATACTTCGCTTTATTTGACTCTACGTTAAAGTCAATTTTAGCCTTTTGTAAATTTTGGTTTTTTGAATTTGCATCTATAAGTAATGCCTTTTCTTCATTAAATTTTCTTACTTCTTCATTCATATTTAGTTGATTTTATTGTTTTATTTTATAGGTATATACTTTTCAATTTTTTTGTATATAATTAGTTTAATCTAAAATCGTTTTTAATTTTTTATTATTTCCCCAAAAAGCCATTGGTTCATTGATTGAATATGGATAATATCCTAAATTTATGTTTATATATTTTTTATTATTTAATAAATACTCTTTCACAAAATCAACAACTTTACAAGGTTTACCACTACAATTGTTTATGACTCCGGATATCTCAGATTGCAAAGCTATTTTTACAATATTTTTTGCAACTTCACTTACAGGCAAGTAATCTCTAATTTGCTCCCCACCACTCATATTAAAAACTTGTTCACCATTTTTTAATGCAATTTCTAATTGGGGTATTAATGAATTAGAGTTTTGCCCCAAACCATACATATAAAATAGCCTTACCCATTTAAAACTGAAATTATACTTAAGTCGTTCAATTTCCAACATTTTTCTTAAAGTATCTTTTGCAATTGCATAGAAATTTGTTGGACTTGATGTCATGTTTTCGTACAATTCTCCTTCTTGCATTCCATACTCGAAACATGTTCCTGTAATTGTTATATCATTCAAACCATTGTGAATTAGGTTTGTTATAAAATTAAAATCTTGAATTAAATTCTCAGTAATGTGAAATGATTCATTATAATTTGGGAGTCCTTTCCATGCTAAATGAATTAATCTATCAGGGTAATCAAAAAATTTATAAAGATCGATTTTTGACTTACTATTAGTATAAATATCAAATGGTATAATTTTAACATTTCTATGAAGAAAAATTTTTTTTAAACTCGCTTCATTTGAAGCTGTTAATACAATATCATTATTTCCAATCTTTAAAAGTTCATCTACAACATACTTTCCTATAAATCCTGTTGCTCCAGTAATTAAGATTTTCATTATTTCTAAAAAATTGTCAATTCGGGTATTGCAACTACAAATTTGCCTCCCCAATTTCTTATAAATGATAGTTGCTTAGAGATTTCGTCGCTTAAATTCCATGGAAAAATAATTACATAATCTGGCTTAAATTCATTTATTATCTTCGGATTTTGTACTATTATTCTAGATCCAGGTAGTAATTTACTTTGTTTAAATGGGGACGCATCCATTACAAATGAAATAAGATCATCACCTTTAATGCCACAATAGTTTAATAATGTATTACCTTTTGCAGCTGCTCCATAACCAACCACTTTTTTATTCTCAATTTTAGCTTCAATTAAAAACGATAAAAAATCATTTTTAATTTTTTCAATTTTTTGTTGAAAACCTTGGTAATAATCTAATGTCTTAATTCCCAACTCAATTTCTTTTTCTAAAAGTAATTTAACACTTGATTCAACCTTCTTACTATTGTCCTCAACATGCTTAGCGAAAATCCTCAAACTTCCGCCATGTGTTTCTATTTCTTGAACGTCAAAAAATTCTAATCCATGTTTTTCAAAAATAGATTTTAAAGTAGTAAAAGATAAGTATGAAAAATGTTCATGATAAATTGTGTCAAATTGATTGTGTTCAATCAATTTGCACAAATGTGGAAATTCAAAAGTATTGACACCGTTTGACTTTAGTAAAATTTTTACACCCTTTACAAAATCATTAATATCTGGAACATGAGCGAGTACATTATTTCCTAAGATTAAATCGGCTTTTGAATTTGATAAGCTCTTTGCAAGATTTTCTCCAAAAAAATCAATAATACTTTCTATTCCTTTTTCTCTTGCTACACATGCGGTATTAGCCGTAGGTTCAATTCCTAAGACCGGTATATTTTTTTCTTTAAAATACTGAAGCAAATAACCATCATTTGAAGCAATTTCTACTATTAAGGATTCTTCATTATATTCAAAACGGTCTGTCATATATTCACAATAGGATCTTGCATGTTCTAGCCAAGTTGTGCTATATGATGAAAAATATGTGTATTCGCTATTAAATATATTTTTTGCTTTTTCTATTTCATCAACCTGAACTAGCCAACATTTTTCACAAACAAAAACTTTAAGTGGGAAATACATTTCTGGTTGATTTAATGCTTCGTTTTTTACCATTGCATTTGATGGTGGACAAGTTTGCAAGTCGGCAAAAACATTTTTTAATGAGTGACCACAATTTCTACAATTCATATTAAATTCCTTTAAATTCTTTATTTAATTTTTTATATGTTAAGTCCTTTTCAGAAATGATTAATGGCAAAATATCTATACGATCTACAATTAGAGAATCATTGTAACAAATGCCTCCTTCAAACTCTTGGTTATAAAATTCATCATGAAAGTATAATAGTTCTGTTTCATCTTCTAATGTAATAAATCCATGCGCAAAACCTCTTGGCATTAGAATTGCTTTTTTATTTTGTTCACTTAATTCTATTTTAAATACCTTCAAAAAAGTATTCGAATTCTTTCGTAAATCAAGAGCAAAATCTATAACTGCACCAGAAATACATCGAATCAGTTTAGTTTCTTGGTAAGGTGGATATTGAAAATGAAGCCCTCTAAATGTTCCTTTTTTTGAGTTATGCGATTGATTTACTTGTTTCCAATTATTGTTTATTAAAATATTTTCTTTATCTAATAATTTTGAATCAAAAGTTCTCATAAACCAACCTCTATCATCCTCTATCAAATCGTGCTCTATTATATATAAGCCTTCAAAATCTGTTTTAACAAAATTCATTTAAATAATTTTTTAAATCTAAACTTGTATTAATTACTTGTGAATCATAAAATTCTCTATACCACTCAATAGTTTTTGTTATTGACTTTAAATTATTCCATTTTGGCATCCACCCTAATTCATTTTTAGCTTTATCGATATTTAAACTTAAAAGCTCAGCCTCATGGGGATGTTTAATTTCAGATTCAAACTCAAAATCGATCTTACTCCAAACACTTTTGGATAATTTTAATACCTCTTCAACTGTCAAAACTTGATTTTCTTCAGGTCCAAAATTCCAAGCATTAGCAAAATTAGTATTAGAATTAAGCAGCTTTTCGCCAAGCATTAAATAACCTGAAATAGGCTCTAGAACATGTTGCCATGGCCTTGTGGATTTAGGATATCGAATATTTGTTTTTTTATTAAGAGCTGCCCCTTTCATCAAATCTGGTATTAATCTATCAAAACTCCAGTCCCCTCCACCAATGACATTTCCCGCACGTGCGGTTGCAATTAGCGTTTGATGTTTAATTTGAAAATCAGATAAATTAAAGAATGAATTTCTATAAGAATTAACAACCAATTCAGCACATCCCTTTGAACTACTATATGGATCATACCCTCCCATTTTATCTGTTTCAACATATCCTTTTTTTTGTTCAATATTTTCATAACATTTGTCGGTCGTAATAACAATAATTGCTTTTACAGTTTCACAATTTCTGGCTGCTTCCATAATATTTGCAGTTCCAATTATATTTGTTTTATATGTCTCAATTGGATGATTATAAGAATATCTAACAAGTGGTTGGGCCGCTAAGTGAAAAACTATATCGGGTTTTGATTCATTAATTGCTTTTTTTAATTCATTTAAATCATATATATCATTAAAATAAGACACTAAATCCAACTTCAAGAGTTCAAAGTGATTTGGATTTGTATTTGGAGGTAATGAGTATCCCACAACTTCTGCTCCTAAAACCTGAAGCCAATATGTCATCCAAGATCCTTTGAAGCCAGTATGGCCAGTCAAAAAAACTTTTTTACCTTTATAATTAGTTAAATTCATTATATCCAAGTTTTCCATGGAGCATTGCCATTATTCCACAAATCATTTAATATTATTTTTTCTCTCAAAGTATCCATAGGTTGCCAAAAACCTGAATGTTTATACGCTAGTAGCTCTCCATCAGTTGCTAAACTTGTTAAGGGTTCACTCTCCCAACTTGTCTGATCGCCTTTAATTCTATCAATAACAATTGGATTTAAAACAAAGAATCCACCATTAATCCAACTACCATCACCTTCAGGTTTCTCTTTAAAATATTTAACTTTATTGACTTCATCAAACTCAAGAGCACCATAGCGTCCTGGAGGTCTTGTGGCTGTAAGTGTTGCTAGCTTACCATGAGCTTTGTGAAAAGCAATCAATTCAGTGATATTGACATCTCCGATTCCATCTCCATATGTAAAACAAAATGCCTCTTCGTCATTTAGAAACTTGCGTATTCTTTTAAGTCTTCCTCCTGTTAATGTATTTTCACCAGTATCGATCAAGGTTACATTCCATGGTTCTGAATTATTATTGTGAACTTTTAAACTATTATCTTTCATGTTAAAAGTGATGTCTGACATATGAAGAAAATAGTTAGCAAAATATTCTTTAATTACATATCCTTTGTAACCACAACAAATAATAAAATCATTAATTCCATGACTTGAATAAATTTTCATAACGTGCCAAAGTATTGGACGATTACCAATTTCTACCATTGGCTTTGGTTTTAAATCAGTTTCTTCAGAAATTCGAGTACCTAAACCGCCAGCAAGAATTACTGCTTTCATATTTAATTATATTTTTGAAACACTAATTTTTAAAAATTAGGCTTATTTAAAGATTCGATTTTTATATTATTCAACCTTCATGAAGTAAAAAGTTGCAGTCTTAAGAGGAGCATATTTGATAAATTAAAATTTATTTTAAATTTTCGAATTCAATTGGCGAACCTTTTAATATTTTGGCTTTTACAACTTTTCCAATAACCTTGTTTGATTCTCTTACAGGAATAATTTGCCTATTAAAAATGCGGCCAGATATATTATCTATTGTGATTTCTTGCCCTGCTTCTATAGTTTGGTAAGCAACCAACGATTTGCCTAATTTTTTAAACACTTGCTCTTGACCTAATTCTTCTTTTGGTTTTGGTGGCAGCATGTGTCTTACTCTTTTGATGTCTCTTACAAACTTTCTAAAACCTTCTGGCTCAAGTGCAAAACTATGATCTGTGCCCTTCCAAGAACGATTTAAGGTAACATGTTTCTCAAAAACTCTTGCTCCTTGTAAATAAGCAACTGGTCCCGATAAAGTTCCATTAAAATGATCTGATGATCCAATAACACACTCAGGGAAATTATCAATCAATACCTTTATATTTTCAAGTCCTAAACGATTATATTCACATGGATATTCAGATACACAATGTAGTATTGAAATTTCATTATGATATTTTAATATCACTTCAACACTTGACTTAATTTGATCACTTTTACCTCCACCAACGCTAATAACAATTGGGATTTTGGTTTTTGCAATTCTATTAATGAAAGGAAGATTGCCCAGATCAAAAGATGCGATTTTAAGGATATCAACACCTATCTCAGTAAGCAAGTCTAAACTAGGTTCATCAAATGGAGTAGACATAAACTTTACACCATGTTTTATACAATCAGCTTTCAAAATAGGGATCCACTCTGGCTTAAGTTCTAAGTGTTCTCTGTGCGCTCCATATGTTGGAGCAAAAGCGTTTTCACTTTGATATGGAGCATCATAAGCGTCTTCAGAGAATAAGTACTTGTTATTTCTGGTTTGAAACTTTACTGCATCTGCACCTTCAAATGCAAAAACACGAATGTACTCTCTAGCTTTCTCAAGATCACCTTGATGATTTTGACCAACCTCAGCGATAACAAATGGAGTTCCATCAGAAACGATTTTTTTAAACATAATTTAAAATTGAAATGTAAAGAAATAAAATTAAAGGACTTGGGTAAACTAATTAATAGGTTAATTTATATAAATATGTTAGTTGTTAACTTTAATGAAACAGAAATTTAAAATATAACCAAAAATTTAAATTTGTATGATAAATTGATTTTAGCGCACAAATCTGCGCACATTTAATCAAAAAATTAACACTTCTTAATTATCAATTTAAGATTAAATAATAGAAATTTAAGTTGATTTACGAATTGATTTCGTAAATAGTAAATTTTTAAACAGTAAGATATAGTCTTTGGACCACACTAATCCAATCAAACACTTTTTAAGCAACTAATTTTTTATATAGTTGTCCAAAAACCAAATACAATACTGTTAAAAATCCAGCCAAAAATCCACCTAATACAAATGACTTTATTCTTCCTAGTTTTTCTTTTTCTAATGGAAGAATAGGTCTATCAATTAATTGCACCAAAGGCGTTTCTTTTCTTAAACTTACTTTAGATAATTCTAATTGAGCTACTAATTGAGTTAATATAGCTGTATTGGCTTGAACATCCACCTGTCTTCTAGTACTAGGTGTTCTTTTTACATTCAATGCTGGGTTCAAATTGTATACATTATCACTAGCAGCAGCAACACCAGTAATAGCACTATTTAATTCTGCTCTAATACTATCAGCTTGATGTTGTAAAATCTCTACATTTAATCTTGCCTTCTTGCTTTTGGTTTCAATATAAAAATCAGAAGTTTCTTTTAATAATTGCTCGCAA
>JACCDK011974430.1_pt1 | contig 17292 bp, 15 predicted proteins | sample 7445871 | NCBI WGS metagenome assembly JACCDK01 (sample SAMN15323436, study PRJNA562643) | freshwater metagenome | isolation source: river surface water | place: USA:Blue River Watershed | collected 2017-08-15
ATCCAGCTGAAGAATCTGTTTTAAAAATGTTAAAAGAGAAAAAGATTCCTGAAAAATACATTCCATCGGTTGTGGAAAGTTTATCAAGAGCATGGAGAAAATCTATTCGAATAGAAGCAAATTCATATTTAGGACAACAATCTATCAGCAAAACTAATCATCCTTCATTGAATGAATTGGTAAAATTAAAGGGGAATCCAGAAAAAGGAATTGAACAATTTGTGAATTTATGTTCAATGTGTCATCAAATCAACGATAAAGGTATAGATTTTGGCCCTAAACTTTCGGAAATAGGCTCTAAATTATCAAGAGAAGGGATGTATATCGCCCTTCTACATCCAAATGCAGGTATAGGATTTGGATACGAAGGATTTGATATCACTATGAAAAATGGTGATAGTTTCCAAGGTATTATTGTTTCTAAGAATGAAACGGACATTGCACTCAAATTACCTGGCGGGACCTTACAAAGAATTAAAACATCAGGCATCAAATCAATAAAACAAATGGAAGATTCCATGATGCCTACTGGACTTGCAGATGGTATTAAAACCCAGGAATTGGTTGATTTAACTGAATATTTATTGACTCTAAAAAAGAAATAAAATGAATAGAAGAAATTTTTCAAAAATGTTGGGTGGTGCACTGGCAATTCCTAGCATTTCTACAAGTGGCCAATCTAGCAAAATTGAATCAAACGCTGGTTTTAGTTTAAAATATGCACCCCACTTTGGCATGTTTAAAAACAGCGCAGGTAATGACTTAATTGATCAATTGAAATTCATGCATGACATGGGATTCAGAGCATTGGAAGACAATGAAATGATGGAAAGACCTGTGGAGGTCCAAGAAAAAATTGGTGAAACCCTCAGCAAATTAGGTATGGAAATGGGGGTATTTGTAGTAAAATTTGATGGATTTTTCGACAAGTCACACATGACAACCGGAAAAAAAGAATGGACAGATCTATTCTTGAAATCATGCAATAAAGCCGTTGAAACTGCCAAAAGAGTAAATGCCAAATGGATGACAGTGGTGCCAGGCAATTTTTCTAGGGAATTACCTATGGGTATACAAACAGGAAATGTAATCGAAAATTTAAAAAGAGCAGCAGATATTTTTGAACCTCATCATTTAAGTATGGTCTTAGAGCCTTTAAGTGATAATCCAGATTTATTTTTACGACATGCAGATCAATCTTATATGATATGTAAAGCAGTAGGAAGTCAAGCTTGTAAAACATTATTTGATATTTACCATATGCAAAGAAATGATGGAAATTTGATAAAAATGATGGAATGGTGCTGGGATGAAATTGCTTACATTCAAATTGGTGACAATCCAGGTAGAAAAGAACCAGGAACAGGTGAAACTAACTATGGAAAAATATTTGATTTTTTACGAAAGAAAAACTATCAGGGTGTATTGGGAATGGAACATGGTAATTTCTATCCAGGAAAAGAGGGTGAACAAAAATTAATTGAAGCCTATCAAAAAACAGATAAAGCCTATTTGTAATTTAGATTTTTTATTTAGATATTTACTTAATTATTTAATTAATTATCATGGAGCTAATTTATAAAGGTTTAAATGATTCTACGAGAAGAGATATTCTCGTTTTTTTAAGTGATGGTCCCAAGAATGCAGGAGAAATTGCAAAGCAATTTGATATGTCTAAACCAAGTATATCACATCATTTAGATCTATTGAAACAAGCTCAATTAATTCATGCAGATAAAAAAGGTCAATTCGTTATTTACACATTGAACCAAAAAGGTTTTTTATCGATTCATGAATGGATCATGCAGTTTGCAAAAAATTTCGAATTACCGAAGCCTAAAATAAGATTATAAATTATTTTAAAATTCATCATGACAAACATTCCTTCTATTTCAATCCTCAATTCAGTCATTTCGGGCAATATTATTGGATTTGGTATTTCAAAACTTCCGCCAAGAAGTATATTTCAATCTATTGGTGATTTTTTTGCTAGAAAATCCGGAAACGAAAGAATTAGTTTTTTAGTCGTTTGTGATTCGAGTATAAAAAATATACATACACGTGGGAGTGAAATACTTGATGTTTTAGAAATACCTTTAAAAGATATTTCAGAAGTAAAGTCTTGGAACAAAGTAAGTCATGACCCTAAGCAATTAGACCTTCAAGTAACCACTCAAAAGCCAGGCAAAAAAGAGGGCGAATTCATTTTTAAAACCTATGATTTTGAAATTTTTCCTGCCTTTTTAGGAAGTAACAGTTCAAAAATTGAAAAATTATCTGAAATCATTGAACATAAAAACCAATTTGAAAACCTCATTCAATATTTTTCAAATTGGAGTAAATAATTTACTCTTCGGCTACCTTTCGTTCTACATTTAAGGAGAATAATTCTTTTGAACTAATGGCAACTAAGGTTACCAAGGTAATTGTTGTAAGGGCTCCTGCAATGACAGAAGGCACTGTGCCTAATACCTTTGCAGCTAACCCAGATTCAAAGGCACCCAATTCATTGGATGAACTTACAAATATTCCATTAACGGATGAAACTCGCCCTCTCATTTCATCGGGTGTGTAAAAACGTAAAATGGTTTGCCGAATCACTACTGATACGGAATCAAAGGCCCCAGTGAAAAATAGGGCTACCACAGAAATAACAAAATTAGTTGAAATACCAAAGACAAAAGTGGCAATTCCAAAACCTAGAATCGCTAAAATTAAATTTCTCCAGGCATGCTTAAGGGGAGGAAAGTAAAGCATGAAGCCCATTGTGGCCACTGCACCTACAGATGGTGCTGCACGCAAAATACCAAGTCCTTCTGCCCCAACCTTTAAAATATCCTCTGCAAAAATGGGTAAAATAGCAACTACCCCACCAAAAAGTACAGAAAATAAATCCAAGGAGATCGCATATAAAATAATCTTGGTTCGAAAAACAAATGAAATACCTTCTTTCAAGCTATCCCATAAGTTTTCAGGTTGAGAAGTCTTTGGTGGAATTGGTTTTTTACTAATAAAAGTAATACATGCCATAACGATGGCCAATAATCCGATTACAAACAATAATGCGCCTTTTAATCCAACCAAGGCATAAACAAAACCAGCCATGCCTGGACCTAAAATAGCACCTACCTGCCAGAACGAACTATTCCAAGTTGCAGCATTAGCAAAAATTTCCTTTGGCACTAAAAATGGATTTAAAGAGGATGCTGCAGGCGAAAAAAAGCCTTTGGATAAACCAATTAAGAAAATGACAAAATAGATGATATAAATTTGTACATCATTGGCGCTCCCACTTAAATTCAAGGCAGAGTAAAGTAAAATAAAAGACCCTAAAATAATAAAACTTAAACTGATTTGAAGAATTCTTTTTTTATCTCTCGTATCCGCAAAATGTCCACCAAAAAGAGCTAAACAAATATATGGAACCACTTCAGCCAGTCCAATTAAACCAAGAGCAAGTGGATTATGTGTGATTTTATATATTTCATAAGACACGACCACTTCTTGCATTAGCAGGGCCATTGTAAATAAAGAATTCCCCAAAATAAAGGCTCTAAATTCAGGAAAACGTAGAGCTGCATAAGCATCTTTATTTTCAAAGTAACTCATAAATATTAATAATTAAAGGACTCCAATAAGCCATCTCTGCAAAAACACGCATGCGTTCACTTGGGTAAAAATAATGAATAATCAACTGAACTCCCAAGGTAATCCATAATGGAAAACAATATAAGATTAAATTAGGGTAAAAAATAGAAACAAAAATGGAGCCTAAAGAGATTAAAGCCTCTAAGATTTTTAAAAATGTATTCCATTTTTTTCCATTTATGTGTAAAAATAATTTCAAATGATGTAAAACAAGTAAGAAAAATAACAGTACAAAAAAGAAAAACAAATTCTTATTTGAATTAAAAAAAGGGAAAACGACTCCAATTACATAAATAAAGGCTGTACTAAAATCCTTTGAAATCCATTTGTTAAACCATTTTTTAATCCAAGCTAGCCAATAAAAGACCATAAGAGCCACCACTAAAATTCCATTGGAAATAAAAATAATTGAACTTTGACTTAGACAAATGGCACCAATAAGAAATAATACAACACATATAACTACTACCCTTTTTTTATTTTCTAGAATAAATCGATGCCTATCATCATTAATTGAAGCCAATTGCACATCTATGAGACGATCTATTAAATAAATCATCCAAACACAACAGAATAATAAGATCTGATAGTTTATAGGAATAGGTGAATTAAATCTTAAACGAAAAAAAAAGGATTGGTAACACAATGCTCCGAAACAAACATCAAGTGATAGATAATGGATGTATTTATATAATTTCATGAATTGATACATGCTCAAATGAGTCTCCTATTTCAACTTTTCCACCTGAAAGGGGAACCATATGCACACCAAAGAAAACCTTGTGGTCTGCATTTCGGTAAGCACTTAATTTCGTTAAGAAGCTTTTATCAATTTCACCTGATTGTGGGTCAACCGTAATTAAATTACACCTGGCACATTTTTTTTTGACAGAAAATTCAACTGACCCTACCCTTACATCCTTCCATTCATCCTCTTCAAAAGCACCAAGATTTTTGATTACAATATTGGGCCTAAACCTAATAAAATCAAAATTTCCATAATCATTTTCAACAAATTGGAAAGAGGCGGTTGTACAAACTAATATAGGGAGAGAATCAGCAAAAGACGTACTATGAGAGAATGAAGTTTGATATTTTTCTGGCAATGGCCGATTGAAATTTTTGTTTAATTTGACCAATCGAACATTTTCATTTAAAATTTTAGAAAACCAATCACTTACCTCTGGATTCATCATTACTTGATTTACTTGATCCTCCCAAATAGTAACTGTTTTAACATAATCAATAAATCCATCGATTTGAATAATTATTTCAGAATTACCCCAGCGATCAATAATTTTATACGTGTCTTGGTATTTCTTCAACTGAAAACGAACCAATTCATTTTTGGTCCGTTGGCTTATGAATTTACCCTGACTATCAATCAACATCATTTCTCTATCTCCATTTAATCCATGAGGTCCAATTACAATTTCATCCACAAATATTGGACCTAAAGACTTAATTGGATAAATAATTAAATGTTTGATTAATCGTTCTTCCATATTTTTCTTATATGCTTTTATAGGGTAAAACAACCTATTATTCCTACATTTTGCTTAAGTTTGTAATTAGTACATTATTTAAACCTAATTTATGAAAATTTCAAGCGTCTGCCTAAGCTTCATTTTATTAATTGGCTTCTTTTCGGCAAATTTTTTGAATGCACAATCTCTTAGCTTGGAAGATGCCATTCAGATTGGTCTCCAGAATCATTACTCTATTAAAATTGCGAAGAAAAGAGAGGAGCAATCTAAAAATGATAATACATTAGGAAATGCTGGTTTTTTGCCCACAATCACTGGTAATGCAAATAAAAATTATACAATATCTGGTATCGATCAATCCTTTTTTGGTGGACTTAGAGCTCCATTGGTTCAATCAGGAGTTGAATCCAATAATGGAGCAGCTGGAGTCAGCATGGCTTGGACCCTTTATGATGGGAAAGGCATGTTTATCTTGAGAAATCGATTGAAAGAACTTCAAAAGCTGGGTACTCAACAAACAGAAGGGACTATCGAAAGTTTAATTGCCCAAATCAGTACAAGCTATTATGAAATTATTCGTCAAAATTTAAGATTAAACAATTTTAAAAAAGGATTAGAAATCTCAGAAGACCGACTCAAGCTTTCAAAAGATCGTTTCGAGGTAGGGCAAGGTTCAAAAGTAGATTTTTATTCTGCTCAAGTGGATTTCAATGAAGACAAAGCAGCTTTATTGGCACAGGAGCAGGCTTTAAAAAATACAATCATCGGTTTCAATAATCTATTGGTAAGAGATTTACATACCAATATTTCAATCACACCCACTATCGATTTAATGCCTAAATTACAACTAGAGGAATTAAAAAATCAGGCATTAACGCAAAATCCTCAGATCATTTCTTCCATAATTAATAAGACAATTGCAGAAAATGATATTCAAAATTTGAAGAGCCAAACGCATCCACAAATTGATTTATTAACTGGTTACAATAGCACAAGAGTAGTTAACGGAGCAGGTTTTGGTGTTGAAAAAGGCACGAGTAATGTTTTTAATTATGGAATCAGAGCGACTATTAATATTTTTGATGGTTACAACCAGAAGAGAAGAATTCAAAATGCAAAAATCAACTCGGAGATTGCTGAAATGCAATTGCAAGATTTAAAAAACAATTTAATTGCTGCCTTGGAAAGAACCTACTATTCCTATGAAAATGCACTTAATTTAATCAAACTTGAAAATGAAAATTATTTAATTGCTAAGCAAAATATTGACATTGCTTTTGATAGATATAAAGTAGGCTTTGCAACTTCATATGAATTAAGAGAAGTTCAGCGAAATGCAGTTGCTGCTGAAACCAGATTAATTGAAGCCAAATACAATGCGAAAGCGGCTGAAATTGAATTAATCCGATTAAGTGGCACGTTGATTAATTAGATTCTTCTAATTGTTTCTGATACAAATCATAATAATGGCCCTTTTGGGCCATTAATTTTTTGTGGTTTCCACGTTCAACCACCATGCCTTGATCCAATACCATAATTTCCTGAGCTAATTTGGCTGAAGAAACTCTATGTGAAATTATCAAACTAGATTTATTGACTAACACCTTTTTTAAATTTGTCAAAATTGTATGCTCTGTATGGGTATCCACCGCAGAAAGGCAGTCATCTAAAATCACCATGGAGGGCTGTTTAGCCAATGCCCTTGCAATAGAAACACGTTGTTTCTGACCACCGGACAGGGTCACACCTCTTTCTCCCAAAATAGTATCGTATCGATCTGGAAAATCAATAATATTATCATGAACGTCAGCGAGAATAGCTGCTACTTCAATTTCAGCTTGGCTTAATTTTTCATTTCCAAATTTAATATTGTCGGCAATGCTTGTTGAAAACAAGAAAACATCTTGGGGAACAAAGCCTAGTTTACTCCTAACTAAAGTTAAATCCCAATCTTTCAAATTAATTCCGTCCAAATAAATTGCACCTTCACTTGGGTCATAGAAACGGCCCATTAATAAAGCTAAAGTTGATTTACCAGACCCAGTAGAGCCTAAAATTGCCATGGACTCACCGGGTTTAAGTTCAAAATCAATTTGATTCAATACCTTTACATGTGTACCTGGATAGATAAAACTAACCTTTTCGAATTTCCAATTACCTTTTATATCCTGATGGACCTGTTTCCCAATTGGCATTTCTGAGGTTGCTTGTAAAAATTCATTTATTCGTGTTTGTGAAGCTGCCGCCCGCTGAATTTGTGAGGAGGTCCACCCTAAGGCAGTAACTGGCCAGGTCAACATGAAAACATACATAATGAATTCGGCAATATTACCAATTGATATTTGTCCTGCCATTACTTCTTTGGAGCCTACGAAAACAACCAATAAAGTAGAGAAGCCTACTAATAAAGAAATCAAAGGAGTAAATAAGGAATCAATTTTAACTAAATCAATTGATTTTTTTCTATAATTGGAAGAGGCTTCATCAAACGCATGAATGGAGCTATTTTCTCTAACAAAAGATTTTAAAACACGAATTCCCGAAAAAGCTTCTTGTGCAAAAGTTGAAATGCTTGATAGTCCTTTTTGAATTTCTTCAGATTTTTTTATGATTAAGGAATTAACTAAATAAATGCTTAGGGATAGAAATGGAAGTGGAATCAAAACATACCACATCAATGTTTGGTTTACATGGTACATGTAATATATTACCAAAATAAAAACGGAAATCAAGTTCATCCCATACATGATGCTAGGTCCAACATACATTCGAACCTTTCCTACATCCTCAGAAATTCTGGCCATTAAATCACCCGTATTTTGCTTGCGATAAAAAGATAAAGGGAGTGTTTGGTATTTAGCATATATGTCATTTTTAAGATCAAATTCAATGTACCTCGACATAACGATAATTGTTTGTCTAACTAAAAACAAAAAAAAGCCTTTGATAAATGCCATGCAAATGATCAAAACACCATAATATAAAATAGTAGAGGCGAATACTTCATAAAAAGAGGTTTGAAGAGAAAAGCCTCTAAAAAGAAAATAAACCCCGATTGTTTCAGTCACTAAATCCAAAGCATAACGAACCAATTGGGCGGGAACCACTCCAAAAAAATTAGAGCAAAAAGTGAACAGTATACCTAAAAAAAGAAGCCACTTATACTTCCAAAAATACTTATTAAGATGTGCTAAAGATCCCATTGATTGTTAGTTAAGGCAAAGATAGAAGGATTATCAGAGATTTTACTTAACTTTACAGAACAAATTAAAACGCTCTTTCATTTCGGATGATTAACAGAAGAATTCTAAGAATTAAAGCATTCCAAGCGCTTTATTCCTATCACACGCAAGAACGTGCTAGATATCAACTAGCCTTTGATGAATTAGATACTATTTTTCAGCCTGATTTATCATTAATGATAGCAAAAGAAGACCAAGCTCCTAAACTAGAAGGTCTAAAAAAGCTCGCAGAAATCCAATTATCCGAATTTTTTAAGCAAATTATTACAACGGAAGAAATCCCGCTAGAAGCCTATCAGGCAGCTCAGCAGGAATTTAATTCCTATCAAAAAGATATCAAACAAATTGCAAAATCTGTAAAAGACCAGATGCTCGATGAGGTGCATCAAATTTATAGGAGATATTTGAAACTACTCTATTTTGTACAAGAATTAGCACAAATAGGTGTCTGGGATGAAAATCGCCGTCTATTAGAAAGTCCCATTAAAACAGCTAATCTTTCAAAAAATAAGATTATAGCTATTTTACCAAAGTGGATTGAATTACAAAATGAATTTCAAAAAAATCAAATTGGTTGGACCGAAGATGAAGAAAATTTAATTAAAAAAGTATTTATCGAAGGAATATTATTAGACGAAAGTTTTATCGAATATTTGCCAAATGCTGGTAAATTTTTTGAAAAAGATGCTGAAATGGTTCAACATTTACTTAAAAATTATCTGTTAAAACATCCAATCATGACAGATTATTTTGAAGAAAAAGACTTAAATTGGCACTTGAATAAAGATATTGTAAAAAGCTTAGCAAGTAAAACATTCAAAGCGGAAGCATTGGAAGATTTGAAAATTCAAGAAATAGCTTTGCAATGGGATGAGGATGAGGTATACTTTAAAACATTATTTGAAACGGTAGTTCATCAAGATCAAGTATATGAGGAATGGATTGAGGGCCATACACAAAATTGGGAATCTGAAAGATTAGCTACTACCGACTTAATAATTCTAAAAATGGCTTTGGCGGAAATGATCAAATTTTCAAGTATTCCCGTTAAAGTAAGCATAAATGAGTATATTGAATTGGCAAAAAATTATTCTACTCCGAAATCAGGATTATTTATAAACGGAGTGTTGGATGTTTTATCAGCCAAATTATTAAAAGAAAAAATAATAAATAAAACTGGTCGAGGCTTAATCGACATAGCAAGTAAGTAAAATGAATAAGTCATCAAAAGCATTTTTGGCATTTCTTGCAGGAGCTGCAACAGGAGCCGTTTTAGGTATTTTATATGCACCTGATAAAGGAGAAAACACAAGAGGTAAATTATACTTTCAGTTGAATAAATACAGGGAACAATTGAAAAATTTGATTAATGATTTAGTAGATGGTAAAGAAATTCCTGAAACAATGGCTAAATCTGAAGGCAAAAAGGTAATTACCGAAACCAAGGAAAAAGCAGAAAAGTTGTTGGAGGATGTTGAGAAATTAATGACTCAAATCAAAACAAAATAGGCCAATGCGCTACTGGTTTCTTTGTTTATTTTTAGCCGCAGGATTAATCTCCTGTGAAAACAAACAAAAAGAAGCATTAAGTGCTACGGAAACGGCTATTCCTGCAGAATTACAACCGACTTTAGAAAAGAAACCCATAATGGTTTTTGACCAAAAGTCTGTATATCTTGGTCGAATTAAAGAAGGGGATAGTTTATACCATACCTTTCATTTTAGAAATAGAGGAAATTTACCTTTGAAAATTATTTCTGTAAATGTATCTTGTGGTTGTACCAGTACAAAATGGTCAAAAGAGACTATAAATCCAGGTAAAAAAGGTTTTATAAAAATTAAATTTAACAGTTCTGGAAGAATTGGTCGAAATTCTAAGTCCATAACTGCATATTGTAATACCATGCCAATGGATAATCAGGTAAGTTTTAAAGTAGATGTTGTACCCAATAAATAACAAATAATTATGATTTTATTACAAGCTAGTCCACAAGTAACTCAATTGATTTTATTTGGTGGTATTTTCGTTGTTTTTTACTTTTTCATGATTCGCCCACAACAGAAAAAAGCGAAGGAAGCTAAAAAATTTATAGAAGAGTTGAAAACAGGTGACAAGGTGGTTACCATAGGTGGTGTACATGGATCAATCGTTTCAATCCGAGAAAAAACAGTGGTAGTTGAAATTGATTCAGCCAAAGGTGTTCGCGTTGTATTTGAAAAAACTGCTATTTCCAAAGATGCATCTGGTAGGTTAACGGAAGAATAAAATGCAAAAAAATAGCCTGATTCCTATGGTTGGTATCACAGGCGGAATTGGATCCGGCAAAACTATTGTTTGTCGGATTTTTTCTTGTTTAGGTATTCCTGTTTTCAATACAGATACCATCGCAAAGCAAATTATACATCAAACAGATGTTAAAAACCAAATAATTAAATTATTTGGTAAAGATGCATATAACGAAAAAGGAGAATATCAGGTTAATCATATTCGAACAAAAATTATAAATGATGAAAATTTACGTGTTCAACTAAATGCCATTGTGCACCCTGCTGTACGAAAAATCGCATTGGAATTTCAGGCCAATTTGCCTAAAAATACTCCATTTGCCCTCTATGAATCTGCTTTGTTGACCCCAAAAAATAAACCTGAATTTATTCAGCAAATTATCTTAATTTCATCTAATTTAGAGACTCGATTAGAGCGATTAAATATTAGAAATTTAAACCGAAAAGAAGCTATGCAAATTATACAATTACAAGATAAAGATTACAACTCACAAACTAATTCTGATTTCAAAATTGAAAACAATGCTTCCTCACGCGTTCTACCTCAAGTACTTTCTATTTTCAAACAATTAAGTAAAAAAGTACTATTACTAATTACTTGCTTAAGTTTGGCTCTTTCAAGCTTTGCCCAAATCAAATGCATGACATTCAATATCCGCATGGATACAAAAGATGATGGCATCAATCAATGGTCGAACAGAAAAGAAAGATGTGCTGATTTAGTGAAATTTCATAAGGTTGACATATTGGGTATGCAAGAAGCATTTGTGCATCAAATTAAGGACATGGAAAAACAATTACCAAACTACAAATGGTTTGGGAAAGGCAGAGATGATGGTAAGGAAGCAGGAGAATTCTCACCAATGATGTATGATTCGAAAAAATTTAAACTAATTAAACAAGCAACTTTTTGGCTTTCCGATTCATGCGAAAAAGTAGGATTTGGTTGGGATGCTGCTTGCAGGCGGGTAGTAACTTGGGGGAAATTTCAAGAATTAAAAACCAAAAAAATATTTTATATTTTTAATACCCATTTTGATCATCTAGGAAAAATAGCGAGAAGAGAAAGTGCCAAACTTGTTCTGAAAAAAATCCAAGAAATTGGAAAAAATTACGCTTGCATTTTACTTGGTGATTTCAATGCAACACCAGAAGATGAGCCTATACAAATTTTAGTAGATCCCAATAACCCAAATAGAATGATAGATGCTGAAAAAGTAAGTCAAAATGGACATTATGGCCCTTACAGCTCATTTAATGGATTTAAAGAAGAACAAAAAGGAAGACACATTGATTACATTTTCGTCAAAAATGGCCCCAAGGTCCTTCAACATGCAACACATGCTGAAACATGGAACAACCTCTATCCTTCAGATCATTTTCCGGTAAGTGCACTTATTCTAGTGCCTTAGATATTTTGGAAATTTAGGGTTTCGACTTAACTTGCATTATGGAAAATTTTATTGTTTCTGCTAGAAAATATAGACCCACCAATTTCGACTCTGTTGTTGGCCAAGGACACATAACAACTACCCTAAAAAATGCAATCAAATCGAATCATTTGGCTCAAGCATTTTTATTTTGTGGGCCAAGAGGTGTTGGGAAAACTACTTGTGCAAGAATTTTAGCAAAAACAATTAATTGCAAAAATGTAAAGGAAGATGGCGAAGCATGCGGTATTTGTGATTCCTGTAAATCATTTCAAGAAAATACATCTCTTGCCGTTCATGAACTTGATGCAGCTTCTAATAACTCTGTCGATGATATTCGTAACCTTATTGATCAGGTTCGGTATCCACCTCAAGACGGAAAATACAAAATTTATATCATTGATGAGGTTCATATGCTATCATCTCAGGCATTCAATGCCTTTTTGAAAACGCTAGAAGAACCTCCATCCTATGCTATTTTCATTTTAGCAACCACAGAAAAACATAAAATATTACCGACTATTCTTTCCAGATGTCAAATTTTTGATTTCAATCGAATTCAATGGAAGGACATGTCGGAGCATTTAGCACAAATTGCCAATAAAGAAGGAATCATTGCTGAAAAAGAGGCCCTAGACCTCATCGCCATTAAAGCAGATGGAGGTTTAAGAGATGCCTTATCCATGTTTGACCTTAATGTTACTTATTCAACTGATAATACATTAGCCTACAAAAATGTGCTTGATAATCTGCATATTTTAGACAGTGATTATTATTTCAAGATAACTGAAAACCTACATATACAAAACCACTCAAATGTCCTATTACTTTTGCATGAAATCATTCAAAAAGGATTTGATGGCCATTTATTTTTAAGTGGTTTAATGGAGCATTTTCGAAACTTATTATTTGCAAAAGACCCAAGAACCTTGGATTTAATGGATATAAGTGTAGAAAATAAGCAAAAATTCAAAGAACAATCTGAATTATTAAATCATTCGTATCTGCTTTCTTCCATGAATCTTTGTGCTCAAGCAGAAACTAATTACAAATCTTCAAAGAATCCTCGTTTATTACTTGAGCTTACTTTACTAAAAATTAATTATTTACCATCTGTTTTTAAACCAAGCAATCAAATATCGTCGGAGGTCGAATCCGGAAAAAAGTTTGAGCAGCCAATTGAGGCTGCTGAAAACAAAGCGCATACTGAAGCAAATGGACAAAGTGAAGTAAGTGTGCAGAGTGAGGAGCTTGTACAGAGCGAAGAGCGTGCGCAGAGTAAAGTAAATGTGCAGAGTAAAGTAAATGTGCAGAGTGAAGAGAATGTGCGGCATGAAGAGAGTGTGGTAGGTAAGCAGAATGAGGTAGTAAAAAGACCTAATTTAAAAGAATTAGGTATTCGTTCAACCAAATCAATTATTAGCAACAAAGGAAATGAAGAGGAGGCAATTACAACAACATTACAAACTTTAAATGAAAGTTTTGATGAAGTTCAATTAGGAGTTGTTTGGAATGCAATTGCTGACAATTTTAAACAACAAAACCTAATTAATAAATATGTAATGATGAATAGGGAATTTCATCTTGTTGATGGAATGATTCATTTAAACGTAGAAAATGAGGTTCAAGTTCAGCAATTCAATGAAACCATTCGACTCGAATTATTAACCACTTTACGCGAAAAACTTCGTAATTCAAATATCGATATTATTTTAGATGTTTTGCCCGAACAAGAGGCTTCCAAAAAAGCATTATATACACAAGAGGATAAGTTTAATCATTTGGTTGAAAAATATCCGATTTTAGCAGAAATGAAACAAAAATTAGGTTTAGACTACGAATATTAAGCTTACCACCTGGTTTGTCCATCTCCACGTAATATCCATTTTTCAGTTACCAATTTTTCTAATGCGAATGGTCCGCGTGCATGTAACTTTTGAGTAGAAATTCCAATTTCTGCCCCCAATTCAAATACTCCACCATCGGTAAATCGGGTAGAAGCATTCCAATATACGGCTGCAGCATCCACAAATTGTAAAAAAGCTTCTGCTTCCGTTTCATCTTCTGTTACAATTGCCTCCGAGTGACGTGAAGAAAATTTTGCAATATGATTAAGTGCCTCATCTAAATCATTTACTACTTTAATGGAACAGGCAAAATCTAAAAATTCTTTCCCAAAATCAGCCTCCTCCGCAACATTTAAAAAGGGATATTGTATTTTTTGAAGAATTTCAAAGCTTTTTGTGTCTGCAAAAAGCTTCACTTTGTATGATAAGAATCCATCTTTAATTCCTTCTAAAAAATCCTTTACAATAGATGAATGAACAACAATCGTATCTAAAGAATTACAAACAGATGGCCTAGAAACCTTTGCATTAATTACAATGGGTATGGCCTTGGATAAATCTGCCTTTTCTGCAACATAAGTATGGCAAACTCCTGCCCCTGTTTCAATTGTAGGCACTAAAGATTCCTTTCTTACGCGTTGAATCAAGGCGTCAGATCCTCTTGGAATGATGACGTCTACATATTTAGTTGCGGTTAAAAATTCACTTACATGTTCTCGCGCTGTTGGTAAAAGAGTCACAATTTCCTTGGGAAGGCCATTTTTATCTAAGGCCAATTCTATCATATGAACCAAGATCAAATTTGAATTCCAGGCATCTGAACCACCCCGCAAAACGCATGCATTTCCAGACCTAATACACAAAGCAGCCACATCTATCGTAACATTTGGTCGAGATTCATAAATAATACCAACCACTCCCAATGGCACAGAAATTTTCTTTAAATCTAAACTATTTTGTAATTTTTTCGATACCAATACCTTTCCGGTTGGGTCTTCTAATTGTTGAATATCTCTTACAGAACTTGCTAATGCTAAAATGCGCGATTCGTTTAATAATAATCGATCTCGCATTGGATTTGATATAGCCATTTGGTCTAAATCCTTTTCATTTTCAGCAATTATTTGTGGAATATGTTGCTCCAAATTCAAGGCTATATCTTCTAATAATTGGTTCTTAATCAAAGAACTTGCATTTGCAATATAACTCGAAGCCTCCCTGCAGGCTTTCAACAAAGATTCAATGGAATTTTTCACTAACGTTTATATTATACTTTATTTTTCAAACCTTATCATTCAAGCCTTCGAGTTTTCTCGCTTCGCTCGCCCTCAGGCTCCAAAATTTCACTTCAACCTAATCCCTCATCCCTATTCCCTAACTTCACTAAAAATCTTTCCCCAAAGATAAATAGGTCATGGATGGCATGATTTGGCCATCAGACATCCCAATCGCATAATCTAGTTTTACATAATACCCCATAATTTTGGTACGAGCTCCAAATCCAAAACCAATTAAAAATGGATTTCTAAAATCGGTTACAGTTGCTCTGAATGGATTTGTTTTTCCACCGTATTCATTCGTATTGAAACCATTGGTTCTTGAAAATGGCGAACTCCCAGACCATGCACATCCTATATCAGAAAAACCAATTAATTGTAAATTATTGATAAAATCACTTCTTTCTTGGTCCTGTGAAATTATTTTTTTGACTGGAATATGTAATTCTACATTCCATAACAAATGACTATTTCCTGACATTTTATTTATTCCAAATCCACGCATATTTCCGGCCATGTCACTCATGAATATATCTCTTTGAGCTAAGCCATCCACCCCTAATGGGTTGGCAGTAGTACGAGCTTCGCGAGTTTGGAATAACCAATTATCCATTCCTCCTAAAATGGTTTGTGGAACATTTGAGTTATTGCCTAATCCAATCGCATGGGATGCGGAAAAACGAGTATAAACATACATCCATTCTTTTATGCCAAGATATTTTCGGAAATCAAATTTAAATTTTAAAAAACCACCTGGCTCCATGGTCATTTTTTGAATTTCAGCCGATGCCCATACTCTTTGACCCTCTTGCAAGTTTTCACCTAATTGTAAGGTATTATCAAATTGATATTCCGTTTTAAGACCTGCATATCCCATTACATTTTCAGGAATTCGAAAATTATTTTGATCAATTTGTCTGTTTAAGGTATAAATACCAGAGACGGCTAATTTATTTCGAAGATCAAACGGATAAAGTGCTTTAAGTTCAATGCGATTGAATCGAATTCGTTGAGAATTATAGTAATCTATCTCTTGATTCAAAACCTTTCGATCAAAACGCAAAGACCAATCTGTTCTATTTTCTACGTAACTATATTCTCCCCATAAATCTGAACTTTTCAAATTTGCCCCTAAGAAAAATCCTGCTTGCAATAAATGATTTTCCATTAAATCATTCATATTTGCTTGCAAAGCATATCCAATACCTCTAATTGGATCCGATTTAAAATACCCATTTAAGGTACTGTTAGCAAAAGAGTTTTCATAATTTAAAATACTCTTTGAAGAGGATAGGCTAGTTTTGGCTTTTAGTGAATTATTTCTCTCAAGCCTTGCTTTTCGCTGGGCATTTCTCCTATTGATTAAATCATTTACAACTGAATCTTTGTCTGCAGCAAAAATAGTATTATCCAAATTTTCACGTTCAGGAACAAACTCAAAATCTGACATCTTGCTAAATGCATCATTAGGAACAATTGTTAGATATTGCTCCAACATGTCATTTCTTTGAACAATTGAATAATTTGTAGATTTCTGAAACATTTGCCAAGCACCAACATCTACTAATTTTTCTTTTACCTTTTGATCTTTAAAAGAATAATTAATTATGGTCCGTCCATTTTTATTATTTCCTAAGAATTGAACAATTGAATCAGGTTCTATAACAAAATTTCTTATTTCACCTTTTATCGAAAATAGTTGCTTGGCAACTCCTTCTTCTGCATTCCACTCATACAAAGCATTCATGCCAACTTTATCCTTTTCCGTCATTGTCGAGTCTGCAATTTGTTCACTAACATACAAAATAGAATTACCATTTGCTGTCCAATGTGCCTCAGGCTCTTCGAATCTGTCTTGAGTAATGGGAGTAAATCTATTTCTTCTCAAATCATATGTACCGAGGTCAACCTGTCCATTTCTTAAGACTTTTAAAAGTAATTTTTGATTAGACGGTGCCATTTCAAATTGCAGGCAATTCAAATCTTTCAATTCTCTTTTTGCTAAAATTTTACTTGAAAATTTATTACCTATTATTGGCGCATAATTATTTAACCAAGTCTTTCCTTCTTCTGAA
>JACCDK010555253.1_pt1 | contig 17282 bp, 18 predicted proteins | sample 7445871 | NCBI WGS metagenome assembly JACCDK01 (sample SAMN15323436, study PRJNA562643) | freshwater metagenome | isolation source: river surface water | place: USA:Blue River Watershed | collected 2017-08-15
GCCAAGCCTTCACCGTGTTCTTGCCTGTCAAGAGCGTCGGCGTGATGGGCGACGGGCGTACTTACGATTACGTGGTGGCGTTGCGTGCCGTGCAAACCAGCGACTTCATGACCGCAGATTGGGCTGAGTTGCCCTACGCGCTACTGAAGAAAGTCTCTGGTCGCATCATCAACGAAGTGCGCGGCATCAACCGCGTGACCTACGATGTGTCGAGCAAACCACCGGCCACAATTGAGTGGGAATAAGCGACTCATACAAACGGCTTACAATCTAGGGCTTGTTGACCCGCGCCCACATTGGGCTTGATTTTTTAAATTTGAAAATACTGAGTACATGGCAAAAGAAGAAATGATCGAAATGAAGGGTGTCGTGACCGAGGTCTTGCCCGACTCGCGTTACCGCGTCACCCTGGAAAACGGTCACTCATTGATCGCATATACCGCCGGCAAAATGCGTTTACACCGTATTCGCATCATTGAAGGCGACAAAGTGACGGTCGAACTGTCTCCCTACGACATGAACAAAGCCCGTGTGACCTTCCGTCACATTGAGGGCAAGGCCCCAGGCGGCCCCGCAGTCAAACGTCGTTTCTAAACCTGCAACCGCCTCGCGGTATCTTGCCGTTAGGCAATTGAACTGGAGGCTCACATGATCAGTCATACCAGCGTTGGCACCAATGATTTGCCCCGCGCAGCTGCGTTTTATGACGCGTTGTTTGCCCTGATCGACGGCAAACGTTTCTTTGAAATGGACAGCGGCATTGGGTGGGGCGTCCAGCCTGGCCAGCCCAGGTTCAGTGTCCTCAAACCTTTTGATGGCAAGCCTGCCACCGTCGGCAATGGCAACATGGTGGCCTTGACGGTCACAAGCCAATCACTGGTTCAAGCCTTGCATGCCAAAGCTTTAGAACTGGGAGGGCAGGACGAGGGTGCGCCCGGCCTGCGCGGCGGTGGTTACTACGGCTGCTATTTCCGTGACCTCGATGGCAACAAGATCGCCGCGTTCTGCGCGCAAAGCTAAGCCTTTCAAACATGTATTTGCCGCCGCAGTTCAAGGCCAAAGACGAAGCCCATGGGCTGGCTCTGATGCGTGCTCATCCTTTTGCCAGTTTGATTAGCACCGATGACACCGGTTTTCCTTTTGTTGCCCATCTGCCGCTGCATCTGACCCACGTGGACCATCGCCATGTGTTGCTCGGGCATTGCGCAAAATCAAACCCCCTCTGGCGCTACGTGCAGCAGCGTCCTCAAGCCTTGGTCACCTTCATGGGGCCGCAGGCATATATGTCACCCCAGGTTTATCCCGATCTCACGCGCGTTCCCACATGGAGCTATTTGGCTGTCTATGCCAAGGTGGATGTGACGTTGGTAGAGGACCCACAGGCCAAAGACCGTTTGCTCAAGCAACTGATTGGGGCTCATGAGCCTGCCTACGCAGATCAGTGGCGTGGTTTGGCAGAAGACTACCAACACAAGATGATGAATGGCATTGTGGCGTTCGAGCTTCACATCACGGAGTTGGAATGCAAACTGAAACTCAACCAACACCGCCCCGAATCTCATGCCGCTATGTACGCCTCTTATGTCCAGGGCACGCCAGATGAGCAAGCCTTGGCTCGTTGGATGGTGACACTGGGGATGGTGCCACCATGACCGAGATTCATTCCCCTGAAGATCTGGGCTTCATGCAATTGGCTTTGCGCCAAGCTCATGCCGCCGCAGAGTCAGGGGAGGTGCCCGTGGGTGCCGTGGTTGTCAGGGCAGGGCAGGTGGTTGCCGCGTCTCACAACGCACCTGTCTCAAGTCACGACCCCACGGCCCATGCAGAGGTCAATGCCATTCGCGCTGCGGCGCAAGCGCTGGGCAACTACCGACTCGACGATTGCACCTTGTATGTGACGCTAGAACCCTGTGCCATGTGCAGCGGCGCAGCTTTGCATGCCCGATTCAAACGTGTCGTGTATGGTGCGTCAGAGTCCAAGACGGGGGCTGCCGGATCGGTATTGAATTTGTTTTCGCAAACGCAACTCAACCATCACACCCAAGTGAGCGGTGGGGTGTTGGCGGCTGATTGTGCCCAGCTGTTACAAGATTTTTTTCAACAGCGCCGCGCCCTTCAACAACAGTCGAAAGTGCCTGTCCGTGAAGATGCCTTACGCACCGCGGATCATTGCTTTGAGGGGTTAGATGTGCCCAAGGCACTGTCGCGCTTCACAGTCGATTTGCCCGCCTTGGAGGGCTTGCGCCTGCACTGGTTTGACAACCGTCAAGATGAATTGATTGCACCTCATGTGTATCTTCACGGCCCAGATGACTGGAGTGCGTCGTATCTCCCCCAATTGCTATCCACTGAACCCGTGATTGCCCTGGACTTAGCAGGTTTTGGTTGTTCGGATAAACCTAAAAAAGTGGCCGCGCATCGCTTGGCCTGGCACAACCAAGTGCTGGCAGAGTTTTTAGCCAGCATCCACCCCGCACCCTTGGCCTTGCACGCGCCTCGCAGCATGGCGCCGTTATTGACATCTCTCCAACTCCCCATCCACTGGGTTGACGCTGCCCCCTTGAGTCCCGCGCTGCGGGATGCACCTTATCCAGACCAGGGCCATACAGCTGGCCCCAGGGCATTGCGTACCTTGTTGGCATCAACCTGAAAATTTGCCGCGACAATGTGGGAATGGCTCATATTTACATTTACTCCCCCAGTGGCGCGGTGCGCGACAAAGCAGCGTTCAAACGTGGCATTGCTCGATTGAAGCAACTTGGTCATGAGGTCGAGATCGATGTCGATGCACTCAGCAGTCACACGCGCTTTGCGGGTGACGATCCCACCCGTTTGGCGGCAATTCACCGCGCGGCTGACAGTGGTGCAGATGTCGCACTGATCACCCGCGGTGGCTACGGACTGACGCGCATCTTGCCCGGCGTCCAATACAAACGCGTGGCCAAGGCAATAGAAAAGGGTACCGAATTTGTCGGCTTAAGTGACTTCACAGCATTCCAAAATGCCATGCTCGCCAAGACGGGCGCCGTGACTTGGGCTGGTCCCGCTTTGGGGGAAGACTTCGGTGCGGAAACTCCTGACGACATCATGGAAGCCTGTTTTGAGGATGTGGTCAGCGGGCAAGGTGAGGGCGGTGGCTGGCGTTTTTCAGCTGCATGTGCATTGGCCAACGCGCAGCGCCGACCCGGCGTCTGGGCCAAAGACGCGGTGCTGTGGGGCGGCAATCTGGCGGTGCTGGTTTCTTTGCTTGGAACACCTTATTTCCCCCAGATTCAAAAGGGCGTGTTGTTCCTTGAAGATGTGGGCGAGCATCCTTACCGCATTGAACGCATGCTGACCCAGCTGTTGCACGCCGGGGTGTTGGCGGAACAAAAAGCGATCGTCCTGGGGCAATTCAGCAATTACAAGCTGACGCCTCACGACAAAGGCTTCAAGCTCTCCAGCGTGGTTGACTGGTTGCGCGCACAAGTCAAAGTACCTGTCTTGACCGACTTGCCGTTTGGACACGTTCAGACCAAATTGTGTTTACCCGTGGGACACCGAGTGAGCCTGGTGGTGGAGAAGAGGGATGCGTTGTTGTTGTGGGCGCACAGCGATTCATAAATATCGGGGACACACATGCATCTACCTTACCGTGCCGATATTGATGGATTGCGTGCGTTTGCAGTCCTATCGGTTGTGATTTTTCATGCGTTTCCCAGTCTGATTCCAGGTGGATTTGTTGGCGTAGATGTTTTTTTTGTAATTTCTGGTTTTTTGATTTCTGGAATTCTTTTCAAGGAAATTGAATCAGGCAAATTTAGTTTTGCTAGCTTTTATGCCCGTCGGATAAAGCGCATATTTCCTGCGCTCATCCTGATGTTGGTGGCCTCTTACTTCTTTGGTTGGTTCTTCTTATTCAATGAAGACTTCCGTCGTTTGGGAAGCCATATTTTTCGAGCAAGTTTGTTTTTGTCGAATTTCATTCTCTGGCGCGAAGCCGGGTACTTTGATCACGCGGCGGAGACCAAACCCTTGTTGCATCTTTGGTCGCTGGGCATCGAAGAGCAGTTCTATATTGTTTGGCCATGCATATTGTTTTGCTTTTGGCGATTCAAAGCGTTGCGTTGGCCGCTGGTACTCCTGCTGACAGGAAGTTCGTTTGCATGGAATATCTTCCAATCGCAACAAGATTTGACACACGATTTTTATTCCCCGTTGACCCGATTTTGGGAACTTTCAGCGGGGGCGTGCATGGCACTTTATTTGTCGCACCAAACGCCAAGACAGAGCTTCAAGCATGGGGTCAGTGCACTTTCATTTTTAATCCTTGCCTGCGCAATCTTTTTAATTGACAGCAAAAAACCATTTCCAGGGTGGTGGGCGTTGTTGCCAGTCGCTGGTGCCATGATGGTGATTTATGCAGGGCCGACGGCTTGGTTAAACAAAGTGATCCTCTCAAGTCGCGGGATGGTGTGGGTTGGCAGCATCAGTTACCCGCTGTACTTGTGGCATTGGCCTGCACTGGCGTTTGCTCGGATTGTTGAAGGCGCGACGCCCAGTATCACCATCAGGTTGGCAGTTGTGATGGGCGCTGTGCTGTTGGCGTGGGGAACATTTGTTTGGATTGAAAAACCGATTCGATTTGGTAGCAAGAGCCCATTGAGAACGCCGATGCTTCTACTGGCAATGGTGGTTGTGGGTTATGTCGGGTTGATGTGCAAGAAATCAGATGGTTATCCATCAAGATCCTTGATGCAGTCTCGCACTGAAGTTCATCAGGGTGACATTGGGCATGATGAATTTCACACGTTTTACGCAGACAATTTTTTCCCTTGCGCTGATGAGCGTGTTTTGAATGGATCACAAAAGTGGGGTTCTCTCATTCGCTGTTTCCAGACAAAGCGAGACAAGCCAATTGATTTGGTCATTATTGGTGATAGTCACGCCGAGCACATGCTGCTAGGACTTTCTGAAGAGCTTCCGCATTTAAATATTGCTGTGTATCCCAGAAGCGAATTGCCTTTTATCAGCTCATCTGAATACAAAGAAATTTTTGACAGCGTTCTAAGCCATCCACAATTAAAGTATGTGCTGATGACTTCTATGTGGGCAGTTTCCCCTTTGAGTTCAGACGAGAAAATTACATTTCAGAAAAATTTACAAGACACAGTCAACGTGCTGACATCGTCAGGCAAGCATGTTTTTTTGACGGACGACACACCGAAATTTGGGTTTGATCCTCAGCGTTGTAAATTCAGCCATCCGCTGTCTGGAAGAAGCCATTGCGAAGAATCTGCGGATGCCTATCGACAAGTTCATGCGTCATACTTCTCGTTGTTAGAGCAAGTGCAAAACAAACAAAACAACGTGCACTTGATACGCTTAGATGATTTGTTTTGTGTTGACGAAATTTGTCAAATGGCCAGACACACAACTATTTATTTTCGTGACACCAACCATGTCAACATTTTGGGTTCTAAGTTGATGGGTGCAAGGGTCGCAGAGGGGTTGTCTCGTCACGATCCTGTTTTTTTCGCGCGATGAAATGATTCGTGCGTCAAATAAGTTCTCTAGGGTTTTTATCGGAATTTAGTTCCTGCGAACTGAAATTAGAAGCAGGGGGATTTGAGTCAACTTCTACAAAATAGAAGGCTGCTTGTTGCCAAGCAGATTTTTTTATGATGTATGAGGTTGCTTGAATTGATCAAGACTTTCGTAACACTGATCTTTTTATTCCTTTTCAGTCTGACCGCGTATGCTCAAAAGGAAAGTGGGCGTCTTGAGGCGGTCCTTCAGAGTCAGCAAGTTCGAATTTGTATTTGGCCGGATTACTACGGCATCACATTTCGCAATCCCAAAACTCAATTGCTCGAAGGTGTAGATGCCGAGATGGCACTTGAGTTAGGAAAATATCTCGGCGTAAAAGTCAACTTTGTAGATTCTGATTTTGCGCATCTCATTGATGACATCAACTCTCGCAAGTGTGATGTTGCCATGTTTGCCGTTGGCGTCACTGCGCTGCGTGCAAGCAAACTTCGATTCACGCGGCCGACGATGATCAGTGATATATATGCGATCACCACACGGACAAATCGCCACATTAAATCTTGGTCCGACATCGATCAGCCTGGTGTCGTGGTCGCAGTGATGAAAGGCACACTGCATGAACCTGTGATGAAAGAACGCTTGAAGTATGCGACCCTGAAAGTGGTTGATACGCCAATGGCGCGTGAGCAAGAAGTCACATCAGGCAGGGCGGATGTCTTCATGACGGATTACCCCTACAGTCGCCGTATGCTGGAGACCACGGATTGGGCTCGATTGGTTTCACCAGTCTCGGTTTTTCACCAAACACACTACGCATATGCTGTTGCTTTTGGCGATGAGAAGTGGGCTACCAAGATAGATCAATTTGTGAAAGACATTCAGCAAGATGGTCGTTTCATGCGTGCTGCATTACGTTACAAACTTGATTCCATCGTCATGACGCAATGATGCAGATCGCCTACCGAAATAACAGCTATTCGCGATTCGCATATGTTTTTTTAACGTTGTTTGTTGTGTCGGTGTTAGGTGGGGTGGGGTATTCGGGGTATCAAGATAGACAAGCTCAGCTGGATTTTCAATTGCAACGTGCACAAGGAAGTGCATTGGTCATAGAGGATCAAATTTCACAAACATTTCAGCTTGTGGAGAGTATGTTTCTGACGCTTCCGCAGCTCTCAGATGGACCTTTGTCAAAGGCGACACCCGCTGAACTGACTAGTTTTTTGCTTCGTTTACAGCAAAGCCAACCTGCCATACGTTCATTGTCGTTGAGTTCTATGAATGGTCGAATTCATGTCAGTACGAATCCTCTCAATGTCAACCAAACCATTGCACTCGATGAATTCGTTCCTCCTGATCACACAACAAATCAAGCTTCAGTCCTAAGAGTAGGGGAGTTGCTGCACGGTCGTGATTTCTCGCAAAGAAATGAAAGTAGTAAATTCTTGCCTCTTGCGCTTCGATTGGGAATCGGTGCTGAAGCAGTGTGGATGATTGCGGCAATTAATCCAGATTATTTACTGGGCCGGATGGATCGTTTCACGCAACCCATGGCCGATCGATTTGAATTGGTTCGCTTTGATGGCCGTGTATTGATGGCCTCCAATCAAAGTACGGTCAACCTTTTCTTTTCCTTGCCCGAGCTTTTATCGGAAATTCAACGTCAGGAAATAGGCACTCATTCTGGAACGTGGCTGACTGCTTATCGCGCATCTCCAAGGTATCCATTTTTTATTGCGATTCATGTGGATCGATCGACTGTACTCACGCAATGGAAAAATCAGTTCATCAAGATGCTTATATGGACTTGCGTGGGATTGATGGTCGTTCTAATCACAACGGCCATGCTGATGCGACAGGTTTATTTGGGCGAAAAACTTGATCAATTACAACAAGAAGAACTCGCGCTTTCGAAAGAAAAAGCTGAAACTGCAACGCGTGCCAAGAGCTTCTTTTTAGCCAATATGAGTCATGAAATTCGTACCCCAATGAATGGCGTCATTGGCATGACACAACTGGCGCTGCAGGAAAAATTACCGTTGCAAGCGGATCGCTATGTTCGAAGCGCTCACGCGGCAGCTGTGTCATTGTTGGGTATTTTGAATGACATCTTGGATTTTTCGAAAATCGAAGCAGGAAAGCTTGATATTGAATCTATTCGAATGAATTTACCCTTGCTACTCAGTGACCTTGTGGAAAGACAGCAAGTCAACTTGCTTGATAAAAATTTAACACTCACACTCACCATATCTGCGGACACGCCCGAATGGATCAAGTCTGACTCTTTGCGTATCAGTCAAATCTTGAATAATTTACTGGACAACGCAATTAAATTTACTGCGCAAGGATGGATCAATCTTAGTGTTTCAACACTGAACTCGAACATGCTTCAATTTGAAATTGAAGATCAAGGTGTGGGTATGACTCAACACCAGATGAGTCTTTTATTTGAACCTTTTAATCAAGCAGATACATCGACGACAAGAATTTTTGGAGGAACGGGTCTTGGGCTTGCCATCTGTAAACAGCTGACAGAATTAATGCATGGCAAGATTTATGCTCAAAGCACATTAGGGCGCGGCAGCACTTTTACCGTATGTTTGCCGCTCATCCAGGCGAATGAGCCGTTGAGTCACTCTGAATCGCCGTCTAAAAAAAATACGCTTAGTTTTGACCCGTTAGAACTTTTCGGCGTCCGTATTTTGCTGGTCGAAGATCATGCGCTGAATCGCCAATTGCTTTTGGCTTTGCTGGACAAGATCAAGGCTGACGTCACGGTTGCGACCCAGGGTCGCGAGGCTTTAGACATATTGGAAGCATCTGATTCATTGTTTGACTTGGTGTTGATGGATATTCAAATGCCTATCTTGGATGGCATCACCACAACGCGATTGATTCGTGCGATAGATCGCTTCAAGGATCTTCCCATCGTGGCTGTCACAGCCAACGCCATGTCTGATGAGCGTGTGATGTGTCTGAGTTCAGGAATGCAAGATTACTTAGTTAAACCAATTGATCCTCGAATGCTTTATGAATCTATTCATTTTTGGCGAAGGACGACCAGGACTTAGTTGATACGATGTATATTATGTAAAGTCAAATAATTCTTCCAAAATTCAAAAATAACGCAGTCAGATTAATCTGAATTGTTTTGAATATCCCAAGACTCGAGAAAAGCGCGAAGATAAAGTTGGCTCTGCATTTGCTCAGCTCCGATTGCGAAATCAAGTGCTGAGGCGTTGCCATGATTCACCAGCGTTGGATCTGCTCCCTCTTCCAAAAGCAATTTCACAGTCAGGGCGGATGTTGAATTGGCGGCCAACATCAGGGGTGTGGTGCCGTTGGGTGATTCGCTGTCGATATAGGCGTTGTTGTCCAGTAACAAACGAATCATGTCACGGTGCCCGCGTGTTGCGGCGTAATGAAGTGGCGTCCATCCCTTGCGGTTAACGTCTGCACCGCGTGCAATGAGGACCTGGGCTAATTCAATTTGATTTTGAATGGCGGCCATCATCAGTGGGCTTTCTCCCGACTTATTTTGGAATTCCACTTTTGTTTTTGGATGCTGAGCGAGCAACAGTGCAGTCTTTGGGGACTGGGATTGGATGGCCAGCATGAGAGCTGGAACCCCCTTTTCATTCGGTGTGTTTGGGTCGAACCCGCGGTTCAATAAATTCTCAATGACCTCGGTTCGATCGAAATGTAGGGCCTTGAAAAAATCATCGTATGAACCAGCATTGGATAAAGAATATCCAATAAAAACATATATATAAAAGATATACTTAAAGTATTTTGTCATTTCAAAACGGCACTAAAAAGTTGGTCGAAATTGTGGCTTGTGGCCTCCGCCACGGCTTCCACTGACAGGCCTTTGATCTCAGCAATTTGTTTCGCAACAAACGGAACGTAGGACGGATTATTGGTTTTGCCACGGTGCGGTGCAGGTGCCAAATACGGGCTATCGGTCTCGATCAAGATGCGGTCCATCGGAACAAATTGGGCTACATCGCGCAAGTCTTGGGCGTTCTTAAAGGTCAAGATGCCGGAAAACGAGATGTACAAGCCCAGGTCCAAACCGGCACGCGCCACTTCGGCGGTTTCAGTGAAACAGTGAAACACGCCCCCTGCACTGCCAGCGGAGCCATCTTCGCCCTGCTCTTTCAAAATCGCCACCGTGTCGGCCGATGAGCTACGGGTATGAATGACCAAGGGCAATTGGGTCTGTTGTGCCGCTTGGATGTGGATGCGAAAGCGCTCGCGCTGCCATTCCATGTCGGCCACGGTTCGTTCACCCAAACGGTAGTAGTCGAGTCCCGTTTCGCCAATTCCAACGACCTTGGGCAGTTGGGCTCGGGTTAACAAGTCGTCCAAGGTGGGTTCTTGTACGCCCTCGTTGTCTGGGTGGACACCGACCGTGGCCCAAAAATTTTCAAATTGTGTGGCCAGTCCATGAACCTCAGGAAAACGCTCCAGGGTGGTGCTGATGACCAAGGCGCGTGTGACTTGGGCGTTGACCATGTCATCCCGAATGCTGTGGATGTTGTCGGCCAACTCAGGAAAGTTCAGGTGGCAATGGGAGTCTGTAAACATGTTGCGATCAGTCTTTGGCACGCAAGGCGGTTTGCGCGCGGCCCACCAAGGCCTCCAACATCAAACCGGCGTTGAAGGGGTGTTCGGCAGTGCGGGCGGCATCCATCAAGTCTTTCGACCATTGGGTCAGAGAACTGACAGTCCCTGCTGCTGGTAAATCGATGGCCATAAAGAAACGAGGTTCACCGCCTGTTTTGAGCGCCAAGAGGTCATGACACAGCTTTTGCAGCATGGCAATGGTTTGTGCTGGGGTGGCATCAGACACCGCACCCACATCCCCCCGTAACACGGCTTTGGGTAGTGCGCCCCACGTGGCGGCCTTCAAACCCGTTTGAGCTAAGCCTAGCGCATCCTCGGGGCGCCCTCCTGCCGCTCGCAACAGCACCGCTGCATCTGCGGAAGGAACACCTTGACTGTCCAGCCAAGTCAAGGCATCTGCCTCATCGGGCCAGACCAGTGTGTGGGTTTGGCATCGACTGCGAATCGTGGGCAGCAACTGGTGGGCCGCCTCGCTGGCCAGAACAAATCGGCACTCGCCTGGGGGCTCCTCGAGCGTTTTCAAAATCGTGTTGGCCGTCACATGGTTCATGCGCTCGGCGGGATATACAAACACCACTTTGGTCGAACCACCGGATCTGGTTTGCTGGGTGAAGGCCACCATGTCGCGGGCGGCTTCCACCCGAATTTCTTTGCTGGGCTTGCGCTTTTTATCGTCGAGGTCTTTTTGGGTTTTCTCATCCAGTGGCCAGTTGAGCTCAAGCGCCAAGGTTTCAGGCATCAAGCTGCACAGGTCGGGATGGGTACGAACGTCCACGGCGTGGCAACTGCGGCACTGGTAACAAGCGCCCTGGGTCGTGGGGGCCTCACACAACCATGCTCTGGCTAATTCCAGTCCGAGTGTGTATTGCCCCAAACCCGACGGACCTTGCAGTAACCAAGCGTGGCCACGTTTTTCCAGCAAAGAGCTGAGTTGTCCTTGAAGCCAGGGACTCAGTCCAGGCCTTGTGGAGACTGTGACGTCGGTCATACGGCAGCAGCGTCTAACCAGCCGCGTTGCACCAAGTTTTGTCGTAACTGTTGCCAAACGGCATCGCGGGATTGGGCTGCATCGAGGCGCACAAAGCGCGAGGCGTCGGCATTGGCACGTCGGGCATATCCATCCGAGACCTGTTGGAAGAACGTCACGGGCTGAGCCTCAAACCGGTCTGGTACACGGGCACCGGCCAAACGTACGGCGGCAATTTCTGGTGCGAGCTCAAACCAAATGGTCACATCGGGTTGGCGCAGGGTGTGTCCGTTGTGCTGCACCCAGTGCTCGAGTTGACTCAACACGGCCAGATCAAAACCACGGCCACTTCCTTGGTATGCGAAGGTGGCATCAGTGAAACGGTCACACAGCACAACATGGCCGCGGGCCAGGGCCGGCTCAATCACGTGCTGCAGATGGTCGCGACGGGCTGCAAAAATGAGCAGGGCTTCGGTCAGTGGGTCCATCGCATCATGAAGGACCAACTCTCGCAGCTTTTCGGCTAACGGGGTGCCCCCCGGTTCTCGGGTCAGCGTGACTTGGCGACCTTGGGCTTTGAAAGCTGCAGCCAAGCCTTCGATGTGCGTGGATTTCCCTGCGCCGTCGATGCCCTCAAAGCTGATGAACAAGCCTGTGTGTGTCATAACCCGCTATTTTGCCTGCCGTTGGTAGCGGTTAACGGCGGCATTGTGCTCGTCCAGCGTGGCGCTGAAATAGCTGGTGCCGTCGCCTTTGGCCACAAAATAAAGCGCATTGCTGGGGGCCGGTTGAACTGCCGCTCTCAGTGCGTTGCGCCCCGGCATGGCAATGGGCGTCAAAGGCAAGCCTTTGCGGGTGTAAGTGTTCCAAGGGTGGTCGTTGCGTAGATCGGCTCGGCGCAGGTTGCCGTCAAACGCATCAAACATGCCGTAAATGACAGTCGGGTCGGTTTGCAGTGGCATGCCGATGGCCAATCGGTTATGGAACACGCGGCTGATGGTCGTGCGGTCGCTCTCTCGGCCGGTTTCTTTTTCGACAATGCTGGCCAAGATCAGTGCCTGTTCAGGCGTTTGCAACTGAACATCCATGCTGCGTTGCTTCCAAGCGGCAGCAAGTTGTTTGTTCATGGCCTTGGCGGCGCGCTCCATGACATGCAACTCAGAGGTGCCCTTGCCATAGGTATAGGTGTCGGGAAAGAAGCGTCCTTCAGGAGCGACGCCCGGCATGCCCAACTTGACCATGAGTTCATCATCGCTCAGCCCCTTGGCATCATGCTTAAGGCCGTCGGCTTTGGCCAGAGCCGCACGAAATTGGCGAAAGGTCCAGCCGTCGATCAAACTGATGGCCTTGAGGCTCTCTTCGCCGCGGCTGAGTTTGCGCAACAAATCAAGCGCCGTCTGACCTTTGGAAATTTCATAACTTCCCGCCCTCAGATGACGAGACTGACCGCTGAGGCGGAAAAAAACAAACAAAACATGGGGGTTGACGTCGACGCCTGACGCCACAACCACTTTGGCGATGTCTCGCACGGGTGTCTGAGGCTCGATGGATATATCGGTGACCTCGCTGACCATGGGCAAGGGCCGCATGACCCAGTAGCCCATGGCAAGCGTCGCCACAGTCAACAAAAGAAGGAATAACCAAAAGATGCGCTTGAGCACAACACAAAGTCCTATCGGGGTTGCGCTCCAAGGGCTTGGTTCGCCCTAAAAATTATATCGATCCGATCAATCGACAACCAAAGACGCGGCGGTGCCAAAAGCAATCGCACCCACGGGGATCACCCAAGGACTCGATTCAGGCTTTTGCTGCTCCACCGCAGCAGGTAAATTGTCAAAAGCGCGATTTTTTCGGGCATCGACCACCCGCGCTTGTGTAAATTCAGCCATGAGCTTGTGTGTGACTTGAACCAAAGGGCCTTGCGCAACGCGCGTCAACACTTTGTGACCTCGTGCTTGCAGAAGCTGAACCAGATCTTGCAAGTTGGCGTGGGTCCAATCCGACTTGAATTTTTTCAATGCGCGTTGGGTCAACCATTTGCTGGAATGGCGCGTCACACGCGGTGGACACCCGACCAGTACCCATTGTGCGTGATCGGTGTTTTCAAGCATTGGCAGCACTTGGTTCATTGCATGCACTTTGTCGTTGACGTAGATGACATAGGTTTCCATGATGCTCTCCTTGCGTTGTGAACTTGATTTAAACCATTTCCAAATCTTGATCTTCAGCTTTGGCGGACTGGCGCTTGCTGCGTAACCAGCTCACGGCGAGGATGGCCGCCATGAATACGCCGTGTACCAACCAACGTGCCGCTTCTTCGTGCCACAGCGTGCCGTCGAAATAGTCTTTCAAGAGGGGCTCACTGACCACCATTTGTGCAGCAGTGAATGCCAAAACGGCTCCGCCTAAAGAGATGATGAAAGGCCAGCGCGCCACCAACTGAAGCACCAACTGACTGCCAAATACGACAATCGGAACACTGATCATCAAGCCAATGGCCACCAACTCAAACGAGCCACCGGCTGCCCCGGCAACACCCAGAACGTTGTCAATGCCCATCAAGGCATCCGCCACGACGATGGTTTTCATAGCGCCCCAAAAGGTCGTGGCGCCAACGTCTCCATGTTCGTCTTGGCCATCATCACTGATCAGCTTGTAGGCAATCCAGAGCAGTCCTAATCCGCCGACCAACATCAGGCCAGGGATTTGAAGCAACCAGACCACCGCCAAGGTCATCAGTGTGCGCACCACGATGGCACCCACCGTGCCCCAGAGGATGGCCTTTTTTTGCAATTCGGTTGGGAGTTTTCGGGCTGCCAAGGCGATGACGATGGCGTTGTCGCCAGCCAGCACCAAGTCGATCAAGATGATGGCAAACAATGCCGACCACCACGGGACTGAGAAGAGTTCCATAGCAAAACCTTAAAAGTATCGATCTCGGCTCTTCAAAAGAACAGCCACGGATCGAAGGTCTTGCTTAGCTTGTAATATTTCAGTTATGTGCCCAACCCGCCGGAAGCCGAGGCTTCGTCATGACGACTGGTTGATCGGTACCTGAGGCCTTGGCCAAATTCTGAGCAGGTTCCGATTGAGCTACTCCCCATCGATGCTTTCAGTTTAGGTCGAAACGCCATAGCGCGCAATTTTCCCCATCGATTGAAGGGAGATCTATCACGATAATGTGTCCATGATCTCTGACCTCTCCACGTTCAAACTCAACGGGGTCGCTCCCCTGCCCCACCTCGGTGTCATTCGTGCCGCGGGTGAAGACGCTGCGAACTTCTTGCACAACCAGCTGACCAATGATGTGCTGTTGATGAAGGAAGATCAGTGCCGACTGGCTGCCTTTTGTAACGCCAAGGGGCGCATGCAAGCGAGTTTTGTTGTCTACAAACGTTCCGCCGACGAACTGCTGCTGGTGTGTCGCAAAGACCTGATTGCATCAACCGTCAAGCGTCTGTCGATGTTTGTCTTGCGAGCCAAAGCCAAGTTGAGCGATGCCAGCGATGAATTCCAGTTGTTGGGTTTGGCCGGTGATGCAGTGAGAACTTCTGACGGAGGTCCTCACCAAGCTTGGCTGCGACATGCAACGGGTTCCGCTGATGTGCTGACCCTCTACCCTGCCCTAGGACAACCCCGCGCGTTGTGGCTGGCACCCCATGGGGTGGCTGCACCGGTCGGGCCTGTGCTCAGCGCCGAATCATGGCAAATGGGCGAAGTGCTGAGCGGCATTGCCTGGGTCGAGCAAGCCACGTTTGAGGCCTTCGTTCCCCAGATGCTCAACTTCGAATCGGTCGATGGTGTGAACTTCAAAAAAGGCTGTTACCCCGGACAGGAAGTGGTGGCTCGCAGCCAATTCCGAGGCACCCTGAAGCGCCGCGCTTTCATTGCCTCATGTGCTGCACCCTTTGCATCAGGCCAAGAGGTCTTTTCTAGCGTGGATGCCACGCAACCCTGTGGCATGGTGGCTCAGGCTGCCAGCGATGGGGAACATCATGTGGCCGTGGTCGAGTTGCAACTCAGTGCGACCGACAACAGCAGTTTGCATCTCGGTGCGCCAACAGGCCCCGCACTCACCCTGCTGCCCATGCCTTACGCCCTGCGCGACGATATTTAAAACACCAAGCGCATCTCGATGTGCGGGATGCCCACTTCGTCAAAGGGTTCACCAACTGCGCTGAATCCATGAGCCGCATAGAAGCCTTCCGCACTGCGTTGCGCACTCAGGCGCACTTCTTTGTGGCCACGGCGGCGTGCTTCCACCAACAAAGCATGCAACAAACGTGCGCCATAGCCCTTGCCCCGCGCCTCACGCAACACTGCCATGCGCCCCACTTTGGCCAAGCTGGGCGATGGTTGTAACAAACGGGCATTGCCCACAGGCTGCCCTTGCGCATCCATCAACACCGCGTGCAGCGCAGTGGCATCCGCCGCATCCCATTCGTCCTCGGGAGCGATGCCCTGTTCCACTACAAACACCGCCGTGCGCACGGCTTGGGCAGCAGTTTGCAACTGGTCCCAGTCACCCATCTCGATGTATGTCATGGGGTTCACAGCCCAAACGCATGCCGCAGGGCACGGGCAGCGTCGGCACGGGCGGTCAAGGCTTCTGGAATCACGCGCCCCATTTGGATGAAGCTGTGCACCACGCCTTTGTAAATTTCTAAATCCACCGCCACGCCGGCCAAGCGCAAGTGGTCGGCATACGCCACACCTTCGTCTACCAAGGGGTCACATTCGGCCAAGCCCAACCAGGCGGGAGCCACCCCAGTCACATCGGCCAACTGAGGTGAAAACCTGGGATCGTGGCGGTCTGCGGAATTCGACAGGTAGTGGCCGTAGAAGTATTCAATGCTGGCTTTCTCGAGCAGAAAGCCTTTTTCAAACGTGTGTGCCGAGGGCAAATGGTCGGGCGAACAGCCCGGGTAGAACATGAGTTGCAGCTTGAGATCAAGGCCTGCATCGCGCGCGGCAATGGCTGTGGCCGCGGTTAATGTGCCACCGGCACTGTCTCCCCCAATGGCGATGCGGGTGGCGTCGAGCCCCAAACTGGCAGCCTGCGCAGCCAACCATTGCAAGGCGTCTACAGCGTCGTTGTGTGCGGTGGGAAAAGTAAAGTCGGGCGCGAGCCGATAGTCCAAGGACACCACAGCACACTGCGCCAAATGCGCCAAGTGTTTGCACAGCACCTCATGCGTTTCGGGGCTGCCCACCGTGAAACCACCGCCATGAAAGTAGAGCAACACCGGCAAGTTGGGGTTGGCGTGTTCTGCCCACAGTTTGGCGCGCAGCGTGGCCCCATCGCGGGTGGGGATCTGCAAGGTGTCGTCCCGCGCCATCTTGTGAGCATTGATCTCCAACACACCCGCGCCCAGGGCATATCCTTGTTTGGCTTGCGCTGGGGTCAACAGCGCCATGGGGGGGCGACCAGCCTTGGCAATCGCATGCAGCACATCGCGCATGGCGGGGGTCAGTAGGCTCAGGGGGTTACGTTTGTGACTCATCAGGTTTCATCGGGGGGTAATGCCTTTTATAGTGTGCCATGGCTCAAATTCTCTACCTCACCGACATTCAGATTGATTTTGGCGTGCTCAGCACCTTGGGCGCGGCGTGTGACAAAGCAGGTATTCACCGACCGTTGATCGTGACCGACCCGGGTGTGAAAGCCGTCGGCATTTTGCAAAAGGCGCTCGATGCCCTACCGGGTTTGTCGGTGGCGGTGTTTGACCAAACGCCCTCCAACCCCACCGAAGCTGCCGTGCGCGCGGCTGTGGCGGTGTACCAAGCGCATCAGTGCGACGGCTTGATCGCTCTGGGCGGTGGCTCATCCATCGACTGCGCCAAAGGCGTGGCGATTGCAGCCACGCACGAAGGCCCTCTTAAGACTTACGCCACCATCGAAGGCGGATCGCCCAAAATCACACCTGCGGTTTCACCCTTGATTGCCGTGCCCACCACCGCCGGCACGGGCAGCGAGGTGGCGCGCGGTGCCATCGTCATCGTGGACGATGGGAGAAAACTGGGTTTTCACTCCTGGCATTTGGTGCCCAAGACCGCGCTGCTCGACCCCGAGCTCACCTTGGGTTTGCCCCCTGCCCTGACAGCGGCCACCGGGATGGATGCCATTGCCCATTGCATGGAAACCTTCATGGCCGCC
>JACCDK010724865.1_pt1 | contig 17265 bp, 19 predicted proteins | sample 7445871 | NCBI WGS metagenome assembly JACCDK01 (sample SAMN15323436, study PRJNA562643) | freshwater metagenome | isolation source: river surface water | place: USA:Blue River Watershed | collected 2017-08-15
AGTGGCAGGTGCGGGGGCAGGGCCAGACGCGACCCTGAACCCCGATGCCGCACACGCCCGCTCTCACCGGCCTCCTCGGAGGCAGCTTCAATCCCGCGCATGGGGGGCACCGCCGCATCACGCTGTTTGCTGCGCAGGCGCTCGGGCTTGACGAGACCTGGTGGCTCGTCTCGCCCGGTAATCCCCTGAAGCCGCACGCGGGCATGGCACCGATGAAGGCGCGGCTGATCTCGGCCCGCGCACAGGCCCGGCGGGCGCGGATCGTGCCCACCGGGATCGAGCAGCAGCTCGGCACCCGCTACACCGTCGACACTCTCGGCAAGCTCATCCGGCGCTACCCCAAGCGGCGATTCGTCTGGCTCATGGGCGCGGACAATCTCGCCCAGTTGCACCGCTGGAAAGACTGGCGGAGGCTCGCGCGGACAATGCCGATTGCGGTTGTGGCCCGGCCCGGCTATGATGCGCAGGCTTTGGCGAGCCCCGCCATGGCCTGGCTCAGGCGCTACCGCGTGCCCGCTGCCAGCATTCGGAAACGGGGGCAATGGAGCGCGCCGGCCCTGGTGTACCTGCGTTTCGATCCCGATGATCGCTCGGCCACGGCCCTTCGCCGTGCCAACGCCGGGTGGGCCGAGGAATACCTCGGCCGGGAAGATCGGAAGACACCGGTGCGTGATCGGCTGACATTCCGCAGAATCCGGTCAGAGGAGGAGGCATGAGGCGCGCGTTCGGCGTCTCGGCACTCTTGCTTGCCGGTTCGCGGACAGGACGCATTCATGGCCCCACACCCTGGAGATACCCGATTGCCCATGTCCGAAGCTCTTGCCGCTTCCATGCCGCTTGGCCCGGCGCAGGCCGCCGCAAAGCTGGCCCAGTCGCTCGCCACGCCGCCGGTCAAGCCTGAGATGAACGCCGCCGCGCTGCACCAGCTGGTGCTCTCGCAGCTTGACGACGATCAGGCCCAGGAAGTCGTGACCATCCCGCTCGAAGGGAAGAGCTCGATCGCGGATCACATGGTGATCGCCAGCGGGCGTTCGACCCGCCAGGTCGCGTCGATGGCGCAGAAGCTGGCCGAGAAGATCAAGCAGGCGGGCTTCGGTCATGCACGGGTCGAGGGGCTTCCGGCGGCCGACTGGGTGCTGATCGACGCCGGCGACGTGGTGATCCACCTGTTCCGTCCCGAAGTGCGCAGCTTCTACAATCTTGAACGCATGTGGGCGTTCGAGGGCTCTGAAGCGTCGATGCTGGGGCGGAATTAGGAATCCTTGTTTGCGTGCCCGCCTCCGCGGGCACGTCCTCGGTGCGTTTCTGACGCTGCGCTTCAGAGCACCTGCGGCTCGGCCGCGTGGCCTCGCGGGCCGCTTCGCGGCCCGGCACCGCTCTGCTTCTTGGGGGTTCTTTCTCATTCTTCTCCACATCATCGCGCGCGGGAAGATCGGCCGTTCGCCCGAGGGCGAGCTGGTCGATCGCTATGCCAAGCGGCTGACCTGGCCGGTGAGGCTCACCGAATGGCCCGACACCGGGGCAGGCAAGGTTGCCGAGCCGCTCACCCCGCACCGCACCGTGCTGCTCGACGAGCGCGGCAAGGCGATGAGTTCCGAAGCCTTCGCCACCCTGCTTGGCCGCTGGCGCGACGAGGGCGTGCGCGAAACGCGCTTCATGCTTGGCGCGGCTGACGGGCATTCGGATAGCGATAGAGCGAGCGCGGACCTTCTGCTTGCCTTCGGTCCGGCGACCTGGCCGCACCTCATGGCGCGCGCCATGCTGATGGAGCAGCTCTATCGCGCCACCACGATCCTTGCAGGCCATCCCTATCATCGGGCATGACGCCGCCATGCGGGCGACTGCCACCCTTGCCCTTGTGACAATCGTCTGCCTCGGCGGGGCGCTGGCTTTCGCCCTGCCCGCGCAGGCACCCTCGCCTGCGCCCCTGCCCTTGCTGCTCGATGCCGACGATGCCGAGGCGGCGCTGGCCCGGGCAACCCGCGAGAGCCGTATCGCCGAGGTCCGCGCCGCGCGCCTCACCCGCGAGGCCGAGGCGGCAGGCGCGGCAGCCGATCGCGCTGCCGGAGAGGCGGCCGCACTTGCCGCCCGCATCCAGCAGGCCGAGGCCGAGATTGAAGCCGCTCGGGCAAGGCTGTCGATCGCACGGTCCCAGCGGGCACGCCTCTCTGCAGATCTTGCAGTCGAGCAGGAGCCGACCGCGCGGCTTGCCGCGGCGCTCCAGACAGCGGCTCGCCGTCCGCTTGTCCTGTCCGCCTTGCAGCCCGGATCGCTCGAGGATGTGGTGCACCTGCGCGCGGTGCTGGGCAGCACCGTGCCGCAGATTCGCGCCCGCACCGCCACGCTGCGCGCCGCCGTGGAGCAGGGCCGCGCGCTCGAGGCGCAAGCCGCCGGAGCCCTCGAGACATTGCGGGCCGGCGAGAGCGCGCTGCGCCAGCGCCGGAGCGAACTTGCGGCGCTCGAACAGGGCCAGCGCCTGGCCGTCCGCAAGGCGCGCGGCGCTTCCCGGCGCGAGGCGGAACGGGCGCTGAGGCTCGCGGAGGAGGCACGCAATCTCGACGGGTTGGTGAGCCGCCTGGATGCGGTCTCGGCGCTGCGGCGCGAGCTGGCCGCCCTGCCGGGGCCTGTGCTCCGCCCGACCGATCTTGCCGCTCCCGTCGCGGCAGCGCCGCCGGTGGCCTCCGCGTCGCCTGCCAATGCCGGACCGCCGAGGGATTTCCAGCTCCCGGTGCAAGGCCGCACCATCGTCGGGTTCGGCGCGCCACGCGAAAGCGGGCTTGCCAGCACCGGCCTGACCCTCGCGCCGACGAGAGGCGCGCAGGTTGTCGCCCCCGGGCGGGGCCGCGTCGCCTTTGCCGATGCCTATCGCGGCTTCGGGCGAATCGTCATCATCGAGCACGAGGGCGGCTGGACTAGCGTCGTCACCGGCCTTGCCGAGGTCGATGTCGCGGTTGGCGACGCCGTGATCGGCGGCAGCCCGCTGGGCCGAGCCGCCGGGGGCACACAGGTCCTCACGATCGAGCTGCGGCAGAGCGGAAAGCCGGTCAACCCCTTGCTCTTTGTGAAATAGTGCTCACGCGAAGAGCCGCAGCCCGGTCCGATCAGCACTGTTTGCCGCATCTGCGCGCGTCTATCTGGCGTTAAGCTCGGCAAGCCTATACATTCGCGCCGAAGGAGTCAGTTCCGTCTCATGAAAATCGCCGCTCTCCTGCGCAGCGCCGCTCTGGTCACCGCTGTTGCGCTGATCCCCGCCACAACTGCCACCATGGCCCAGGTCGATGGCCGTGCGGGACCGGAATTTGCCAAGCTGTTCGCGGTGTTCCAGCGGGTCAAGGCAAGCTATGTCGAGCCGGTTGACGACGAGAAGCTGATCCGCGGCGCGATCGACGGGATGCTCGCCTCGCTCGACCCGCATTCGGCCTATCTCGACGGCGGCGATCTCCAGCGACTGGAGACGATGATCGACGGGCAGTATTCAGGCCTCGGCCTGTCGGTCGTGATGGAGGACGGGGCGGTCAAGGTCGTCTCGCCCTTCCGGGGCAGCCCGGCCGAGACGGCAGGGGTCAAGGCCGGCGACTTCATCACCCACCTCAACGGCAAGCTGATCGTCGACACCAAGCTCGATGACGCCGTGGCGCAGATGCGCGGGCCTTCGGGCACCTCGATCCGCCTGACGATCTTCCGCAAGGGCCGCGACGAGCCGCTCGAGCTCGACGTGACGCGCGGGACGATCAAGCTCGAGCCGGTCACTTCCGAGCTCCAGTCGGGCAATATCGGCCTCATCACGGTCAACGAGTTCTCGGCCAATGTCGGCTCCGACGTGTTTGCCGAATGGCAGGCGCTGCGGAAGAAGGCGCCGGGCGGGCGAATCAATGGACTGGTGCTCGACCTGCGCAATAATCCGGGCGGCAGCCTCGACGAATCCGTGGCGCTGTCGGACCTGTTCCTGACCAACGGGCGGATCGTCAGCCAGCGCGGCCGCGCACGGGGCGAGACGATGCTCTACGATGCCGAGACCGTCTATCGCGGCGACATGGCCGAGGGCGTGCCGCTGATCGTGCTGATCAACGCAGGGTCGGCCTCGGCCTCCGAGATCGTCGCCGGGGCGCTCCAGGATCACCGCCGTGCGCTGATCATGGGCGAGCGCAGCTTCGGCAAGGGCTCGGTCCAGTCGCTGCTGCCGCTGGGCAAGGATGCTGCCCTGAAGCTGACCACGGCGCGCTATTACACGCCGTCGGGCCGCTCGGTGCAGGAAGGCGGGATCAATCCCGACATTGCCGTGCCGCAGATCTCCGATCCCGATTACGCTCTGCGCATGAAGTACCAGACCCGCGAGAGCGATCTTCGCGGGCACCTCATCAACGAGCTGGCGCTGAAGGACGAGGCGCTCGAGGCTGACAGGATCGCCGATCCTCGCTTCCAGCTGACCGCGGCCCAGCTCGAGGAGCAGGGCGTCAAGGACTTCCAGCTGAGCTATGCGCTCGACACGCTGCGGCGGACCACCAAGAGCAGCGTGGCGCTGCGGCCTGCCAAGAAGAAGTAGGGCAGGCGATATGGACAAGGGCGGGAAGGCCCGCGCGCTCGCCGTGGCGATCCCGGCCGCGCTGCTGGGCGGGGCCTACGTGGCGCAATACGGCTTCGGCCTCTACCCGTGCGAGATGTGCTGGTGGCAGCGCTACCCGCATTTCGCGGCGCTTGGCCTCGGCCTGCTCGCTTTCGTCGCCGCGCCCGCGCGCCTGTGGGTGACGCTGGCGGGGCTCGCGATCATCGCCTCGGGCCTGATCGGAGGCTTCCATGCCGGGGTCGAATACCACTGGTGGGAGGGGATCACCGCCTGCTCCAAGCCTGCCGTCGCGGTCGACATGCTGGATTTCTCCACCGACAAGCTGGTGCGCTGCGACGCGGCGCCCTGGACGCTGTTCGGCATCTCGCTGGCGGGCTTCAATTTCCTGATTTCGACCATCGGCGGTGCAGCCGTTGTGGCTTTGGCTGCGTATCGCAGGTAAGGGGCGGGCAAAGGAGCCGAGGATGGTCGAGAAGCGCGAACTCAAGAGGATGATCCGGGTCGATCAGGCCGGGGAGTTCGGCGCGACGCGCATCTACGAGGGCCAGCTCGCCGTGATGGGCGACCGTGGTCCGCATTCGGCCGAGATCCGCCACATGGCGGCGCAGGAGGCCGAGCACCGCGCCAAGTTCGATGCCTTGCTGGTCAGGCGCGGGGTGCGCCCGACCGCGCTCCATCCCTTCTGGTCGGCGGCGGGCTACGCGCTCGGCGCGGGCACGGCGCTGCTCGGACCGGAAGCGGCGATGGCCTGCACCGCTGCGGTCGAGACCGAGATCGACCGGCATTATTCCGAGCAGCTCGACAAGCTCGAGGCATCCGGGTCCGACCCCGAGCTGGCCGAGATGATCGCCGCCTTCCGCGAGGAAGAGCGCGAGCACCGCGATGCCGCCTTTGCCAACGGGGCCGAGCAGGCGCCGGCCTACCCGCTGCTTGCCGGCGCAATCCGGCTGGGTTGCCGCCTCGCGATCAAGCTCAGCGAACGGATCTGATCGGGCGCTCGCCGGATCAGGGATGATCGACCGGGGGCCGCGTTCCCACCGGATGCCAGGGCTGGCCGATCCACTTGGCCAGCCGGTCGCGCACCGCCCACACCACTGCGATGCGCCGCTCCGCGATACCGGGCAGGCTGCTCGGATCGCCGCCCAGCCATGGCAGGAAGGGATTGCGCCGGGCATAGGACCATAGCTCGACCCGCTCGCCCGCCTTCATGGCCGGCCCGCGCGCGTGGAAACCCACCGTGTCCGCGACCACCAGCGTGTTGGCCGGCACGGCGAGGGCGCGTGGTTCGGGCAGGTTCATCGCCGCCAGTTCTCCGGCTCCGATGCGCGGTGATCCGCGTGCGGACAGCCGTTCGATCGCGCGCGGATCGCTGAGGCTGCGTTCCTGTTCCCAGGCGAGGCGCTCCGGGGTGAAGCGATGCGAACCGGGAACAAAGGTGAAGGGGCCGTCCTCAATGGCGACAGGGTTGAAGAACAGCCAGGCCTTCAGCGAGGAATGGAAGCTGTCGGCGTGCAGGGTTTCCTGCGGGTCCGGGTCATTCCCGCCGACCTTGCTGACGATCGTCTGGATATAGTGAAGCGGGGTGATGCGGTAGCTGGCGACATAGTGGAACAGCGCGGCGATATCCTCGCGCGCCAGCAGGCGGCGCAGTTGCGGAATGGCTTCCAGCATGGCGGGGTCAACCGCCATGCGGCGGGTGATCGCATCGCCCTGCCGCATCTCGCGGGCGGGGCCGCGATAGGTCAGCACGGCTTCCCGCAGGGCGCCGAACTCCTCCGCCGGCACGATGTCGGGGATGGCGACGAAGCCGTCACGGTCGAAAGCCTCGCGCCATTCGGGGCGCACCTTGCGCGCCAGCTGCCGCCGCCGCCAGCGGCACAGGGCATCCGCCAGCCGGACTCGGGCGACATGCAGTCCGAGCCGGTTGAGCCGGCGCGACCCGATCACCGGATTGTCAAGAAAGCTCTTCGCGCCGGTCGCGAGCTGGAAGACCCAGAGGGGAGCCAGAAGGGCCTTGCGGATGCTCAATGCCATGTCCGGGCCATGTCCTTCGGCGTCCTTCATTTGCGTGCGACTTGGTAGAGGCCGCGCGTGGGCTGGTCAACGACAGCGGGGCGAACCGCCTGGCTTCACCGGCGGTTCAGCACCAGCACACTAGACAAGGCGCCATACGCGGGGGCATGGCTTGGCACGTCGCCCGCACGCTAGAGGATTCGAGCGCCGTGAAGCACCTGATCGCCCCTGCCGTTCTTGCCCTTTTTCTCGCCACCGGCCCCGCCGCCGCGCAGAGCGCGAACGAGAAGATCAACATGGTGATCGCCTATGACGCCTCCGAATGCCCCAAGGCGCAGCCGGGCGAGGTGGTGGTCTGCGAGATCCTGGTGGAGGCCGAGCGCTACCGCATCCCGGAGAACCTGCGTTACAGCGATTCTCCCGCCAACAAGGCGTGGGCGCGGCAGGTCGAGGAGATCAAGTACGTCGGCGATTTCGGAACGATGAGCTGCTCGCCCGCCGGCGCGGGGGGCTTCACCGGATGCAACCAGAAGTTCGTCGAGGCCGCCTACAAGGACAGGTCCGAAGCCGAAGGCGTGCGCTTCGGCCAGCTCATCGAGAAGGCCCGTCAGGAGCGGCTTGCCGGCATCGATACCGCGGCCGCTGCCGAACAGGAGCGGGTCGAGATGATCGAGCGCGAATACATGCAGCGGCTCGAGCGCGAGCGCAGCGGCGAATTGCCGGGCGAAAAGGCGCTGCCGCAGCCGCCCAAAAGCGAAGAGAGTCCCGGCTAGCTCTGGTAATAGTCGCGGTACCACGCGACGAAGCGGGCGACTCCTTCGCGGAACGGAGTCTGCGGCGCGTATCCGGTCAGCGACGTCAGCAATGCGGCATCGGCCCAGGTCGCCGGCACGTCGCCGGGCTGCATCGGCAGGAAGTTCTTCACCGCCTCGCGCGCGCACTCGGCCTCGATCGCGGTGACGAAATCCATCAGCCGCACCTTCTCGCTATTGCCGATGTTGACGACCCGGAAGGGGGCAACTGGCGAGAGACTGTCGCCCTCGGCAATGTCCTCAGGGCTGTCGGGCCGCACCGGGGTCACGTCGATCAGCAGGCGGATGCCGCGCACGAGGTCGGTCACATAGGTGAAGTCGCGGTACATCTCGCCGTCGTTGTAGATGTCGATCGGCGTGCCTTCGAGGATCCCGCGCGTGAATTTGAACAGCGCCATGTCGGGCCGCCCCCAGGGGCCGTAGACCGTGAAGAAGCGGAAGCAAGTGGTCGGCAGGTTCCAGAGGTGCGCGTAGGAATGCGCCATCGCCTCGTTCGCCTTCTTGGTCGCGGCGTAGAGCGTCAGCGGCGTGTCGGCCTTCTGGCGTTCGTGGAAGGGCATCTCGGTGCTGGCCCCATAGACCGAGGAGGTGGAGGCCATCAGCAGGTGCCCGACCCCCAGCTCGCGTGCGCATTCCATGACGTTGAATGCGCCGACGAGGTTTGCGTCCACATAGGCGCGCGGGTTCTCGAGGCTGTAGCGCACCCCCGCCTGGGCGGCGAGGTGGACGATGACGTCGGGCCGTTCCGCCAGTGCCAGCGCGTGGAGCGTCTCGAAATCCTCCAGCATCCCCTCGGTGCCGGTGAAGTTGGGGTGCTGGAGCAGCATCTGGTGCCGCCGCTGCTTGAGGCGCACGTCGTAATAGTCGGTCATCCCGTCATAGCCGACGACGCGGAAGCCCTCCTCCAGCAGCAGCTGCGAGAGATGGTAGCCGATGAACCCGGCCGATCCGGTGACAAGGACGGTGCGCATGTCCTATGTCTTGATCCCAAAGCGAAGCGGAATAAAGTCTTTTTAAAAAAAGGGCCTATGCGTGCAACGCGAAGCCGCGCGATGTCATGCATGCGGCTCGCGGGCTGGTGACAGCGCGGCAACCCATCTTTCCCTGGCGACAAGGCGATTGTAAGGGAAGAGGACGGAGCCAGAAACGCTGGCGCTGGGACACAAGGAGCAGAGGGATGATCGCGTTCGAACGTTTCGTTCTGGCGGCGCTAATGAGCTTCGCATTGTCGGCGTGTGCGGGTGGCTCGGCCTTGCAGCCGGACCGCTCTATCTTCAGCCTCGATAATAATTATCAGCGTTACGCCTATAGTGCTCCTATCGAGACTACGCTTGAGCAGACGGTCGCGGTTTTCAAGGAGGCGGGCTACAAGCTCGACGTGATTGATCGCGCGACCGGGCAGATCAGCGGCACGCGTGGGGCAAGCGGCGACAAGGGCTCGTCTTCGGACAAGGACCTTAAGTTTTATGCTCTGGTTTTGCCCAAGGGCTCTGGCAGTGAGCTGGGCATCAAGATTGTGCAGGTCTTGCGGCGTGGGCCCTTGGGCTCCTCACGCGCCGAACTCATCGTAAATGATGCAGTGATGTATCAGTATTTGTTCCGGCGTATTGAGAACTTGTCGGCTTCCAAGCCTCCGGCTGCCGGTCTTGATGGCGCAGGGGACGTGTACAGGGAATTCTAACCGCTGCTCCTTCGCTCGGGATGGCGCGTTATCGGGCATTTGCATGGCCAGGCCGGAGCGAGCCCGTTTTCGCCAAACCAGTTCGTTCTGCAAAATGACGTCCATGCACCCCGCAATTTGTAATGCCACGGGCATGCGAGGCGACCCGTGCCAAGCTGCTCGATCCAGCGATGCTCGGCCTGTGCAACCTCGCGCCCGGTGAAATAGCCCGAAACCAGCGCGCCACCGGCCCACCACTTGCCGCTGACGAGGCCGATATGGGTCTGGATCGCGGCGGCGATGATGGCGTGCTCGAACAGGCTCAGCTCGATCATTCGCGTTCTCTGGCGGATCAACCCCGCCTGTCCCGTCCGGTCAGTCCGGCATGAGCGGGCGGCCTTCGAACCGGGCGATCGCGTGGGTGACGACCTTGTCCATCGCCTCGTCCGAAAAGAACCCGCCCGGAATAAGGCATTCGTCGATCAGCACCCGGCGGAAGGCGGCAAAGGTTGCCGCATCGGGGGCACTCGCCTGGCTCCAGAAGCGGTCGAGCCCGCCCTGGAAGGTGAGGTCAGGCAGATCATAGACAGCCTTGCCCAGCACCACCACCGGCACGCCGCGGGCAAGCGCGAGCGTTCCGCTGGTGCTGTTGACGGTCACCATGCCGAGCGCGCCCTCGGCAATGGCCTCGATGTCGCCCCAGGCGAGGTAATCCACCCTGTCGGCGATGCCGAAGCGCTTGGCCAGATCGTGGGTCTCAAGCTGCCAGTCGCGCACGCCATTGTCGAGCGGATGCTCCTTCACCACCAGTCGCGCCAGGGGTGGGGCGTGCTCAGCGAAGGATTGAAGCACGAGCTTGATCGCCTCCATCATCCCGGCGAAGGGCGAATGCAGCCGGATCTGCGCATCGGAATCGAGTTGCAGCGGGAACAGGAAATAGCCCGGGCGCTCATCCTCGAGGCGGGCGAGAAGCGCCTCGCCCTGTACCTTGCGCTCCTCGCGCCGCATCAGCTTGCGCGCCCAACCGACCCCTTCGACGAGCGGGTGCCACGGGCGATGGGTGCTCCAGCCGGGGAAGCGCCAGCGGGTGAATACGTCCGCGACATTGTACCACAGGCCCTGGATTGCGCGGCGGCGGAAGGACGAGGGGACCTTGCGGTGCTCGGGGACGGGGGGAAGCTGGGCAGCGCGGCTGCGATACCATTCGGGGTCGCGGGACAGCAGGCTGTGGCCGTTGACCCCGCCGATCTCCATCGTCACCCAATCGGGCCGGATATAGCCTTCCTCGAACACCCAGATGGTGACGCTCTGCTCGCGGCACACGCTCAGCGCCGCCATGTGGTGGTCACGGCAGTCGCCGAACAGCATCACGTCGGTGATCTGGTGCCTGGCGAGCAGCTGCGCGAAGGCTTCGGGCCATCCTGCAAGGGTGCCGCGATAATCAATGCCGTTCGGCAGCCCCCAATACGCCCGGTCGCCGCCGTTGAAGTTGACCTTGAAGACGTCGTGCCCCGCCTTGCGGAGCCCGCGTCCCAGGCGCTGGAAGAATGGCCCCATCAATCCCTGGAGCAACATCACCCGGCGCCTTGACGAAAGGAGGGCTTCGGATCGAGTATGGGCCGGTACGGCGATCATGCGAGACTCGACTTCATGGGCGGAAACAGCATTCAAGGCCGCGCCCTAAGCGCTTGCCTGATGGGTTGTCGATGGCCCGGCAATATTTTCTTTTGATCTCGGCAGCGTTTCGACTGTAGCCCCGGACCATGACTCGCGGAAGACCCGATCTTGTGGCACGGGATTGCCGGAACGTGGCACCATTGCGCGGGCGTCCGGCAAGTTGATGGGGGACTTGCTGTCCGAAATGGCGGTTGCGCTCCTGACCCTGGCGCTGCTCGTGATCCTGGCCGACGCCCTCGCGGCGCCGCGGGCGAGTGGCTGGACCCGCGCGCGCAGCCCTGCGGGCCTTGCGCTGCTGCTCTTTGCGGCGAGTTGGGGCTTCGGTGTTTTGCTGGCGGTCACTGGAACCCCGTCGGTGTCTCTTGTGGCTGTGGCGGTGCTTGTGGGCGCGCTGTCGCTGATCTCGAACATCAAGCGCAAGGTGCTTGGCGAGCCGCTGGTGTTCAGCGATCTTGCGCTGATCGGCGCGGTTTTCCGTCACCCCCAGTTCTACCTCTCGGCCTTGCGGCCCTGGCAGATGGCCGTGCTGGCAGGCAGCCTCGGTGGCCTCGCGGTGACGCTGGCCCTGCTGTCGAGCCCTGATCTGGCGCCGCGGCTCGCGGGTGTGGCAGTCACGCTGGTTGCCGGGACGGGCCTTGTGGCTTTTCTGCCCGCCATCACCCGCGCCGGATTTGCGGTCGTGCCCGACCCGGAGGCGGATGTGCAGCGGTTGGGCCTTGTGGCCTGTCTCATGGCTCACTGGCATGCATGGCGTGCTTCGTCGGACCCGGAGGCCTGTGACGCGCCGCCGATCACCGGCAAGTCCTGCCAGTTGGTGGTGATCGTCCAGTGCGAATCCCTGACCGACCCCGCCGAAATGCTCGGCGATCCTGCGCTGGCCCTTCCGGGCCTCGAGCGGGCGCGCAAGATCGCATGGCAATGCGGACGTCTGCAGGTCTCGGGCTTTGGCGCCTATACCATGCGCACCGAGTATGGCGTGCTGTTCGGGCGCGGCGAGGACGCGCTGGGCATGCGCCGCTTCGATCCCTTCCTGACAGCAAACACCGAGACAAGCTGGGCGCTGGCCAACCGTCTCGACCCGGACCACTGGACGCGCCGGTTCCTCCACCCGCACGACATGCGTTTCTATGGCCGCGACCGGCTCATGCCGGCGAGCGGCTTTGACGAATTGGTCGGCGAGGAAGCCTTCAGCCCGCCCGGCCCCAATGAAGGGCGCTATGTCACCGATGCGGCGATGACCGACCGGATCCTCGCGCTGGCGCAGGACCGCTCGCGAGCCGGCTTGATCTATGCCGTGACAATCGAGAACCATGGGCCCTGGCCACCGGCCGATCCCGAGGGCGAGACCTGCATCGCGCCCTATCTCCGATTGCTCGCCCACAGTGATGCCATGCTGTCGCGCCTGCTCGACAGGCTGCCACAGATGGGCCGACCGGTGACGCTTTGCTTTTTCGGGGACCACCGACCGAGCATCCCGGGCGCGAGCGAACCGGGCAGGGAGCGCCACACGCCTTACGTGCTGCTGCGGTTCGCGGCCGATGGGCAGCCGATCGTCGGGGAGGGGGACGACCGCGATTTGACCCCCGCCGCGCTGCATCATGCGATCCTCGACGTCATCTGCCTAGGGGAGGCGGAGCGCTAGCAGGACCTTGTCCCGAAGAATGCGTGGCAGCAGCCGGTCGAACCAGCGGAGCAGTAGGAACCGGCGCGGCACCACTATTTCGGCTCGCTCTGCCAGCACGGCTTCGATCATGCGCTCGGCGACGATCCCGGCAGCGATCTCACCGGGGCGCGGCGATGCTCCGGCACTTGCATCCGCTCCGCTGAAGAACCCAGGCGAGACCAGAGTTACGCTCACGCCGCGATCCGCGACGGCAAGGCGCAGTGCATCGGTGAAACGTGCCAGCCCGGCCTTGCTGCCTGCATAGCTGGCGGCAAACGGCAGCGAGTGGCTCGCGGCCGCCGTCCCGACCACGCCGATCCGGCCTGCGCCGCGCGCCGCCATGCGGTCGGCGAGGCAGGCCGCCATCGCGGCGGGGGCGACGAAGTTGGTCAGCACAAGGCGTCTTACCTGTTCCGGATCCTCAACGAGAGCTCCCGGCGCGAGGGTGTCGCCTTGCCCGGCGACAAAAAGGGCCATGTCGAATGGGGCCGCATCGTCTTCTTGGCGAAGGGCTGCAAGCGCGGCTTCGCAATCCGCGATGTCGATGGCGCAGGTATCAGCTTCACCGCCTGCTGCCCGGACCTGCGCGGCAAGCTGTTCGAGTCGCCCGGCGCGGCGTCCCCACAGCGAGAGCTGTACGCCAGGTCCAGCAAGGCGCAGGGCAAGCTCCCGTCCCAGATTGCCCGAGGCACCTGTCAGAAGGACCCTTTGTGGTGTTAAAGGCTTCAAATTGTTGATGTTCCGGAAACGGCTTGTGCTCGGGCCTTCGCAGGCTCTGTGTTTTACCGAGTTGACACGCAACTGCCGCAGCCGCAAGCGATTGAAGGTTTCGATTTCACGACGAACCGAGACAAATACTAAGGCAGCTTGGCGTTCCATGATGTTAGAAGGGGCCGGTCTCGGTTGCTCTTGGCCGCGCATGTTCAGGTAGTGGAAATGGTCAGCACACCTTCAGACCAGACTTCTCTCGATCGTCTGAGGCTTTTCCGGAATCCTTGGCTCGAGCGCCTGACCGTCATTTCGGCGGGGGCTTTCGGCGCCCTGTGGGGTGTGCTGCTCCCCGGCATAGTGATCGCTGGAATCATGACCGCTCCCACTTTGTGGGCCGTTCCCCTTGTGATTGCGGGCCTGCTCGTCTGGACCCTCGCGGAATACGGGCTCCACCGCCACGTCTTTCATTTCGATCCGCGCTCCAAGGTGTTGCAGCATGCGGTGTTCGTGATCCATGCGAACCACCACGCGCATCCCAATGACCCGCTGCGCAATCTCATGCCTCCCATCGTCAGTATCCCCGTCGGAGGGGTGATCTGGGCGGTTTCGCTCTGGGCAATGGGTGCCCAAGGAACCTGGTTCCTGCTCGGTTTCATGGCGGGCTATGTCGCCTATGATCTGGTCCACTTTGCCTGCCACCAGCTACCGATGAAGGGGCGTCTGGCGCGCGTGCTCAAGGCCCATCACATGCGTCATCACCATCTGAAGGTCGCCGGGAATTACGCGATCACCGGCATGATCTGGGATCGCATCTTTGCGACCCGGATCTCATCGGCTTCCGAGCGCTAGGCTGCCATGTTCAAGTACGGCATCCTGCAACGCGGACAGGGACGGCAGGACCGGGGTTCGCGGTTCGAGTGCGAGGGCCTCCTCGGTTCCGTATCCCCATGCCACCAGCACGGCGTGCAGCCCGGCCGCGCGGGCTGTGGCGAGATCGACGAGGGAATCTCCGCAGTAGAGGGTATCCTCCGGGGTCCCGCCGAGGCCTTGGAGGGCGAGGTGCGCGGTCTGCGGATGCGGCTTTCTGGGTCTGTCAGGGGCGCTGCCAATGATCGCGGCGAAATGTCCGGCAAGACCGAGTTCGCCGAGGATCCTGTCGCACAGGAACTGCGGCTTGTTCGAGCAGATCGCCATGGCGACCCCTGCCTGGCTGAGCTCGCACAGGGCTTTTCTCACCCCGGGGAACGGCAGATCAGCAGGCACGTCGATGATCTTGTGAATCGCCCGGAACTCGTCGATTTCGCGGCTAGGGTCGCTGGAGAACGAGCCGAGCGCGGCCGCGATCATTGCCTCCCCACCCACGGCATCCATCCGCCGGATCAAGGCGGGATCGGCACGGGTGCCGGCACTGCGTTCCGCCAGCATCCGGTCAACGATCGCCGCCGTTACCCGCGCGCTGTCTAGCAGGGTGCCATCTAGGTCGAATATGATTTTCGCTATTCGCATGAATGACAGAACGTTCTGGATCCCCTCGGGTCGCACGACATTCTAAGAAATCTTGGAGGGGCAAATGCAACACCTATCTTCCGGGCGGCAGTCGAAGGTTAAAGCAACGCGCGCGCCATCGGACGCCGCTGCGGGGCACCGCGCGATCGGTCGCGACGTTATCCGCATGGAAGCCGATGCGCTTTACCAGCTTGCCGACCAGATTGGCGAGCCGTTTGACGGCGCGGTGGAGATGATCCTCGGCTGCCGTCAGCGCGTGATCGTCTCGGGCATCGGCAAATCGGGCCATATTGCCCGCAAGATCGCGGCAACCTTCGCGGCAACGGGCACGCCTGCTCTGTTCATCCACGCGGCCGAAGCGGCCCATGGCGACGTCGGCATGATCAGCTCGGGCGATGTTCTGATCGTCTTCTCAAACAGCGGTGCCACGGTCGAGGTCCAGCCGCTCTGCATCTATGCCAAAGCGATCGGCTGCCCGGTGATCGGCATTTCGCGCAATCCGAACTCGCTGCTGATGCGCACGGCCGATCTCGGGTTGTTGCTGCCCAATGTCGAGGAGGCCTGCACGTCGAGCCTGGCGCCCACGACCTCGTCGACGATGATGCTGGCGCTGGGCGATGCTCTGGCCGTGGCCGCAATGCGGGCGCGGGGCCTTTCGGGATCCGACATCCGGGCGCTTCATCCGGGAGGCGAAATCGGACTTTTCCTGCGCAGCGTCGAAGACGTGATGCACGGGGGCGACCGCCTGCCCCTGGTCGGGCTCCGCACACCCATGCCGGAAGTGCTGGTGACGATGACTGAGAAGCGCCTCGGGATTGCAGGCGTGGTGGACGACCAGGGCGAACTGGTCGGGATCATCACTGATGGCGACCTGCGGCGCCACGCACGCAATGTCGTGTTCGGCACGGCTGCCGAAGTGATGACCGATGCGCCGCGCACCATTCCGCGCACGGCACGGGTGCAGGAAGCGCTCGAGATGATGAACACCCACCGCATCACCGTGCTGTTCGTCGTGGACGACCGCCAGCCGCGGATTCCGCTGGGCGCTGTGCAGATCTACGATATCGCGGTATCGCCGGCGCCTTCTGTTGCACCCTGAGAGTCCATGCCTCGCGTCCAGATCATCATACCTGCCCGGCTCGCATCGACGCGGTTTCCGGCCAAGCCCCTCGCTCTCCTGACCGGCGCAGACGGGATCGCGCGGCCCGCGCTGCACTATACGTGGGAAGCCGGCCTCGCCGCCGCGCGGGCGCTGGGTGGGGATGCGGCCTGTATCATTGCGACCGACGACCGCCAGATCGCCGATATGGCCGAGGCGGCGGGCATGGCCGTCGTGATGACCCCGACCGAGTGCGCCAACGGCACCGAGCGCTGCGCGGCTGCTCTCGGTGCGCTTGCCGAGACCCCCGAAATCGTCGTCAATCTTCAGGGTGACGCTCCGCTCACACCCGCAGCCTTCGTGGCAGCGGTGGTGGCCCTCCTCGAAGCCGATCCGCAGTTGGCGATGGCAACGGCGGCGGTTCCGGCAAGCGCGGCCGTGCTGGCACACTTGCAGTCCGATGCCGCTGCCGGGCGCGTGGGCGGCACGACCGTCGTGTGCAGCACTTCGGCACGTGCGCTCTATTTCTCCAAGTCGATCATTCCGCACGTGACGCCCGGTACCACGCCGCGGCAGGACGTCCTGCTGCACCTCGGGCTTTATGCCTATCGCCCTTCAGCGCTCGCCGCCTATGCCGCACGTGGGCCTGCGCCGCTCGAGCTTCAGGAAGGGCTTGAGCAGCTGCGCTTCCTTGATGACGGGCTGCCGGTCGGCGTGGCTGTGTGCCCGGCCCCGGCGTGGGAGATGATCGAACTCAACAACCCGAGCGACATTTCGCTCGTCGAGGCGCAGCTGGCACGCCGCGCGCAGATGGAGCCTGCCTGATGTTGCCACCGTTCCGCCGTGCGCCGGGTGCCCCGCCGTTCCTGATCGCTGGTCCTTGCGTGATCGAGAGCGAGGCCCTGTGCCTTGCGGTCGCAGAGCGGCTTCGCGGGATCGGCGAAGAGCTCGGCATGCCGGTGATCTTCAAGGCCAGCTTCGACAAGGCGAACCGCACGTCCGTGAGCGGCTTTCGCGGCAACGGTATCGAGGAAGGCCTGAGGGTGCTCGAAAAGGTGCGCCGCGAAACCGGATTGCCGGTGCTTACCGACGTGCACCTGCCTGATCAGGTCAAGGCCGTGGCTGAAGTGGTCGACGTGCTCCAGACCCCAGCCTTCCTCGCGCGCCAGACCGATCTCATCATGGCCGCCGCCGCCTGCGGCAAGCCCGTGAACATCAAGAAGGCCCAGTTCATGGCGCCGGCCGACATGGCGGCGGTGCTCGGCAAGGCGCGCGCGGCGGCCGAGGGGGCGGGCATAGCCGAACCGCAGATCATGCTGTGCGAGCGCGGATCGAGCTTCGGCTACAATAACCTTGTTGTCGACATGCGCGGCCTCGTCATCATGCGCGAGCTGGGCGCGCCCGTAGTCTTTGATGCCACCCACAGCGTCCAGCTGCCAGGCGGCGGCGGCGACCGCTCGCTGGGTCAGCGTCAGTTTGTCGAGCCTTTGACCCGGGCCGCCATGGCCGTGGGTGTGGACGGTCTGTTCATGGAAACCCACCCCGATCCGGACAGCGCCC
>JACCDK010019562.1_pt1 | contig 17245 bp, 20 predicted proteins | sample 7445871 | NCBI WGS metagenome assembly JACCDK01 (sample SAMN15323436, study PRJNA562643) | freshwater metagenome | isolation source: river surface water | place: USA:Blue River Watershed | collected 2017-08-15
CGCGTGGTGCGTCACGGCCACGCCATGCGGAAAGCGCGTCGAGCCGCTGGAATATTGAAGATAGGCAATATCTTCCGGCTTTGCGTCCGGCAGCGACACCGGATTGGCTGGGCGCGCGATGAAGCTTTCCCAGCTAATGGGTTCTGCCCCCACACTGCGCGCGGCATCCGGCGCCATGGTTTCAAGGCTTTCCGGATAGAAAAGATAGGTGGGCTCTGCGCTTTGCATCTGGACCGACAATTGGTCGACATAAGAATCGCGGCCACCAAAGCTGGTCGGCAATGGCAGGGGCACGGGCCAAGCGCCTGCATAGACAGTGCCAAAGAAAAGCGCTGCAAATTCAGGCGATGTCTCGGCAATTAGGGCAATCCGATCGCCCGGGGCAACCCCTGCTGCAATCAGCCGATAGGCCATGGCAAGCGCATCTTCGCGCAGTTCAGAAAAGGGATAGGGCCGGGCCAACGCGCCACGGGGGTCATGAAAATTCAACCCCCGCTGGCCACGGGCGGCATAATCCAGCGCCTCGCCCAGCGTTCCAAAATCCGAAAAACGGCGCGGCAGATTATCCCGCGTGGCAGTGGCGACAAGCGCCGGGGCCGGTCGGTCAAGATTATCCCGCACGGTGAAACCCCCAAAACCATAGGGCGCCCAGTGAAACAGGCGCCAGATTGAACCAGTCAATAGGCGCACACCAATGGCGCATCCTATTTGCGAAGATTTCCATTCGCTCGCGACTATGGCACAATTTGGGCCGGGACAAGACTATGAAACGCATGCGTGAGCGAAAGCCGCTAAATACCGCGGATTTGCGGCAAATTACCCTGACTTATGTTGGGCGCTTTGCCACGTCCCAAAGCAAGCTCGCCAGCTATTTGATGCGCAAAATACGGGAACGGGGCTGGGAAGATGGCGTGTCGGCAGACCTCGCAGTGACCCAATTGGTGGCGGATATGGCGCGGGCGCGCTTTGTGGATGATCGCGCTTATGCTGAAATGAAGGCGCAAGGCCTGGCGCGTCGTGGCTATGGCGCGCGGCGTGTGCGCCACGCTCTAGAGAGCGCCGGCATTGCGCCCGATATTCGCGCAGATTTGATAGAGATGAGCCCTGAAGACGCTGAGGCGGCCGCTTTGGCCTATGCCCGACGTCGGCGACTGGGGCCTTTTTCCCGCCAGCCGCAGGACGAGCGCCAGCGCACGCGCGCGCTTGCCGCGCTGTTGCGCGCCGGGCATGATTATGCAACGGCGCGACGGATTCTTGATTTGGCACCAGAACTTGGCCACAATGGCGAGTCTGAGGCAGGCAGATGAGGATCAAACAAAGCTTGTCGGGCCCAGCCTCTGGCGCGACACGGGCTGGGGAATCTGCCAAGGGGTGCGAGGCCGAGTATATGGTTGAATTGGCTATTATGATGTTTGTTAAAGGGCGCCGTTGATGACAGAGACGCCGGCTCCACTTGCTCAAAATCCTGCTATGGAACCACGCTTGGTCGATGGCCAAGTGAAATGGTTTGATGCCACACGCGGCTTTGGCTTCATGGTCCCCGATGATAGCGAAATCGGTGATGTTCTAATTCATTTCAGCATTTTGCGTGAACATGGCCGCCGCACATTGCCCGAAGGCGCCCGCATTTCCTGTCATGTGGAATTGGGCGCGCGCGGCCTGCAGGCGGTGAAGCTGCTCTCTTATGATTTGTCGACTGCCATTGTGCAGGAAGCGGATTATCACGCCGTACCAAAGCGGACGCGAGAATTGCCGCCGGAACAAATTGAAGCAGCCGGGCCTTTTGAGCCTGTGTTTGTGAAATGGTTTAACCGCCCCAAAGGCTATGGCTTTTTGGTCCGCAGTGCCGATCAGGCGGATGTGTTTGTGCATATGGAAACATTGCGCCGCGCCGGGATTGCCGATGTCCAGCCGGAAGATCCGCTGGAAGCACGTCTGGTCAAAAGCGATCGTGGCTATCTGGCCATTGAAGTTCGTGCCGGATGAAAATCCTATGGCGGGCGGCCTGTGCGGCGCTTTTTTTGATGCCCATTGCCTGTCAGGCCAAACAGGCGCCAATGCTGGCCCCCAGCGGACTGGCCCAATTGCCGCTCCGAATTACAACGGCAACTGGCAAGGTTCATCGCTTTACCGTTGAAGTGGCGGCCACAGAGGCCCAGCAGGCCCGTGGATTGATGTTCCGCAGCTCACTGGCGCCAGATGCTGGCATGATTTTCCCCATGCGGCCACCGCGTATGGCCAGCTTTTGGATGAAGAATACTTTCATCTCGCTGGATATTATCTTCGTGCGCGCCAATGGCAGCATTGCCCGCATTGCGGCCAACACCCAGCCCTTTTCATTAGACCCAATTGAATCTGGCGAGCCTGTGGCCGCCGTTTTGGAAATTGCTGGGGGCCGTGCTGCAGCGCTGGGCATTCGCGAAGGGGATCGGGTTGTTCTGAATCCGTAACCTGCAACATTGCATCGCGCGGCTGAACGCAGTAACGGCCCACCCATGGGCGTTTTCAAGAACATTTTCACATGGTGGGAAGGCCAAACCTTCGGCACCTGGCTCCACACCCGGACTCGCGGCGTACGCGTTGGCGAAGATGCCGAGGGCAATGTCTATTATCAGGCGCGCAAGCCAGAGCCATCTGGCTATTATCGCCGCTGGGTCACCTATAAGGGCAATAATGATGCCAGCCGCATTCCGCCGGAATGGTCGGGCTGGTTGCACAATACGCATGACGCTGTGCCGGGGGATGGCCTTGCAGAGTCGCATGCATGGGAAGCAGACCCTCTGCCCAATTTGACAGGCACGCCCTTGGCTTATCGCCCCAAAGGGGCCCTCGAATCAGGCGGAAAGCGGGCGGCGGCCACCGGTGATTATGAAGCGTGGAGCCCCGACGCGGCGTGAAACGCATCCTTGCCTCGGCAGGCCTGTTGATTGTGGGCGGGGCCGCGGCTTGGCAGGCGGCCCGTGCTTTGCAAGAGGTGCCAGCGCCAGCCCCGGCTGTTGAAGCGACGACAACGCCAGCCGAAGCCACAACTGAGCCCGAAGCGAACGCGCCAAAGCGCGCGCCGACGCCACCCCTTTCGACCAACCCCAAAGCAACGCCGATGGCCGAGCGCGTGGCCACGCTGGGCGTGTTGAACAAGCGCAATGGCTTATCCCGCGACGTGACACTGACGCCGGGCAAGGCCGTGCGCTTGGGGGATTTGGTCGTGCGCTTGCGCGCCTGTGAAGAAACAGCCCCTTGGGAACCAGAAAAATGGACGGGGGCTTTTGTTCAAGTCATCACGCGGGAAAGTGGCACGCGCTGGCGCAAAATTTTCTCAGGCTGGCTGTATAAAGAAAGCCCGTCGATCAACTTGGTCCAGCATCCCATTTATGATGTATGGGTTAAGGCCTGCAAAATGCGCCATGCCGATGTTGGACCGGGGACAATTGTGGCCCGCGGTGGGGATATGGCGGGCGGTGCAGGCAAGGCATCCAATGCCGAAAAGTCTCCCGAAGCCGCTCCTGAGGCCCCGGTGGCGGATAGCGCGTCGGCCAACAACCCCGAATAACGGGCCTTGCTGATTTCCACGGCCCCCAGCGACTGCAGATGCGGGGTCTGGAACTGGCAATCGAGCAAGGAGAACCCGCCAGCTCGCAAGCGCGCCACCAAATGCGCAAGGGCGACTTTGGAGGCATTAGTTGCCCGGCTGAACATACTTTCTCCAAAAAAGGCCCGGCCAAGCGAAATGCCATAAAGGCCGCCAACAAGCTCTCCCTCCAACCAGGTTTCAATCGAATGGGCATGACCAAGGGCGTGAAGACGCAATACGGCCTCTTCTATCTGGCGGTTGATCCACGTGCCCGGCCGATCCGGGGCGGGCGCCGCGCAGCCAAGAAGAATTTGGTGAAAGGCGCGATTATAACTTGTCTCGAATCGCTCGGAGCGGATCGTTTTGCGCAATGAGCGCGAGAGGTGAAACGCCTCAAGCGGCAAAATGGCCCTTTTCTTAGGCTCGACCCAATAGACATCCGGCGCGTCGCGATCATCAGCCATCGGAAAGACGCCCAAGGCATAGGCCTTCAGCAGCAGGTCCGGGCTGATTGGGGCACCCATCAGCGCGTTAGGGCGTTGCCGCCAACGGCAAATCGGCCAGCCAGCGTTTCACATCCTCGGCGCTTTGATCCGGGATTTCTTCCATCGGGATATGGCCAACTTTTGGATAGATAATCAGCTGCGACGTTGGCAGCGCTTTATGGAACCAATGGGCGGCTGCAACAGGAATCAAATTGTCTTCCTGCCCCCACATGACCAATACGGGCACCTTGATGGCTGCCAAACGCGCAGGGGTGGCAGCGCGGTTTTGGCCCATCTGGGCAAAGCGCGCCAGGGTGGCCGCGCGATTGCCCGGATAGCGGTTTAATTCCCAATAGCGGTCGACCATTTGGGGCGTGGCAAAGCCGGGGTCATAGACGCTGGTTTTCAGGCTGGCTTCAAACATGGATCGCGGCGTGATCACTTCTGCCAGCGCGCGCACCCCGGGCATATGCGCGATGCGAAAGCCAATGGGCATAGTGCGCGGTTTGGCGCTGGGGGCGCCGGCAGCATCCACCAGTACCAGTGCGTCCACTTTTTCGGGATGCGATAAAGCATAATTCCAGCTGACGCCCCCGCCCATGGAATTGCCTGCCAAAACAGCATGGGGCACGCCCAAACGCTGCATGACCTGATCCACCACATCGACATAGCTGTCCATGTCATATCGGCCGCTGGGATGGGCGCCTGTGAGGCCGTGCCCCGGCAAATCCAGCGTGATGATGCGATATTGGCTTTGCAGCCGGGTAACCCAGGGTTCCCATGTGTGCAGCGAGGCGTTGGACCCGTGGATTAACACCAAGGCCCGGCCCGTGCGCACGCCCTGGTCGCGGACATGGACAGTCAGCCCGGGAGAAAGCGTCACAAAGCGGGATGCCCCGCCGCCATATTTGGCGCGCATGGCCGTAGCATCGGTATCAGGCGTATAGGCAAATGCCAAAGCGCCGATGATCAATGCTGCCAAAATGATCAGCGCCCATTTCAGACGACGCATGCCAGCCTCCCTGATCCTGTATCTGCCGCGAGTTGCCTTATAGGATGTCGCGAACCACGTCTTGCGGGCGGCACAAACGCACGCCCTTTTCTGTGCGCACCAAGGGCCGCTCAATCAGAATCGGCTCGCGCGCCATGGCATCCAAAATCGTGTCGGCATCTGCCTCCAACAAGCCCAGCTCCTCCGCTGGCGCGCCGCGGGTGCGCAGGCCTTGGCGTGGCGTTAAGCCCGCATCTGCATAAAGTTGGGCCAACACCTCTCGGCTTGGTGGGGTCTTTAGATATTCCACAACGTCCAGCTCAATGCCGGGGGTTTCGCGCAAGATCTCCAGCGTCTTGCGTGATGTGCCGCAATTGGGGTTGTGCCAGATCGTCGCTTTCATCTCAGTCTCCCTTTTGGCCTGCCTAGCCTATTTTGAGAGACATGAAAATTCTTCATCTCTCGCTTGCAATTGCGAGTGATTATCAATAACGACCTATTTCATCGTCATTGAGAATCAGTCTCAATAGATCGGATAAGGGCATTAACATGCGTTTTCTGCTGGCAAGCACGGCACTGGTACTAAGCGGGGCAAGCTCTGCTTTGGCCGCCGAAGCGGAAGACGCAGGCTCGGTCATCATCGTGACTGGCCAGTTGGACGGCTATCGCGCGGTTTCCACGACCAGCGGCACCAAAACAGACACGCCGATTCTGGATGTGCCGCAGTCAATTTCCGTCGTCACAGAAAAGCAGCTGCGCGACGAAGCCATTTTGAGCGTGGCTGACCTTGTCCGCCATGTGCCTGGCGCGTCTGCGGGGCAGGGAGAAGGCCATCGCGATCAAGTGACGTTGCGGGGCAATGCCTCAACAGCTGATTTCTTTGTCGATGGCCTGCGCGATGACGCCCAATATTATCGCAGCTTTTATAATATTGAGCGGGTTGAAGTGCACAAAGGCCCCAATGCCATGATCTTTGGCCGCGGCGGCGGCGGCGGCATTATCAATCGCGTCACCAAGAGCGCGATGGCCGGTGAAAACCAGAGCAGCGCCTTGGCCTCGCTCAACAGCTTTGCCAGCTGGTATGCCAGTGTCGACAGCAATTTGGCGCTGGGAGACGCGGCGGCCGTTCGAATGAACGCCTTTTACGAAGGCCTCGACAATCATCGGGATGGTTTTTCGGGCCATCGCTATGCCGTCAACCCCGTGCTGGGCGCAGACTTGGGCCGCGCGCGGCTGCAACTGGGCTATGAATATGTGCGTGATAGTCGCGTGGTGGATCGTGGTGTGCCGTCACAAAATGGCACCCCATTGACGGGCCATCGCGATCTCTTTTTTGGTGTCCGCGGCGTGAATGACGCCGATATCACGGCCCATATTCTGCGCCTCCGCGCGGAAACAGAGCTCACTGACACTCTGAAGGCGGATGTCAGCGCCCTTTATGCCAATTACGACAAAATCTATTCCAATGCCTATCCAGCGACAGCCTTGGTCAATGGCCAATTGGGCATTGAAGCCTATCGTGATCCAACGCAGCGTGAAAACCTGATCGCGCAGGCCAATTTGCAATGGAAAGTAAACACTGGGGCTGTTGAGCACCTCATCCTCATTGGCGCAGAGCAGACCAATCAGGATACAGAAAATGAGCGGATTAACGGCTTTTTCAGCGCGACACAGCCCAGTGCCGCCAACCGGCGGACGATCATCAACTTCACGCAGCCGCTGGTGATCCCCAAGCCCTATTTCATTGCCGGTGCCGCCGCGAACGGCAATCGCAAAGTCACCAGCGCGCTGCGGCAGACATCTGCCTATGTGCAAGACCAAATGGGCTTTGGTGATCAGCTGAACCTGATTATCGGCCTGCGTTATGATCGCTTTGACTTGAAGCTGACCAATAGCTTCACCCCAGACCGTTTTGCGCGCGTGGATGATCTGTGGTCGCCCCGCGCTGGCCTGGTCTTCAAGCCCGCCAAAAACGCCTCACTATACATAAGCTATACCAAAAGCTTTCTGCCGCAATCGGGCGATCAGTTCACGTCGCTGGATGCCACAACAGCCGCACTCGAGCCGGAAGCCTTTCACAATTATGAACTTGGCGCCAAATGGGACATCCACCCAAAGTTAAGCGCGGCCGCAGCCGTCTATCAATTGGACCGGACGAATACGCGCGCCACAGGCCCAGTGCCCGGCACGCTTGTGCTCACAGGCGCGCAGCGGACGCGAGGGGCGGAAATTTCGATTGTCGGCCATGTGACCAAAGCTTGGGAAATGGCCTTTGGCTATGGCTATACCGATGCCAGCATTCGATCAACCACCACAGCCGCCCCTGCGGGCCGCCGCGTCGCACAAGTGCCGCGCCATCAACTCAGCTTGTGGAATCGGTATGATTTGACGCGCAGCTTTGGGCTGGGCCTTGGGCTTTCGCATCAATCCCGCGCGTATACAACCATCAGCAACGCCGTTGTTCTGCCCGCCTATACGCGGATCGATGCAGCCGCCTTTTTCAAAATCCGTCTGGGCCTCGAAGCGCAAATCAATGTCGAAAATCTGGCCAACACGGCCTATTTTCCAACCGCGCATACCGACAATAATATCACAACGGGCGCGCCGCGAAATGCGCGGCTGACTTTGGTCGCCAAGTTCTAATTACCGCGCAAACCGCGCACTTCACCGCGTCGGCCTCGACTTTATCCACAGGGGTTGCGTATACCCCCTGTCATGGAAAACATCCTGTCCTCAAAAATTGGTCGGCGTGACCTTTTGGCTGGATCAATTGCGACTGCAGCGGCGGCCCTGCTCCCCGCGCGGGCCATCGCGGCACCTACAGACGCCCGGCTGCTGGACATTGCGCGACGCCAATTAGAGCGGATGGATAGCTATATCTGGGTCCGCGATGTGGTGGGCTTGGCTGATTTTTCCATGCCCTCATCAGAAGAGCGCTTCTTCATCGTCAACATGGTCTCAGGCGATGTCCGCCGCTACTATGTCACCCATGGTCGCGGGTCTGACCCCGAGCATGATGGCTGGTTGAAAGCCTTTTCCAATCAATATGGGTCAAACGCGACCTCGCGTGGGGCCTATCTCACGCGCAATTATTATGAAGGCAAGCATGGCCTATCCATGCGGCTGACGGGGCTTGAGCCGGATAATAATAATGCGGAAACCCGCGCCATTGTGGTCCATGGCGCAGATTATGCGAACCCAAATCTGATCCGCACCATGGGCAAATTGGGCCGGAGCGAAGGCTGTTTTGCCTTTCCGCAGGATAATCTTGTGGAAGTGATGGCGCGCATGGGGCCGGGCCGCATGATCTTTGCTGATCGGCTGGAAAACCCCAACTTAGCGTAAGCGGCGGCGCGCTTCTTCCCCTTAATCGAACAGGCTTGAGACAGAGCTTTCGTCCGCAATGCGCTTAATTGCCTCACCCAAAAGCGGCGCAATGGTGAGGTGGCGGATCTTTTGAGCAACCTTGGTCGCGTCTGACGCACCAATCGAATCGGTCACGACCAGCTCTAACAGCGCAGACCCTTCAACGCGCGCAACAGCGCCGCCTGACAACACGCCGTGCGTGCAATAGGCCACGACATCTTCGGCCCCCGCCGCCTTCAGCGCCGCCGCCGCATTGCACAGCGTGCCAGCCGAATCGACAATATCGTCAATCAGGATGCAGAAGCGCCCTTCGACATCGCCAATGATGTTCATCACTTCAGATTCGCCTGCGCGCTCGCGGCGCTTGTCGACAATGGCAAGCGGGGCATTATCAAGCCGCTTGGCCAGCGAACGCGCGCGGACCACGCCGCCCACATCGGGCGATACAACCATGATATTCCGATCACCAAAGCGCGCCAGAATATCAGCTGACATAACAGGCGCGCCAAAAAGATTGTCGGTCGGGATGTCGAAGAAGCCCTGAATCTGCCCGGCGTGCAAATCAACGGACAGCACGCGATTGGCCCCGGCAGTTGTAATCAAATTAGCGACCAGCTTGGCCGAAATCGGCGTGCGCGGGCCGGGCTTACGATCTTGCCGGGCATAGCCAAAATAGGGCAGTACGGCTGTGATCCGCTTGGCCGAGGCGCGGCGCAGCGCATCACAGATGATCAGCAATTCCATCAAATTGTCATTGGCCGGATAGCTGGTCGATTGGATGACGAAGACATCTTCGCCGCGCACATTTTCCTGAATTTCGACAAAGACTTCTTCATCGGCAAAGCGACGCACACTCGCCTTGGTCAGCGGGAGATCGCAATAATCGGCAATTGCCTGTGCCAATTGCGTGTTGGAATTGCCGGTGATGAGTTTCATGAATCGGTCCCCGCCCTGAAAGGATGAAGGCCCCTTAAAGCGCAGGACCGGTTGGGGAAAGAGTTAATCCCGATCCGCCGCCGGAAATCACTTCCATCCTTGTGCGATTAACGCTTTGCGCCCCTCGCGGGAAACCGGCACCCGAAGACCGTTCACCAGCACAAGTTCAAGCCGTCGACCCGATTTCTCAACGCGGTCAATCGCGCACAGCGCAACCCACCAGCTTCGATGAACTTGGACGCCCGCGTTATCCGGCATGGCAGCTATGGCATCGCCCAACCGCATGAGCAGCATCTCCTTATGGCAATCGCCATGGACATGAACATAATGATCTTCGGCGCGCAGCGCATAGATCACGCCAAAATGCTGCGGCAGGCGATTTGCAAGCACAGAGCCAAGGGATTGTTGCTCGATTTCGGTTACGATCTCGATGGTTTTGGGTGCGGCTTTAGCAAGAGAGGCTGGACCAACTTCCGGGCCTCGAAAGATGAGCATGAACAAGCCGTTGATTACAAAGCCAACCAACCAGACCTGCAGATAAAGGCTCGTCAAGCCCGGCCAAGCCAATACGGCCGCGGCATTCTGCTTCCACATCAGCATCGCGATGAAGAAGGTAAGCGGGAGCGCGGCCAGAAACAGCGCCAGCCCCATGCCAATGACTGCAGGCGTTGCGGTCAGCACGCTGAGCCAGTGACCAATGATGAGCAAAGGCCGAAAAATCGCATAGCCCATAAGGCCAACACCTACCCAATAGGCAATCCGCGCGCCCACCGGCATGGTATAAGTTCCAAATGGGCCGAAAATGCCCAATACAAAGGCCACGCCAGCAGCGAGCAGAATTTCAATGGCGAGCTTTTTCCCCATAGCGCGTTCGTGCCTGCCCATTGGCGAAGCGTCAACGGGGCTGGGCGGCTTTTTGGCGAAGTTTTCTGCCCGCTTCGCGCAGCTCCGCTTGTTCTCTGCTCGGTCCTCTCCAAGCAAAGCTGCATGGTTACAGCATGAAGGAGAAGCGCCATGCCGCTCGAAAATGAGCAATCCCGAGAACAGTCGCGCCGACACCAAGTTACGCCATCGTTAGCCTCTGCGCTGGAGCGAAAATCTGGCTCGTCTCCCGTCACCAAACACTTCATCGCACTGACAGCGGGCGGAACGCTTTTGTTCACGCTTATCCTTCTGGTTATTGGTCTGAGTCAGAGGGTTGAGGCGAACTATCAAACGCCGCGCTGGGCCATTGCGCTGCATCTTAGCACTACTCTGCCTGCGCTTCTCATAGGCTGTATCTTGTTCCTCAATCCCAAAGGCACCCTGCTTCATAAGGCGCTGGGTCGAATTTGGGCTGCTTTAATGATGACGACTGCGTTTGCCAGCATCTGGATTCGCGACTTAACAGGAGGCTTTGGGCCGATTCACATCTTTACGCTCATCACGCTCGTTAGCATCCCCTATGCCATTTGGAGCGCCGTGCGTGGCGATATTGAGGCGCATCAGCGGAGCATGATGGGCACCTTTATTGGTCTTGTCATTGCGGGCGCATTTTCGCTGATGCCCGGTCGCCTTCTCGGCAGCTTCATCTGGTCTATCGGCTAAGCTAGGTCTATGGCTTACCCACCTTAGGCCGGTGGTGATTGCGCAACGCGAGCGCCCTCAATAGAGAGGGCGCATGACCGAGCGTCTCCATATTGTTCTTGCCCAGCTAAACCAGCGTGTGGGTGATCTTGTCGGCAATGCCGATGCCATGCTTGCACGGCGGGCAGAGGCGGCGGCGATGGGGGCTGATCTTATTGCATTCCCGGAAATGCAATTGATTGGCTATCCCGCTGAAGACTTGATTGAAAAGCCAGCGCTATCCGCGCGGGCGGCAGAGCAATTGGCGCGCATGGCTGCGGCAACGGCCGATGGCGGGCCGGCAATGCTGGTCGGCACGCTCCACAAGGATGACGCAGGCACGCTCTACAACGCCTATGCCCTGCTGGATCAGGGCAAAGTTGCGGCCATTCGTCTCAAGCATGAATTGCCCAATTACGGCACTTTTGATGAGAAGCGGTATTTCCGCCCCGGGCCCATGCCCGACCCAATTTCCTTTCGAGGCGCAAAAATTGGCCTGCCCATTTGCGAAGATGTCTGGTGGCCGCACGTCTGTGCGCATCTGAAAGCCCAAGGAGCAGATTTCTTCATTGTGCCCAATGGCAGCCCTTATGAAATTGATAAGGATGATTATCGCGCCAGCAAAGTAGCCGGCGCGCGTGTTGCAGAAACGGGTCTGGGCTTTGCCTATTTAAACCGTGTGGGGGGGCAAGATGAGTTGGTCTTTGACGGCGCGTCGTTCGTCCTTAATCCCGATGGCCATCTGGTCCACCAACTGGCGGATTGGGACGAAGAATTACGGCTGACCATTTGGGAAAAGGGGTCGGCAGGCTGGCACTGTCTGCCCGGTCAGATCACCGCGTTAGAGGCCAATCCCGGCGATGTCTGGCACGCGATGATGATTGGCCTGCGCGATTATGTGAACCGCAATGGCTTTCCCGGCGTGGTGCTGGGCATGTCCGGCGGCATTGATAGCGCGATTTGCGCCGCCATTGCCGTGGATGCGCTGGGCGCAGATCGGGTCTGGTGTGTGATGTTGCCCAGCCAATATACCAGCAGCGACAGTCTGGAGGATGCCGCCGAGGCTGCCCGGATGCTGGGCTGCCGCCTGGATACGGTGCCGATTGCGCCAGCCGTTGACGGTGATGGCACGATGCTTGGGGATTTGTTTGGGGATAAGCCTGTGGATATTACGGAGGAAAACCTCCAATCGCGCATTCGCGGCGTGACGCTGATGGCGCTGTCGAACAAATTTGGCCATATGCTGATGACCACGGGCAATAAGAGCGAAATGTCCGTCGGCTATGCAACCATTTATGGCGATATGGCAGGCGGCTACAACCCGATTAAAGACGCGTATAAGATGACTGTCTTTGCCCTTGCCCGCTGGCGCAATGCCCACAAACCACGGCTGGGCCTCGGCCCCGACGGCCCGGTGATGCCTGAGCGGATCATTACCAAACCGCCCAGCGCCGAACTGCGCCCTGACCAAAAAGATTCAGACTCGCTGCCCGATTATCCCATTCTCGATGCCATCCTCGCCGCCTTGGTCGAGGAAGAAGCTTCGGTGGATGAGATTGCCGCCCGCGGATTTGACCGCGTGGTTGTTGCGCGCATTGAGCGGCTGCTGAACCTCGCCGAATATAAGCGCCGCCAAGCGCCGCCCGGTGTCAAACTGGGTAAGCGCAATTTTGGCCGCGACCGCCGCTATCCCATCACCAATGCCTTTAGAACGGCCTGAATTTTCATGACCATTATCACGCGCTTCGCACCTTCGCCCACGGGCAATCTGCACATTGGCAATGTCCGCACGGCCCTCCACAATTGGCTGTGGGCCAAAAAACATGGCGGCCAGTTTTTGCTGCGCATTGACGACACCGACTTGGAACGATCCCGCGAAGAATATGTTGATGGGCTGCAGGCTGATCTGCGCTGGCTGGGCCTGAATTGGGATGGCATGGCCCGCCAATCGGCCCGCTTTGCGTTGTATGAAGCGCGCTTTGAAGAGCTGAAGGCCAAGGGCCGCGTCTATGCCTGTTATGAGACACCCGAAGAGCTGGAGTTGCGCCGCAAGGTTTTGCTCGGTCGCGGCCTGCCGCCCGTCTATGAGCGTAAAGACCCGGAGGCCCCAGTGCCCGAAGGCCGCACCCCGCATTGGCGCTTCAAGCTCGATCATGACACGCCCATTCGCTGGACCGACATGATCCGGGGCGAACAACAATTTGACCCCAAATTGCTGTCAGACCCCGTGATCCGCCGGGCTGATGGCAGCTGGCTCTATATGCTGCCTTCCGCCATTGATGATATTGATATGGGTGTGACTCATGTCGTGCGCGGCGAAGACCATGTGACCAACACGGCCACGCAAATTCAGATGTTTGAGGCGATGGGGGCCCCCGCCCCGCATTTCGCGCATGAAGCGCTGCTGACGGGCAGCGAAGGTAAATTATCGAAACGGCTCGGCTCCTTAGGCATGGCCGAACTGCGCGATCAGGGCATTGAGCCGATGGCGATCCTCGCGCTGCTCGCGCGGCTGGGCACCAGCCAGCCCGTTGAGCCAGTCACAGATTCCGCCCCGTTAATTGCGGGTATTGATTTTGGACATTTTGGCCGCGCGCCAGCCCGGTTTGACGAAGCTGAATTGGCCCAGCTGAATGCCAAGATTTTGCACCAGACAGACTTTGCTGCTGTCGCAGATCGCCTGCCGCAAGGCATGGATGAAGCCGGGTGGACTGCCATTCGCCCCAATATTGAAAAGCTGGCCGATGCGGAAAGCTGGTGGTCGGTGGCTACAGGCGATGTCGTGGCCAGCGTGGCTGCTGAAGATCAAGACTATCTGCAGGCAGCCATTGCCGTGGCCCAAACGCTCGATTGGTCAGCCGACCCTTGGCACGGCCTAACCAATGCGCTCAAGGATCAAACAGGGAGAAAGGGCAAGCCGCTCTTCCTGCCGCTGCGCCAGGCCTTAACGGGGCAAGACCATGGGCCGGATATGAAGGCGTTACTCCCCATTATTGGCAAAGACCGCGCTTTGGCACGACTGGAAGCTGCCCGCCGCTAAGTGGGAGCGGCATTTGAGCTAGCGTCGTTGGGCTAGCGCATTTGAGATCAAAGGCCTATCTTATCGCTATGCGCGTTTTCCCCCGTCCTGTCAGTCCCAAAGCCGCATGGCGTGATCTCATCGCCTATTTGCGGTCACGCCAGCGCCATAAAATTGGGCTGGCACTGCTATCCATTTGCATTCCCCTATTCTTCATCGCGCTATTTTATATTGACCAAGTGCCGATGGAATATCGGCCGCCCAAGATCATTTATGTCGAAAAGCTGGACCCCCAGCGCAGCGATGCCGACATTATCGCCCAGCAGAAAATTGATAAGCAGAAGCGCGATGCCGAAGAGGCGGAGCGCCAGCGCATTTTGGAAGAAAACCGCCGTCCATTCAAAGAACTGGACAAGAAGCTGGATGACTGGGGCCTGTGACGGGCACGGCTGACCGACGCTATATGGCCGCGGCCCTTGCGCTGTCTGAACGGGGCCGGGCCCAGACGGGCACCAACCCCAATGTGGGATGCCTAATTGTCCGCGATGGCCACATTGTTGGACGGGGCTGGACCCAAGCGGGCGGACGGCCCCATGCGGAGGCAATGGCGCTGGCGCAAGCCGGGAGTGCCGCGCAAGGCGCCACAGCCTATGTAACGCTGGAACCTTGCGCGCACCAAAGCCCGCGCGGACCAACATGTTCAGAGAGCCTGATTGCCGCGGGCCTTGCGCGCGTCGTGATTGCCCTGACGGACCCTGACCCGCGCACCCATGGCGCGGGCAGTGCGCGCCTGCAGGCAGCGGGCCTTCACGTTGAAACAGGGCTGGAAGCTGCGGCGGCACGGCGGGCGATGGCTGGCTGGCTGATGCAGCAGCAGCACGGCCGGCCGCTGGTGACGCTAAAGCTCGCCACATCGCTTGACGGCTGCATCGCGCGGGAAAATGGCGAGAGCAAATGGATTACCGGCGATGCGGCACGGGCGCACAGCCATTTAGAACGATCTCGCCAGACACTGATTTTGGTGGGGCGCGGCACGCTGGACGCAGATTCTCCGCGCCTGGATGTCCGGCTGGCCGGGCTAGAGACCCGTTCGCCCGCCCGTGCGGTGCTGACGCGTGGCAGCGCCCCGCAAGGCTGGCAGGCCCTGCACGCACCCGAGCAGATTATGGCTCTGACGGGCGTCCAATATCTGATGGTCGAAGGTGGGGCAGAAACGGCTGCTGCCTTTTTGAAAGCCGGGCTGGTGGATCGACTGCTTCTGTATCGCGCGCCGATTTTAATTGGGCGAGGCAAAGCGTGCCTTGCGGATATCGGGCTGGGCCAGCTGGGCGATGCCCATGGCCAATGGCGCCAGATTGATCGCCGCCCGCTTGGCAAGGACCAGTTTGAGCTTTACGAGCGAGCCTGAAAAGAGGCGCATCATGTTTACTGGCATCATCACAGATATTGGCACAATCACCAAGGTGGAGCAGCGCGGCGATCTGCGGCTGGTCATCCGCTGTGGCTATGACATGGCTGGGGTTGATTTGGGGGCGTCAATTGCGTGTTCGGGCGTGTGCCTGACGGTGGTCGATAAGGGCGCCGATTGGTTTGCCATTGATGCCTCTGCCGAAACCATTTCCAAAACAGCCTCGGGCATGTGGGCCGAAGGCCGCCGCCTCAATTTGGAACGCGCGCTGAAAATTGGCGATGAACTGGGCGGCCATATTGTGACGGGCCATGTCGATGGCATTGGCACGGTGTCAGCCGTGACGCCCGAAGGCGATTCACACCGGGTGATGATCACCATTGGCGCGGGCATTGCCCCCTTTATTGCCGCCAAAGGCTCAGTGACGGTGGATGGCGTGTCGTTGACGGTCAACAGCGTTGCGGACAATGCCGATGGCAGTGCGACCTTTGGCCTCAATATCATTCCGCATACATGGTCAGTAACGGCCTTGGGTGACCTTGCAACGGGCCAAGCAGTCAATATCGAAATTGATGTACTCGCGCGGTATTTGGCGCGGATGCAAGAGCGGCTCAGCACGCCCCCAAACAGCTAAGGCTGCGGCGCGGCCACCAGCGTTTGAAAGGTAAAGGCCTCAGCCGTCGGGCCGTGCGCGGCCAGATGGGCAATTTTGCCCATGCCCTCTGCGAGCGTTGGGATATGGCCTGCGGGCACCCACCAGAGCGCCATGAACACGTCCATTTTATGGAACCAATCCCGCCGGCGGCGCATGACGGCCAGATGGTCTGGCTGATCATAGACAAAGGCGCGCAAGGCCGCCACATCTGTCCAGACGGACATATTGGCAATGAGGTTTGGGTCCGCCGCGTCGGGCACAAGGTCTGTCGCGTCGCTGCCCGCGCCGACCAGCCGCCACACAAAGCCCGGCGCCGCATCGGCCATGGCATTGACATGATCCAGAGCTGCCATGAAATCAACATTGGCGGGATCATCCTGGGGCGCGATGAAGCGCGCGACGTTGATCTGCGCCACATGCCACGACATTAGGCCAGCGCCTCGGCAATTAGTTTGCGGCTGTTTTCAATACCATAAAGCGCAATGAAGCTGCCCATGCGCGGCCCCGCGCTGGAGCCAAGCAAAGTCTCATAGAGGGCCTTGAACCAATCACGCAGATTTTCAAATCCGCCGGTTTTGCCAATTTCATAGACGATATTCTGAATGTCTTCCGCGCCCGTATCAGGGGCGAGGCCCGCCAGTTCAGCATCGAGCCGCTGGAGAGCTGCGACTTCGACACCCTCTGGCTTGCGGCGCTTCAGCGTTGGCGCAATGAAATCACGATTATAGGCGAGCGCCAAATTGATCAGGTTCGCCAGTTCAGGGTGCGTCGCCGCACTCGCATCGGGCACATAATTGGTGAGGTAAGCCCAGACCTGAGGTGCGGTTGCGTGTTCCCCCATCACGCCCACCAAGTTGAGCAAAAGCCCAAAGCTGACCGGCGGCACATCGGCAGGGACTTGGCCGTTGTGAATATGGTGCACCGGATTGCCAAGCTGCTGCTCGACAGCCTGCCCGGCATAATTGCCGCGGAATTGGAAATATTCATCCACCGCCCTTGGGATGACACCCATATGGAGCTGCTTCGCGCTCTTGGGCTCCCGATAGGCGTAGAAGGCGAGGCTTTCCTGCGTGCCATAGGCCAGCCATTGTTCGAGGCTGAGACCATTGCCCTTGGACTTGGAGATTTTCTCTCCCTTTTCATCCAAGAACATTTCGTAGATCAGCCCTTCCGGCTTGCGGCCGCCCAACACCTGCGCAATTTTGCCAG
>JACCDK010667399.1_pt1 | contig 17238 bp, 14 predicted proteins | sample 7445871 | NCBI WGS metagenome assembly JACCDK01 (sample SAMN15323436, study PRJNA562643) | freshwater metagenome | isolation source: river surface water | place: USA:Blue River Watershed | collected 2017-08-15
ATGAAGGAGAAAAGGATAGGTATTAGTATCAAAGACAAAACGAAAATGACTAAGATATTAATACTCGCAATCCAACCGAACTCCGTTAGCAAAGCTGATTTGGTGAAGATGAATACGAAGAATCCGATAGCTGCAGTAAGGTTCGTAAATAAAGTAACGATCCCCATTTTCTCTACAACGCCTTCTAAGGCAAGACGGCGATCTCCGAGATGTGCGTATTCTAAATGATATTTATTAATGAGGTAAATACAGTTTGGAATACCAATTACCACTATCAGCGTTGGCACCAATGCAGTTAAGATGGTTACTTGATAGCCCATCAAATGAATACTACCTAAGGTAAATACAACCCCTACTAAAACCACAATCAAAGAGAACATGGTTGCTAAAATAGAACGGAAGAAAAGGTACAGAATGATTGCAGTTAAGAGCAAAGAAAGGATGGTGAATAAAGTTCCTTCCGCCGCTAATTTCTTCGCGATTTGGGTGCGGATATAAGGCAAGCCGCTGTAATGCAATTCTGTATTGTGTTTTGCACTGAAGGCATCACTCACCGTTTTGATTTCTGCCACGATACGTTTACGCTCATCGGTATTCATCAATTCCTTACGAATCTTTACCGCAACTAAGGTTGCATGTGTTTGTGTATTATACAAACGATCGCCATAGAAAGGCAATGACATAAACAAGTCTTTTGCAGAATCCAAAGATGCTTGCGAAGCATAGTGTGCTGCGAAAATCGGCTTCACTTTATAATCGGCACTTGCCGTATCATAAATAACAGTGATACTATTTCCAACGCCTAGAACACTTTCAATTCCTTTGATAGCTTTCAAATCGGCCATCCATTGTTGATAATCGTTGAAGTAAGTGGTCGAAAATAATTTTTTAGGGTCTTCTTTAAGTCCGATTACCAAAGCGTTTCCGTCTTCCCCAAATTTTTGTTTGAACTTTTGATATTCTACAAATTTTGGATTATCCGTTGGAATACTTCTATTGAATTCGTTACTAATATGAATTTTAGTAGCATGGTAGCCCATGAAGATCGTAGCCGCAGTAATGATACTGATCCACGTCCATTTATTATTCAATATTAGTTTTGCGAAATAGCTCCAGATTTTCATGTGAATTGTTTCGGTGGTGTTCGGGAATATAATTAGAAAGAATAGATGGCTTTGAATTTAGCCTCTGCGTAGTTTAAGAAATAAGTAGGGTTGAGCGATTCTCCGCCTATGCGTTGACAAAGTTCGTCTGCAGTGTATTGACGGCCGTATTGATGAATATTTTCACGCAACCATCCTAAAAGGGTGGCGCAATGCCCACTTTCAAGTTGAGATGCTAATTCAGGAATAGCTTGCTCAGCGTAGTAGAAAAATTGTGCCGCATAAAAAGAGCCTATGCTATAGGTTGGGAAGTAGCCGAAGCTACCATGCGACCAGTGAATGTCTTGCAGACAGCCTTTCAAGTCGTTTGGTACTTCTACTCCGAGATATTCTTTATACTTCGCATTCCAAGCCTCTGGTATTTGAGCAACTTCTAAACTGCCTTCTATCAGTGCTTTTTCAATTTCGAAGCGAATTAATACATGAAAGTGATACGTCAATTCATCCGCTTCGATACGAATAAATGATGGCTCTACTTTATTCATCGCCGCATAGAAATCTTCTAGCGTCACACGTTTCAAGGCTTCTGGAAATTGTTCCTGCAAAGAGCTATAGTGGCATTTCCAATAGGTAAGACTTCTGCCCACCATATTTTCCCATAAACGACTCTGTGATTCATGAATGCCGAGTGATACCGCTTCTCCGCCCGGTAATCCATATTCTTCTTCTGGCAATCCTTGTTCGTATAATCCATGTCCGCCTTCATGTAAGCACGACCAGGTCATGGCATTAAAATCTTCTTCGTCTACTTTGGTTGTAAGACGCACATCGCTAGGAGCGAAGTTGGTGGTGAAGGGGTGAATGGAAAGATCTTGGCGACCCGCCTCGAAGTCGAAGCCGATATTTTTGAGCAATTTCATTCCGAACTCCCACTGTTTGTCCTTATCGAAGGTTTCACGCATAAAGTCGTCGTTCACCTGCTTTTGCGTGTTGATTTTAGCCAACAATGCTTTAAGGGGTTCCTTAACGGAGTCGAATACGCGCGTCATCTCGGCGGTAGTGAGTCCTGGTTCGTATAAATTCAACAAAGCGTCATAAGGATGTTCCTTATAGCCGAGCATTTTAGCTTCTTCACGTTTCATGTCGACCAGCTTCGCCAAAGAAGGTGCGAATTGCTGAAAATCATGGTTCTCTCGTGCAGCCACCCAGTTGTGATAGGCTTCAGCAATTGTTTGAGAAAGACGAATCACCCATTCTGTTGGGTATTTCTGCTCGCGGGTATAGTCCTCTAAACTGAGCTTTACATTACTTAGTTCTTTTTCAGATAGCTCGGCATTAGCTTGATTCAGGGCTCGAAGGATTTCCCCGAAAGCCTTATCTGTAAACATTTCATGGGCGATGCCGCTTAATGTAGAGAGTTGTTGAGCGCGTATGCCTGCCGCCTTGGAAGGAAGGTAGGTTTCTTGGTCCCAGTTGAGTACGGCAGCTGCCATTCTGACATCTGCGATCTTCTGCAACTGGCGTTTGTATTCTTGGTAATTTGTTTGCATACCTATAGTTGGGGTCGTAACCGTCAAAAATAAGAAAAATAAGCCTTTTTATCCCTTAAAAAAAGATGGGGCAAAGGCCTTAACTTATGGGATAAATTTTTATTTTTGTTAGTGGAGTAAAATCCGATTAGACCTCTGTATCCTATGACTATGAATCGAACCAATATATTTCGATGCGTTGTTGTGTTTTTCTTGTTGCTGAGTGGCTATGCTACGCAAGCGCAGGATATACATTTGACGCAGTTTTATCATAACCCAATTTTATTAAACCCTGCCCAAGCGGGACTCGCCTGTAACTGGCGTGTAGGGGTTAACTACCGTAGCCAATGGGGTAGCGTAACATCGCCTTACAAGACCACTGCGGCGTATTATGATATTCCGGTTTACCTCAATCGTAAGCGTTCTGCTGCATTAGGTTTGGGCGTCGGCATTTTCAATGACGTAGCCTCCAATGTTATTTCTACGATGGAGGTTACGCCAACATTTGCCTTGCATTTAGGCTTTGGGGAAAACTATCAACAGTATAAGTTGTCTTTCGGCGCACAACCTGCGTTCCGCCAAAGAAAGGTGGATGTAGGTGCTTTAACTTGGGAGACACAGTGGGATGGAAACTATATCGATCCGTACCGTAATTCATTTGAAACTAACTTAACTACTGGAACTTCTACCGTTTTCGATATGAATACGGGTTTACAATTTTCAGGGGTGGTGAATGAACAATTAAGTTTCTATTCAGGCTTAGCCTTGTTTCATGTAATGAGTCCTGTAGAGTCCTTCTATACAGGTTCTTCGAATGAATTGAATTCTCGTAAAGTGTTCCATGCAACGGTTCGTTACAAGATGAATGAGAATTTGAGTATCATTCCGAACATTTTGTACATGGCGCAATCAAGAGCGAGCGAGTTTAACTTCGGAGGAGAAGTGAATTACAATGTGAATAATGATGAGGATGGTTTAGCGTACTTCGGTGGTGTTTATTATCGTTTGAAAGATGCTACGCAGTTTATGGTTGGTGGTGAAATGAATCGTTTCCGTGCTGCAATTTCATATGATGTGAACATGTCGGGATTGCGTTCAGCTTCAAGATATCGTGGTGGCTTCGAATTTGCGATTATGTATAAGGCGCCGTGCTATTCGCCGACACCGCCTCCTCCGCCGCCATTCTTCGTTTGTCCTCGCTTTTAATTATCTCTTATCAATTAATCGAATTCGCCTAATATGAATCGAATATATACTATTGCATTTTTGTTTTTTGTGTTGTTGGCTTCCAACCCGATTCTCGCTCAAGACGTGCAAGATCCTATGGATATTCCAACAAAACGTAAGTTGGAAATCGCAGACAATTTGGCTAAAATCGGAAGCTACTATAATGCAATCGATTACTATAAATCCTATATGAAGGATGAGAAAGATGATGCGGATGTTGCTTTTAAATTAGCAGATGCGTATCGTAATGCTCGTGATTATGTGAACGCGGAAGAATGGTACAAGAAGGCCTTCGCAATGAATAAGACTGAAAACATGAACGCACAGTTTTTCTATGCACTCATGATGAAGTACAATGGTAAATATGATCAAGCAAAAACTTTATTCGATAAGATTGCTAAAACGTTCAAAGGGAATGAAGACGATCCGAAGGCTGCTGTAATAAAGCTCGCTAAGGAAGAATCTAAAGGTTGTGAATTGGCCTTGAAGATGATCAACAATCCACTAAAATTGGTGGTAAAGCATCTTGGTAAAAATGTAAACAACCATTACTCTGATTTTGGTCCTGCCGCTGTCACTGATTTGAAAATGATCTATTCGTCTATCAAATCAGATACCGTTGTAGTTGTCGGTGGAACCGATCGCGCTTCTTATGTGTCGCGTATCTATGAAACTTCCCGTAAGAACAAAAACGGCTCTTGGGGTAAGCCTAAAGAATTTGGTGGAGAAAATAATATCAATAGCAATATCGATCATACCGGTAACGGTAGCTTTAGTCCGGACGGTAAATATTTCTTCTTCTCGCGTTGTCGTGAAGTATCACCGACTGATTTGCACTTGCATTGCGATATTTATTTCTCAGAACGTAAAGGCGAGTCATGGTCAAGTCCATCACGTTTGTCTAGTAATGTAAATAAGGCTGGAACGAATAATACACAGCCTGCTGCCGCTAAGGGAGCGAAGCCAGGAGAAATCATTCTTTACTTCGTTTCTGATCGTGAAGAAGGAAGTGCTGGCGGACAAGATTTGTATTATACTACGTTCAAAAAGGACGGCTCTTGTACAGCGCCAGTAAACCTTGGTAAGAAAATTAATACAGCTGGTGATGAGGTAACTCCTTACTATGACGAAAAAGAAAAGACCTTATACTTCTCTTCGAACGGACGTGTAGGTATGGGTGGTTTTGATATCTTCCGTGTAAAAGGCACTACGAAAAAATTTGAAGATCCTACCAACGTAGGTTATCCAATCAACTCTTCTGTAGACGATCGCTATTTCTCGCATTGGCCGAATCATCGTGGTGGCTTCTTTGTATCTAACCGCCCAGGAGGTTATGAGTTGAAGAGCGCTACTTGTTGCGATGATATCTATCAATTCGACTATATCATCATCCCTCACTTTGCAGTGAAAGGACGTATCTACGATTCAGAAGATAAGAAGAAAAAGAATCCATTATTAACTGCCGTTGTTCAAATCACTTGCGACTCCGCAGAGAAAGATGCGATGCGTTATGATACTACGTTCTCTCGTAATAAAGCAACGTATATGTTCAACCTTGCACGCAATCAATCGTACAAGATTCACGTAACGAAGGATGGCTATTATGCAAACAACGCTACTTGTTCGGTGAAAGGGATGGATGAAAGTGATACGATGACAGTAGATATCTTTATCGAGAAGATCAAGCCTAAATCAGTGCGTATCGAAGGTATTTATTATGCATACGACCGCGCTGAATTACAAGCTGAATCTGAACCAGCATTGAAACAATTGCTGGGGATTTTGAATGACAATCCTGTGATTAAAGTTGAAATCAGTTCGCATACGGATAACCGCGGTAATGACGCTTATAACATGCGATTGTCACAAGCGCGTGCGGAAAGTGTGGTGAAATACTTGATTACAAATGGTATCGACAAACAACGTTTGGTTGCGAAAGGATATGGTGAAACACATCCGGATACGATCAACCAAAACCCTGATGGTAGCGACTGTCCTGTATGTCGTGCCCGTAACCGTCGTACAGAATTTAAGATCATTGGTCAGATTGCTAATACAACGATCATCTACGACCAAGCAGCGCCTATTACAGTAGATTCAGCAACGACTACGCAAGAGGTAGAAGCGCGTGAAAAGGAAGGTAAGGGTGCTAACTTTATAGGCAATCCAAACAATAAACCAGCAGGCAATACACCTGCTCCGGCAGGTACAGGAACGGGAACTAAAACAGCCCCTGCGAAGGCAGCTCCAAAGACCACTTCAAGCGAAGATAGTGACGAGACAAGTAGCGATGAAGAGTCGAGCGATGATAGCGCTGATGCGGCTCCTGCAACGAGCGATGATGAAGATAGCAGCGCTTCTAAGTCGAAATCGACTGGCGCCAAAACGAAAACAACGACTCCTGCTACTAAATCGACTACTACCAAGAGCAGTAGTGGTAGCAAGAAAAAAGGATCTGTTGAAGAAGACTAATTCAATTTTTTAAAAATAGGCCCGTTGACGACAGTCGACGGGCTTTCTTATTCTTATTATGCGTAAGTTATTTTTATTATTTGTTTTTATAGGGCTCCTCTCTTCTGCCTGCAAAACGGTGCATCAGACGAAGACGCGTGTGGAAGGGGAAAAGACGTCTACCGCTGATTTGTTGAAGAAATTGGAGCAGCCTGATATCCCGTACAAGTGGTTTTTTGCCAAAGCGAAAATTCAAATTGAAGATTCGCATAACGATAATACGGTGAATGCCGTTATTCGTATGAAGAAGGATAGCGTGATTTGGATTTCTTTAAACGCCTTAGTCGGTATTGAGGTGTCACGCATGTTGATCACGCCTGATTCGGTAAAGATGTTAGATCGTTTTAATAAGCGTTATTATGCACGTTCGTTTAGTTATGTACAGCAGATGACTGGCGTAGATGATTTGAACTTTGCGCAGTTGCAACGCATGATTATGGGCAATGATATGCAAGCGATGGACCCTACCAAAACAGAAATTGTGAAGACAGACAGCAGTTATCAAGTAAACAATCATGAAAGCAAGATAGAGAGCGTGATTTGGATCAACGCCTTGAATTTTACGATGGCGAAAAAAGAGTTGAAGAATAAAGTCATCAACCAAACCTATGAAATGGATTATGACGATTATCGTTTGTTGGCGGATCGTTTATTCTCGTATAGAAGAAGGGTGCGTTTGGCAACGAAAGAAGTGTATAATTTGAATATTGAATATCAGAAGGTGACTTTAGATGAGCCACAGAAGTTTCCGTTCAATGTGCCTGATAAATATTTAGTGGTTAAACCAGAAACGAAGGAAGAAAAGAAATGAGTGGGGTGCGCGCCATATGGATTTTGCTGTTAGTGGGCTTCCTGCAAGCTTGTGTGAATGATATGGCCAAGGTGAATCGTATTGCCAGTGATAAGGAGGCGAGCTCGGAGGTGGTGAAGAATGTGTTTACAACCTATAGCGTAAAGGGACATTTAAGAGCCAAAATGCGTTCTCCCGAATTGGTGGTGACAACTATGCCAAAGCCAGGTAAAGAGATGCCTGCGGGCTTAGAAGTGCAGTTTTATGACGATAGTTTGCGTGAGAATGGGAAATTAAGCGCGAAATACGGTTTCAACGACGAACTACATAATACGATTACCGTTCGTAAGAATGTAGTGGTGGTGAATGTAAAGGGTGAACAGCTAGAAACGGAGGAGCTCAACTGGGATATGAATAAGCATATCTTGTATACCGATAAGTTTGTAAAAATCACCACTGACGGAGAGCAACTCTTCGGCGAGGGCATGGAAGCCCAAGAAGATTTTACCAACTATAAAATCAAAAAGCTTCGCGGTACCGTGAAGTTGAAGAATTAATTAGTAATCCGTTTAATATTTGCGCCGATCGCATTTAAGCGCTGGTCGATAAACTGATAGCCTCTATCAATTTGCTCAATATTATGGATAGTCGATTTGCCATTTGCCGATAACGCAGCAATCAATAAAGCCACACCGGCACGGATATCAGGAGAAGTCATGGAAATGCCTTTTAGCTGATGCTCTCTGTTCAAGCCCATAATACTTGCTCTATGCGGATCGCAAAGAATAATCTGCGCACCCATATCAATCAACTTGTCGACAAAGAACAAACGACTTTCAAACATTTTCTGATGGATCAATACATTGCCTTTCGCTTGAATGGCGGTCACTAAAACGATACTGATCAAATCGGGCGTAAATCCAGGCCATGGCGCATCGTCGATCGTAAGGATACTGCCGTCGATGAAGTTTTGTATTTCATAATGCGCTTGCGCTGGAATCACGATATCATCGCCTTCGACATTCAATTGAATACCGAGTTTTCTAAAGGTATTCGGAATATTACCCAAATGTTCGTAGCCAACGCCTTGAATACGGATATTCGACTGCGTCATAGCCGCTAAGCCGATAAAGCTTCCTACTTCAATCATATCCGGCAACATGCGATGTGTCGTGCCACCTAATTTCGTAACGCCTTCAATCGTCAATAGGTTTGATCCAATACCAGTGATTTTTGCACCCATACGATTCAACATATTGCAAAGCTGTTGTAGATAGGGTTCGCAGGCTGCGTTGAAAATAGTCGTGGTGCCTTCTGCCAAAACAGCGGCCATCACGATGTTTGCGGTACCCGTCACACTGGTCTCTTCCAACAACATATACGTACCTTTCAATTTTTTTGCTTCCATGCGGAAGAAATGCTCTTCGGAGTCGAAGTTGAAAGTAGCGCCTAAATTTTGAAAACCTATCAAATGGGTATCCATTCGACGGCGTCCGATTTTATCTCCTCCCGGCTTCGGTAGATATGCACGTCCGAAACGAGTTAATAAAGGACCTAATACCATCACCGAGCCACGCAAAGAAGAGGCACGCTTACGGTATTCCGGCGTGGTCATAAAATCCATATTCACATTCGCCGCTTTGAAGCTATAGGTATCGTCGCTGATCTTTTTCACCTCCACACCCATCGAAGCTAATAAGTCGATCAATGCCAATACATCCGCTATTTGCGGGATATTGCTAATCACCATCTCTTGATCGGTCAATAATACTGCCGAAATGATTTGCAAAGCCTCATTTTTAGCGCCTTGTGGGACGATGGTGCCATTTAATGCTTGGCCGCCGATAACTTCAAAACTTGCCATAAGAAAATTAAGAATTAAGAATTAAGAATTAAAAATTGGGAGAGAGCTAATCTTTAATTTATTCTTGGTGAATGATGTCCCGAAGTTTCGGGAGGTGAATGCTTACATGAAAATAGCAATGAACAACAACAATGACTTGTTTTCACACGATAAGCTATTCACTAAGACCTTGTTAACTGTCGAAAATATTATCTCGGACGGTTATTGCGGTTGTTATTGTTGTTGAAACGGCGTTTGCCATTAAAGCTGCCGCCACTGCTAGTGCCCGTGCCGCTAGTATCGCTGTTGCGATTGCGGTTGTTGTTCGGACGGCCATTACGATTACGGTTATTGTTTGGACGGCCATTGCGCATATTATTCATGCGACTTAAATCGGTATTATTACGCAACGGCATATTGTTGATGGTCGACTCATCATCCAATCGTAATACGCCATTACTCATAAAGGCTAAATCTTCTTTAATCGTATCGTCTACCACCGCATCATTGCTGAAATTACGGTAGGTCATTTTCATCACCGTCGCAATACCTTGTGCAAACTCCATCTGCTTCTCTTTATCCTCCATCTTCAACGCCTTGCTAATCAAAATTTCCACGCTCTTACCATAGTGGCGATAGCGGATATTTTGCTTCGGATATTTCATTCTTGCAGGACGTGCTGCCTTCTCCTCTGGTGTTGGCGTAGGATAAGGACAGTCGACATCTAAATCGTAGTCGGCCAATATGAATAGGTGATTCCAAAGCTTTACACGATAGTCTTCTACCGATTTGCTTTGTGGAAATAAAATAGCCATCATCTCAATGATTCCTTTCGCAATTTTCGTTCTTTCCTCTTTTGTTTCTTTGGATTTCGCAAAATCAACCATTCCTTGAATGTATCGTCCGTACTCGCGGATCTTCATCTTTCCCCGTTGGGAATTATACTTCATCATAGAACAAATGTAAGGTTTTTATTCCATTTTCTTCCCTCCTATGTTCAAGGCCTTCACTTCCGAATTATTGCTTCATTTAGCCACGTGGGTCTTCTTTTTTTGGTTATTTTTGCAATAATTAGCTTTTTTGAAATTATGTATAGAACACATACTTGTGGCGAGCTCCGTGCATCGCATATCGGCGTTGAAGTAATTTTGAGTGGATGGGTGCAGAAAGTCCGTAAAATGGGGGCTTTGACCTTTATCGATTTACGTGATCGTTATGGCATTACCCAATTGACCTTAGATGAGTCGAAGCGTCCGGAATTATTGAACACTAGTTTAGGTCGTGAGTTTGTATTGCAAGCTAAAGGAATCGTTATCGAGCGTAGTAGCAAGAATGCGAATTTGGCTACCGGAGATATTGAGTTGGAAGTAACGGAGTTGAAAGTATTGAACGCCTCTGTCACACCGCCTTTCACGATAGAAGATGATACAGATGGCGGCGACGACTTGCGAATGAAGTATCGTTATTTGGATTTACGTCGTGCTGCGGTACGTAAAAATATTGAGTTGCGTTATGCCGTGAACCGTGCTGCCCGTGAGTATTTGCACGAGTTGGGCTTCTTGGATATCGAGACGCCGTTCTTGATTAAATCTACGCCGGAAGGTGCGCGCGACTTCGTTGTGCCTTCTCGTATGAACGAAGGCGAATTCTACGCTTTGCCACAATCACCACAAACCTTTAAGCAGTTGTTGATGGTGAGTGGTTATGATCGTTACTACCAAATTGTAAAATGCTTCCGTGATGAGGACTTGCGCGCTGATCGTCAGCCGGAGTTTACCCAGATCGACTGTGAGATGGCTTTTGTGGAGCAAGAGGATATTTTGAACACCTTTGAAGGCATGGTAAAATATATCTTCCAAGCGGTGAAAGGAATCGATTATACCGACGCAGTGCCGCGTATGACTTGGGACGAAGCGATGCGTCGTTATGGGAATGACAAGCCGGATATCCGTTTCGGGATGGAGTTGCAGAACTTGAAAGTGAAGGGCGAGGCTTTATATGCGCCTTTGGCCAATAGCGGTTTCCAAGTATTTGACGGAGCGGAGACTGTTCTAGCAATTAATGTTCCTGGCTGTTCAAACTATACGCGTAAGCAAACGGACGAATTGATCGAGTGGGTGAAACGCCCTCAAATTGGAATGGGTGGAATGGCTTTCGTGAAAGTAGGTACAGATGGCAGTTTCAAGTCGTCTTTCGATAAGTTCTTCGATGCAGCTGCACTAGAAGCTCTTTCAAATCATTGCGGCGCACAAGCGGATGATTTGATTTTGATTTTGGCAGGTACGGAAGAGAAAACGCGCAAAGCTATTTCTGAATTGCGTTTGGAGATGGGTAACCGTTTGGGCTTGCGTAAGAATGATCATTTTCAGTTGTTGTGGGTAATGGACTTCCCATTATTTGAATATGCAGAAGAGGAGAATCGTTGGGTAGCTCGTCACCATCCGTTTACTAGTCCGAAGCCGGATCATATTCAACGTATGATTGAGAACAGTCCGGTGATTACGGATCCTGCGAATTATTTAAATCATCCGTATGCAGATATCAAGGCGAACGCTTATGATATGGTCTTGAATGGTAATGAAATAGGGGGCGGCTCGATACGTATATTCCAAAAGGATTTGCAGCAGAAGATGTTTGCGGCTTTGGGAATGAGTGAGGAGGAGGCGAATCATAAGTTTGGCTTCTTGTTAGGTGCGTTTGAATATGGTGCTCCGCCACATGGTGGTATCGCTTTCGGCTTCGACAGATTATGTGCCTTATTGGGTGGAAGTGAAACGATTCGCGATTTCATCGCCTTCCCTAAGAACAATAGTGGAAGAGATGTGATGTTGGATGCACCGTCAACAATTGACGACAAACAGCTGAATGAATTGGGGATACGTTTACAAGCAAAAGGATAAATTATAAGAAATCGACTTAGGTTTGAGTTGAGAAAATACTATGTATCAAAAATCCATACAACAGAAAATTGACTGGTCGGTATTGTATATCTACCTCGCCCTGATTTTTATCGGGGTGATTACGATTTATGCTGCCGAGTATCAAGACGGACATGGATTGGCGTTTAGTATGAGTAAGAGTTATAGTAAGCAGTTGATGTTTGCGGGTTTGAGTGTGATGGTCGGGGTGATGATTTTGTTGGTGGATAGTAAGTTGTTGACGACTTTACCACTGCCGCTTTATTTAGTTTCGTTGTTTATTTTGGCCTTGGTAGCGGTGGTGGCGCGGGGGGTGAATGGGGCGAATGCGTGGCTGGAGTTTGGAGGCTTTAAGTTGCAGCCATCGGAGTTTGCCAAGGGTTTTACGGCCTTGTATTTAGCGAAGTATCTATCGCAGAATGATGTGAATTTCAAGACGAATGCGGCGCGCATTAAGGCGATTGCGATTATTTCTATTCCGGCTTTGATTATCATTGCGGAGAAGGATACGGGCTCAGCTTTGGTGTTTGGTGGGTTGATGTTGGTATTATATAGAGAGGGTTTGCCTGGGGAGATTTTGGTGGCTGGGATCGCTGCGATTGTGCTATTGGTAACGAGTATATTATTGCCAAAGTTCGTTTTGTTCGGCATTTTCACCTTCATAGTCCTGTTTCTATTATATAACTGGAGGAAAAAGTGGCGTAGAATGAAGGATTATATCACTTGGATGTTCGTGGCTTATGCGATTAGTTCGGTGTTTGTTTTGTTTGGAAAGGACTATGTGTTTAATAAGGTATTGCAGCCGCATCAGCGCGAGCGTATCTTGATTACGTTTGGCGTGAAAGGGCAGGATAGTAAGATTGCGAAGGGAGCGGGTTATAATGTGATCCAGTCGAAGATTGCGATTGGTTCGGGTGGTTTCTTTGGGAAGGGGTATTTACATGGCACGCAGACGAAGTTCAATTTCGTTCCGGAGCAGACGACCGATTTCATCTTTTGTACGATAGGCGAGGAATGGGGTTTCTTGGGTGCTTTTGTGTTGTTAGGACTCTATCTGATGCTATTGATGAAGATCTTGAGTATTGCGGAGCGGCAGCGTTCGCGCTTTAGCCGGGTTTATGCCTATGGGGTGGCTTGTATCTTTTTCATGCACATTTTGATCAATATTGGGATGACGGTAGGCTTGTTGCCGGTAATTGGAATTCCTTTACCATTCATTAGTTATGGGGGGTCTTCAATGATCGGATTTTCGGTTATGTTGTTCATTTTGGTGAAATTAGACACCGATCGACTGGCTGTTTTGCGTTAAAATGTGCTTGCGTGATAAATTCTAGCTTAAAAAATGATTTTTTTATTGTTTTTTAATACAAATTCGTATCTTTGCCCTCCAATTTTTGCGGTATCGTGGAAAAAGCAATGAGGCCATATGACATCCATTTTGTCGGACTAAGTCAAGGGCCGAACACTTTTCGATATCAAATCGATGATGCATTCTTTGCATTATTCCCTGATACTCAAGCAAAAAAAGGAAGCTGCCACGTGCAGTTGCTCTTTGATAAGCAGACCTCTCACATGGAATTAAACTTCACCCTTGACGGGCATGTTGAGATTGAGTGTGATCGTTGTACGGCAGATATGCATTACCCGATTCACAACCAGTTTCAGCTTTTCATCAAGTTTGAAGGCGGAGAGCCTGACGCGAATGAGGATACAGACGAGGTGATATTTATCTCCCGTTCTGAATCGAGCATTAACGTTGCGCAATATATTTACGAGTATATTCATCTCAGTGTTCCGATGGTCAAGAATTGTGATTATTTAGAAGAACGTTACAAGAACTGTAACAAAGAAGTACTAAAGCGATTACAAATTGAAGATCAAGAAGAGGAAGGTTCGGCCGATGATGCGATCATCGACGAACGTTGGGCTGCTCTCAAGAAGCTAAAAGACAAGAAATAATTGATAACATAATAAACTAAAAGTCATGCCTAATCCTAAACGCCGCCACTCAGCACAACGCCGTGATAAACGCCGTACGCACTACAAAGCTGTTGCTCCTACAGTAGCGGTTGACAAGGCTACTGGTGAAAACCACCTGTCTCACCGTGCCTATGAGTTGGATGGAAAATTAATGTACAACGGCCAAGTTTTGGCTGAAAAGGGCAGCAATTAAGCTGTTTGTACTTTGATATTCTAAAAATTCCACAATCCTTCCGTATCTTACGAATTGATACAGCAGGGTTTTGGAATTTTTCATTTAACCTAACCCAGATAAAATCACAGAAATGCGCATAGGATTCGACGTAATGGGTGGCGATTTCGCCCCAAAAGAAGCCATAAAAGGCCTATTATTGGCATTGCCTGAATTAAATGCTGAAGAGCATGTTGTTTTGATTGGTCGTGAAGACGAAATCAAGGCTGCATTGACAGCGGAAGGTGCCGATCCGGCACGCTTTGCTATCGTGCATGCTCCTGATGTGGTGGAAATGGGTGAGCACCCAACTAAAGCGCTTACGCAAAAGCCTCACTCTAGCATCTCTATCGGTTTTCATCTTTTGAAAGAAGGTAAAATTGATGCCTTTGCCAGTGCAGGTAATACCGGCGCAATGATGGTGGGCGCTCTATTCAGTGTGAAAGCAATTGAAGGAATCTCCCGTCCTTGTATCTCTACAATCGTTCCGAAATTGGACGGTTCTTTAGGGGTATTATTGGACGTAGGTGCTAACTCTGATGTGAAGCCAGAACATCTGAACCAATTTGCTATTTTAGGAAGTGTTTATGCAGAATCTGTTTTGCATACGAGCACGCCGAAAGTAGGCTTACTAAACCTCGGAGAAGAGGAAGGTAAAGGTACCATCGTACTTCAAGCAGCTTATCCACTTTTAAAAGAAAACAAAAGTGTCAACTTCATCGGAAACATCGAAGGACGCGACCTTTTCAATGATAAAGCCGACGTCATCGTTTGTGATGGTTATGTAGGCAATGTCGTATTGAAATTATGCGAAAATATCTATGAAATGCTTTTGCAGAAAGGCATTGAGAACGATTACTTCGCTCGTTTCAACTACGAAATATATGGCGGTATGCCAATTTTAGGTGTCAACGCTCCGGTAGTTATTGGTCATGGTATCTCTAACGCGCGTGCTTTCAAAAACATGTTATTGCAATCCCGTGAAATGGTGCGCACTGATATGGTAGAAAAAGTTCGTAAGGCCCTCGTTTAATTCCTCTATTTCGCGGATTTCTCTTACTTTTGCAGGATACAAAATCTCTCCTGATGAAGCGTATCTTGTCGTCTTTGGCTATTAGCCTCTCTGCTATATTTTCTGTGCATGCTGCTGGCTTCTTGCCACAGACCAATCTGTTAGATACAAGCGCTAACAAGACCATCACGAAGACTATCGTTTTGGATAATACCTATAGAAAAATGGACTATTTCCATTTTGAATTTGGTCATGATAACTGGATGAACCGTCCTACAGGAATCAATATCAAGCCAGTTTCTCGTGGTATTAGTACCTATATTACTTATCCGATGCATTTGGCAAAATCGCCCTTTGATTTCATTGTCGGAGCGGGAATCACCGTAGATAATATCTATACCAACGGAACGCCGAAAACGGATTCTTTAGGGGCTACTTATTTCTCTCCTATCACGAAGTCGTATAAGTTTAACAAAATTGCGAACACCTATGTGGAGGTGCCTTTATTGTTTTCGTATAAAACGAAGGCTGATCGTAATAATCGTTCGTTCAAGTTTAATGCAGGTATCCGTATGGGCTTGCATGTTACTACCCGTCAGAAATACAAAGGCAATGATGCCAACAATAATTATATCGCGGTGAAGTATTTGAGTGTGCCTAATATGAACCGTTTACGCGCCAATGCACAAGTAAGTGTGGGTTATGATTGGGTGTATTTGGTTGCAACTTATTCCTTGACACCGTATTTTACAAGTGGAAAAGGAACCAATATCCATCCCTTCTTCGTAGGAGTGGGTATCGTTGGATTCTAATCAAAAATTATCTTTATGGAAAAGCAGTTTGAATGTCTGTTGATTGAGAAAAGCAACGGCGTTGCCACTATTACGTTGAACCGTCCCGATGTGTTCAATGCCTTCAACGATACGATTTCGTATGAGATGCAAGAGGCTTTGAAGCTAATGGATCGTGATAAAGAAGTGCGTGTGGTGGTGTTGACAGGTGCAGGAAAGGCATTTTGTAGCGGACAGGATTTGAAGGCGATTAAAGAGGTGGCTGGCAAACGTGATTTGAGTGAGTCGTTACACAAGCGTTATAATCCGATTATCCGTGCGATGCGTGCTTTACCGAAGCCGATTATTTGTCGTTTGAATGGAGTAGCTGCCGGAGCTGGATGTAGTATTGCTTTAGCGTGTGATTTAATTGTTGCGGCTGAGAATGCTTCTTTGATTGAAGTATTTGTGAATGTGGGTTTGGTATTAGATTCAGGCTCTTCTTATTTCTTGCCACGTTTGGTAGGTTCAGCACGTGCATTTGAATTGTCTACGATGGGTTCGAAAGTGTCTGCGCAAAAGGCGTTGGAGTGGGGCATGGTGAACAAAGTAGTGCCTGCCGAAGAATTAGATGCTGCGGTTAAATCGTATACCGACTATTATGCAGCGGCGCCTACGAAAGCAATAGGTTTGATGAAGAAGATGTTGAACAAATCGTTCCATTCTGATTTAGATACGATGTTGGATTATGAAGCCTACTGTCAGCAGATAGCAGGTAATAGCGCCGATAACGCGGAAGGCGTAGCAGCATTTAACGAGAAACGTAAACCGGTATTTAAAGGAGAATAAACGCATTAACATGAAAAAAGTATTCTTCGGTTTTCTAGCCATCCTTTCCTTTTTGGTGATTGTTCCAGTATTGGCGCAGAAGCATGCGAGCGGTACTTCGAGCAATGAATCGCGCGATGAGTTAGAGAGAAAGAAGAAAAGGTTATTGGAAGAAATTGAAGATGCGGAAGATTTGTTGCGCAAGACGCGTAATAGCAAGAACGCCTCTGTGAGTGAGGTGCTTGCTTTAAAACAAAAAATTGCGGCTCGTCAGAAATTGATCGCCAACTATAATTCGCAGTTAGGTCAAATCGTAAGCGGTATACAATCTACTGAAAAGAATTTGAAGATGTTGGATATGCGCCTAGACAGTATGAAGGCTGAATATGCGCGTTTGGTGGTACGAGCCTATAAAACACATGGTGCCTTAGATAAGATTTTGTTTATTTTCTCTGCTCGTGATTTTAATAATGCCTATCAACGTCTGAAGTATTTACAACAGTATTCCGACTATCG